>Ga0065711_1030850_pt1 | contig 31232 bp, 20 predicted proteins | sample Hoacrofraction12_FD_59098 | JGI IMG/M metagenome (GOLD analysis project Ga0065711, IMG submission 59098) | Hoatzin crop microbial communities from Cojedes, Venezuela - Epithelial fraction 12 v2 (version 2) | ecosystem: Host-associated > Birds > Digestive system > Esophagus > Crop | place... | reverse complement strand
TCTTTCTTTCTTTCTTTCTTTCTTTCCTTCCTTCCTTCCTTCCTTCCTTCCTTCCTTCCTTCCTTCCTTCCTTCCTTCCTTCCTTCCTTCCTTTTTTTTTTCCCCTTGCTTTGCACAGATGCGTGGAAATTCATGATTTTCCATGAAAGGTAAAAGTATTATTTTGTTCCCTTGTGGACTTTACTGTATTATGATTTCACATAGGTTTTCTGCACAGTTATTCAAAAGTGTTGACAGTTAGATAGATGGGCTAATTTGGGAATGGACTTCCCTGGAAATCCTTTGGACTCTGTGAGGCCCAAAGCTCACCTCAAAAGCTTCCCATCTACACAGCAGGATCTAAAGCTAATTACTCCTTACAGCTATATTGCGCTTCACTTTACTGGAGTGGGGTATGTGCCTAGAAAAAACATTGGGACTAGATGGGGATCCAACACCATGGCACTATGCAGGATATACTCCGTTTGGTGCCCTCCGTCATTTGCCTTCAGTGGTACAGCTGTGGTTAATCTGTCTCACTGACCGTAATTTCAAGGCCCATTGCGACCTGTAAGTATGTATGTGAGGTACTTCAGGGTGATAAAAAGTATCACTATTTCCATTTTTAAGGAGGTGCTGTAAGGTCGACACCCTGATGTGTGAGAGTTAGGGGGTAACTTATCACAGAGGAAAAAATCTGTTCCTGGAGGGAGTTTTCCAAGCAAAACGTTCCGATGCCTGAGGATGCGTGAACATCAGAGGTGCTGGGTGAGTCTGATGCTGATTAGCTGGTCATGTGCACAAGCTCAAAAACATCTCATTTCCTTTGTGAATTTCACCAGGTAACTCAGAACTATGCACCTGAGCAACATTTGTAGGACTGTTTTGCAAGGACGTGTAAATCAAACCCATATCACCCTCCGTACTATAAAAGCTGTAGCCTGATAATTTTTGTTTCCATAAAAGCCATATAAGACAAGATTACTCTAGAAATAGTGTCTATAAACAAGAACAATGTTAGGGTTAACTATAAACATCAAATCACTCCCAAGACATCACTGACTTTGGTGGTTTCATATATCATCTTGAGCCATGCTGGAATAAAATGTTCTTCCTCAGAGCCAGATAGTTTATTATCTGCTCCAGGTGCAGGTTGCACAGGGTCTGCCCTTCATGTACTTTCTTCTTTACACCAAACCTCCATCTTGTAATCACTTTGCTACTGGCGATGAATAAGGTATTGCCTATCCCTGCCATCAGCCCTACAAAGAAGGCTGAGCTTCCTGAAAGCAAAAAGACGCATTGCTCAGGCAAAACCCTTCACTGAAAACTGTTGCTGCAGAAGGTCCTTCTGGCTGCTCCCAGACACACTGCTGATACCTCTGATCATGTAATGCCACATTACACACCCTCTTCTAGCTCCTCCATTATTTCGACCGGTGCAACCACTGTGTGTGCAGCTTTTCTGTACTACGCACTGTCTAGAGCAGAAAGCTTGCTTGGATGATCTCAGTGCTTGATTTTGGTTGTCTTTTTTCTCCACATTGCACTTATTGCACTATTTTAAGTGTCACTGCCTTAGGACAGTTGAAAGAAAGAAATGAAAACACATTCAGTTGGGGGCAAGTCTGAAGTTACATTCTTAAGTATTGTAGTCCAAGACAAAGGAAAAGCTTTGAAGCTTTCCTGTTATTTTTATCACCACTTTACCCACACTGTGTTCTCATTGTCTCCTAGATCTTCAGTTTTTGTGACTCGGCATAGGTCTCCTGAAGGGAATTTGAAGCTCTGTTGAGTGCCACCAGCTGAACATTGTCCGGAGTATCTAAAACCTCCAAATTTCTATTCGGTCTTTCGTGAGAGTGGTGGAACTCTCAAAATTACATTACTTCTCTGTAACGAAGGAGACATGCTATGACTTTGAGGCCTTTGAAAGAGATCAGTCCTGCTGGGGGTTACAGGGACTGTTATTCTTTAGTTATATTCCTCAGCATTTCACAGTCTGGAGATCTGTGACAGCAAATTCCCAAAAGGTTCCAAGTAGAACAGTTAAAATTTGGGGAAGGATAAAAATTCTTATTTGAAACTCTTGGGGAAGGAGTCAAAATATTGTCTGAATTTTTTTTTTTTTTTTTGTAATGAACTGTTCCTTTCCTGTGAAATTGAAAAAAACCCCGATATTAGTACTTTTTAGATCCATCTGCCACTTTTATTGTTAACAATAACTGAATAGGAAATATCCCTCAAGTTCCATCTCATCCATTTGTTTGGCAAACTATCCAAAAGCTCAAACATGTATGCTAATCTAAAGCAACCCAGCTCTGATCTCTTGGAATTGGAAAATTGGATCACATGCCTTGGAGAGGTCAGAAGCCTTATGCCTGTGCATAGATGTCCATATGAGTATTTCTTAGGTCAGAAAAAATAAAAAAACCTTTCCTCGTGTTTTTGTTCAGCTCTGTTGATCTTGGTCAGAAGAAGGCAGTGGAGAAACATACCTTTGTTAGACTGGCACATTGGTTTTCGATTATGTCCCCTCCCAGTGACAAGTCCAAACAGCAATAATGAAGCCATGGCAGAGTTCCATTAATTCAGGTCATCTAGGCTTGAACTTTCTGACAGTGACTTGTCCCACTCCCCTCTTCTTGCAGTATCTGTGAGAGTTCGGACGCTGCTAGCTTGTTACACAAGAATGATAAATGGTTTGTTTTAAAGTTTGCTTGGAAAGTCTCAGTACAGGCTCTGAGCAGAAGTTCAAATGTATCTTGTCTTTCCATTCCCTCTACCTGTCTCTAGTGGTAGGCACTTAGTGTACGAGAGGCCATGGCTCAAAACCTTCCTCTTGTATTTGTATAAATTATCTTGAAAAGCAATGCAGCTTTTATGGATGTGATTAAGAGAGACCGTGTAGTTCAGCATTTACCCTTCTTTCCTAGGTCCTAAAAGGCAGATGTGGGCCTGAACAGTACATTCCTAGATTTTGCAGGAGAGCCTTATCCACAGTTATTTGCACAGTTATCACCTCCCTCCCATTTTCTGCCCAATTCTGCAAATGCCACTGAAATCCCTTTGTGAAGCTAGCTTCTCCTTTCCAATTTCCCTTCATGAAGCTAGCTTATCCTTTCCAAATTCCCTTTGCTTTTACTAAAAAAAGCCTGAAACAAAATATTTTTTTGGATGTGAAACATTTTTTGATTAGTTGGGGAAGGAAATAATTTCCATTCTAGGTCTGAAAGAAACAAATTCTTTCTTTCAGGTTCAGCCACAGAATTAAAAACAATTGATGATTTGCACAGCTCTTGTGGAAAACATGCTCTCTGCAGCAGCTCATGACAATTTCCATGACAATACTGTACATTAATATGCTTTATGAGTACAGCCTCACACTGTAATGTAGGACACTTTTACAATGATCCCCGACTACATCACATGCGGCTGTAGCAAACAATGAATTTAATGCTGCACTTGTAAAAGATTTATGATTCAGAGAGCAGAAGATAAATGATTCCAGTCCCTGGATGCTTTAAGAGCAAGTTCCTTTAGCTCATATGGTTAAAATTGATCTTTCCATTGTCTCTTGTATGGAATGACCAAAACTAATGATGTTAGGTAATCAATATGAAAAGCCGTGCATAAAGAATTAAACTAAGAAATAATGGATTGCTGTGTCAAAGGCCTCCAGACAGTAAGAAATCGGTGCTGACTGGACACGTCTAAGAGACACCCAGACCTTCGGGTATTTCACTTCAGCCTGTACCCACACCTAGAACAAAGGAGGCCCTTTCTATTTGGGAACAAAAACACGAAGGAGAGCAAGCCAAAAATAATACTGCGTTATCAGACACATGGCCTCCCTATAACCTGGAACCTTTGACAGTTATCAGTACTCAGAAAACCTGCAAAAGAGCAGAGGGAGGACTTGAAGGCCAAGGAAGGGAATGGAAAGGGAGCTAGACTAAAAATGCTCTGTATATTATCTGCAGTCCTGGAGTCTGTTCAGTGCGTCAATCTCTACAGGATTTCTTTATTTGCTTTGTAGAATCCCTCCGACTAACACATGTGAAAATAAAGTACTAAAACTCTAAACAGTAAGATCCATGAAATCTGGTTTCCAGTGGCTCTGTAGTTTGTGTTTGGAATCTTTGCTGTCTAATAAGCTATGAGGCTTTTCGTTAGCTATGGCTGGGGAATTCATAACAGTGATTTCCTTGCGGATTCGCTAATGCCTACTACTTGTGAGCTTGCGTGGTTGAGCTCACTCGGCAGCCTTTCTGTCTCCTAAGATCTGTCTCCTTTACTTGGCTGACTATTTAATGAAATTTTCAGAATTTCACATCTTTGAGACTCCTACTGCTCTGCCAAATTTAGTTAAAACCCGTTGCTAAGTTCATGGAGGGAGGTGAGAGAGAAGGCGCTGACACATGGATGCTCTGGTACCGTGCATCATCGCACAGATCTCATTTTCTTAGGAAATCAGAAGACTGTTGCTAAGTATAAAGCCCTGCTTTGGGGATTTAAAAATAGCTGTAGCGATGCTACTTGGGCAAGGCTTGAAGAGCACTTTGGTTGGAGCCTGCCTTGTGCAGCACACAGTGTTAACTTGCGCAATAGCCACAGCAGGAGGTAGGAAAGCTCACAGACTGACAGCCTCGTGTCTGTCTGCTCTCCTTCCCATCTAAAATGATGCCCACCATAGAGAAATGGCTCATTCTTGCTCTGAAATATGCAGAAACACGATATTGCTCTGCACACACTGATTGCTGCTACATAGCTCTTGCTGTTCACTCTCCCTAAAGTTTTCATGCATCATGTTACGTTCAGGATTTTCATTTGTCTCTTGCTTCTTTTCTTTGGTGTGGGTTTGGTTTTAATTTTTTCCAGCCATTTGCACACTTCTGAAATAGGGATTTTCTGTTGCATCTCTTCAAAGTCGTCTAACGAGGCTCAGTCTTGAAGCAAGGTGGGACTGAATATATTGAGTGATTCCCCACTTCTCATTCTGTCTGGTTGGAGAGGGAAAGATGGGAAAAAAGGAGGGAAATCTGGGATGTAGAATAATTTCTGAAAATTTTTCTTTGCTCCTTTGGGTATTAGAGTGTAGAAGAAGTTTTAGTTTCCATTTGAATCTTCCAGGCAGGATTTGTACTGATGTCTCCCATGAGCCTCATCAGTTCCTAATATCCAGACATAACAGGTATAAGCAGAGGCTTGAAGATTAGTTGGCACAGTCTATTTTCCACCAGAAGGAGTATGTATTTCTGTGGATGACAATTTGGCTCCATCCATGCTAAAGAATACACAGTTCTTTTCCTGAACTGTTCTACCGAGGAGATAGGCTGAGCCCAGTTCCTGGCTCTTGGTGTCTGGATCCCCATGTGCCACTGGAAGCCCCAGATATCCCTGAAATTCAAAGACTCACAACTTGGGAGTGTTCAGCTTTGCTTCCAGATTGTGAATTCCCAGAATAGGAATCACTCAAGGCCGTTATAGAAGATGGAATAACTAACTTCTAAGGGATTTCAGCTCTTAAGAACTTCACCTAGGGACCCTGGCAGTGGCAAGCTAAGTACCTTGTGCCCATTATTAATTTTAGCAGTTGACATGTAGCTAACCTCCAGACATGGATCAAAAACTTGGAGGCAGGGAGAAAACACATGGCAGAAGATGTACTTATGTGAGCACTAGCTTGCTTCTGGGGTGCACATGTGCATTATAAAGGAGCCTGCCTCTGGGGTCTGGTGCCCTCAGGCTACCTCAACAGCTGGAGGGCATGAAAAGGGGGACCTGGGGGTCCTCTTTTTCTGTGTTGCCTGCAGCACATCTTTTCTTCCCTGTGGATGACCGAGGGATGCCCACTGGTACCAGAGGGAATAGTCCCACCCCAGCAATGGGAGGCAGGAGAGCAGGAGCAACACCTCTGGGATCTCAGCAGAAAGTAAAGGCTGAATCGCACGGTACAGGGGCCTTTTAGCCTGTGTGCTGTGGGCTGTGCTTGTCCTTCTGATGTCCTTGGTTTTGTTGCCTGCAAGTCATGGCACTGTCCCCTCTGCCCCTAAACTCACCCCTCACCCATTCACGAGGAAGGATGTCAATTCTTTACCTTCTTTACCTTCTACGTCAATGCTCTCTTTTCTCCTCCCTGTATCCCATTATATTGACTTAAGCCCCAGTCTTGCTCCATTTAACCCAGTGTTAGAGGTCCAGACCTTAAATATTTATTCACTTAATGTAGCCAAATGCAGCCAATAGCAATTAAAGGCCTGACCTCTAACACCCCATGAAGCAACCAGCCAAAGTTAGAGGCTCATCATCACATGAGAAATCTGAGGTAATTAGAACCCCTTCAGCCCCTGCTTCCCTTCCCCCGCCCCCTGTCCCAAATACTCTGTAAAATAATACCGTGGCACTAAATTAGACCTCATTACCTATTGAGTCACTCGATCCAGACCTCCCTTACATAGTAATGAGTACTGATTTATTGTGATCATTATTTGGGCATTACAGGTCACTAAATAACATGCTCTGCCCACACATGTCTTCTGAGCTAATAAATATCCTTATAGGAAATATTTTTGAGTGAACTAGCCTTCAGGTTGGTTCAGTAACTTAAGTCACATTAATTTTCTTAATGCATGTAGTGCTTTGATAGGAAAGCCGCAGGGATGGAGACAGAAAAGGAGGCACAAAAAAGTCCCTAAACACTGCTTTTCTCAAGCTGGGGTTTCTGGATGGAAACTGGGGAAGTGATGCAGAGCAAGGTCAGTGGGGAAGATCAGAAACAACCTTAGAAAATGCATATTTAAAATCAGCGATCTTCACTAGGGCTTGATCTGAAGATCAATGAAGTAATGGAAAGATTCCCATTGAGCTTAACGGACCTTGGACCACATCCAGGTGTGCCTGCAAGTATAAGTGTATGTGCATCACTTGTGCACACACATACACTACTATACATTTCTTAAAAGCTTCAGAGAAAATGAAAATAACTGAACAATTTTCTCAAGGAATAAAGCGACATTGGAGTGTCTGGAATTTAACATCATCTCCCTTGCTAGTGGAGCTATTGTACAAAAGTGGGAAAGATTCAAATCTAGCAGAGCTGAAATAATATTGTTTGTTATATTTATCCAGGTAAAATCTTCAAAGGACCCATCAATTTCAGTTAAAAGGTGAACTAAGCAAGTCCATGGATATTTAAGAAATATGCAGGTATATATTGCCAAAGGAGAATATAGAAGATTAAAAAAGGAGAAAGAAAGAAAAAAGAAGATTCATGAATCAAGAAAGGTAAAGAAGAAAGGGATTAAACCCCGCTCTGCTAGCCATCACACAAAATGTTTTATTGGCTTACTCCTAGCAAATCCTATAATACATTTTCATTATTTATAGAAATAATTCTGTATTAGTTTGCCATAAAGAAATTGGGCTGGACTGTTTTAAAAATTACAGAAATTAGATGAAATCAGGCTCTTTGAATTATCCATGAGGATTGGGTTAATATAATCAATACTTCAGCCATTACAGGTTGACGTTACATCTCGAGACAATTTTCTAACTTAATAAGATTAGAAATAATAAACTGGTATTATTTCTTTGCGAATTGGGGCCTCTGACCTAGTAATTTAATGGCTTCATTATTACAGCCGTGGAATGTAGAAAGACCCAGCACGCTTCCTATTATCACAACTGTGCTTTGTCCAAATTATGTGACTTTTAAAACAGCAAAATAAAAACTTGCCAAACAATTTCAAAGGGCTTTGGTGGACATTCACTAGACATGGTATGATACGACAGATCATCATGCTTGTGATTTTATTTTCACTCCACTGCACTGTAATAGTATAGCATGTATACTTCCATATTTAAAAAAAGAACGAAAAAACCCTTCCTTTACATATTTTTGGAAAGACAATACTGGCAAATCTTTCAGTGCTTTACACTCCTGCTGTTTTTTTCGTGACCGCTACCCAGACATGCTTACTTTGCAATAGGGAAGGAATAATAGTCTCTTGGTCTTAGAAATAGGGATCCAAGTCTGGCTTTTCCACAGACCTCTTCATCTCTGCGGCTGCATGTGAGCCCTGTGGAGGTCAGGACAGACAACTCTTCTGGTGCCAGGACATCCAGGATATCACTTGTCCATCAGTTTCTGATCCAGAGAGTGGGAACCTGGTAGGGAATTTCCTTTCTCCTGCTATGTGACTGTTTTGTCTAATTGTGTATCAGGTCCAGAATGGATATTTCATTTTTCTACGTGCTGTTTTGAGCACCAGAGACTACTGATCCCAGCTACTGCCTTGCTGGGATGCATATAATAGCTGCAGCAAGTTTCACACGGTGAGGCACAGGGCAAATGTCCCCAGAGTGTCTTTTACTTCCTCCCACTGTGAAGCTTAGGTGAAAACACCAATAATTCAGCAGTCTGATAGCAAACATGTAGGACACCCACACATACAGTGGTCTGCACAAGGGAAATGCCACCCCAGAGGGCACAAAGCATTCAAAGAGTAACCCAAGCCAGCGACCCGGGTGCTCACGGACTGAAGCTGGTTTTCAGGATGCAGGGCATGCAGCATGGTATAGCTCTTCCTCAGCAACAACATTCAAGAGATGAAATCCTTATCTTCCCTTCTCTTTTCTGCTCCCTGTGCAAGACACCCTTCCATCCTACCTGCTAGAAAATAGTCCTGCTCTAGCATAAATCTGTGGTGCAGAGATGCAAGCAAAAACATTTATTTTGCTCCTTATCTTCTCTAACTCACAGCATTTTAGAAAAATAGAAAGGCTTATTCAGAGGGATGCTAATTCACTTATCTCTACCTGTAAGAGACCCCCATGTGGTCATTTCCAAATCTCTGGGCTAAGCTCATTCACACACACACATATGTTATAGCAAAGACTTTCTGTAAGCTTTAAAGAAAGCATAACCCAGGATGATAAAACATCAATGAAAGCAGTAGACTCAGCCAAAAAATCACCTCTCTGAACTTCTACTGGAGAGATGTCTGCTGTTAGATGCGCTTGCATGTTTGTGCCTCTGCATCCATCTTTAATTTGCAGGTTCACAACAGCAAGAGAGTGAGAACGAGGACTCACTGAACACTGTGCTTTCACCACCGTTGACAAATGAGGGAGACATCTCTGAACTCCTCTTTGGAGGTGAATGGAAAGAGAGTTGTGACAAAGTTACCTGTCTTCCAGAATTAAGGCTGCAGCTTTTTCATAGTTTGTACTGAAATAATCTAATTTGGGTTTACTTTTAAGGCTAGCAACACTAGTCACAGACTGGCACACTTATGCTAATGGATCCATCGTGCTCCCAGACTGCTGAGTTCTCCTAATTCCAGAAGCGGGAAAAATGAGTCCCTGTGCGGTTTGCTGAGGGACATGTGGGACTGCAGCCGTCGGGAGAGCAGAGAAATGCAGCATTCCGGCGTCTTGGCAGGGAGAGCCAATGCATGTGCTTCCCGTTTCATCTGCTGGATTCTTCTGCGCGATCGCAGCTGGTCTTTGATGTCTTTCACTAACTGAAGGTAACACGGGTCAGGAGGGGGCAGTGGCTTCAGGTACATAATGAGAAGTTCTTGATTGACAGTGCTTTTGCTCAACTGCATAGTCACTTGACCAGTTTTTTCTTTCCTTTTAACAGAGTGAAAAGTGTTTCGCTGCTGCAATAAAAGAGCACTTTGATGGTGGAAACAAGTTTTTTCAGTAGCCAGAAAATCATGATATATGTGTATGTATAAATACATTTATATATACAGCAAAAATATTTGCTTTCAGCATGGAATTAACCCTAAGATAGGAGGAATTTATACGACCTGTGGTACCACTGTTAGCTTTGTGGAAACACTATTTTCTGTCTCCCACAAACTTGTTGGCATTTTTTGTGACACTGTATATTTCCAGTCACCCTGTACGCATAACCTGTGCCCATTTAGAAACCTGGTGCTGGAATAAAAACCCACAGACACTGCAAGCTCAAAGCAGTGACGGGGTATTTTGCCTGCGACACATACTTTGGGCAGCATATACAATGCCCCCTCCTTGAGCAACCGTGACTGGTCTCTGGTTAATGTCTCCGAAACAGCCTGTTAAGACTGTTACTACAAATTAGAGTCTGGATCATTCTAAAACGAAAATAGACTTCTTTCATCTTCCAGATGGCTGTCTGATTGGGAACTGGGCAGGATCACATTTCAGGTTGTGACTTAATGATTCAGGACAATATTTATGGTTATTACCTGACAGAGGGCAGTGAGGAAAATTAAAGCACAGACCCATGCTTCATTTATGACAAAAAACAAATTCATGACAGTTCTGTATATTAGAGGTGGCATCTTTTGCTCGGGGCAAAGTCCGAGCATAGCTCCACATCTGAGCCAGACCTGCCGGGGGCTGCTGTGAGAGCCCAGCCAGGCTGGCTTCACCATCCCTGCTTTGATATATGTGCTATCGTCGGAAGCAATCTGGTGCTTCCCTTGGAGGAGGTCTTAGGCAGGCAAGACACAAATATGAGTGAGAGATTTCAGAGGGGAAAAATAACATAATTATACAGTGTATTTGTTTGATGGCTGCGGTTGTCTGAAATATTATTCTTTGGGGCATGTTTTTGACATAATTATTGCCACAGGATAATCTCTTCTGGAGAAAACATGGAGTAATTATGCATGCCAGTTGCAGATATGATTCTGCATGTGATTTTCCCTGCAAACGATGCTCCTTGTGATACCAGCTGGTGGGGGTGCAGGCTATTTTGAAGCAACGGGCAATGGTGTTCAGCTAAATCAAATTGAAGCCACAGCTCTGCTGGCTCTTTCCTGAAGGAAACAAATTTATTACTGTTCCTCTCTTGGTTACTCCTTAGCTTTGCATATGGAACAGACTGGCATTTTTTTTATTGTCAGCTGCTAAAAAAATAAATAACCCTTACAAAAGTGACTGCAACCCACAGCTTTGGGCTTCCTGTAAATAGGTTTCGGACTGCAGAATTCCTAATAAAACAAACAGTTCTGAGAGACGAGAGGTAGCTGTTGAGAAAAAAAATTGGGAAGATAGCTATCCTTCCCATTGCTTCAGCTTATTTTACCCCTAAGCTAAAAGAAACTCTTTGAATTTGCAGACAGTGATACAAGGAATACTGTCTCAGTTAAGACTATCTTCTTTTAGAGGAGAATATTCTGTCCACGTCTGTTAAATATCACTCCAAATCAATCAAAAAATTCAGTATTTAAGAAATGTTTTTCCCAGAGGAGATGTGCTTCCCCGTTATTCTTCGAGACGGACATTTGTTCTCCTTCTGCTCCCTTGTGCTGTGCCCTTGCCCTGACAAACCGCATCCAGCAGCACCCGGCCGCACCACGTCACCCCAGAAAGAGTCCCTGGCTGCCGCCTTCCCCAGCCCAGCTCTGGTCCTTCTTGTGGCAGCACATCAGCAGAGCACCAGGCAAATCTGCTCACTGATGTTTGCTGCTGGCTATTTTGATTTAAGCTGGGATTTGCAGAGCTTCTCCAGGGATAGAAAACCATGGGGTGTGAGCTATTCAAATCCCCTTGTGTAGCACAGAAATATTAGTCACAACCTTCCACAGAAAAGGCCAAATTATGAATCTGCAGTAATGCTGGATGCTTGCTCTGTTGTTGTATTTTGGAGGGAGAGTGTTACATAATGAAGTTGTTTTTTGTTTAGTAGAATAAGCTGCATTATTGTCCTGTTAAAAAAAAACAAAATAGTTTGAGCACTGAGACAATGAGGGCAATTTATCTGTTTCCCTCTGAGTCTTCAACCATGCTTGTGGTCATGAGGTAGCATGCTTTGCTCTCAGCTTTTACCTACATTTTGACTGGATTGGGCTTATTGTGAGGGGCTGCATGAGGATCTGAGCAAGGTCCTTGACAAAGCCCCCAACCTCAGCCCAAATCTGCAAGACCCCAATAAAAACTCTATGTCAGGTGTCTCCGGTATGTGAACCTCCCATGGAGGCACGTTATCTGGTGGCTTTGTGACAAGGGACTTCACACCTCTTTTTTACTCTTTGTGCCCCTTTGAGCACTGCATGGTCACCCTGTCTGCACACAGGCTGCATCCCCGGCTCAGTGAAGGGCCGGGCTCACCTCAGCACAGCATCTCCAGCATCGGCTGCCTCACGTTTGCAATCCTTTCTGCATCCGGCATCTAACAAGAGTCAGACAATTCAAACACTTTCTTAATTATGTAGTAGTAAGCACCTCACTAAAAACAGGGCTGCCGTGTACAATTAAAGGAAAAATGTATAAACTATCTGATGTTGTCAGCATCTGTAGCTCAGTGTGAAATTACACCAGGAACAGGAGACTGTTGTCTGAAAAATCCATTTTCTTGTCATTTTTACGGCTCTCTTAGATAATAAAATCAAGTGAAAGATGACTAGAATAACAATAGTATCTCTTCCTGGGTGAAAAGATAGCGGGAGGAGGAGGAAAGCAGAGATGGATGTATGAAATCTCTTGTCTAAGTAAACAATCTGCATACATTTGCATTTGCATGTAATCATTGATATAAAATGTTGTCTTCATTAATATTAGGCGCTACAGATATATGTTACTCCCCCATCCCTGATTTAGCTGCCTCTTCTAAAATAATGACTGGTGGCTCTTAAACCCATCAAGCAGCCTTAATTCTCCACATTTGACTGTATTATTTCAAGTGCCTGAAGATTTACTAAGGAGCGGCTGACATTAATGAGAGCTGAGCATCCAGATGCAGAGGAGAATAAACCCAAATTAAGTTTCATTGGAATAAATAGGGGACGGGTCACCATATGCTAAGACAAAAAGCAGGATGATTAAGAACAAGTTTTGGGGAGACATCTTTGGGTCATATTCTGCCCAGCCCTGCTATGGTACGGAGCTTACCCAGTTTGACCCTTCATCCATAGCCCACACTATGTGACCAGGTTGAGTTTCACATTGCTTTTCCATGGGAGAGGGGCCCAAAGACACCGACTAGGCACTGATTTCATCTCTGTCTCTCGCAGACAGCTGCAGATCTGTCATTTTTGGGGATAGTTAAGTCTGTCAGATTTGCTCCCAGTTTCTGCTTCCAACCTAGACATTCCTCAGAAGGTTGGTGTGATACCACTCCCTTTTATGCCTTGAAACTTATTAGTATAGCTGCTAATAAGCTACAAAGCTACCAAAAAAAGAAAAAAAAAGAAAGGGTAAATATATAAATGTACTTTTAACGTGGAGATTTCATAGGATTTCACTAGGTAGATTTCCCTATTAAAATACGATGTTAAAGATGACATCTCATTTATCTCTGGGAAAAAGAAAACCAAAAAAAGGAAATATCCCAACATACCTAGTGCTTTCTTTCACAATATGTAGCTTTTACAAATGAGTGGTGCAGCCAATCCAGGAAATTCTGCTGCTCTTCCCACAAGGCTTTTTGTATTGCAAAGCTGACTGGTCTGATGCTCTAATGAGCCAGATATTCCATAGAGTTTCAAAACAGCATCTTTTTCTTAATTAAAAAAGGAAAAAAAAAAAAAGAAATTCTAAACAGCTAGACAACTTTGCAAAATGACTGTGGTAATGAGGTGTCTGCAAGAGTCAATCAGGGCAGACAACTTTCACAGGAAAACCCGATGCCTTTCAGATATTCAAAGAAAAATAAGCCAATGACAAAAGCATAGCAGCTGCGAGCACACGAAGGAAATTAGTTATAGCAGACTTGTAATTAAGCACTGGAAACTGATCAAAAACATAATCCTGTTAGTTTATACCATGGCTTCTATCTACTACAAAATCAATTACACAAAAAATAAACTACACATGCTCTGAAGTTTTCTCATATGAATGTGTCCTATCCAGTCTTTGGACTGCAAAGTATGTTTGTTTTCTCAATAAAATATGCAAAGCATAGAGCAGGGAAAAGCTGAGATGAAAAGGGAAACAGAAAAATTGGGAGAGAAGGTTGGCAGAATAATTGACTCTATCAGAACCACACTTTCCTAAAAAACCAATATTTGTGCCATGAGGTAAGCAACCAGAAGTGTCTTTTGGTGTATGTATTTTTCCATTTTCCTTTACTGATCGTTTTGAGTAAACAGGACAAATTGCCATTAAATGATAGAAATCATTTAACAATAATAAAGCAAAAGAATGTAATAAAAATCTAGAAATCTGAGGGAAATATATACACAGGAAAAGTTGGGCAGAAGTTTGTCTTTTGAAAATCAGATGTTATTCCCATTAACTGTAACATGATATGGAGGGCTGAATGAAATAGGGGCTATGTGAGCTGGGATTTTCATAGAAGATTTGGACCTGGTTTAGCACATGTTTTATACCAACAGAGCTGTTTCAGTTAAGAAAACAGAAATAAACCCCGGCAGGTTACAGACACCCGTGCTTTACTTTACTCCTTGCCACGCCGGTCCCACCGCCCCTCTGCAGGGCATCCCTACTGGGGCTGTCTCACTGGGGCAGATACTGCTGCTGCTGTGGGGGGAAGTCTTTGCTCACCTTGACTTTATTGATGGGAAGGTAAGGAGAGCTGTAGGATTTATGTGATCAGAAAAGGTCGTATTTCGTAGCAGGGGTGAGAGTAATGCATTTCAAGTGGGTCACGAAAAGAGGTCTTTCGTTGGCATAAGGTGCTCTGCACAAAAGTTTTCACTGGTAATAATGTGCCTGAACATGAGACAAGTATTTGGAAGCCCCTGAAAAATCCAGCCCTGATGTGTAATGTTTCCAGAGCGCTCGATGAAGGTTGTCTCACCAAATTGGGTGTTAGGCTTTGCCGCCTGCCCCCTGTTCCCTGCCGTGGCTGCCGTGATGTGAGCCTCTTCAATCTGGCCAAAACTTGTGCATCTGAAGGAGAGCTGGTGTGGTGATGCTGAAGCATCCACAGCCATGAGGCCTTCACAGATCAGAGTTAGACATGAGTGCACTCAACCTGTACCCTGGTGCTAAGTGCCCTGAGCAGCGGTAATGCAAACCGCCAATTCCATTTGAAGTCAGCACCTCTGAAATTTGGGCTGCAATTTAAGGGCTTCAGCACGAATATAAAAACCTAACTTTAGGCTCTTCACTTTATAACTCTTGGCACGAGATTCTGAGACAAAACACAGAGCAGAAGCAAAGAGTGTTACTGCTATTACTGTGCCATGTGCACCAGCAAAATATATCAGTATGTGAATACTCAGAAATGAGAGGAGGGAGACAGAGATGATGTGCTTTTAATATATCCGAAGCACCAGAAAATCTTTCATGAGCAGGAACAAGACAGGGTTCATGAAAAGGTAAACCCCAGAATAAATTATGACGCTCATTCCATTAGAGGTATATATTAAATACCATATGTAGGTATTGGGTTGGTTTTCTTTTCCTTTTTGCCTTTTTTTTTCCCCACAGAAATCATTTAGCTAGTGGGAGATATCTCTTCCCTCAAGGTTATACTCTCTCATGCCTTATTTATTGAGGTGAAAGACATCTGCCTTGAAAACCATAAAGTGTTTGGGTTTTTTTTTTAAATATATGAAACAGTGATAAGGAGCTAGATTCACTGTGGGGGTAACTTGAGTGAATCCAATGCAGTAACACCATGAAATAACTTGTCTCACTATTTTCATCAATGCACATGTCTGTGTTGTATTTAGCCGTTACTATACCGCAAAGGCAAACACATGCGCATTCATTATGTGTACAGTGGAAGCCCACTAACCCAAACACTTGGGATTGTATCACCATTTGGGTAAGCAAAAACGTTACTACAATGTAGCAGTTGTTAATGTGTGTACGTATTCTTCTGCTTTTTCTGCAAAAATAAATATTTGTGGCAGATGGCAGAACACAAAAAATTGTACTTTTGATGTCATGCTTATTAAATGTAAAAAGTCTCATGCAGGCAACGATGGGAGCAAGAAGCAGCAGTAGGACTGCATTTAGGTAACCGTTGTCAGAGAACCCCATCACTGGGTTTGCACTACTGGATACCACAGCCCCACCTCTGCAGATGAGACTTATAATCAGCACTGAAAACCTGCCCAGGTCTCTCTCAATCTCTAGCTTGCCATTCTGGGTAATCACTAGCATAAAACAAGATGATCCAGTGTGGTATTTCAATTCAGGGCACAACTCTTGCTCTGTGTGGTGGACGCCTTTTGAGCAACAGCTGGTACTTGGCATATTGAGCTGTACAGAGAAGAGGTGCAGGACAGGCTGGTGGGTGGAGATGAGACCTCAAAGGAAGTGATTAACCCTGAGCCTTTCCTGGATGTGTGGAGGAGAAGCCGTACCTTTATAAAAATAAAAGAACTGGAGGATATTTTTACTTAGGTGTCTAATCCCTTGCTGCCGCAGGCAGACACATCATATGGCCTTTGTAAACTTCCTAGGAGAAGAGGGGATTGAGATCAGGGTGTTCAATAGTGGCCTGAACTGGGTAATGGCTCAGCCTCAGATGATGGACCTGGTGAGGAGAAAGGGAGAGAAAGACGGAAAGTGCTTAAATATAATGAAAATACTGGGAAATAGGAGTAATAATTTTGCCTTTTTTCATAAAACCTCTCACCTCTCAACATCAAGGTCCAACTGTAATGCAAAGGACAAATATCTGGGACACTTGCTACTGAAGCTGACTGATGTGCCAGCTGTCCCTTCCACAGCTCTTCCATGCTTCTTGACAATCACGTGTAAATGCCAAAAGGGCCATGCGAGTGCATGAAGCAGTGACCAGGCTGTGCGTTGTTTAGCCTTACGTTTTCTCGTGCCCCCGCTTCTGCAGTGGATCCATGCTGGGCCTTCCCCATGGACGGCTACCTCAGGCATGTCCTTCCAAAAGCAGAAAGAGCAGCATATAGCAAAGCCCAGGAGAGATCCTGGGAGTGATGCCGTGCTGACAACTCCACTCAGTTGCAGGCATATTTTATACCTGCCAGATTTCCCTGGTGCACTTCTTCCAACCTCTTGCTCTGTGCAATATCAGAGAAGTCATGAAAGGTCACGAAAATGTTCCCAAATCAAGTGGAAGCGAGGAATTTAGAGTGAGCCAGATGGAAGAAGAGTTTCGCTGATTTGTTATGGACTGCTGGGCCGATAAGAATGTGCAAGAGATAAGGCGGGGGAGATCTCTTAACCCCTTATCTGCCTTTTGGCACCAAGCATATTTCAAGGTGGATAGGTGGCCTCTAAAAAGCTGAGTTTTTGTCAACAGCTGCCACATCCTACACAATCTTCCCACGTCTCCGTGCTTGCTTTGTTTGGGAATAGGAAACAACTGTTGCTACGGGGAGGTGAATGTTGGTGTTAATCATGCAGAGATCATTCCACAGAGCAATGGCATACTATGATTTATTCTCACCAGTCAAGAATTTGCCCCTTGATAATAGCAATTGCAATCCAAATTCCCAGGTAAGCAGGAAAGCTCTCTCGGTGTGGGCAAGTGTGAATATGGCCTTTTGTGTGCGAGGATACCTTGCAGCTCTAAGCATTTGGAAAGTGTATCTAGTAATTTACTTTATTTTCTGTGTTTATAAACACACATCTGTTATTTGAGTTTCTACTTTTGGGTGAATTTATGATGATAGCCCATCTGCAGGAGCTTTGGGGCTTTTGTGGAGATATTGCATTTAAGGTTTCAAGAAGTCACTGGTGATTGCAGCATAAATATTAACCAGGTTGAATCTGTCAGAGGCATCACACGGCATACAGTGATGTGACTTGCAGAATTTTGCTGTCTGATAAAGCTTATGGAATATTCTCTCGATAGATTTATTTATGGCAACAGATTAAACCAGACTCCAAGTGGACTGCACTCTGTAGGTTCAAGAAAATATTTCTAATTTATTAGAGATTTCTTTGGTTTTTTGCTATCGCATTTCAGTCACCTTTTTTCTCTTGATAAGCAATTGGTTCCTTCCTTGGGGAGCATGGGGAGGTAGTTCCTGCCTTGAAATTCTTGGAAGGACAGATAAATTGCTTGAGTGTAAGCTTTTTAAAGGAGCCTTTCTTTCAATATCTCAGGCACAATGCACACATTTTAAAATTTTTCCCACTCTGCGCCTTTGCTGTTGGAAATACGGAATCATTTTTCAGGTTCTTGCAGTTTTCTTCTGTCGGATGTTGGTGATGGGTGTAAGAGCTCTCCTGCTTCCTGCTCAGTCCCATCACCGTCAGCACAGAGAAGGGTCCAGGCTTTTGGGGACGCGGTGAGCAAGGGTTCCTGGAGATGTGCTGAGGGGAAGACAGTGGCAGACCTCCTTGCAGCGGTGCCTGCTTGCATTCCTGCTGTACGCCAGAGCAAAGTCAGTGCAGTGTTTTGCTGAAAGCCAGCTTTGGAGAGAGGCACCAGCAAAGTGTGAAAGATTCACTGCCAACAAGCAAGAAGGTCAACAGCTTTTTGTCCTTTTTATTTTTTTTCTTTTCTTTTTCCTAATCCATCTTTGAGGGAGGAAAATATGGCTGGTTAAAGAATTTCTTTGCAAAGGCCGAATGTGCTGAAACACAACTGCAAGGAACCCCTCTGAGAAGAGATATCGGTCTTATATTGAGCTGCCAGTTGAGATTATCTGAAGTGGATGTCCTGAGAGACCAGCAGGAATTCTTTTCCACCAAAGACTGATGGAGGCTTCCCATTCAAATGTTTTAAAAGCTGTAGAGAATTAAAAATAGAAGTCCCGCTTAAGGGGGAGAGACTCCTTTGGGGGGTACTTTGTTTGCTTTGGTTTATAACTCCCTGAGTTGGAATGCAGTAAAAAACTGAAGAAATTAGAGTCTTGAAAAGAAATGTAACCTCATACAAAACTGAAGGGCAAGGAGCTCAGTTTGCATTCTGGTTTTATAATCAGTTTTGTTTATAGTAGGAATGAAATATCCTCTTCTTGAATTCAGTGTACGCAGCTTTTCTTAGCAGTCCCTTCTTTAGGTAAACTTTAAAGGAAGTGTGTCTTTAATAATTTATTATTAAGAGAGCAACTAATGGTAAATGCAGGTGTATATCACGGACATGGTGGTGTTATATACGCCAGCATATGTAAGAGAGGAGCGGTTTTCTCATGGAGTTTTTTCCTGATAGTATACGTTCAAGCAAGCGAAGCAGCGCAGATGTGGCACGCAAGGAAGGGAAGAAATATGGGGGTGTGTTTGTGTGTGTGTGATTCAAAACCCTGAGCCACCTCTTTGCATTAGATTGTTTTGACATCCTTATGTGGCCTCTGGAGATACTGTATATTTCCTTGGAAGGGAGATTACACGGTAATAGGGCTTTTAATTACATTGGACTGAAATATCTTTCATATTTATTTTCCGCTTATATTGCCCGTAATTCTTCAAGGCTGCAGTCTGCATCTAATGGGCAGTAAGCTAAAGACATCTAAAACACCTACCCTTAGCTCTGACATATATGCCCCATGTTTAAGACACTATTTCCTGTTTTAAATGCAGAAGGAATAGGGAACCTGCTTGATCTTTCTTTCCCTTCTAGGTTTAATTTTGTGCCACGAGCATTTTTAGAGGTAGGGTGGGTATATTCTGTGCACGTTGATTGGTCTTCCAATCTCTAGGGGCAAATTTTGCTACCATGAAGATGAAATTTTTGCTCTACCTCAGAAACCATCTCTTCCTCACTGCAATCTAGTGAGCAGAGGTGCAAGCAGGAGGAGGCAAGGCAAAAATTTGAGACTCATTTTTCCAAACATCAGATTCCACATGAACGTATTGTTGTTCTGTATATTTTATAAAATAAAAGTAGCCTAATATCATCCTCTTGAGATTCTTTTCAGCTGTGGGTCGATGCTCCTAGAAGTGCTCTACTTTGGCAAGGCAGCAGTACAAGGCTCTTGGTGTGCTCCTTCTACAGCTTTTATGGGTTGCTCTGCCTGAGGCTCTGAGTGGGGATCCCCCTGCTTGATCACCATGATACTTCTGGGCACAAAGTGCTGTGGCAAGAGGAGCTGTTACCTTGGGGGCATTGTGGGGGCACACAGGCATCTGAGAGTGGGGAGAAGGGGGCAAAGCAAGAGCTGAGACCATGGTGCCCACTGTTTTAGGTTGTGATGGGTTGTGCTTTCCTTCATTTCTCCAAACAGGAGGTCCAAGCAGCCTGGCATATGTGCACTGTGGGGTTTTCCAGGGATGTTTTGGGTAGTGTGAGGCAGAGCCCAAAGGTACGAGATGCAGAGCTGGTATTTACAGAGCAGCCATGGGGACCGCCTTGGCTACACGAAATATGTAGGACATCTGAGGCCACTAACCCATCATTCATGATCCCTGGCTTTCACACTCTGAATCTCTAATGTACAGACGGTTCTTACGGGTCATCAACCAAACCTGAGTTAAAAAGGAAGATGTGATTAGTACCTCACTGTTTAATGTATGCAGGCAACCCATTTCAGCTCTAACAGTAAAGAAGAATGGCTCTAGCTGCAGACACTCACTACAATGGTAAATTGCTCACACCTGCTTATCGTATGTGTAAGGCTCTGAAGAGGTAACGTGCTACATAATTGCTAGGCATCATCACAATTAATCATTTCCTGCATGGAAACTGAAATATGGTAAATATATTGGTTGCAACTGAATGCTATCACCTGATGCAGACACAACTCACCTCTCTTTGCTTGTTATGCCAACAAAGAAATGTGCATGTTTTCTCCACCTCCTTTCCCTTGGCTGGTATATGGGGAGCTTGCATCATTTTTTTCTGCATTCTCTTCCGTGACGTTACTCTGGGCTGTTTTCTGTCCTGGCTCAACTCACATACCCAACCTAGCTGAGTTCAGTGGGAGTGGGAATGCTTTTTAGCTTGTTTCTCCTTATTTGAATCTTCAAGAGAAGGTACTTGTCTTAGCTTCAGCTGATAAACATTTGCTTGGGTGCATTGGCATTTGGTGATCCCCCTGGTAAGCAGAATGTGCTGTCCTGACTCTTACCCAGTCCAGGGCTGGAGGAACCATCTCTTCAAATATTAAGCTATCTAGGCTCTGTTAATGCCACAACTTTCACAACTCCTCCTTTCAATGACGTCATGTGAAATCACTGGTACATGTTGGTCTAGACCTGGGCTCAAATCTGCACTTTGTCCTTCTTATATTTAGCCGTCTCTTTTCGCACAGGCTAAGCAAGATAACCCCAAAAGTTAAAGGATCAGGGCTATAGGACAGGTTCCATGTTGTGTAGGGTAACTAGGGGAGTCTCCTCAAAAGACCAATATAAATTTTTCATTTTTAAGCTTTTTAAGCTAGGTTATGCAGAGATGTGAGGATTCTGGTTTACAAAATCAGACCTGGTCTTTACTGCTTTATTTGTGAGGTCACATCTGCAGGCCAGTTGTGCTGGAATGAGAACAGCCTTTGACATCCCTAGCCAGGTATAGCTCAGGATATGGCCACACGATGGAAAAGCAACGGACGATTAGACCTCCAGACCAAGTAGCTTGGTAAGTGCGCGGTAGCTTGTGAATGTGACAGCTTTGTGGTTGATAAGAGTTTTTATATCAATTTATCCAGGTAAGTCCAAGCAATTATGCCCCTTAGCTGATATTCACAGTGTTTTCAAGGAGGAGTAACTACATGACCCATGGAATAGCATTATTTTAACAACACTGATACATTTACAGCAGTAATATTTTAATGAATGGCCTCAACTACACAAATCCAGTTAAACAACACCTGGCTGACTGGTTAACATTTTGAGCAATGACGACTGACTTGTAATCTTAATCTCATTTTGGGATTTTTCTGCTCTTTTACTATGCTCTCCCAACGGCCACCACACCTTGTTGTGATCCGAATCCTGACCTCTGTGTATGCAACTTGCCAGCATCCAGCTGAGGGGTGGAAATGACCGCTGCAGACAGACGAAAGGAATGATAATTGTACGTTATTTTTTATCAGTTGTGCTTACAAGGCAGTATCAGCAGCCCTGGTTTACACTATAAAAGTTTTGCCAGCAAAAGCAGCAAAACCCCCCTGTGGAGATACAGCTTATACTGGCAAAAGGAGTTTTTCTGCTTGCATATTTAGACCACCTCTTGGGATGACTTAATTTACACTGGCAAAAGGCAGCCTTTTGCTGGTTTTATTGTTTACCACATTTGTTTGGTGGGGCTTTTTCCCCCCCTTTTTTGCCAGCATAGCTAAGCCACCCTGGGGGTGAAGAGTTTTACTCTGGTACCTCCACTGTCAAAATATTTCTTTATAGGCCTGACCATACTAATTAGAACTTGTGTTTCTGGGATGTGGGGAAAGATGGACAATGTATTTTCAGATTTACTACAAAGTCTCCAGCATGCACAAAGCCAGATCCTGTCTGGATTACTGCAGGATTCCCCAGTGCTAATTAAATGATTTTAGTCTTCAGGCAAAGTGCATGCATTAATTCTCCAGAGCTAGTTCTTCTTGTTAGCAGCATATGGAGTTCCCAAAATATAGGACTAGAAATGTTTCCTATACTTAAGGCAGCACACTCACAGGCAGACGTGCTTCCTGCAGGAGCACAAGGAGGAGACTGAGATCAGATTCAAAACCCACTGAAAGAAAAGCCATTTGACTTCAATGCACTTCAGCTAAGGGCTTTGCTGCTTGAAAGAGAAAAGCTCCACACCACTTCTGCGCTGTCCTGCTGTGCTGATTCTCCAGGGGCTTTACAGGGCAAGAGCTGCTGTACGGCTATGCTACATTCTACTCTCGCTGCCCTTATTCTGCAGAGCTCAGTGAAACACAGCCAGATGATGAGAAGGATTTCTGCTGAACAGGATAACCTTGGGATGTGACTTTTCACACTGCTCTGCTACCTGGTGTAGAAATGTCTCTTACAGAGACGTTGATGAGTTGCTGGTAGAGATGAACTGTTTTAACTTAGGAGGCCTGCAACAGAGTTGATAGATAAAAATGGAATGATGAAGGAATGTTTAAGACTTTCTGCAGTACCGTATGTCCTGTTTTGCTTACCGAATTCCTCTGTAACTCCTCCCATTGTGTTTTCTACCCACCTGTCATTCTGCCTGAACTGTGAGGGTATAGAAACCTGCCCTTCTTTCCCACTAAAAGAGCAGGAACAGCAAAGAACAGGAGCAGGAACAGGCTAGTCTGTAAAACAAGAGAATATCTCCCCAGATAACAATGTTTCAGAAGCTAAATATGTTACTGAGAAGATTAGCAAATTCATTATCTTCCGGAACAGCACAAATACATATGTATAAAAAGGAATCCTAGAAATCCTTCTTTTCTGCAACGAATATTTGTTCCTACTTTCCACACAGATACCTGTGTTATCACCTATGCTGGATATTATCACAGCAAGCTGATATCTAAGGCACAGTTGTACATTTTCAGCTCAAGCCATACAGGGATTTGTAAATGTCCCAAACCCAACTAGTACTGCACTTACTAAGGCTATCACTAAGTTGATGATGTCTCATGAAATTGCTTCGCCACATTTTCTGGCTGTTGGTGAGGGGATATTTTAAGGCCCAGAGGAAATGAAGGTCAGTGCACTGCAGAGCATAGTGCCTCCTGGCAGATTTGATGTGCTTAGCAGCACTCTCTGACCCGGAGAACTGGGATGAAAAGTGGTCATACTTTGCCTTCAAAAAAAGGTGACTATATTTAAACTCCCTATTTGGAATGGTCCCAGACCCACGCCCAGGAACTGTATGTGAAAGTGAAATTTGGATGGGAATTGCACTAACAATTTAATAATACAAGCAGTGGTGTTTCATGACCAGCACTGCCAAGCAGACATTACCTGCAAGTCCTCAATGGGCTTAGATGTCCTGAGAGGCCATAAACAACCCCACCTCTCTGGAGGGGCTGTGACAGTGAGAACAACAGGCTATCTGTCCCGAAAAGTCCTCTTCTGCCTGCCCATCTGATGAACAGCGTCAGGGATAGGCTGGCTTACTCAGGAAGAAGAAACATCACAGACAAATAACAGGAGGGTGTGTGCCTGAGTTCAAGCAGGGAGAGGTTTTCTGAAATCCAGCTTTTTTTCTGATGTTCTTTCTGCCCAGGTTGGGAAGCCAGGAGAAGTGAGTCAGGATAATAGAAAGGAATTGTTCAAGGAAAGAGAAGCATCATAGAGATGCACTGAGACTGTCAGCCCCAATTGCTCAGCTCCACATGTTTGTCGTGGCATCTAAGGTGAGCTCCCTGGCCAGAGCTGCCAGACCAAAAAGATCAGCATAGAGAAGGAGCTGCATCTTAGGCAGCAACTGCAGGCAGTTTGAATGCAGCCAGCATCATCCAGCTCCTGCTGCTTTCTAAGAGATGTGGATATCACTCCCAGATGAAAAGATGTATGTGTTGGTTGTAGCATGTAATGAAGTCACTTGCAAGGCAGGATTTAGATAAGATTAAAACTTGTAAGAGCAAATAAGAAAATATTGATAGAATATGTATAGGAAGCATACGTACAAGATACAAAACATTAAGATGGTAAAGGCCTGTACAACTTGGATGGATTTTCGACTTCCTTTGCAAGAGTGGTGCTAAAAATTAGGTAGACAAACCATTGCCATCCAATTATTAGCACTTCTGGTTTTGCATTTTGTTAATGAAAGAAGCATAGTTCCATTCTACATTGTTGCATGCCATACAGCACAGCTAAGGGCAAAGTTACTTTAAAAAGGCAATATTCAATGTTTTTACTGGGCAGATAATATTTCACTCTAAACATGTCAGTGCAGATAGATCTGTGATGATAGTTTTCCAAACAAAGCAGCTGCAGAATCTAGCTCAGTTAAATCATATAGTTGTACTGTATATTTGTATATGTGTATATATACATACACATACGTACATACACAAAGGCATGCGCACACACACGTTCATATAAATATATATATATAAGAAAATATGAATATATGATAATCCTTCTCTTGTCCACCCATATACAAGAAGCACAGGGGATGAACTGTGGTCAGGAAGGGTGACACCCTGGCTGGATGATGGACGTGCCACCACTTGCCCTTCCAATAACCTCATCCCATTGCGAGAGAGACTCCTTTGTTGCACGCCTGTAGAAAGAGACTTTCTGTATGGTCCTGTTGATGAAATTGGGATATGCACCCTGTTTGTTCACATTCCTCTTCACTTTGTCTCATACTTAAATTTTAGGCAAAGAACTTGTCAGATCTGGGCCTCTAAACTGATGCATCTTGAGTCAATCTGTGCATTTGGACCCTGGGCAAATATTCATCTCTAAGAATCAATATGAAACACAATTAATGTGAGAGCCTAATGTCAAAAAATGTATCCCTTTGTTTACCTATTGGAACAAGGTCTTTCTTGTTTAAGCAATATTTGGTATTGTTCTGAGATAATAGTTTCTTGGTTTGTTCAGGATTTTTTAGTATAGCATGGGCCTGTGACTTCAAGGATGAAGTCTGGTGCAGGGTGCAGCCTGGGTCTTTTAGGAGATGCCCTCGTGAGAGAGCAGGCAGGCAAGGAGAAGAGCTTGGGCATCTGCGCAGCTTAGGAATGGGCAGAGCCAGCCCTTGGACAGCCACAGTTTCATGGACTTTCACTGGGTTAGCATGACAGAGGGAATTTATGCATCAAAATCCTCTGGTTCTCAGGTTTGGAGAAAGATACACAGTGCCTCTTGCCCAGGTCTTGCCTAAAAGCACCCCTAGTAGCACTGAGGAGGTGGTACATGGTATGATGAAGGGATACTATAGGGGGAGATAAGAGCCAAAAGACAGCTGAGCCAGACAGATTGGGCCATGGCCTGTGCCTCTGCTTTTACCCTAATTCCACCTGTCTAAGATTGCTAGTGTTGCCCAAAACACATCACAGTTCTGGGCCACATTTTCCTAACTTGCAGACATAGTATGATATTTACCTGCTTTTATACTTACACCAGAAAAAAAGGTTGTTTTAGGATCTTGGTCCTAAATGGTATGCAACTGAGTGCCATGCTCTTTCCAGCCCAAGATTAGCTGCCAGAATGAGCTCCTAGAAACTAATTAAAGCTGTCATCTCCAGCCATATTGTAAATTACCCATTTGTATGTGGCAGAGGGAAGTGCTTTCACAAGCGTCTTCTGTGTGTTTTTTAGTAAGGCATCAGCAAAGTCTGGCAACTATCTACTTTAATGTAATTTTAATGTAACAATCTACTGTAATGAAAATCCCTAAAATAATATCATGATAATAGCTCAAAACAGTTAAGCACTATTGTAAGTTGTAGGATTTAGAATCATTACTGCAGTGTCATTTTTTAAAGATGTTATGTCTCCTCTGTGGGATTTTCAGGTTCATATTAAGCTTATAACACATATTAGTCATGACTACTTCATTACACCCATTTATCGAATGACTTCAGACATGTCAGCTGCCAGCTCCGCCTTTGCTCACCTCAGAACAATAGGTTGTGTGTTATTTAAGAGAGTGAGAGATTTTTGGAAAATGATGCTGCGCCTCGCAGTAATATTTAAGGCGCATACTTTTGCAGGAGGCATGGATGTGTTTCCCAGCTGTTTTCCTCCTTTCGGAATTCCTCCTGCCTGAGAAAGATTTAAAGCCCAGCAGGTTTGCCCTGCCTAAGCAGGGAGCGAAGGAGGGAGGGAGGCGGTGTATGGAGATACCATCGCGATGGAATCAGAAAGCCCATCTGCACAACAAACTCTGTTCTTTCCTGGACTGAAAACTGAGGAATGCATTTTGCAAAGAGTATAGTTATTCAATTTTGTGGCCACTTCACCTCTGCAGGCTTTTGGGACATCTTTCAGTTTTCTTGAAATGTTATATCAGAATCACTGTTGACTCTGTCATCAAGTCTTCCACACACTGACAAAAGTGTTTTCCCTTGTGAAGAAGCTGGGTGATGTGATTTCTCAAACAGTTTTGATTAAGAGATAGATAAGATTCCTGTTACAGTCGTTACGAACATGGGAAAACTAAAATATGTGAATGACGGAGACAGTCTTCTTTTTGACAATTTGTTTTGATTTGACAACAAAAAAGTGTCATTTTAATTAAAAATTTCTGGTGGGCAGAAGACTGTGAGACATCTACCCTGCAGGAGTTCTGTGTAGGGAAAACCAGTAGGAAAAATATGTGGGCAGAGCATCCTGCAGTGATTGATCTGCGGTACATGGCTGTAAGGGACTGAAAGAAAACCCAGTCCAGTCCTCTAGTCCTTAGCTGTCAGGCAGCTACAGAAGTGTTTGGACTGCCCAGAAAGCAAAAATGCAACCTCAGAATTTGGATCTCCTAGTAATCCAGGACGCATCACTGTCTATGGCATACACTATAAGGACGCTTCTTTTCACCTACGGTATGGATAGGTGAGCTACTCAGCTTTGAGTTTACACTGTTTTCCCCATGGACCTAAAGAGACAATACTCTCTTACTACTAGGAATATCCATGAAAATATGTTTCAATTTATGTAATGGTCCATCTGCCAGTAAAAGAAGCAATATAAAAACACAGAGGTCAGGGGCAGATCTATTATAGAAGGACAGCATATGGCAATGCAGCCATTATGTGAGCATCTCATACCCTTGAGAATGCTTTAGGAGTGACAAGAGGTTAAGGCAAATGTTGGTTCATTGCTAAATTCAAGACTCAAAATGAAAGAATGCAAATGCTTTGTACAAGCGTGTTTTAAAATAACACTTTTAAACAGCCGTAGGGACTCTGTGCAAGAGAGACTGAAAAGTTTTGAATAATGCATGCAAGATAATTTCCAAAATCACCCTCTAACTAGTACCACATTCTTTTCACTGTCTCCATATTCATGATTCACCATTTGCTAATCCTGATGCATAGGAATGAAGATAGCCCCTGTGGATAAGACCTAATGGACACCATCCTGGAATAATATACAGAACTCAACATCCAGACATGTGTCTTCAATTTAAAATAATTCAGCAATCATGTTCAACCAGAACCTGATTACACAAAATGGGACTTTTTAACTCCCAGACTTGGATCAAATTTTAAGGCCAGAAAAAAAAAAAAAAAGTGCTATGTTTATACGTTCCAGATACTGTGGTTGAGTTATCTGCACACAAATTTAACTGTTTCTTTGAGCCTCTTATCAGCTCATCTGCAACTATTTCAAACGCTTTTGCTTTACCTGCCCTTTGTAGTTCCTCAGTAAGTATTCCAGCATTCCAGAATTGTGATGAATGGATTTCCTGGATCTGGAAGTTAATTAAAAATGAAGCTGAGTGACCATGCTGCATTACAGTAAATTGTAGCTTTTTTCAAACAGCAACTGCTACATCTTTGTTCTTTTCTTTTTCTCATCATAAATGCTGAAGAGACAAAAGATCCCAGCTCAAAACCAGTAATAGCAAGCCTCAGCAAATTGCCAAACAGTGTCTCCCTTTGCAAAAGCGATGACTTCACTTTTTCCTGTGGTTCCACATTTTCTGTGTCAGCTCCCCTTCATCCTAGTACATAGGAGGCTTTTAGTGTCTCTTCTCCTGGTCCATAATGGAAAGGGAAGGAAGATCCAATCCTTTAGACTACCTGGCCCTGTGATGACCTTGAAGAAGGTCACTGGCTAGCAGAGTATTTTGTGAATAGAAATAAGAGTTGAGTGCTGGTTAAACACCTGTGAGATTTATTTGTTACTGCTATAAACCAGCTTTACTGCAGGAGAGAATCACGCTCTGATCTAGTGTTTAAATAGGGAACACCACTAAAATGACCAAGGATCCCGTAAGAGTCCCCGCAGCTCTGGTGTCTTAGTATAGCATCATAGAATCATAGAATCATAGAATAGTTTGGGTTGGAAGGGAGCTTTAGAGGTCATCTAGCCCAATCCCCCTGCAATAAGCAGCAACATCTTCCACTAGATCAGGTTGCTCAGAGCCCTGTCCAATCTGACCTTGAATGTTTCCAGGGATGGGGCATCTGCCATCTCTCTGGGCAGCCTGTTCCAGTGTTTCTCCACCCTCATTGTAAAAAATTTTGAAGATTAAATGGCTGAGACAAGACAGAGGTGCAGAGGTCCCAGGCTTGCCTCTTTCCCCCTGTTTTCACAGTTGGATAAGCGCTGAGTGAATCTTTCTACCACTCTGTCACGATAAAACCCAGAACAACCACTTGGCTTTAGATTCACTGTCTTCACTCATTTCTCACTAATGTTAGACCTATTCCAGTCAAAGACTTTGTCATACTTTTTAAAAATGAGCGAGATGGGGTTCAGAAAAGAGCTGGGAACACTGCCCTTGCAAGGGGCACCCTCTGCTGCAGGTTTTGCATTCTTCTGTCTTCAGGTGTGGGTACTTCTGGGAGATACCCTAGGGCACCATCTTTGAGAAGGCTGCCTGTTTATAGGGGCTAGATTTCAGAGAGAGATGTTCAATGCCTGAATGACGGCTACTGCTAAAAAGTAGAGCATATGGAGGTCCCCCCTCCCTCAGCCCCTCCTGCAAGCATGTCTTTGCAGTGATATCCACTCTGACTCTTTGAGTTCTTGTAATTACCCTCCATGAGACACTCAGCTTTCATGTGCAAAGAGCTGATGGGCCTACTGCAAAGCTTGAAAATCATCCTGTAATTTAGAAAATAAGTAAGAAGGCAAGTTAAATATTTTAATTCATTTTTTACTCACGCAATTTTAAAGGAAGTTTCATGATATCTGAAGACAGAAGTCACAGAGGTTGAAAGCCAGAGGTTACTAACACCACTTTCGTTCTTTATTTTGGAGTCTTTCACTGAAGACTTTTCTTGGGAATGTACTTGCTCTGTGTGTGGAAAAACATCATTAACAGCATGATGAGAGGTGCCTTTTGCTCTGTCCCCAAGTGCTTTGCAACAAGATGATCTCAAGTCAAGGGCAGGAAAGCCTAATCAGTTATCTGCTGGCATCTGAAGGGTTTGATTGTAGAGCTGCGTGGGAAAATGTTCTCCCCAGTCCATGTGAAAATATTCACAGGGATTGTGACATTTTCCCCTGCCCTTCCTAAATCGTGACTAAAAGTCAAAACCAGAAAAAAAAATTTTGCACCACGATTATAGACAGAAAAGATACTTCTTTCATTAAGATGGATTAATAAAACCCATGTTTGGTTACTTCCAAATAATTAAGTTTAATGTTAAACTTTTTTTAAGATAAACCACTTTTTCAATACCATACATTTCCAAATGAGAAATACTTTTTTGAAACAGAAAATGAATGTTTCAGAAATAATAGGCGTGGAATAATTTGACCATCTCAAAATATTTTCTTTTCCTTCCCCCTTCCCAAAAAACACTTTTCAGCTGGGAGACTGATCTAAAGGAAAATTGTTCCAGGTTTAAAAGAGACGTGTTTTTTCCAAATCAACCCTTTTATCAAAAATCCCCAGTGGGGATGAAGCCGATGGTGGGAATGGAATGGCACAGTCTGTTTTGCTGGGGTTTTGTATAAAACCCTCTCAAAAATGGGTTACACTTCCAATCCCCTCCATCCCACTGGCACTCGCAGCCCTGAGAATGCGACTTGCTTGCCAAATGCCAGGCACGTGGCCTGATGACGGTGCCGTCCCACATCTTCTCCACATACTGTAATGTTACCGGGAGAAGTTTTGTTCTTGCTGCACGAGCTGATGCCAGAGTATGTATTTTAATGCAAATGTAACAGATTAAGAACTACAGCTTTCTTACTTGCTTTGTCCTGTCCCCTTCCCAAGAAGATCTCGGCCAGAGTAACCATCTCACTTATTTCATAGTAGTATGTAAAAAGACAAAAAAAACACCCTATGTTCTTTACCCTCCTCTTCATCCCAGCTGCCAAACCCCGACCCAGCCAGCCCTGTTTTTGCATTAGTTCACAGAAACAGCTGATACAAACATTCCTGACGCTAACCTCTCCCAGGTCTCCTCCAAGCTGACTGCTTCTCTCTCAAGCCAACTTCAACTTAGCGCTTCATCATGAGAGCGCAGGCCAGCACTCAGCAATGAATGTCACCACGGTCTTTCTGGGCTGGACAGGAGCCTAATGGGTACACAGCGGTGAGATCATGAGCTAGGGAGGGGGTTGTTTTGACAGTTGAAAATCTCTGGCAAATACATCCCATCCAGAAAACAAATTACTTGCTTCTAGGAAGATATATACATCACTGAACCATCTGCAAAGGCACAGGTAGTGTTGTTATTTATTGCCAGGGAACAGGAATTGTGTGTGATGGGTGTTGCCAGGAAATTAGTACCAGAACAAAGTGTCATAGAGGCAATATGTTATTTGGGCAAGAACCATTTCAAATTCCAGGGTTTGTTTTTTTTTTTTGTGTTGGGTTTTTTTTTTTTTTTTTTTTTTTTTTTTTTTTT
>Ga0065711_1002852_pt1 | contig 31232 bp, 21 predicted proteins | sample Hoacrofraction12_FD_59098 | JGI IMG/M metagenome (GOLD analysis project Ga0065711, IMG submission 59098) | Hoatzin crop microbial communities from Cojedes, Venezuela - Epithelial fraction 12 v2 (version 2) | ecosystem: Host-associated > Birds > Digestive system > Esophagus > Crop | place... | reverse complement strand
TTTTTTTTTTTTTTTTTTTTTTTTTTTTTTTTGTTTGTTTGTTTGTTTGTTTCTCTCTCAGTGTCAGGTGGGTGATGAGCAGAAGGACTATTCAACAGTCAGGGAAGAAATGTTTCTAAGCAAAGGGCAGAAAGTGTTAGTGAGTATTGATGGATTTGTGCCTGCTGATTTGTCTTTCAAGCTTGACACTGAACAAGATCCTTTGACACTTTCTGGCATCTGCGTTATGAGAGTGAAAAGCTGTTTCTTCATCATCTCCATGTCGCTTAAGATTTAACTTTTTTTTCCTGTGATATTTTTCATCAGTCATCTTTTCCAGAGACTCATGGCCTGTAAGACATTTAAAAGGAAGTATTTCAGCCCAAATTCCTGACCCACAGCTATAACTGGCAGACTGTAGCATTGTGGAAAACTTAAGTAAAAATGCAAGTAGAAGGCTGATAATCTGTTACTTGTTTTATTAAAGGAAAGCTCTCTTTTATTGTTGTAAATAGTGGATATGTACAAATAGGATGTAAGTAGTTTTTTTATATATATGTACGTATATTCAGGTGCTTAGTATTACATTTCCAATAGTTTGCTATTTTCTAAATGAAATTGAGCGACGTGGATCAGTTTGTATTTGATTTCCTCATTTTTTTAACTCCGAGTTGTAGTTTCACCCCTGTGTAAGATGATTTTTAAAGTGAACTAATTAAATACATTCAGACTAAGAAGGCTTGCTCTGGGAAAGTGTTCTCTCTACCCTGGGGAAAAAAAAGATTTCAGCTGTCAAGAGCTGATTTTTAGTTCTTCAGCCATGTTTCCTTGTGCTTAAGACCAATGGTATGAAAACAGCAGATTTTTTTCCAGTCCATGTTTGCAGAACCTGTTGCAAAAGAAGGAAAGCTTAGGCTTTAAAGTCAGTGTTTCAGACTTATGGTGCACGTCTAACGAAAGGAAAATGGAAGGGGCGAAAAAATGGTATCTTTCTTCAACAGGGTAAGTTGTCCAGTGGGAGAATCATTTGTGTTTATGGGGTAGGTTGTGGAGACTTGGGAAGTGGATGGTGGTGCGGGATGTTGAAGCTTGAGACTCGTACTCTTTCATGTGGATGTTCATCGTGGAGTGGAAGCTTCTGGTCTGGCAAGAGGGCTAACCCAGATGAACTACTTAGGATTGGAGGCATCGTTCTCTGGAGCACGTAAACCTGTGAACAAATAGAAAATTTGTATAAAGATAAAGACTTGTTTAACTGTGTAACTCTTCTCAATTAATGAATTTCAGTGGCTGTGAGTCAGGAGCAGGAGTTGCTTGCTGTGTGGGGGCTTTGGTGGTTTGACATCACGCTGCAGGGATTTCTCAGCTGCTTATGAAGAAACTCTTATGAATTACAGACTAGTATATTAAGAAAACAGGCACTAATTTCAGTCATTTCTGTACACAGACAGGAATCTACCAGAGGGCTGGGTATGCAGCTGGGGCAGCCAATTATGGTCAGCTATTGTTACCAGATTGCTCTTAATGAAATAGTACATTTTGCAATATGAATTACTAGCGCTAGTCTAATAGCAATCTCATTTTACTCTTACATTGCACATTCATTTTCTGTCTCTTGATTTTAGACAAAATCTGCCAGAATTATGTTATGATGGTTTGAAGTAATTGAGTAATGATGTGTGACCCCAGGTAACAGACTCCTAAACACTGTCATAGTCTTTTAAGACGACTGTGTTATTACTAGTGTGTGTTGTAGGATAGATTTGCTCCGTAAGAATAAAAGCTAATTTTTGCCATGCTGATAGAGGCAAGATTCTTTTGTATGTTGTGCTTAAAAAGAGGAACAAAAATCTTGAAGCTAGACTGCATTTTCACAAGGACGTTTTGAAAGAAGTGTTTTGTTAGGCTGCTAGACTGACATGATCCAATTTTGTCATGAACACAAGGGCTGCCCAGCATTGTTTGCATTTGGGAAAGAAAATTGGCCTCTCCCCTTCCTTTCTGAGCTTCTTCAGATGTTTTGTTATGTTAAACAGTGCAAAGAATGACAGACTTTCTTTCTAGTGCTGCTTAAATTTACCTTTTTGTTTGTGTTCAACTTTAATTTATTCTTTCAAGTTCGTGCCCAAAGATGTGGAAGTTAATAATGAGATTTAGGGGTTGCCTGGGTAAGAGGGTGGCATTTTTGTCTTGAAATCAAAGCAAATTACTGGTCTTACTGTTTTTACCTGGGTTGGTGTAGGTTAGTCAAGTCCAAATAATGAGAAACTAGATCCTTTAGTGCTGTGCGTTGTCTGCGTATGGACTTGTTTAAGGAGGCTTGCCAAAGCAGAACTGCAGCTGATGTTTTAAAACTGTTCATTGTTGATCACCAATATACTGCTTAAAACAGTAGAAGAATTTCTGAAAACCTTGTTTTCCTCCTCTGCAGTTTATGTAAACAAACAATTTTTTGGTATTTCTTTGTAAGGTTCTCTGCCGCTTTCTTTGTTTTACTCCTTTGCCTGGGAAATGATTATTGAAGAACTGCCCGTTTTCTCTAGCTGTTTGTAAGGTATCTGTGTTTTTCTTCTAGAGCCACCTGTTTTCTCCTCTTATCATTCCATATATGACATAAAATATTACATACCAATTTGGGTTTGTTCCAGGATGATTGTGTACTTGCCCTACTTAGAGTCCAAGGTGGCGAAAGTGTTCAGCGCTTTAGGAGGAACCCGAAATGTTGCAGAGTTACATTTTTCTGTCCCCTTCCCCACCAGTCAGTAGGTTTTAGTGTGGCAGTTTACTAAGCATTGAAGTCTGAAACAACTGGGAAAACAAACCTTGTTTCTATCTTCTTTTCCTCAGCAAGCTGCTACATAGGCTGATTGCATCTTGCACTGCTACTGTGTTTGAAAGAGACTGACACATTTAAAAAAAGTAAAACATTGAGGTAACTGTTTTAGACTGTATGTTGACAGTGACATGCTTAATTTGATACTATTTTTTCAAAGCTATCTATGCCCGAAGCATGCTTGAAAAAAAGCTTAGGCTATCTGGATAAGGTTAACAGTACTATTTTAGTGTAAGCGCCGTATAAATTAGTGCTACTGCAGTCTTGCCCTCCATATCAGGTGTTCCTGAGCATCCTCACTAATTCAGGATGTTTGACTGAGGAGTGTTCCCCCACTTTTTTTTTTTCCTCCCTGCATGGTGTCAGCTTGACTCCTTGAACTTGGCTTGCTGAAGGATTAACTAAGGAACATTGCAAGACAGTTGTAAGTATGCATGTCTGAAGAAAAAAGGTGAAATGCAGAATTAAGGCAATTCTGAGTTAGACTTAAACTGTCATGGTAATAGAGCCTAAAGTGTTTTCTGCAAGCTCCTTAATCATTTTTAATGTCTACTCGCGAGAGAGTAATAGCACATAGTCTGGAAATCTAAGCAGTGAGGAAGTACAATTTCATTGTGTTTAAAAACATGTGTAGATAACAAGGAGCAAAGTATCTGATAGAACAGAGGTGCCTCACAGCCAGTACTCGGTGAACATAACCTGTTCACCAAGGCTGATTGTTGTCCTTGTAATCTGAACTTGTGGGAAGAGAGGCATTGGATGTGGTCTGCCCAGCCTGTTTGCTGTGGTATCCTCATCCTCTGACTTCGGCAGTGCAGGGCTGTTGGAGCCTGGCAGGCTATGCCATGGTTTTTCTCGGTGAGAATTCAACCTGTGCAATCCATGTGGCATTGAGAAAAGCATACCGTACCTTGGCTAAACTCTGCAAGGCTGGAGTCCACCTGCTGTGGAGCTTTTCAGCACACACTGTGGTGCAACAATACCCGGGCAGTTTCTGTGGGTATGGGGATATTTTCTCTTCCTCAAAGTGGAAGACACACGAAGCGGAGGAAGCCTAGGAATGCAGTGAGCAAAGCGATGGCAGCCTGCATTACGAATATCAGATCACGCAACCGATGGGTGAGCTGTGGCCCTGGCTTTCACCATTGCTTGGTGCAGCGCCCTGCGCGCTTGCTTGCCTGGGTGGACCTTCCTAGTGCCCTGGCCTGCGGCTGGGATGTGGTGCAGCTTCTGTCAGCGCTGGGGGTCGGCTCCTGGGCACTTCGGCGTCGGACAGAACACACCTTCCTGCCTGGCTGCCTGCCTGGAGCGCAGCCAAGGTGCTTTCATTTTTTGGCTGGCAGGTTCAACTGCAATTTTTTGTGTGTTTTGCTGACCTGATTGAGGTAAATGATATAGACAGGGTGCTTCAGGAATGCAGGAAAAACTGGGGCTGGAAGGATGGTCTGGAAGCAAAACTGCTGTGGCGGGTTGGAGGTAGGGAGATGGGAGCTTGCTTGTGTGGTGTGTACACAGGTTCTTAGCTGCGTGTGGCAAATTGAATTTTGTCTGTAGTTTACTCATGGGAAAAGATGTGCTATGGAGGAAATGTTTTAATAATTTCCCGACTATATATCTATGGGTTTCCAGGGTGTGAGAAAAGCATTTATCCAGATTCCTAGAAGACAAAAAAAAAAAAAACCACTAGTGAGAAGCTATTGGAAGATGCTGTCTATTAGTTTAGGAAGTTTGTGATCCACAAACAACAGAAGCATAGAGGATCTGGTGGTAAAGTGTCACTGTGTATTCACTTTGGTTCTATATTCTTCCCTAGGCATTTTCTGTAGACCCCCGATAGAAACGGGGTGCTAAGCCAGGTCGTCTTCTGCCTTTTTTATGAATTATTTTAGAGCTACACTACAAAACCTCTTAAATTATTTTTATATGCCAGTCTTTTAGTCAGAGCATAATTTTTGAAGCAATAAAACTTGACATTGGTTCTCATGCTGCTCTTACATGATGGTGTTGAAAATCATATAATGAGCATCGCCTGTTAGTGTGTGGCTTTTTGCATCAGTACAGGCATTAAAACATTAGTGATCTATATAATCAAATTACTTAGTGTTGTACCACTGTTAAATCTTAAAGATTTGATTGCTCTTCTGTAGGGTAATTTGGTTTTGTACACTGTTAGATATTATGGTGTGTCAAGGTATTTATGCTTGACATCTTCAGTTAGGATTGCCTTTTACATTACTCTTAAAAACTGGCCTTTATATAACAGGCAGTTTTATTGCTGTGTAGCCAGTTGATTTCTATGACTAGTTTCTCCAGAAAGTTTATCTTAGATCAAGGATTATTACCCTGAAGATCTCATGGTGTTACAAGTTCTGAAATGTTTCTTTGAACCTCTGATCACTGTCGTGACCATTTATCAGCAAGTGAAGGTTTCTTTCATTACAAAAGCAGTAGAGTTTCATTGTTCCAATTGTTTCACCTGCTAATCCTTTTGTCCTCCTGGTTTTTTTTAATCATTTGTACTCACTGGGTTTGATTTGAGTACTTTCTTTAATAAGTTTATGCCCACAAAGCTTCCCACCTTCTTGATTGGATCTAATGGCAAGTATCTGGTAGTTGTGAGCTCTTCTTGAGGCTCCTTCCATGTTTTCTAAATCAGAGGTAAATTTCTAGTATAAACATGTACACATGTAAAATTGTCTGGGCAGGCTGTTCTGGAAGTTTGCTGTTGCTTCATGTGTTTTCTAAGTTTTATTTTGTTTCAAGGTCTGTGTGTGTGTTTTTCCCCCTCCTCCATATTTTGCTGGTGGATATGCTTTTGCATTTGCCATTTATTATTGAGTGGAAATATGAACAATGTATATATAGTGTCTCAGGCTGATTACATTCAGCACTGAAGGCATCACCTGTACCTTCTTCTGTTCAAGATCTTGTTTGAGAGCATCTCTCCTTGGGAATACTCCATCCCGTTGATTTCTTTCATACATCTAGTCTCTGGGGTTCTCCCACTCGCCACCCCCTAGTATCTGTGATTATATACTCTTGGGTTTTGATCAAGTTTTAGGATGCTAATGAGCCAGCAGGGAGTAGACATGGTGAACAGCAACAAGAATGAAGAGGAATGTCTTGGCTGCATTTCTGTATCTTGTGAAAACAAGGTGGATTAAATCATGTTCTGGAATAAGAGAACGCTTATCACTATGCACTGATCTGTGCCCGGTTTTGGCATTAAATGGGAGCAATTATTTCTCTCAAGCTAATTCTCCCTTTCTTCAAATACAGCTTGACTATGCAGTTCAATAGTTATCTTTTATTTTTTTTTTCTTTCTTAAAAAACCCACAACCTTTCATGATTCCCTAGATTCTTGGAATAACTTCAGGATGCCTTAAATGCTGTTGTCTTGGAGTCACAGCCTCTCCAGTTTTCTCGACTTTCTAGCCATAATAAAAATAGCTCCATTATTTATGTTCCCAATTGTACTGTGAATACTTTAATTGAACTTGATTCCCTCTGCACAGATCATACTTGGAGCATGCACCTGTGTCTGATTTGCCCAGTTATTCTCTTAGCATGTCGATATATGGCTGAGCCTGGGTAGCGTTTAACTGGGAGTAATGGAAGAAAAGCTGTATGAGACAAGATGAAATGGTACTTATTACAAATACCGTATGTTTTTGTCCTGACAATATGGAGCTGGGATTAATTTTATGGCTGGAGGGAAGGGGGTTAACTTGTAATGCTTACTTTACCACTAATTGTTTATGACACTCAGGGCAAGCTGTAGGGTCCTACCCTGTATTCAGTGTGACCTTGGAATGTGTGCTGCAAACGATAATGGCAGCTTCAGTGTTTTTAATATCAGAGCATGCCGCTTATTTAGGAAAATGCACCTTAGTGCTCTGTAATAAATAGTTTTGTGGGTCTTTCAGTTCTCTAGGTTTATTAAAATGTTCAGAAAGCAAAAGTTAGCCATAAAATAGTAGTATTACTTGGTGTACAAATGTCATTCCTCCTCTCACCATGTGCTTTGTGTTATGATCTAATTACCTTGACGTTAATTTTGTAGTGCTAATGTGTCTCAGGCTCGAGCTATTCCAGGAAGAGTTACCTGAAATTGGCAAGCTGATAAACCAAAGCATTTTGTTTGGAGCGTGCACAGTTGTAAAAAGGAGCAAAACTGGAGCCGTGATTCCCAGAAGCAGGCAGGGATATATTCAGGAGAGTCTGTAATGACTCTCTTGGAGGACTGTACAAAATGTGAAGTTTCCTTTAATTACATTCCAACTTTTACCTGTTTATTAGACTGCGACATCTCTCTGAAATTGTTGCTTTGTAAGAATTTGAAGCATTCTTGTGAGTGTTGAGGTGCATGAGCAGTGATCCCCAAACCTGAAACTGTATTTATTGACTCGAGGAAGTATTTGCTTAAACATTCAAATACAAATGGTACTGGTGGTAATGAGTTATTTGTTCTGGCGTGTTGCTGTAGGTCCTGTTCTTCCCTGTCTTACTCTTTTCTTTCTCATTACAGGTCTTGATGCAGAATTGTCTTACGTGAGGAATGATGTGGTTAATCACTATGCATTGTCCTTCAATCTCTTAATACCCAGTGAGACCAACAATCTTCACTTCAGCTGGCATGCTAAATCCAAGGTAAGCAGGCACAACTTCTGTGTTTGAGTACTTGATATGTGATTTGTATTGTTTAGTGAATACGAACTATTATAGTTTAGTGGCTTTTTTTCTTGGCAAAAATTAGCGTATGCTAGGTGTAAAAGAGTGAGTTATATGATTGCAGGCAGTAAATTAAGATGGTATGTGTCCAAACTGTTCCTTTCTTCTTTTAGAAAGGTGAAGCACTCCTTTTGAAGTGTTGTATACTTCCTGCATCTGGCAGGGTACGTGTGTGTATATATATACACACAAGCTAATGCTATGGAATCTTTTTCTGGTGGTGCATTGAACACACAGAAGGGACAGCCATGAACCGAAGCCTCTGGAAATCAAATGTAGAGCAGTTGTGTTTGAGATTTCTAGAAACATATGTTTGGAGACAAGAAGAACCTATAAAGTAGCATCTAGTATGTTATTACTGAGCCCTGATTAAATGGAAAGGGATTTTTATTTCACTTAATCACCATGGCTGGAGCACGCAGCAACAGCTGTCATAAAGATTGTGTATGCTCTTACATTTTGAAACATTTCCAGTTACTTAACAATTTATTCTTGTATATGAAATGATCTGTTCAGTCTCTGCCAGATGTTAATTTTTTTTTTTTAAACTTGAGCGATGGTGGTTCTTCTGTCCTGAAGTAGGAAAGACTGCTGTAGGAACGTTAATATTTAACAACTCCTCTGATGCAGCTGCTGAGGATTCCTTCTGCCACTGTTTTTCCCTTTGAGGCATAACTTCTTACAAGATGTGAATTTTGGCCTGCAGCGGTGTTGGGTACAGTGCAAGCCAACTCTTCTACTCGATACCATGTGCCACCTTCACAGGCAGTTCAGTCACTTGCCATTTGAATAGGACCTTTGAAGGAGTTTCCTTGTTACAATTTCAGCTGTGAGCTACCTGTGTCCCTGTCCCTGCCCTGAGTTTCCTTGGGCCTGTCTGAATTTTGAATAGGAATTTTTGAGCTTGTGTAGCCCTTCTTCCATTACTGTGATTGCACCACTCGTCATCTTCTGTGCTAGCTTTGTCGGATGGGTGTAGTGCAGTTTATAGGAGCTCAGACACTGGGTTATGTTTCTACCCCTGGCATCTTGACTGAAAAATAAATTCATAACATAAATGCATCCTGTTATGCTCTAGAAAGGGGAAAAAAAGAAACTAATGGAACAAACGAAGTCAAACCAAATTCATTCAGTCGAGTATGGAGGGATAGGGTGAATTTCGAACAGGAGCTTATGACTTAGTTACAATAGGTCCTGTACTTTTTTGAATGAATATTTACAGAATCAGCTTCTTAAGTGGAAACAAATTCTTGACTGTAGTTGAATAAACTGTAAGCAATTTTGGCTGTGTAGCTTATAAAACTGACTAGAGGAAGGGGAATTTCTTGAATTCCTATGGCTTTAACAAACTGGCTTTTAAACAAGTAAGTTTAAAAGTATCAGGATGTGAGGTTTGTGGTGGGTATTTTTTTCATACAGCACTTCAAATTCTGTCCCAGATTATCAAGAATGATTTCAAGAGTGGCTTCTGTTTTGGCTTTCTTAATTTGAACTGTCAGAAAAGTCTGATATTTAGACTTCATGTAATAAACTGTGAACTTGGGCACCTAAAATCACCAGCCTTCTTTGAAAAGAAGGTACAGTTTTTTGATTTCAAGAAGAATTATGAAAAGGTATATAGCACTTCTTTTTACTACTGTAGAGATTTCTTAATGTGTTTTGCATCTCCCAACTATTGTTACAGGTTGAGTATAAACTGGGATTTCAGGTAGATAATCCCATGGCTATGGCTCTGCCCCAGGCCAACATTTCTTTACAAGGAGAAGTTCCTCGCACCCTTTCAGGTAAACTGCCCACCCTCTGCAAGAGCACAGCTGGTGCTGATACTAAAAATGCTTGCTGGTGGTACTTTGTTTTTTCAAAAATGTGTGTAGTTTTGTGTAAGAGCATAATTTTTCTCTGTTAAACATCATATGTTTATAGGCCTTCTGCAACAGTTATGACATTGCTAAAAGCGTTTTATAGATTGAGACTATTAGTCTGAGAGTAATATTTTTTCCCCTTGTTTAGTGGAGGATAGAGTTTTTCCTGGAAAGAAAACATGACATTTTTTACGTATATGGTCCCACACAAGGTTCCAGTTCCCTTTCAACAATAATCATTAGCAATTGCATGGATTTTAAAATCCATGCCTTTAGATTTCTCTACTCTAGAAAAGACATTTCAAGATGTGTGGGTGTTGTTTATACATTGAAGTGTTTATGGTAAATTTAAATCTGAGAACTGAGAAAACTATTTTGAGTATGTAATAGCTTCTCTCTAGAATTTATACTAGAAATAACTTTATTTGTTCCAGGAAATGTGCAAGTGGTCATCATTCCTTGGTCATTCAGCTATGGTTCCTTGTACTCTGTTCGATATTCAAAGGGCAATAAAAAATACGTTGATGTTTTGGTTTTGTACCAGTCTTTTGCGAAAGCGGATACTAGGGAATTAGGCTTGTTGTGTCTGCTCTGTTGGCATAAATAATACTGGTATATAAGCTAGAATGTAAATAATGTCATATTAGTCTAAGCTTTGATTCCAGTCGGTTGTGCAGAGACCAAAATGTTCAAGCTTAACTGTTGTGAAAAAGGCTAACCCTAATTGTGTTTGCGAAAGAGACAAGAGAAACGAAATTTTCTGGTTCTCTGTGATAACGGAGCTTTCTCTCGTGGCAGCACGTTAACTCCAGAGCTAATGGATGTCTAATGGTGATTTATACACAGATATAATTTGTTTTAGTAATCTGTAAGCTTTTAATATAATACACATAAATACATTTGAAATTTATGCCCTTTAATGCTTTAATAGTTGTCTGAAATTGCAAGGCATGAAGGCTGAAATAGTGTTTCTTAATAGCAAGTTCTTTAAAAATGTACATTAAAAATTTCGTATAGAAAGACCCTTATTTAAATATTCTTTTACCACAGTATGTACAAAATAATAGAACTTAATTGTAAGGCCTGTTTGTTCTCTGTTTGCAGTGTTTCGTGTCGAACTCTCCTGCACTGGCAGACTCGACTCTGAGGTCACAATACTAATGCAACTCAACTTGACAATAAATTCATCAAAAAACATCACAGTTTTAAATTTCAAACGAAGGAAAATGTGCTACAAAAGTAAGACATTAAGTTTCAAATATTAAAAAACTCTTAGTATTAAAGTATGATAGGAAAAAGGAGTGGGAAGGTATATGATCCAGGACGTAACAGTCCCCCAGAGTGAATGCTGAAGACAGGAAGGAACCAGGTAAAATTTTGCCTTTCAGAGATGAATGGAGACTTTTAGTAAAAGCAGAAGCTGATGGATGAACAAATTCCCCAAGTGTTCTGCTGCACTGACTGTCCTTTTTACATATATAGCAAAAAGCATTTTCTCTATTGCCCAGAGAAGTTGTGGATGCCCACTCCCTGCCAGAGTTCAAGGCCAGGTTGGATGGAGCTCTGAGCAACCTGGTCTGGTGGAAGATGTCCCTGCTTATGGCAGGGGGTTTGTAACCAGATGATCTTTAAGGTCCTTTCCAACCCTTCTCATTCTGTGATTCTATGAAATTAGTTTCCTCAGAACTGCAGTACTCTATTCAAATTGTTCTAAGATTGAGCAACTAGATCTACTTAGTTTGTAAAATGAGATAAACTTAAAATTGGCTGTATAATAAATCTAAGCAGGTGTTAGTCTTTCAGACTTACAGTTCAAAATGATCTTGGTAGATAATGCAGATGGCAGAAATCCCAAATAGACTCTGCTGCATTTTGACTTAAGAATTTGCAAACACTATTTATGCTTGGGTAGCAGCAACTGTCTCCTGTTTCTGCTTCCTAGAAGTATTTTCGTAGGCATCAGAAGACAATTATTTTGGAGTATCCCATGAACTGTACCCTCCTTACAAATGGCTGTGGTATCCTGTTCTTGGGCAGTGTTTGAGGATGGCCACCCTCCATTTACATGCGCCTCCTTGCACTGTTCAGTTTACTTGGAGCCTTTGAGGGCAGTAGTTGGCTTTTCAGAGGGAGGTTTGTCACTTCTCTTGAGTATAAATGTCTAAGGATGAACTTCTGGAAGGTGTGGGTGAAAGAGCTAGCGTGGCTTTTCAGCACATCAGGTTGTGACACTTGTGTTCCTTACATTGGTACTATAGGAAGATCATTCTTAATTTGATGTTTATCTCTCTTCCTAGTGAAAATGGAGGTCTTGCTGATAATGTTTTGAAGGAAAGACATTTTTACCTTTATTTCATGTTTTCCTAGGTACTTTTTCAAATGTTCTAAGTGAGGGAAGTCAGCACTGCTTATGCATTCATAGCTTATTGAGCTGCAGCATGTGCAGAGGAGGCTTTCATAGGCACCGCACAGTTATCTGAGCATGTGAAATAGAGCCACTTCCTAAATTACACAGAAGTGATTCTTACAAAGATCATTTTTCTGTGGGTTCATAAAAATGTCAGTGACATTTTTGATGTGTGTTGAGTTGATTGATACAGAGCATCCGGGGATTTCTGATTTAATTTAGTGTGTTAAGTTAAAAATGTGCAGGAACTTGCTAGTGGTTTTGCTCAAGGCATTGATAGTAGTTCCTTCCAAAGCTTAAAAAAAAGGGGGGGGGGAGGGGATGGGGAGAGAAGACAAATTCTCCACCTTGCCCGTATTATGTTTTCACAAGTTTAGCAGGCTGAACTGGCTTGCCAAGGAGTCTGTGATGAGGAGGAAGCAGCTCTTCACAGCTGGGAGCAGGAAGGGGAGTGTGCAAGTGAGACTATGCCTTTGCAGCCACAGAAAGCCATTATAATGCCAGCAGATCCTCAGTGAGGTTCATCTGGAGTCATGTCCCCAGTCTGCATTCCCTTGATTTGCACTGCTCCTCTTAGTGACCAGACTCATAGTAAGCTTAATGAAGATTTATCCCCTTTCTAAAAGGCTGCTTTCACACATGAACCTGACACATGTCCTTGTCACTTTTGTTCTGTATTTATGAGTATTTAAATGGGCATTACCTTTTTCATCCTTCAGATTTAAAACACTCGTGACTGTAGCATCAGCTGAGAAGGCACAGTGCCCGTAGCTGCGTCTCTAACTTTTTACTAGTTTGAGTAGCCTGGAGCCAGAATTTCTTCCAAAAGGTCAGAGTAGCATTCATTGAACATTCAANAAATTATTTTCTATCCTGTAGTAACTGATTCTGTGAGGTCTTTGTTGTTCAGTGTCTTAGCATACACTCACGTACTCTGCACCTCCTCTTTCTGTTGTCTGCTGCTTTGGACTTTGGCGAACAAGCTGGAGGGTTTTTTGAGGTAGGTAGATTTGGTGGGCTCAAGCATGGCCTCCATGGACATGTGTTATCAGTGGTGAAATATATCTGACCTGTGTGTCTGAAGTGTGATTTTTATTATACAGTGGTTAAGTATTTAAAATGGAAATCTAGAGATAACTGTAGTCATTAAGTCAGCTCTACCTGTTTGGAAAATTGGATTTGTTTTTCCATAAGCGGGGGAATTGACTTCCTGTGAAGGGCTGCAATAACAAATGCATACCAAGCTTAAGGCTTTTCTCTCATCTGTTTAGAGCTTGAACCAGAATTAAAATCTCCAACATCTGATAGAAACAGCAGCAAAGCTATCTGTAAGTAATTCTGAGTGTACAACTTCGGGTGTAAAAAATGAAAAACTTGTGATGTTCTTTGTTTCCACAGCTTTCCCTATGAAAACACTCCACAGATAGTCTGTACTACACCCAGTATTTTAAAGGGATTGTTTTGTAATTAAGTATTTTAACTGGGAATATATAGTAGTGAAAAGGAAAAAAAAAAACCCCACTATTCTGAGTCTCCTAACAACTTTTTTTTTATCGTGTCTGAGGGGCTCTGGTTTCTGTATATGACTGACCTATATTTTGACTTTAGGACCTGTCTGGTTTGGTGCTTTAACTTGTCAGTATTGAATCAATCGAATGAGGTAGTTTCTTTTACTCACTCCTCTTCTAGCTGGAAATATCATCGACTGACTGTGTTCGTCCTCTGGAGTACCCAAAATGTAAACATTTTTGCCAAAATACTCTTGGAAAGTAGTGGAGTGCGTTGCTCAGTTTTTTTCTTTGCCAAGAGGGCAGTTGTTCTCCATGATGTGTGACTGAAGACTGGGAATGGCGAGGGCTACTGCCTGTTCCTGCCTCCAGTCCAGCTGCCCGTGTTGCTGCTTGGCACCAGTGGCGGGCCAGAGCAGCAGACAGTCCTCTGCTGCCGAGGTCCAACTGCAAAATTTTGCCGTAAAACTCACTGCAGTTCAGATTCTTTTGAGAAAGAGGATTGACTGCCCTGTTAACACTACTGCGTTAAGGTGCAGGTCAGGGGGCCGTAATCCACCCATCATACCCTGAAGTCAGGAGGAGAAGCTGAAGTTGTGTGCTCTGGCACGCTTGGTCAGTGAGTAAGCACCACTATCGCACTGCGCCTAGGTATTGGTCTCATTTTATTTACCGTATTGGCATGTGTCCTGGCGCGCAGGTGACTCCTGTCCTTCCAGCTCCAGCTAGCAAGTCGGTGCTGCTTGCTGCGTTGAAGCTCAGCTGTACTGGAGAGTGGGTTTGTCTGTGCTTCTGCTGTTTGCAGCATGGGAGACATGGAGGTTGTGTGAGGTAGAACCAGCAGGACCAACTAGACTGTTTTGGGAGATTCCTGGCTAGCTTTTATCCTTCAGTAGGAACCCTCCTTTTGCTCCAGTAAATAAATGGAGGCATCGAGTGGCTTTCTGGGCCCTGCGCTGCTTTGCTGCAGCAGGAACTGTGGTCCCCACTCTCGTGGGGGTTACCACGGTCTGCCTCAGCTGGAGCCAGCCTGCACCCTGCTCCTGCCGAACCTGGGTGGCAGGACACTGGGGGCAAGTCTGGGGACAGCATCGCTGCCCTCCTGCCGTGCCAGCCTGCTGGGAACTAAGGAAATGTTGCTTGTTGTGGAGTTGCTTTGTGGGGGTTTTTTGTGGGTTTTTGTTTTTGTGTGGTGTTTTGTTTTTTGTTTTTGAGAAGTTCGGTAACTGTTCGCCTTTCTATTTCAGTTGATCCTGTAAATGCAGCTCCCACCACTTCTACCCGTGTGTTTTATATCAGTGTAGGCGTGTGCTGTGCTGTTATATTCCTGGTGGCAATAATATTAGCTGTCTTGCATCTCCACAGCATGAAGAGGATAGAGTTGGATGACAGGTATGTATTCAAGCTTTTCAGCTGCATTTCTGGGACACGTTTACCCAGATTTGTTGGAGTTCTGGTCTCAGAACGAGCACTCTGTAGTAGCTTGCAATTTCTGTTCTTGATGTAAAGCTGTAACAATTACTACCTGTGTGGAGTATCAGTAAGTGCTATGCTGCAGCAAGGCAGCAGTTACAGGTGCTGTGCGGTTTATGGGGTGGGAGGGTTGTGGCTGTGGGACTTTGCCAGAATAGCTGTGTGGAAGACACACAGTGGGGAAATTTGGTCAGAATCAGCTCTCCAGGGATTGAAGGAAAATTTGATAGCTATCTGGGTGCACTGAAAATACTTATTCTTTACTGACTTCTACAGGCGATTGAATTTCAGTTTTCTCTATTTTGATTGATTTGTCAGTATTCTCTTTGGCCTTAAAGTCTTGGGTTTACAACTGGTTGGTTATAAAGCTGAAAATGTGGCTCTCCAAAATGTATTTTCAATCCAGAAAAAACAAATTTGTACATGGATGTGAAAAGGACTTGTAAGGAGAACCCAAGGGCAATATGATCAGCTGAGAGGGGATTAAACACCGAGGCAGAAGGGGGGCTGAAAAAGCAGGTGGACTGAGGCTGTGTGGACAAGCTGCATCAGAGGCAACTGTTCAGAAGCAGGCAGTTTTGGAACTGAATACTTTAGCAAACAGTCGAGCTGGTGGGTGGTCACCCCTGTTGTGAAAGGATTATCTTGAGCATTTCTGTTCCTGCCTGAAGTCTCTTGGAGCAGCTCTGTGTTTTCGTCTCCCTCTGTCCATTCAACTGTTTCTTTCTGTTTTTCTTTCTGGCATTTACTCCTCTGGTGTCCCCAGACCACTTGGTTTTTGGGGGATGTTGGTGTAGTAAGTAGTAATGGTTTCTCAGTGCCTGATTATCTAACCAAATTACTTTTTCCTCAATTCATTTGTGCCTAATTGTCTACTGAGTGTTTTTAATCAATAGAAGGTGTTAAAGCATGTGCAGAAAGGAAAAGCATTGCATTTACAGAGTGTGTGAGTAGTGTCATCTATGAGTTTTTGAGAGACTGTCTAAGCCTAGCAGTGTGATCTTGACTTCTAGGGAGATGCAATCTAAAAATTCATCTAATATTAATATTCTGTGGTTTGCGGGTATTAAAGAATTTCCTCTAAATCGGTGTATGGCCACCTGGTAATTTCTGCGAAGTTTGCGCAGGTAGTGCGATTTAGTTCCTCAGAGCCATGTAATGACTGATTTTTTTTGAGCCCAACGGCGCCTGACTTGACAAAACCTTGGTTGGGCTCCTGGATGAGATCTGTGGTCAGCTAGTGTTGTAGCAAAGGTGTAAGAGAGGCAAGATATGCCTGAAAATCAGAATCTGTGGAGTTTTGTATTCAGAATGGGCAGTGTGCACAGGAGCCAGCAAAGAGACCTCCAGGTGCTGTTTCAGTGCTTGGCTGAGAAACTGGTTCAGTGTTACAATTTAGCCTCAATGTTATGCACTAGCGTTACTTGTGATCAGTGACTGCTTGATGTAGCAAGTTGTCAAAGAACTCATGAGAGAAGAAACAACTTTTGATTCTCTTTTGAATAACAAGCTCAAAAATATTGCTGTAAAGGGGTTCGGAATCAAAGATGATAATGCCATTAGGGTTAATGACCTCCCAGGAGCAACAGAGGCTGAAAAACCCACTGCGGTTGCTCTTAATTTCAAAAACCAGAACTAAATAAAAATGAGGAAGGTGGTTACATAGGAACTAAAGCCAGGCAGCTGAGTTTACAGGCCGCATATGGACTATTTAAGAACATTGTATTGAAAGTTCAGAGCAAATGCTTGCATACCTCCTATCAAAGGCACTTGAAAAAGTGCCAAAGAAAGTTGGCATGTCTTAACAGTAGGGTAATGGAGGTTATTAAAAGCAAGAAGGCATCGTTCAGAAAGCTGATGTAGTATGCAAGTGAGAAAACTAAGAAAGCTCATAAATGTGAGCAAGTTAAACCTAGGAGGTGATCAAGTTACAAAAGGAGTTTCCAGCCATAGCAGGAAAACAAAATGTGAGTTCCGCATCAGTGTCTAATGTTGTGACCATGCGAGGACACTTCCAGGGAGCTCGCTGGAGAGTGGATCATATTGAAGCAGTTCGGACATGCAGTAGTATGAACAGTTAAAATAAGCAGCAATAAGTTGCCAGCACCAGAGAATATTAATTCAAAAACTCTAAAGGAAGTTAAAGTAGAGTAGCTAGACCACCAACAGTGGCTTTTAACTTCGTGCTAAAAACTAGGCTGGAACCCTATACCTGGAAGACAGTGAATGTGGGAGTAACTTTAAAAAAGGTTTCCAGAGGGAGACTGAGGCCAGCTATAAAGCGGTAATCCTGGTGTTTGTATTGTGAGAATTAGTAGATCCTGTTCTAAAGAAAAAAATTCAGTAGGTGCATCTGTGATTATGGTATAATGGGAAAGAGTTGACCTTGCTTGCTTTTTTTTAAAGGAAGTCTTCCTTCAAAGCTGACAGTAGTCCTTGAGGGCATCACCAAGCATGTCTAAAAATCCTACTAGGATGGCTGGCACTGGTTGGTCAGTGCTCAACAGCAGCCCAAGAAGCAAATGGAATGTTGAGTATTTGGCAAGGCAGAGGGTAATACTCAAAAAAATTTGTTCTTTGATCTCCCGATACAGTCAGAGGAAGTGGAGAAGCTTTAAAGTTTGAAAAACAAGGGGGAAGTTTGTGTGTGGGGAGGGAGGGAGATCAAAAAAAGCTGCTTTTGGCCCTGCCATCTGACCTAGTAACAGGTACTGCCTTTGCCTGCAAGCTTTCTCACCTGTTCTTAGGCTGTTACAGTTGCAACACTTTTTGTAGGATTTTGTCTGTGACAAGAAGACAGAAAACATCCCGCTGTGGTTTAAGGTGTGGTTTGCCCATCTCTTCAATACTATGTGCAGCTATAGTCCTTCTACCCAAAGAAAATATCTCAAAAACATGTTGTAGGTGGCCCTGGAAGGGGCAACAAGTATCCTTAGAGAGAGGAATGACAAAGTAGGCTAGAGCGGTTTTGTCTGGGAGCTGAGACAGGTACACTGGTGTAGGGCAAATAACTGTTTGCAACAGTGAACTAGGGAGTTCATCTTCTCAATATTTGCTCCAGCACAGGAGCTAAAGGGCAGCAGACAGAGCTAACAGGTGGCATGCCCAGAGCAAGCAAGAGATCACTCTGAAAAGCTGGTTAAGCTTTGCAGAGTGTTGTGGGTGCCTCTGTTTGGCTCGGGCTACTGCTTTCAAACTCTTGTAGTTCTTGATTCTCAGTGGGGTGCTGGTAGCATGAAACAAATGCATACAAGTCTTCTCTGGAATGTGATAGTTTTGTTGTTTCTGGTATGACAGCTTGGTTCTTGCAATAAATGTTTTGGCACCTTGGTTTTTTCATAAGTGGGGAAAAAGTACTGGAATATAGAGCAAATTATGTATAGCAAGTAGGAGGAAGTTGTTCACGCTTAAAAGGACAGGAGTGCTAAGATTTTGGAGTCACCTGAAATACATTTTAATGTATGAGAGACTTTAGAAATGCCGTTCTAGCCTAGATAATCTTCTGGTTTTAAGTTTGATACATTGATTTTGAATTTATTAATTACAGTGGCAAGTCATCATGTTCATGTCCGTTTTTTTTTTTTAAACAGCATTAGTGACAGCAGTAGCTCACAAGGTTTATCTCAACCCTCTACACAGACAACGCAGTACTTGCGAGCTGACACACCAAACAATGCAACGCCAGTAACCAGTAAGTGTTAATCTAATTATAGACCCTTGCAACAGACCCTCTTGGACACAGTCGGAGTATGTGGTGGTAGGGATCTCACTGATTCATCTTGTTGCTTCAACCTGTAAAGGAAATGAATGGGGAAAAATCTTGTATTTGTGATTATACATGTAAAATGTATATGTTTGTGATTTTTTTTTTTTTGTTCACCACTTTGCTTGAAAGAACATTAAATAGTTAAAAAGAGCAGTGAATGAAAAGGGTGGCAGTGTTTTATATACTCTGTGATAGAATGATGCTAACTATCTTCTGTGTTAATTCTGTAATTACTGGAGGTATTTATTATCTGCAGAATGTTTACTCTTCCAATTATTATTTTCTGTTTTCCCTTGTGGAGGGCTATCGTGTATAGCGTCACTCCAGGGAAGGGACCTTTTAGGCTGTAGGGAAGCTGGGTGGCATGGACACACACTTGGTGTGCGGTTCCTTGGCATTTCAGTCTCATTGGACCAACCATGAGCCTTTCCCTGTGCTGGCACTTATGCTGCTAGGCTGCAAGATGATTCAGGGACCTGAGCCAGCCAAAAAGTGGCATTTTTTTGTAGGGTGATGGGTTTTTGGTTGACTCAGGTCTCTGAGCTGGCTTGCAGTCTAGCTGTGTGAGCACCAAGACTGGTGCTTAGAGGATATGGGTCTACATGACTGAGCATTGGAAGAAGGCAGGGCTTAGCCCGAACTCAGCTGGCTTAAGCTACTGCTGGAGAGTCTGCTTTAAAAGATTGAAAATGAGGTCAGGGTTTATATTACAAAGTGATAAAAATGGGGGAGCCCAGTCAGAGGAACAAACTGTCCCTCTGTCAAACTCAAATTGCTGTTTTTCTCAATAGAGTGGGAACTGCCAAGCTGAAATAGTACCCTGCCACTCCTGACCTTTTCTGAAAGTGTAAATTAAATGGCTCCTGCCACCTGTGGTTTTCTCTTCCGTAATGCTCAATAGTTTTGGGTTAATTGCCTGAAGAGACTTGTTCAACAGTCTAACGAGTAGAAATATGAATGTAGATCAGTGATTTTGAGCTTGGTAAAAATAGTGATTAATGACTTGTGGGTTTGGTGGTTTTTTTTTTTAAAGCAACCAATAAGACCCAAAAGTCTCTCCCATTTTCTTCTGATTGCCATTAGTAGTGATACAGACCGTCGCAATTCATGAGGGACCACTGCACAAATGTCGTGGTTACTGTTCAGCCCTACTGTGTTTTCTGGTTTCCTGCCCAGATGTGGAAGCAGGTGTTTACCCAACATTGAACTCGTGCAACTTTGGGAAAGTTTTGGCTTTCTTCTGAAATGTACTGTATCTTCCAAAAAAACAAAAAGGATCTTTTTTTGTCATCTGAGTTCATCTATCTTTTGCAAAAACCTGCCTTTAAAATTTATTTAGTAGAAGAATTAATTTTAAAATAAAAATAAATAAATACATATTAAAATATTAAATAAATTCCTTTCCACAGAGTTTGGAAGAGACCTTAGCATGCAACTGATTCTTGAGCTGGTTTTCCCTCTTGCCACCTGAAGTCCCTCCCCAGCCTTTTTATTTTCCATCTGTTATCCCAGATCACATTCTGCTGTTGTCCTGTCAGCCTCAGGTTTTTAGGTTGGCCCTCTAAGTGACGCTGTTTGGTTAATTTGAATGTGATGCCTGGAAACTCATTACTGAGCCTCTGACAGAAGGGGAGAGGAGGACTTGTCATGAAGGTGGTCTACAAACCAAGCCCGTAGTGATGATTAAACCCTTCTCACCTTGATGAGTGTGGTAGCCGTGATGCCTAAATGGGACCGGTTTGCCGTGTCCGCTCAGTAGTGTTTCAAAATGTCTCTTACCAGTTTTGGGACACCCCAGTAGCAGAGGGAAAATGAGTATAAGAAGAAAAATGGTTGGATGCACGAGATAAACAGGAAGAGCATTCTTAGTCCTTCCACAATCATATAAACCTTACTTTCCAGTAATGTTTAAATTAAAAAATTATCAAAATAATTCTCAGTATTTTTCTCTAGTGATTCATGAACTTGTACAAAAATATTCAGACCTTTCTGACTATGTTAGAGTATCTAGATGTCTCGAAGTGCCAGAAGAGGGCACTGGTAGTTTTGGTTACACCCTGCTGGGGTAAGGCATCTTCCTCGCTCTAACAAGTCTGCTGACAGTCTCCAACCGTGGTCTTTATTTCTCTGTTATCAGGGAAGTGCAGTGTCGTGTTAATCAGCTTCAGTACGTAAGGAGGAGTTTATTTACTTGGTGTTAATAGAGAGACCTGATTGCATGTGACTATATAGAATTCTTGTGTGATTCCCCCCACCAGCGGATTATTATATTCACATGACTTCTCATTTGTTTGCTGTTTAATACTATAATCTTTTCAAGATTAATATGTAATATTTTTAAGTACATGCTGCTTGCGTGTGTTTATACCTGTAGGTGGTGCTGAGGTGAAGCAATATGCTTCTATTCTCATTATAAGGGTATTTATATTGGTTTGTTTGGCTCTGCTGGCTCCTCAGGTTATCCTACTTTACGGATAGAGAAGAATGATCTTAAAAGTGTCACTCTAATGGAAGCAAAAGCTAAAGTGAAGGACATAGCCATCTCCAGGGAGAGGATAACTCTAAAAGATGTGCTCCAAGAAGGTATTTACAGGCCTCCGACACTTGTTGACTACAACATGGTGTACATATATGTATATTTTTGTAATAGCTAGATTTTTCTGAAACTAATCATGTATGTGTGACGTTTCTGATCTTCGTAACTTTTGTGGTGGTGAAGAATGATGAATGATGTTTGCATTTGGGGTGTGAGGGTGTGGGGAAAGTAGCTTCAAGAATTCTTTAGAATGGGGGAGCGACTAATTGTGCTCAGTAAGTCATTCAGCTTGTCTGTCTTAATAATTTGGTCCTTTAAATAAACGTAAGGGTTAGATGGCTAAGGAGTGAGGTAATCAGTTGGGGCTGTAAGTGGCGAAGTAACTCACTTTTGGAAGTAACTGCAGGAGAGCTTCTCTTAACAAAAAAAAAAAAACAACCCACCAAACAAAAAACCCAAAGCCCACAAAAGCCTCAGTCATCTAAACTCATCTCAATTTAACAGCTTCTGAGTTGGAAATCTAATCAGCAGCTGCAACATTTGCAGCTCTGGTATGAAAAATGCAGAGATTACCTGATCTTTTGTCTTTTTTAATGTTTACTTTGGAAGTGTTCATGCACAACACTAACTGGTTCTTGTTGATGTTGAATTTGTGAAATAGACTTAAATAGTTAGGGGTTTTTGTCCTTAATCTTTACTGCTGCAACTTCAAGTCTCTGTTCCCTGAGCCTCATGAGAAGTCAAACTTTCCAAAGCTAAAGATCTGAGATACTCATCCTTTGGTGGTAGAACCGCTAAATGCTTTGCGTTACTGTCTGAAAAACAATGGGAGGATGCTAACACTCCCCATTTAATGTATGCTTCTAAATCTGTAAGGAGGTAGCTTTGTGCTTAACTCCCATGTCGGTTCTGCAAAAAGCTTCCTTCGCATGTGGGACGTGCTTTGTGTTCCTTTGTACTGTCTGTTGCCTGTAGCTGGATGTTAGGAGTCATCCGATGACTAGAAGCGACTCAGTGCTGCAGCTACGCTTCAGATGTTCAGCACCAGAGCTGCCCTGTTCTGTGAGATGCAGCTTAAACAACTGTTAAAGGCAATGTGGACCCAATTAATACTGGGATCTTGCTTCTTGGCCTCCAGTTGATATTTAAGTCTGTCAAAACCTTCAAAAGTTAGTCAGAGGACTAGAAGACAGAGCCTGATGAACGATCATCAATTTTAGTTCACGATTATAGCAGACTTGAGCCTCTGTCATCTAAGAACAAATGAGCTTCAGAGGGGAAGAAACAGATAATAGAAATGTCTGCATAACATTTTCAAGGATTCCTAAGTGCAGCTGTTGGAACTTAAACATATTTTACAGATCTTGGCCAGAGATTCATTTATAAACTTCAAGTAGCTTCCATAACTTAACACTTTAATAATTTGGGTGATTATGGTTCCTCTGTGGTGTAACCAGTTGGAAAATGCAGAGCACCAGATCTGGGAGTGTGCAAAGGAAGAGGGATCTGTAGGGGCCTTTTGTATTGCTGGGCTCGTGCAGCACCTGATTCTGAACCTGCCTCAAGCTTGTGTTGTACTAGCTGTAAGACAAATATGTAGGTGTAAGTTTCTAATGGAATAGCTACACTTTTGCAAATGGAACAGAACGTTAAGTGGATCTTTACAATTTTCAGGTGAAGTAGAGGAATGGCTTAGATATCCAGGCTGGAATACATACAGCATAATCTGCAAAAAGCCCGGGGGAGAGTAAGGCAGAAGTAGCATGTTCACAGTGCTGTCTCTGAGTGGTATAGCATGCCAGTGACACACGATTCCTGCTAAGATACGAATATTTCAGGGTACTGTTAAAAAAAACAAAACCAAAACAACAAAGGCCCAAACAGTGGACTGTACACGCATGCTGTGTTACAGTCTTACTATGTCTAGTTACTGGATTGCATGAAAATTATTTTCTAGTCATAAGTGCTTTTACACACCTCCCCATTCTCTTCAGCACTTGCAAACAGATAGCTTGATACCATAATGTGTTTCAGTACAAGATGCTGTCTTCCTTTTGACTTTTACATGTATTTGTATACTGGAAGTAGGTATTTAAGGTACTTTGCTGATGTCTTCAAGAACCAAGATAGGAGGGTTTTAGTTTACTGTTAAATAATTCATGCTGTATATTTATGGTTGCCTTGTAGTCTCCTTAATGTTGTTTCTTAAGGGTTTGCTTGCGGTCCCATGACAGATGATAAAAATGTTGCACTACCCTTGTTAAGTATTTAGAATAACCAGTGAGACCCACACTTCATGCTGGAAGTTGTACAATCAGACTAAGGCAATACCTATCAAAGGTCTTTCAACCTAATTGTACAGGACAAATCAGTGGGAAAGGGAGGTGACAGACGAACAGACTGCATGAAGGTGGTGCACGTGTTGGTGTCGCAGTGATAGAATGACAGAAAAGCATCGCCGACCAGAGTTGTATAAAAAGTTAATTCTGTGTTTTACCACGCTGTAGTTGTTCTTACTCCAGGTGTATCTCCTCTCCCTGCAATAGCTTTGTTAAATTTTTGTGAGTGGAAAAATGTTCAAGAGACTGAAAAAAAAAGCCCCAAACAAATGCAACACCTTCCAGCTGAGGTGAAACACTTTAAAAAACAGAATCACGTTATTCAAACTGTTATATGTGTACTGATTGGTTGAAACCAGTATTTCCCTATGAACATTTCCAAAAATATTTCATCTTTGTGAAAAATGTTTTGACTGGAGAATTCCAGAACTGCTGGATGAGAAAAGGATGGAGCTGGAGGTATTAGTGCAGACAGCTGACAAAGACTGAACTGCCATAAATAAACTTATCAGTATCGATACTTAATTTAACTGGATTCTGTTGCTATCATTAGTTCACTCGTATGCTTGTCCTCCTAAGTTTTAGTTACCTAAACTTTCAGCGTTACTGTATCTATTTCTGAATCCAGAACTGGATTCAGTGCTGGAGAGGTGATTGGGTTACATATTATTGACTTAATAGGGCATTTGGGACTTGTGCCTTAATGGCTGTTGTTTGTAACTTTCTGCTGTGGCTGATTCATTTTACGGTAGTGTTTTCTTAATAGATACTAAATTATTTTAATGTTATCAGTGTATTTTTACCACGTAATACTGATTGTATGTTCTCTTGATAGGTACATTTGGGCGCATTTTCCATGGGATTCTAATAGAAGAAAAAGACCCCAGTAAAGAGAAACAAGTTTTTGTCAAAACTGTTAAAGGTAAGTTTACATGAGGTTTTTTATGTCCCGTTGTTTGGATTGTGGTGCATGCTGAGTGCATCAGATCTGCCTTTAAAAACAAACCCCTCCTCCCCAAAATGTGCAAATGGATACTGCTTAAAAAGCAAAAGCAATTTGGATGCTGTCTCCAGCCAGAAAGAACAGAAATCTTATATGGAAGAAAAATGCGTGTGTTCTCCACCAGTGCCTTCAGTTACTGCGTCTTGAATACTTTTGCTTATTATTGTTCTAAGTAAAAAAATATTTGTTTTTCACCTAGCATGTCACTGCTCTTTCCATCCACAGCCTTTTCCCCTTCAAGTTGCTGAAAAAGGCACCTGCAGTTAGTCTTAAAATCTTTTATAAACATGCGTGGCTGTACAAAAGATAGGGCATAGTTTCTGCCATCCCGAAACTTTGCTACTGAAGTATGAGAATTATTGTGTAGAACTAAATTTATATAAGTGCAGCATGTTTGTTCAAGAAATAGTTCTCAGAGCGATTTAAATTATGATAGGTACACATAAGAAATGAAGTAAGTATAGGTGAAAACCATATTACATATCCTATTTGTATATTACATATATCCCTTCCTCTACACTCATCACTGTAAGAGTTCTCAGTAGCTCACAACAGTTTTGCTGAATTCCATGTACAGTAGTTGCTTTACCAGTTATTCTTGCCATTTCTATTGGGTATATTATTACCTTGTTTTCTTCATTTTACAACTTCTTTAATTCTTTCTTAAAAAAAAAATGGGCTTCTGTAAGAATTTCAACTTGGTTTACATTTTTTTTTGCCTGGCTGGTAAGTTTTGAAGATACTGATTTTAAAGAGGAAGGTGGGAATTGGTGAAGCTGTTGAATTTTGTTCTTGTTGAATCTTTCTGCTACCCACTTCTTCTGGGCCATTTTTAAGAAAAATACATTGCTTAAATAAAGCAGCCTTGTTCTTGGTATGTTTCTCACACAGTCAGATGCTTCTGATAATAAAAAAAGTTTAGGTGGAAAGCCACTTAGAAAAGGATTCACACTCGCTTCAAGGGGAGGAATTTCTTAAAGTCAACCTGATTTGGAATAGAAGTGGCTGAGAAAGGGGTCCCTACTTGAAACAGTCTGAAATGGCAGCTTGGGGTGGATGCTGTTGTGTTCCTTAGCTGCACTTTGTTCTTAATGTAGGCCTAGCAGGATGGTGTGCTTTGGCAGTGAAGACCGGCCAGTGCTCAATACCATACCTGCTGCTCTAACAAAATATATTGAACTTAAGAAGGTCCAACTTGTCAGTACTATGAGCTAGGTACCAGTTGTGAGTCATCAGCATAGGCACTGTGAAATTAGCCTGCTTTCCTGCCTAACAAATCCTTACCTTCTTATCAGCCTGACAGGCCTGAACTGTGAGGTCCCTCTGCCTCAGTGGGATGGGTACCACCGGTGAAGTATTGCTTTGTGGGCAGCAGGAGGGTAACCTGGGAGTAAGTCTGTCTCAGCATTGAGGCAGACAGTAGAGCTTGATCTGTGTCTGGGACAATTGTTTAGGTTTCTGCTAATGGGATTCATGGAGGGCTGAACAGGAAGGATGTACTGGATTTACCAGACTCTGTTCAGTGGTGCCCAGTGACAGGACAAGGGGCAACGGGGACAAACTGAAGCAGAGGAAGTTCCGTCTGAACATGAGGGTGACGGAGCCCTGGAACAGGCTGCCCAGGGAGGTTGTGGATTCTCCTCTGGGATACTCAAGACCTGCCTGGACAAGGTCCTGTGCGGCCTGCTGTAGGTGACCCTGCTTCTGCAGGGGGGTTGGACTAGATGACCCACAGAGGGCCCTTCCAACCCCGAACATTCTGTGATTCTGATTTGTTGCTGTCCTTGCTTTTTCCTCTTGCATGTCCTCACGGGCCTTCCTCGGTTCAGAGTGACAGGCACTCTCATAGTCACAAGATACTTCGGTTATTTCTTCAGGAGTGCCTCTAAGATGGTACACTTTCATTCTGTAGCACTTCTCTCTGGACTCAACAGGGAGGAAGACTTCTGAAAAGTAGGTAAGGTGCCCCTTTGGAAGATGCTGGTAGCTACCATTTAGCATGACGGTGGTAGCTAGAACTGTGGCTGCTGAGGTAGTCATAGTTTTAATGAAAGTAATGGTCCTCTTATAAAGGCAAGTATTTTCGTGTAGTGGCTTCTAGCAAGAAGCAAAGGAGTGTCCTCTATTAGATAAGTGTGCTTCTTTCCAGTATTTTGGGAACTTTTCCTGTTGCCCCTCCCTGCCAAACAGTTCTGACTGTCATTTTGCTTTTATTTGATATAGTTTCCAGAAGTCTTGCTCCATATCACGTGAGCCTGGTGTGCCTCTGTGTTTGGTGAGGTGGTCTAACTTCGGACGTCAATCCGGTGTTACCTCAACTTGTGATCCCCTCTGCTGTGTTATTTGGTGCTTCTCTGCCCTGATTCAGAGTCAACAAATGTTGCGGCTCTTGTGAGCCTCAAAATTCTTGTAAGCTGGGCAGTTTGATGTCTGTGCAGCACTGCCCATGCATGTTTACTTTTTATAGCATTGGATTAAATGGCAAGACAACATTTGTGAGAACAGATCTTACTTTAGCTGCCTCCCATCACCACTTGTCTAATTGCTTTACCAAAATGGGCCTTCCAATCCACTCTTAAAGCCACATTTCTCCCTTGCAGTGCCTTGCATCTTTGACACAGCACACATCCTGATTTCTCTAGCCCTTCCCTTTGCAGTGAAAGATTTGCTGGCTGCAGTGAGCTGGAGCATGGTCTTCAGGGAGTAATGGTATTCACATAATTGTCTGTAGAGAGTTTCTCAGCTTTAAAAAGAATCTTTATGGACAAAGTTTATAATAGATTTTGCTGATACTTGTCTGTGAAATAATACTGGTTTGGGCAGCAGAACGTTGCTAGGAAAATAACTATAAACATCCCTGCTTCTCCTTACAACAGTTCATTTGCAGTGCTGATATTAAGCAGCTTTGTCTTCATACTCTGGCTGTGATAGCTGTGTGTGCAGCTGGGTCATGTAATAAATTGGAAATTTGATCTGCTTGGAAAAAAAAACCTGCATAAATTCTCTCTTAACTAGACTTTTTCCTTGATCTCGTTCTTTCTATGACCACACACGCACTGCTGTTTTGGCACAAACACAGGAGTAGGGCAGGACTGCAAAAGTGAGATGGGTATGAGAACTGTTAAACTGACTTAAGTTTCTCTATTGCTGAAGGCAAGAAAGGCGCCTGAGGGTAATGAAGAAAAAACAAGGGAAAAAGGCTTTGTCTGTGTAGCTAAGTTCTCTCCCCAAAAAAGTACGGGCTGCTCCAGAACTGTCTTGTTTTACCCAGTGGTACACTCTGATAAAATAACGTCAAGTGGTATCCTGAATAACAGAATATAATGGGGAGGGGGCATGGGGTGTTCCAGATCTTCTGCAAGATGTGAACTGAAATTATTTCAGTGGGTGCTGTGCAGAAAAATAACCATCTTGAGAGGAAAACCATCTCTTCTCAGCAGGATCAGAACTTGGGAAACTTAAGACATTGCATTGGCAGTTTCGATATTAGGGTAGTTGCTATGACTTTAAATTTGGAATTGCCAATAGAAGAAACCCTTTGGAAGCAGAACACCTGGACATGGCGAATACGATCAGTACACTTCTGCCCAAACTAGAATTTCATATTAGAATCATAGAATCATAATCGTTTAGGTTGGAAGGGACCTTTAAAGACCATCTAGTCCAACCCCACTGACATGGGCCGGGACGTCTTTCACTGACCACGTTGCTCAAAGCCCTGTCCAACCTGACTTTGAACACTTCCAGTGATGGGCATCCACAGCTTCTCTGTGCAACCTGTCCCAGTGTCTCACCACCCTCATTGGAAAAAGAAAAAATTTAAAAAAAAATAAAAATCTTCCTTATATCTAATCTAAACCCTCCCTTTTTCAGTTTAAAACTGTTGCCCCTTGCCCTGTCACTACAGCCCATGATAAAAGAAAAGATCTCCATCTTTCTTATAAACCCCCTGTAAGTATTGGAAGGCCACAGTAAGGTCTTCCTGGAGTGTTTTCTTCTCCAGGCTGAACAACCTCAACTCTTCCATCCTTTCTCCATACCAGAGATGTTCCAGCCCTTGGATCATTTTCATGGCTCTTCTCTGGACCCATTCTAACGGGTCCATGGTTTTCTTGTGCTGGGGACCTCAGAGCTGGACGCAGTACTCCAAGTGAGGTCTCACCAGAGTGAAGTACAGGTGGAGAATGACCCCCCACAGCCTGGGAACTTTGTCTACACATGACCTTGGCGCAGTTATCTGCTGCATCACTGGATATGGGCCTGCACTCCTGCAGAATGACACCAGAGTACTGGCATACAAATGGTTTTGTGTTGGGTGTTACTGTTGCAAGCTATATTGATGCTGACAAATGTACGTTGTGCAGAGTGGTAAAGCTAGTGGATTAAGTGATTATCTGCTAGACATGCCCAGGAAAGCACAAGTAGTATACGTGGGACTGGAAGGCAGTTGTGTATGGTAATGGATCTCTTCTTTCTTGCATTCCTCCTTTAGTTGTTAGTGTATTGTAGGATTCATAACCGTTCAAGATGGGTTATTTCTAATAATGTGGACAGAGGAGAATGTGCTGTCAGTTTTCTCATTTCATATCCCAGAGAAGATGAATGCTGTGGCTGACATGGTCATCAGACAATAGATCTGTGAGCATTTCTTGCTCTGAGGGGAGTGTGTCTGCAGCCGTGTCGATTTGCCTCTTCTCTATCTTCTTATCTCTCTCCAGCATTGATCCTTTTTCCCAAAGGATGAAAAGCAAAGGTAGTTGACTGCTTATAGCATTAACTGCAGCAGCCCTTCCCACTTCCCTTCCCTAATGTTTTCTAGCCCTCTGGTGAGGTGTTGAGCATTACTGTAAACTAGAAGAGTGCTAACTGAAATCAAGAAGCCTTGATTTTTCTGAGCTTGGTACTTGTTCTCCCTGCTAAAGTGATCTGCTCTTAAAAGAATTGGTAATACATAAAAACTGAGAAAGCCTGGACCTGTTTCCTTTGTCTTGAGAAACTCTAAGTGAAAGAGGCCATTCAGAGAGCGTGTGAGACGAGTTTACAGGAATGTATTGTATTCCCCATTTTCTCAAGCTAGGATTGACCTATTAGGTCAGACTCTCAAAGGGCAAGTTTGACCCTAATAAAGCAACATCAATACAGGAGGCAAATAGATTGGAGTTTGCTTGTTTAGCATTGTTTGACTAGTTTCTCCTATGCCACAGAATTTGTCTGGGGTCTTTATTCTGAACCATTCAGTAAGTCATTGAAGTGATTTTCAACCAATTCAGTGATTACTTGTTCCGTAGCTTGTAAATTGATCTGACTGAAAACTGGAGACAATTCTGTTGAAATCTGAATGCCACATCTTTTATAGAGTCTGAAGGCAGAATTCATTCTTGAGTGCCAGAAGTTCACTCCAGATCCCTTAGAGAGGCTTTTCTTTCACCTAACCGTAGTGCACTCCGGAGAAAAGTTGTAACATGCCCTGGGTAGTGCCAAAGCTTCTACCTGCATGTTCATGAAACACATTAATTTAGAATGTTTTTTTTAATGCTATATCATCCAACACTAGAGTGTGTCTGGATGCCTGAGTCTTCCATTATGAAAGAAAAAATGGGTATCAGCTGGCAAAATTAGAGCTTACAGAAAGCTACCTCTAGTAACTTTGGGAGTACAAAGATCACAAGCCCTGGGCAAAAGGTGTCCCTTGTTCATACTATCTCTAGATAAATCATGTTGGCCATCCAGTTGTTCTTTTCTATTTGCAGTTTACAGTTTCACTGAGTATTAGTTTGCTAGTCATTATCTGAAAGTTTTAGCTGCTTTGACATTTCGGCTTTTCTATGGATAATTCACCTTCGTTCTTTCTTTAAATGGAGATTCATGAAGATTAAGGATGTGTGTCTCATTAGCAGTAAGAACAAGAGTATGCTGTCTGAACTATATTTAGGATATTGGAATCTGTGGATCAACACAACCAGAGTTATTTGTGAGAAGGATGAGTGACTTAGCTGGCATTTGCTTTCTTCATCGTGTTTTTTGCTCCACAGTACAGTTGCTTTCTGAGGTTGTAATGCTTCACTTTCCGACAGGTTTCCAACCATTCTCAACTTTGGGAAGTGTCTCGCTTGGCATGTGTCTCAAAGCTGGCATAGCATCTGTTGCCAGTGATTGACAGATCTCTTCTGCCTTTATATGGTGTGAAACAGACTTTCTTGTGAATCTTTTAGATCGTCTTACGTCAGAAGAGGAAGAAAACACACAGTTTTCACCTTTGATTTAAAGAACATATTGTTTAATGGTGCTTTTCCTGTGAAGGAGAGAATTCTTTGCAGAACAAATGGAATTGTATTATTCCAGGAACATACACAGTGAGTTTGAGTTGTGCGGAGCCCTGACTCATTTAGTACGTTCTGGCCAAGGTACATTTTTGTTAAAAACAACCGATCGTGCTGTTCAAGATAACCTGACTGCTTCCATTTAATTTTCTAACCACTTAAGTTTTTTCTTATGTACAAGAAAGGAGTGTTTGAAAACAAACCACCCATGAAAAGCACTGGAAACAAAGATATAGTGTGAGTGAGTATTAACTCTTAAGACTTTACTGTTTTACCAACTTTAACAAAGCTTTAAGTTTTGGCCATGTCGTCATAGGTCAGTAAAGGACTCTTTCAGCATTCATCAGGACAAGGGGCAATGGGCACAAACTGAGGCACAGGAAGTTCCGTCTGAACATGAGGAAGAACTTCTTCCCTCTGAGGGTGACGGAGCACTGGAACAGGCTGCCCAGGGAGGCTGTGGAGTCTCCTTCT
>Ga0065711_1002851_pt1 | contig 31232 bp, 12 predicted proteins | sample Hoacrofraction12_FD_59098 | JGI IMG/M metagenome (GOLD analysis project Ga0065711, IMG submission 59098) | Hoatzin crop microbial communities from Cojedes, Venezuela - Epithelial fraction 12 v2 (version 2) | ecosystem: Host-associated > Birds > Digestive system > Esophagus > Crop | place... | reverse complement strand
CCCCATATTCCCTTATGATTGGTAACTATGCACTAACGCTAATAGCAACAGGCCGCCTCCATGTCCTTGAACACATCTTGTTTTTGCTAACCCACATCATGTGCACTATCAGAACTTTCTCAATGGCTATTCTTAGCTGTCCTTTCCAGCGGCCCGTTCAGTTATGCTGTTTTGCTTAAGCGGCCTAGGCATGCTAAATCTCAAGCTACATCAACCCCAACAGCTACTAAGAGGAAAATTAACTCTGTCCCAGCCAAAACCAGGCCACCACTTCATAATATTTTTGTAGTGCTCTAGCTCTCTCTTTTTTTTTTTAAAAAAAAAAAAAATTTCTGCAAGTTAAGCTCTTCAGAAAGTGAACTATACCTGGAAAATGACAAGGGAATGGTGATTTTGTCAGTTACAAGTTCAGTGAGAGCAGCCTTGAGCTTCCACTCAGCAAAGAAGTAAGATTTGTTTAGGCAGAACATTAGTATGTGAGTCAGCAATAGCTACTTCGCTTCGTGGCGGCCTGCTTGTTGAAGCTCAAAAAGCTTAGAAAAAAATAGAAGTATGTAATCTTGGTAACAGGATAATTTGTCTTAAGCCACAAAAAAAAGGTGACTTGCAAAAGAAGCAACTTTTTTCTCTTTTCACTTCTTTACTTCTTCCTTTTCCCTCCTCCTGCCCTGAAAACCTCCGTCCCCAAAGAAATGTTGATCAAGTTTAGTCATTTCTTGGAGCCTCTGTTGTCTAGACAGTTCTGAACTTTCTGATGGCCATCTTCTAGCCTGATGGGAGACCACAGTACTGTCCTAGTGCCAGGGCACGAGCCAGACTCTGGCTTTATAAACAAAAGAAAAAGCACAGTGTTTCCCAGATGGTAAACAGAGTGTAAGTCATCTTTTTCTTCATGCTTCAGTGGGATTCATATACCTTGGGATATCGGCTTTGCTGCTTTGTCTCAGAGAGCTTTCAGTGCTCACGCAGGGTGCTTGCTGGTGACCAGCTGGTGAGCAAAAGATGTCAACAGTCGTGTTAGCCCAGGTCCCCCTTGCTTGGGATGTTTTGGATGCAGAGTAGCTAGAAAGCTCTCAGAAGCAACGTGTCATTTGAGTGTAAGACAAGGAACGCACCTTTGAAATACCTTGGGTAACTGAGCATGGGCAGTGAGGGAAGGAAGGACATAATGGCCTGGGAAAAAGAAAACCTATAGAATCTCAAGTGTGAGAACATGTGATTAATTTGCCTTTGAGAAATGTACTTTTTTGCAGTGGGTAGAGGATTAAACAGTTGTAAACAGTGATGCCTAGTGTGGGTGGAATCCACTCTCTCGGACACAGTGCGGTATGATGCAGCAGATACAATGAAGAAGGTGAATTTTCTTTGATCGCTGACACACAGAGAGGTTTGGGCAGTAGTGATTCGGTCAGGAGGAACTATGGAGATATCTACGGTGAAGTACATGGAGGTTTTCAGGACCATGAACTAACCTCTTTCCAGGGAAATTTCTATAAATGCTGAGTTGATTTAGAAGCATGGGATTACCAAATGTGGTTTATGTGATTTATCGCATGTGTTTTCTTTTTTACCACATGTTAATACCAGGTTGTATTTATCTTGGAGGTAGAAAAATAGAAGCTCAAGAGTCAACTATTTCATGTAGAAATTATTTAGACTGGAATGAAAAAGCCATTTGCAGTCTCTCTCAACTCAGTGGACTTTCCCCAGCTTGATAATTGGTTTCTTATTTTTATTTTTTTATGAGTCAGCGCAGCGATGAAGTAAATGTATGTTCTTCCCCGTATACTTCCATTGCTCTTTCTCCCATGCTTTGGGGGTGTGGGGTGTGTGTCATAGAGAGGAAGGGATCTTTTTCATGTTGCTTTAGCATTGAATTCTAACTCTGGGTGAATAAGACAAAAATAAAATAACAGTATGTAACTTGAGTGTAGTTCTAATGTTTATGTACAGTTGCTTTTCTGACTCCTTATTCAGTAGTTGCTATGTGAAACGAAATTTTCTTTTTTGTATGTGTTCATGCATGTGTTCAAACTACAGTGGCCTTGTTGTCTACTCTGAGGGACCATTAAACTTGGACCATAAACCAGAAGATATGTCTGAACTCTTCAGACCTTTTCACACTCTGCTAAGAAAAATAAGGCAAGTAATAAAAGATGGTTGTAATGGCTTCTCTTCTGAAGAGAAAATCAGGGGCCTAAAAAAGAACACAAATGTCTAGAAAAGTGTTTGCTGTGTTAACCATAAACTGCATTTTCCTCTTAGCTGCCTGGTATACCCATGAAATAACTAAATGTAGTTTTTAATTTCATGGGATTTTCATGTCTTTGTGATAGTTCCATGTCTTTGATAGTTTCTTTTTTTTCTGAATATCATTTTAATACATTTTAGATTTTTCCTTATGTTTGGATGATGAAATACCGAAGTTGCAGTTTATTTTTGGGACATCCTGTTTCTAATTAGCGTCAATGTTTCTGTTTAACTAGGCTTATTACATTTTCCCAGTATGTTATGATGCAATACTCGGGTCATTCTTAATCTAATAGAAGTGACTATCGCTTTTTCATATTGTGGATCTGTTTTTCCAGGATGGATCATTTTATATTACCTCTTTTTACGGTGCTTCAGTCTTGGTAAAATTGGAGATGTGGGCTTTGGCTCAACTTAAGTATAAAGGGCATTAAAATATGGTTTTCTTAATTGAGGTCTTTGGAAGACGGATCGGTTACATTGGAGATATCAAGCTTATCTTTAAAGGATCCTTATATTAATTTTTTTATGTTCAGCCTTAAGGTATCTTATGTGGGTGTTAAAAAAATGTGTTTTGTAAATCTGTAAGCCCTATTATTTTCTTAGAATTCAAATTTGTGTATCAACTGCAAATTTTGTCCATAGAAAGCTCTAGAGAAAATTTGGTAGAAGTTTTTCTTGCCTGTGTCCAATTTTCACTTGTTGATCACTTTCCCTGTATGTCGTGATGATGGTTTGATATAAGAATATTTTTCACATAGATAAGTTTATCCAGATTAATCCCCTCTCACCAGTCAAAGGTGAGGCGTCAGGGAAGGTTCAGAGAGTGGCCTATTTCTTAGCTTTTATGAATACGCAGACTACATCCTTTGTGTCCTTTGATTTCCTAGTATTTCTGTCTAGAACTGATAGAGTTCTAGTTTTAGGTACATAAATGATACTCATACTGAAATCTCAAAGTTCAATTGACAAATGAACATGGAGGGGTGAGTGATTATGGTTTTATAAAACACTGAGTAAAGAAGAATAACAGAAATTGAGGAGCAAAACTTGAGTTAGAGGGGGGAAAAAAAGCTTTAATGGTACTGAAGCTTAAGAAGTCCGTTGAAGTTTAAGTTAAAATACCTTATTCCCAATATGTCTATCACAGAAATTTTCATCAGCATTTCACTGACTGACTAAAACCAAAACAATATTTAAAAGTTAATATACTTCTCATAATCTGTGCTTTCTGCTTACTCCTTACATTTCACACAGAAAATGAAAATCAATGAGGTCAGTTTATTGCTTAGTCCATTTAATTTTCAGTTACTCTGAACGTAATGCTTGGGTTGAAAACACATTAGTAAAATGCTTGCTTGTTCAATAACTACAATTTTCAATGCAGACTTCGAAAAATGAAAAAACTTTCAGTGTCTTTTTTTTAAAGTTCTGATATTCTTTAAGACTTGTGTTCTTTTAAGTGACCACTGAGAAACGTGATTTCAGTTGTCTAGCAGACACAGCTTGTAAAGTGTTCTTAGTGAGATAGTGTTTATCAGAGGAAAAATTGAAGCAAGTTAAAATGTAATGTAAAATTTAATCTCTGGCAATCTCTGAATTGAAGGAATGTCAAGGAACTTAAAGATTTGAAAGAACTAGACTCAAAAAGACCCTTTAGTAATTCCTGAATGAAAATACGTTGAAGGAAAATAACAATGAGATCCAAGTAAGTGTGTAGTTCATGTAGGATAATTAATTTACTTTTAAAAGTGCCTAAGCTACCTAGATTTTTTTTTATCACAGATTTTTTTTTTAGCTCATCAGCCTGCAATTCCTACACAGTGAGAATGTTCACAGAAACCTGTAAGGGAAGATGGAAAGAGATATTTCAGCAAAATGGGAGCATTTTTCCAGGAGTCATTCTCCAGTCTCCATCACCAATAGTTAAGGCATGAAAATAGATTCAAGTAGTCTTCTGTTAAGAGTTGCATCTCATATTGCTGTTGTGTGGCTGTTGTAAGAATATAAAACAACATCTGACTGCAGAATATGATCACATCCCAGTCAATTTCTCCGTAAAGTTCTGTAACTTTTTAGCCAACTAAATATTTTAACTTGTGGGATAACACCAAATAGACAGCTGATAATTTTGTAGAATTAAAGGTAATTTTTAAGCTGTATTATCCTTAGGTTGTCCAGAGAAGGTGGTAGATACCCCGTCACTGGCAACATTCAAGGTCAGCTTGGATGGGCTCTGAGCAACCTGATCCAGTTGAAGATGTCCCTGCTCATTGCAGGGGGGTTGGACTCGATGGCCTTTAAAGGTCCCTTCCAGCCCGAACTGTTTTATGATGCTATGATCTGAAAACATCCTTCCTGTTAAAGTCAATGATAAGCACTGTATGTGTGTGGATCCACATAATTAAACTGGAATGAACAGAGAAGAATATCTGTTGGCTAGGAAATATTGGCTAGGTGGCTTGCAACTTGAAAACAATAGAGATTGTAGAGACTCTCTGAGCAAAAGCAGCAAGAGTAATTGTTTAGGTTTTGGTAAGGCTGAGCAACAAACAATGACTTTGAATATTTTAATTAATGCCTAAGACAGATGCTTCTGTTGATTTTTATTTTAGATACAGAAAGTCAGCATGGGTATTTTATACATCTACTAATGCATATATAGTAGTGGTATCTCTGTTCCTTTTAAACTAAGACATTTGAACCATTTCTGCCAAACTACTGTAATCTGCCTACTAAGTATACAAAACATATCATCTGGTATGTGCATAGATATTTAATTTAGATGCTTGTGACACTGAACATTCTTGTGATAAAATACTACCTATATTATGTATACATTTGAGGCTGCTACATGGAGATTTTCAGAGGTGAGCAAACTTGGGATTTTGCAGTACTCCTTAATTCTGCCCTTTTTCAGAGCCCTCTGCATGCCTGGTGCTTGTTTCTGGACCACTGCAATTGATGGCAGGATCCCCCTGGATTTTGGTGGTGCAGAATCAAGCAGATTGTAGATCAAGTGGTGCAGAATCAGAGGATCACACCATTTTAAGTACACTGAAACCTTTCTGCATCATTGACTAGAACTCAAATGCGATATACCTGTTGTCAGTGTGTTAATGATAGCGGAGGTAGGTGGGAAGCTCGTATGCTTTTAAAGCGTGCACAGTGTTTGGGGGAAAACTGTTTAGTTTTTTCCAAGATGGTTGTGTTGAATTGATTTAAAACTTTTGCAGTAAAGGAGTACCAGTGATGTTTGGTATATGTCAGTGTTGGTTTCTCAGTGTTGATGTGTTGGAGCAGATCTGCTGACTTTGGTGTGATGCACGCAGCTCAGCACTGCAGAAGCAGGAGGGTGGAAATTGCATTCCTGTACCTGCATCACTTTCCTATGGTGGCAGCTCTGTAAAGACTGCTGTTTATGCTCTGTTTAGAGCATGAACTGAAGCACAGGCTGGCAATAACAACAGTGATGTTCCCTGAAAACAGATAATTTAAAATTCTAGTCAGAATAGGAGCAAAGTTAATGAAAGAGGTCTGGAGAATGTGTGAGATCAGTGCACTTGGGTTTTTGTGGCCGTGTCCTCCATTTAGTCAAATTTGTCTTTAAATGGACATCTGGCTTCAGATCTTTGAAGAAGTAGTTTCTGCACCCTGGATACTGGCAGCGGAGTTAAATTGTTCATTGGTTTTGCAGTAGGCAGAGTAATTTTCTACTACTGCTTGTAACAAGCAGAGTCCATCTTAAGAAGTTTTCTTGTTTTTCTGCCAGTGGCTATAGTCACTGGCAGAAAAATATTCCTGGTATTTTCAAGGCTAGATTGCCTTCCTGTGATACCATGCCAAAAAGAGTAAAAGCAGGCAAAACCTCAACTTGCGCCTTTTCTAAATTCAGTGTTTTCTAAAGGTTCTGTGAGCAGGAAGCACGCTGCTGCTGTCAGGCTGCGTTGCAGAACCTCCCTTTACCTGCAGCTTCTGAATAATGAAAGCAGAGGGAGAAATTCTGTTTTCCATATGAGCACAGCACTTACTTGGGCCCAATGACGAGTTACAGATGCTTCAGCAGGAAGGAAATGAACTGTGGAAGTAGCTACAGCTTGATTAAACATTTAATAACGATGCCTGATGTTTCATTTCAAACTTCCAGTAGTGAAATTTAGCATTTCTTTCCATATAGTGGTTGACATTAATTTCATTCTCAATATCTACACAGGTGTTTTAAAACATGCCTTGTTCCTAATGTTGACAGTGAATCCTGTATAATCTAATATATAGCATATCAAAAACATAACTGTTGATCAAACTATTGTCACCTTGCAAGGAAACTTGTTCTTAAAACAGCCCAGTGGCTCTAGGGGGTTTTTTTATGCAGGGAAGTGAAGATATCTGTCCAAACCTCTTTTAGACCAAACAAAATTTCTGGTGTTTGAATTGGGAAAATTAGCGTATTTCCTTTGACTTTAAAGCAGGATTATTTCTCTACTGAAATAACAGGGCTGATGGACTACCACTGTAATACAACTGATTATGTCTAACAACTCTTGCAAGGCAGCATGGATCTGACTCGCTTAAAAAGACACAAGGACTGCCAGCTGATTTCATTGATTTTTTTTTTTTATCAAGCTTTATTTACTTAGCCTCAAAACTGCACACAATTGTTCTTAAATTTTGAGGTGTTGTTATTGGCAGAAACAAAGAGTTCACTACTCCAGTCAATGAAGCTAGCCAGCATAAAGGAAATATGTATTTCTAGCATTTGATTTACAGTGAGTGTGTGAAACCTGTATCGGGTAGGTCTGAGCAGTCAGGCGCTCTCTGTGTCTTCAGAAAGGAAGCAGAGCAGCTCTGGGCACCCAGACATCCAGGAATCCTGGGCACTGCAGTGCGATGTTCTGGAGCCTGAATGAAACCCCAGACTAGATGCTGAAAGTCAAAAGATTCAATCTTAGATTTTCCCTGGGCCCATTTCATTCCCAGGTATGCTGATGAGCTTGGATGGAAAGCAAATTCTTTTCAATGTTGCTAGTATAGTCTGTATTTGAAGAAGTTGCTGATTCTTACCTCGTGTTTTGAGAGAAGGGTATGAGTGTGGTGTATGGAGAAGCATAGCTGATGTTTAGGCAGTTGGCTGGTGATCAGTTCCTGACATGCACATTTTCATCCATGCAAGAAAACCTTAAGGATTATTGAACACAAGGATGCCACCTTGGTTCAGAAATCCCTGAGCTACAGTCTGCTGGAAGGCAGTATGATGCACTCAGCAGAGATCCCTGTGTGCTTGTCCTGTTGTGGTGCTTCTTCTTAAAATCTGTTACCAGACAGGCTTCCCTACTTGATGGATACTGGCCTGACCCAGAAATATCTTTTTAATATCATTGCATAGGTGAGGAACAATCTTAAGCCCTTCACAGTTGCATTTCTGCTTACTCTTTGTTGTGGTTTTTTAAATTAAAAACCCAGCTTTTTCTAAAATCTTACATTACTTTGTTCCTGCTTATCCTACATCACAGCATTTCTGTAAAAACTGACAAACTGAAAATTCATGATACAAAGCCTTATGGCAAAAATGATGTTATTCTATATTTTTATTATATTGCTATAATTTTTTCAAAAACACAGCTATTTTTGTGTTGACCTTACAACTTAAACCATTCGCTGTCAATTTGTTTTTGTGATGATGTTAAAATGCTTAATCTCTTACAGATGCTGATTACTTTTTAAATAAAACATCTGAGTAATGAGGCGGTATCATTATATACTGTTTACACAAAAGAAAGTAATGTATAGGTATTTCAAAATTTTCTAGTGTGGTGCAATACTTGTTTATAGCTTTATTAGGTGATTCTAACAAAAATTGCCCATTTCCCTTATTTATGGCTGAAAAATTGTCAAATTTTGGACTCGAAGATGTATATGGAATGATTTAGAAATACTGACTTCTGTATTAGAGAATGTGGAAACAAGTGAAAAGGGGGGGGATACAATGGTGTAATTGTTCTTAGAAGGTACTTCTTCCGTAGGCTTAGAATTTTTTTCAGGGTCATGTAGGTCTTATATAAAAGCATGATTTTTTTAAGAAAAGTAAAGATGTTAATTGTGTGGAATATACATAACCATAAAAATCTATATTTGTACTTATTTGGTTTAAGCATGCTTATCTAAACTGTTACCTTTTTAAAAGATGTAGGGTAGCTGATCTATAACTTAGGTACTAGCAATGTGTTTTTTGAGCAATTTGATCTTTTAATGACAGTACTATGGAAAAAACGGGTCTTGGAGTTAAGTTAAGAATGCAGTCTATTGGCTTGGAAATCAAGCTGTGATATGTTCTGAATGTTTCTTTGGGGATTTTTTGATCCCATTTAGACTGAAGTTATACCTTTAAGGCAATTCTTTTAATATGTGTGTATTATTATGCCAGGTGTATGTCACCTGCTAGCAAATGATTTCTAAACACATGAGGAATAACGGACTCCTAGCCTGTGTTTAGGCAGAAAGTTTTGCTTTTCCCATCTATTCATTTATGCTAAAATATACTTGCTGGTCTTTGAAAATGTTGACAGCAGTTCTTGACAGAAGATATTTATATATGTGGTTTCTAATTGAGAAGCATGGTGTGAAGCAAATTCAGACCTAAAATTAAGTGCTGCTGTGTCTATGGATTTGTTTTAAAGTTATAAGGCACTTAAACACAACTGCTTCAAATAACTCTTTGGTTTTAGGTGGTCATAGTCCTACACTGCAATACTGAGGACACTTGATAACATTGGAGATGTTCCATGTCTCTAGAAAACATAGTTTAGCGAATACCTAAATATTTGCTTTTAGGCCTGCCTGCTTCTTAACATCGTGCAGGAGCTTAACTCGCTAATGACAGAGATATGACAGAGCGTGCCAACTTCCAGTCCCTGTTTCAGTGAACAGGCTTCCAAGACATCAGTGTTGTATAAGCGATATTACTATTTTTAACTATTTTTTCTTTTCATCTGACAATATAATGGTGTGAAACTTCTGCCATAGTCTTTTGCAGAATAATTTTCAGAATCTAGTATGAAGGATGGCAAATTGGTTTGCTAATCAAAGTTAAATTTGTGCATTAAAAAAAATAAAATGACAGAATGTATGTAATTGTGGGCAACACTTTCACTGTCAGTAGATGGGGAGGAGGAAAGATCCATTCTTGGGTGTGTTTTGATTTATTTGGGGGGCATCACTGCAAGGATGTAAATAATTTGGTACTTTGTATTTGCATAAGTAATCTCAAATTCAGGCATCAGCAATCACGTGTTCTGAATACGAATGCCAAATGCATCTGGAATTATACAGTTGAAAGTAATCTGTGCCCCAAAGTTCTGGATTTCTGTACGAACAGCAAAAACTTTTTTAAAATCCATAACATCAGTGCCTCCTATGATTGTAAATGCAAAGTGATGTGTGTATTTGTTTTCAGGGATCTGCTTCAGACATTAACTGAGGATGAACTGCACACGCTGGAACGTAACCTCTGCATCTCTCAAGACGTGGATTTTCCTGTCAGAGCGGATCCTGAAGTACCCTCTGTCATTACACCGGGCATAACTGCGACTTTGCCTGCAAAGGAGCTTTCAGCAAAGGCTGAAAACACAGAGGCTGAGCTGGCTTGTTCTATGCAGTATGATGAACAGGAGCTGGAACAGCTGAACAGGATGGTACACAGAGTTGGAGATGAAATGTCTTCTCTGCTTTCCCCTCCAAGTATCTGTCAGTCTCCAGCTCACAGACCTAGCCTAAGAAATAGTTCTAGCACAGAAGCTTCACCAACAAGACACCATCTTGACAATTTAACTGATGAAGAGGACAGAGTGTTTTTTATGGAAGACCTAGATGGAGCAGGAGAAGCACTTGCTGGGTTGGATTCAGTAAGCGATACTTTCGCTTGGGTGAATAACCCTTGCCATGATTCAAAACAGAACCTGCAATATAGAGACGCTTTGCTGTACGAGAACGGCCATCAGACAGAGGAAACTTTGCTTTTAAAAGATGCTGAAAGTGACTTAAGCAATAATAACAATATTGAAGATGGCAAACAGATGTCTAGCATTTCAGTTCAGAATTCGTGCAGCTGTCTAGAAGGTCCGGACTCGCAGTTATACCTCAATGGCTGGGATGCCTACGCTGATGATGCTGAAATGGCAGAAGTGATAGCTCACAGGACAGGGGGAATGAAAATATCTGCTACTGTAATATTCAATCCTAAATCTCCCTCCAGCTCAGAATCCCCAGTAACTACTCCAGAAGCAGCTATTAGTTGTGTTCCTGGATCTGCTAATCCATTAGCAAATGGGGAGGAGGATGAGTCCCATAAACTCAGTATAGCTGCCACGAACTGTCTAATTAATTCCTGTGTGTGTTGTGGCAGCTGTGAAGACAGCAGGGAGGACAGTGTTGAAGGTTTAAAGACTAAACATTCTGCAGGAGGTGTTGTAAATGCTTCATACACATTAGTAAAGTCTAAGGAAATGGACCACATAGATAACTCGGACAATTCAGTCCCTGCACAGGAAACATTAAAACCTGAAACTTCTGCTTTGTTAGCAGAAAGGGACTTTGGCAGAGAAGAGCAAAAACTGCCAGTCTCTTCTAAGTGCCTGGCACATTCCTCAGGTCCACAGGTAGGAGCAGAAAATGACTCACAAGGAGAAGCAGAAAGCATCTCAAATCAGCAGAAGAAGTGGGAGAAGAGAAGACAGCTATGTGAGAAAAAAATGGACAACGGTGAAGAAGCTAGTAGTGAAAGAACAGTGAAGGAAGATGTAAAGTCAAGATCTAGTTCAAGGTAAGAGCAACCTGATGTTTTGGTAGTAATCTGCATGTAAATACATTCCTATATCCTTATACTTTAGTGATTGGTGTAAAATTAATGTTAATTTTAAAGAAAATGTTTAAGGAATTTTTCAATATCCATTTTTTAATGCAAGTAGCTTTTTTTTTTGGACTTCATCAGCTTTTTTGGAAAACATTTGGAGAACTTTGTGTAATGTCTCCATATTATTGAAATCAAGTGCACTAATCTTGGCAGTTTCATGTAACAAAGAGTGCATTGCTGCTAAACATTCCCTGGGTCGTTACCTTTGTTGAACTCTGCTGCTTTGCAGTAAAAGTGTGTCTGGCAGATACTAACAAATTAACTCCTGCATCAGTGCATGGGATTAAATTGGGATCTAAACACATTTTACCTTAGCTTTATTTGAGAGAGCAGGGTTAACGTGATCGTATTGCCTGTGGGCACAAGTGTTAATTGTGAATGTCTGTGTGCTCAAGGAGCCTCACAGAGTGCAGAAGCAGCTTTTAAACCTATTGGACCATTTCAGCCAAAGCTGATGGAAGAATAGAGGTCTTGGCTTAAGGTTCTGCATATTTAATGACAATGAGGAACTGGATGACAGGGAGAGACCATAATAATAGTTGTGTTAAAGAAAACGCCGTGCTTCAGCTCAACTTTGATTAGACATTAGGGATCCTACACACATCAGTAGGAAACCAGACTTCGTTTTGCTTTACTGTTTAGAGGATAACCTGTTTTGTAGAGAGTAATGGCCTCAGTGTCCCTGAAGTATTAATATCATAAAGCAGAGGGGAGAAATTAAGTAGAAGTTGTTGCTGCTTTCTGTATTTCTGTGACAGCTTTCTTCCTTTGTGCCTTACTGTCTCAGTACTGCGGAGATTGTGTGTGTGATGCGGGATTTCTCTTTTTGTTATATGTGTATAGTGTTCAGGGTAATGCAATGGGAGAAGCTTGAACCATGAAGCATTAGCACAATATAAAGGCTACAGAAATAAACATTTGTTTAATAACATACCAGTTGAATTATGAAATTATTTGACTGGTGGTGGAAATAGAATCCAGAGTTCTTTGCGCTGGAGTTAATTCCTCTTGCAGGTAAAACACAGCTTAGCATGCACAAAACTCGACTTTAGAGAAGGTAATGTTATCTTCCTCATTATCCTGAGTATTTGCAATCTTCGGCTTGCAAGTATGAGCATATTGAAGGCCTTACAACAGGGTTTCTGAATGGACTTCATTTTAAGAAGTAATTCACAAATCCCTTTGACATTTCATGCTTTTGCAACACTTGAAGTGGAATGTTGCTTAAAAGTAATTAGAGTATGTTCAATTAGTGTCCTAATAAATCATACATTGTTTGCAAAACTGAGGCAATTTGTCTACTAATTTTTGGCTTGGGTAGGACATTAAGTGAAGTTTGTGAGAACAAGTCTGCAAAATGTAATGAAATTATATATAAGTTTCTTTTTCAGCCTCCTGTGGTTTGTGGATGTAATAACCTCTCTTCTTACATAATTGTCCAGGCTCCCTTAATATTGTGTAAAAACTTTGTATGAGAATTGTGCTTTCACAGAGACTTCTGTGGGTCTGTGTTCCTCTGTGTCCTTTTGTTTGCTCTGGACCTGGCTCTTAACAGCTTGATTGAATGGCCCCTGGTTCCTGCCTGGCCCCTCTGCACCAGTTGTGACTTCGTAGACCTCAGTCACACTTTGCCGACGTGGTTACTTTTTCAGGTTGGAAAAGTTACAGTCTACATGATCGCTCTTTGTCCAGAAGTTGTCCATAGCTTTGGTCATTCCTTTTATCTTGCTCTAAACCTTTTTCAATTATACTATTTGCTCTTAGTGATAAGTGAATCAGGACTACACTTACTCAAGATATGAGCAAACCATGGATTTTCAGTGGCGTAATTATTTTCTGTTGTTTTTCCAGTGGCTCCCAATATTTGACTTTGGATTTTGTTGCCAAGTGGTGAGCTGATGTTTTTTTTGAAGTTGTCTGCCAAAACCCCAAGATCATGCTCGTGAACTCAGAGGCTGTCATTCTCTATCTGATGCTAAAATTGTTCTCCCTGTGTTTACCAGTTGAATCTCATCTTGCCATTTTATTACCTGTTGTTCAGACTTTAAGATCCTGTGCAGTTCTTCAGTCTGCTGTTGTTATTACCCTGAATAATTTTGCAGCAGTAGCAACCTTTCAGACCTCATTGCTCTCCCCGTTTTTGCAGATTTTATGTGAAAACAAAACCCTCCGAGTCCTCAAGAACTTCAGCGGTGACATCCTTCTCTTCTGAGAAGTGGTTATCCCTATTTATCATTAAGAATTATTTATGCATTTTGGGCCCCTTCCTCTTATGCTATAGCTCCTGAATTTTCTTAAAAGCCTTTACTGAGGTATTTTGACAGAACCTATTTGGAAATGCAGAGGCTGTCAGTTGAATCGCCATTCTTCACAAGCTTCTTGACCCCTTTAGAGAGCTCCCAAGAGGTTCCTTCTGCAGAAGCCACTTCTTCCCAGGCAGACCGTCTCACTATTGTCCACTTAATTTAGCTTTTGATGTATTCTGTTAAGTTGCTTCGTACGAACATCGGGCTCACGGAACTAGAGTTGCTTGAATCCCCTTGGAGTTCTTTTTATTTTTAGAGATTGCCACCTTTAAACTCCAGGCATCAAAGAAGTTTTGAATGAGAGGTTAATAATTAATTTGGTTCATTCTTGAGTTCTCCTAAAGCACTTGTGTGAATATTTTTGAATTTTTTTTTAACAGAGTGGGTTTTGTCTGTTTTCACCGTAGCTTCTTCACAGTTACTTTATTGATTGCATCTTATCCTCTATGTTCATTATTGAGACTACAGTACATCTGTTATTAATTGGCAAATATTCCATCTTTGCAGAAGTGGGGAAATAGGGATGGAGGTATTTTGTTACTAGATTGTTGCTGATTTTTTTGGAAAAGGTCTAATATTATCTCCTTCAGTATATTCTTTGAGAGACTGAGATGCTGGGGATCTACTGAGGACTAGATTAAAAAATTATATATAGATCCTTAGCTTTCTCATATCTATAATCTGTATTTAGATTTGCTTCTTGCTTCTGAATCACTAGTCATGTTATCGGTAAAAGAGATAATTCAGTTACAGAACAGAACTTTGTGGACCTTTTCTTACTCATGCTGCCTGGGCGGTGACTAATCACTGCTTTTCAATGGTATTTTTAAATCGGAAGATCACAGTAGGCTTCTGCGACTGCTCCCTATTACATGCTTGTGAATGCCAGCTTAACCATAGGGGAAATGTTGGAGACAGTAGATTATTTTTGGAATGATGGAACCATTATCTACAACAATAAGCAATCTAATGTACATGGAATAGTTGCAGGATATGCTCATTCATCACACTGATAAATATATTTACTTTCTAGTTACTGTAAGTCACTAAATAGGAGAAGAAAGTTTTCCTTCCCCTGTATGAAACAAGCAGCTGTCAAATGTGTACGTTATGCCACAGACTGTGTCTTTGAGTAAATCAGTTCTTACACTATGCAATATGACATTATAGGTATGACTTCAATGATCCAGTCAGGCTTACTGTAATTCTCTGTCTGGCCTCAATAGTCAGTGGAGTTTAAAATACAGATTAAATACTCTTCTGCTTAAGATTTGGGTAGTGACATGGCTTTACTACTTTGGTTTTGAAGTCATAGCTGATGTTATGTCTTTCTCCATAATTTGTCTGTAAGTATCTCAAAGACATAAAACACCAAGGGCACCCAGAGTCTTAGGCAGCAGCATTGGAGATCCAAATACGAGAAAAGTGCTAGCAAAGATGTAGTGAGTGTCTGATCTGCTGAAGGGACAATGTGATAAGTGAAGGCTGTCATGTAGCGAAACAAATGTTAAAGGGGGGAAGTAATGTACGAATAATACAGAAGATGAGAAAACTATGACAAAGCGGCATATGGTGGTTTGGGGTAAAAAAAGGACAGAAGTTAACACTAAAACCCAAGCTTTAGATCTGTTCCTTCTCTTTCAACTGGAAGCAAGCTATGCAGATTTTCAAAATTCTCATTCTGTCATAGCATTCTGCTTGTTTTTTCTAAGGGGAAAGAAAATTGCAGAGAGTGAAGATCACGTTTATTTCGGTGTTTTGGAAATACTTGACTTTCTGTTTTTTCCAGAGTTGAAAAGTCCTTGTAAAACTGCTAATTCTTCTATCTGTTTTATGAAGTTTGGCAGCTTGTTTCATTTTGTCACACAATGCTGGTGTTTTCATGTTTTAGTCTTAAATACTTAATTCTGTTGCAGGTTTGTTTATCTACATACTGACCTTAAAACAGTTCTGATATTAAAAAAAGGATTTTGAAATGTAGTTTCTTTTTCTGCTGCAGCTCTATTATGTCTAGCTTAAATTACACTCTTTTTCTGGCCATTTTCCAAATCTGTTTGGTGAGTGTACTCTTGATGAAGTCTTTTTTAGTGCACCTGATAACTGACAAAAGGAGCTGGAGTTGGTAGAGACGAGAACTTCATATCTTCACACTTTCTGCAAGCTCTAGTGGTGTCCATCAGCTGTTAGATGCTGGCGCTGTTCACATTTATTTGTGGGGGCTTAAAAAATAGAATATTTTGCCATATGCTTTTGCAGTGTAAGGAGGAGGAATGAGGCATCCTTGGGAAAGCATGTTTTGTTGTTTGCTGATCTGTATTGCAATTCTAGAATAAGATGAATAATTTATTCTTCTCTTGATCGGTATTCCCACTTCTTAGTGTTGCAATTCTGTAGTCTAAATTTGTATATATTGTAATATATTTATGTATTACAACAACCTATATTGTAATATATTTAAAATTTCATTTTCTCAGCATATTAGAATGACTTTGTAAAAAGATGAACACCTGTTTTATACAGTTGGTTTCTAATTTTGATTTTTCTGCCTGTATTTTATTTTGTTTGCTCCTTAGCAATGTGTTACATGTGTGCACGTTTTCAGGACAGCAACTTTAAGATAAATTTAATCTTAATTTAAGAATAATTCTTAATTTAAGACCTAATTCTTAATTCTAATTTAAGACTTAATACTTAATTCCCAGTTTAAGATTTTAAGTCATTGCATCTTTATAAATCATAAAATCATAGGCTGGAAAAGACTAATAAGGTCATCAAGTCCAACCGTCAAACCAACACCACCATGCCTGCTAAACCATATCCCGAAGTGCCACATCTACACATTTTTTCAACAGCTCCAGGGATGGTGACTCCACCACTTCCCTGAGCAGCCTCTTCCAATGTCTGACCACTCTTTCAGTAAAGAAATTCTTCCTAATATCCAATCTAAACCTGCCCTGACGCAACTTGAGGCCATCGTTTCTTGTCCTATCGCTAGTTACTTGGGAGAAGATACCAACACCTGCCTCACTACACCCTCCTTTCAGGCAGTTGTAGAGAGCAACAAGGTCTCCCCTCAGCCTCCTCTTCTACAGACTAAACAGCCCCAGTTCACTCGGGATCTCCTCACCGGACTTGTTCTCTAGACCCTTCACCAGCCTCATTACCCTTCTCTGGACACGCTCCAGCACCTCAATGTCCTTGTAGTGAGGGGCCCAACACTGAACACAGTACTCGAAGTGCGGCCTCACCAGTGCCGAGTACAGGGGCAAGATCACCTCCCTACTCCTGCTGGCCACACCATTCCTGATACAAGCCAGGATGCCGTTGTCTTTCTTGGCCACCTGGGCACACTGCTGGCTCATGTTCAGCCGGCTGTCCACCAACACCCCAAGATCCTTTTCTGCCGGGCAGCTTTCCAGCCACTCCTCCTCAAGTCTGTAGCATTGCATGGGGTTGTTATGCATGGAAAAGAATCATAGAATGGTTGAGGTTGGAAGGGGCCTTTAAAGGCCACCTAATCCACCCCCCCTGCAATGAGCAGGGACATCTTCAAGTGGATCAGGTTGCTCAGAGCCCTGTCCGACCTGGCCTTGAACGTTTCCAGGGAGGAGGCATCGACCACCTCTCTGGGCAAGCTATGCCAGTGCCTCACCACCCTGATGGTAAAAGATTTCTTCCTTATATCCAGCCCAAATCGACACTCTTTTAGTTTAAAACCATTACCCCCTGTCCTATCGCAACAGGCCCTGCTAAAAAGCCTGCCGCCATCTTTCTCGTAAGCCCCCTCCAAGTACTGGAAGGCTGCAGTAAGGTCTCCCCAGAGCCTTCTCTTCTCCAGGCTGAACAGCCCCAACTCTCTCAGCTTTTGCTCACAGGACAGTTTGTATTTTGGGATGGCTAGCATTTACATTTAAAAAAAGAAACCCAAATTCTCACAAATTACCTTTCTAGCTTGTCTTTTAGCTTATAGCATTTGATTCTATATGTGCTCCTTTAGCAAAACTAGATAAATTGATATTGCAATGCAAATTAGCTTGATTAAATGTCTTAAATTTATGCTTTCCATGTAATATTCCCATCACAGTAAGACTTAAGAAAATTGTGTGTCTCTTTACATTACAAACTTGCCTTTTCCATAAAAATTAATGGACAGCTGTGCATGTTCACATAAACAAAAATGTCTGCTTAGTGTTTTGTATTGATTGGTCTTTTAATTAGCTATTCAGGAGTAAGTAAACTTACCAGCAAGAAGGAAATAGTAGTTGATTTGGAACAAAATACCAGCTTTTAAACTGCAAAACTTCCCTTAAGCATTCCTTTAGCTGGCCATTGGTTGGAATTCCTCTGTTCCCCTTCTGGTATTCTGGTTCTTTTCTTTGTGCAACTGACCAAGCTCAGATGGAGTGTAAATGAATTTTTTCAGTTCCTCCTCCCCTTCTGCTTTTTAACAATACAAGTCTCAAATTAGAAGTGGCAGTGTTTGACTTTGTCTGTCGAACACGGATTTTGTGCGGTATCCGATAACGTGGCTGCTGTTATGAAGCCTTAGCATGCAAATAAAAGGTGTCAGTGTTCTATATCAGCTTCCCTTTTACCACATCCATGTAACAAATGAAGCAACAGTGAACTGTATTAAACATACAGATTCCTGAAATGACTATAGTAGGTAAAACAGTTTTAAAAGACACTTATTTGAGTGGATTTGGTGTAGCTGACATGTGAGTCTTTAGAGTTAGCTCTCGTAGTGTGAGATAGACAATGAAGATCTATGCTAATTAACTAATGTAACACAGACTGCAACTATTACTCGGGTAATCATATCTCTGTGAAACAATGAGAGGTTTAATTAAATGTAAGAGGCTGGCAACACGTTCCAGTAGAAAAGAGCATGTAAGCCAGGATAAAGGTGGCTTTCAATTTTTTTTCTCTTTTACTTAGTTACAAAAAATAGTCAACAGCTTTAAATAAATGGTTCATTAGTTCAGTCTGCCAGTATTCCATGAAAAGAGGGAGCCGCATCACCCGGTCACTTAGGTCTGTTTCCTCAAATCTTTATTCTGTATTTTTATCGGAAGTGCTGAAGAATTCTATTTGGATGAGGGTGAATGGTGGTTTTATCCCATGCTAGAATGTAATGTTTAAAGTAATACTGTAGGCGTTAAAGACCTCACAGTAAAACAAACTTTTGCCACCGTACACAGTTTAAACAGTTCTATGAATTCCAATCCAACACGGCATGAATTTCAAATGAACATGAGATGCGGTGAAGTTCAGGTTGCCCATGGGCTGGTGTGGGAAGAAAGGGTTAGCTGCTATCAGCTGCGGAATGTGTCTGTGAGCACACACCGTCTCTTCTTATAATTGTGCTAATGAGCACGTGTGCCAAGCTACCAGCAGCTGAGAACAGGAGTTGTGAGTTGGGAAAAGCAGGTCAATTCACCTCAGAATCTACCAGCATCTTGGAAAAGCTGAGCGAATCTTTGGGCAGATACTAATGAGAAGAAAATTCTACAAAGAGGTATCCTGAATCTGTGTGTACTGAGACAGAATGCAGTGAGTATGTCAGGACTCTCTTTATTTGTTGGGGTTTTTTTAGGAAAAAAGGTATAAAACAGAGTTATCATTATTGGTTTCCCATTTCTTGGTACTAAATAAACATAGAATTTCTTATCTGAAGAGTTACAGCCTTAATATGAACCAGAAAGAAACATTATGAAATGTAAATATTTCTGGCACAAAAATTCAATCTGTATTGGTACACAGGAGTGAGAAAAATGTTTGCACATAGTAATTGTCAAAACTGCATATCCTTTACTACAACAAACTTAACTTCTGTGAGCATGGTTTGTGTCAGGTGTGTCCAAGCAGTTTCCATTGCCAAACGATGACTGCCCAGATGGATATCTAATCCTGAAATCAGCGGATGGCTCAGCATGGCCAGGCTTGTGCACCAAGTAGAAGATGGAGCAGTGGAAAACGAAGGCATTTATGAAGCAGTTTGGAATGGCAAATGGTGTTAAGGCTTAAAGAGATGAGGTAGTGGAACTGATAAGAAAAAGTTATGCTAATAGGGACTGGTTAGAGGTGAGAGAGGTTTCAAAGGAGGGGAAAAATAGTATGGAGAAGAGGAATGAGATGATGCTTGTAAGCTGATCAGTGAAACATCTATGAGGATTAAACTAACGATAGCACTGAGATATTTGATAATCTGGTAAGCTGATCATGTGCCATTATGTTCTGAGGTTACTCATGAAGTTTGCTTACTGTCACAGTCTAGTACTTTGCGCCTTCTTTAAGGTTGTGCCTTCTGGCTTGGACCGTCCGCTGCACAGTTAGCTCAGCACAGAAGGTGATTTTGTGACTTGGGACAATGTCGACAATAAATATTACCGCTGCTTCAGAGATATTTTGATTGGATTTCAAATATATCGGGCAGAGCTTCACAGAAAGCACTGAAGGACAGCAAACCAGACACTGTTCAGAAAAAGTGCTGCTACCCAAATCAGCTGGCAGGATTGTTATGCTGCAAAAAGCTGGAAATGGCAGGGAGGGGAGGGAGGGAGAATAAAAGAAGGTGCTGAGTTTGCTAGTTGTTCTTGTTTCCTGGTTCTGCTGTTCAAAGATTGCTTTGTTCTGAACAATACATTTCATCTTTGCGAGACGGGTTCTGCTGCTCAATCATGCCGTGAAATCACATGTTAATGGTTTTTTAATATCATTTAGCTTCCATAAAACAGATAGCAAAAGTACATTTTAGTAGCATGACCGTATTGTAAGATTGGGTGGGTAAAGGTGATGAGCTATAAAAGAGTAAGCCTTTGTTTAAATGCATATATCTCTTCATAATGAGCAAAATTAGCAAGGGAAATCATATAAAACGAAAGTTAAACAGATTTTTGTTCAAGTCTGATAAAATTATTTTCCAGTTGTGACAGCTCTGCTTTCAACTAAAGCATAATGCACTTGGGATTTATTTTCAAATTGGCAATCAGAAATGAGGAACATGGAGTACATTTTCCAAGCAATTAGTGGGAGGTATGCAAACAAATCCTATTATTTCTTAGTGGGATTAGAGCACATACCTTCCATATGCTGCTTTGAGGAATTCCCCTTAAGCGTTCTTCCAGACTTCTAGCTGCAAAAATAACTACAATAGTAAATTTGGTAGAAGAAAAGAATTTGGAACGTAGCTGCTCTGTATATGTACCCTGCATACACCTACAAATCAAAAAGAGCATAAAAAAATCTGCTAGTAATTGTGGAGAAGTAAGGTAAAATAATCCTGACCTATATAATTACATCTCTTAACTAAATAGGTTTCTTAGGCTGCTCTCTGCGTTGTCCAAAGATTTCTGTTGCCTGAACATTTGAGTTCAGCAGGCTCGAATGATTCTTCTGCACTGCCTAGAGCCAATACAGCTTTAATACCTCTGCTCAAGATCACATATTTTCATATCTAGTATAATTTAATTTTTTCAGCTTATGGAATTTCTAGTAGCTGAGCAGTAAATTGTTACCGAGACAAAAAAAATTGGTATTTCCGATATAGTTCTGTAGTGCTTGCAAAACTATTTTTAATCTTCTAATCCTAGTTTATGTTGATAGTATGATGTAAGATCTAAATTGATGTGTTATTTAAAGGCTTTTCATTAGCCCAGGAATGCCAGTGAAGTTGTGTACCATTCATTTAAATTATTCATATCCTTTTATTTAGTAGCTAGTGGATTTGCTCTGATGGAGCATCAGTGGTTTGCCATAGGCCTGCTTCTTCCTGCTCATCTGTTGGTTTAAAGCACAAAAGCTGTGGTATACGTGTGGCAGTTAGAGGGACTGAGCACATTTAGGGGTGGGGGTATTACCTTTGTCTTCTTCACTGAAGAGTCAGCTTTCTGCTTTCTCACAGACTTTTTCCTTCCTGTTGGAAGCAAAGCTAGATCAAACTTGCCATGATATTTCAGAAGTTCTTGAAGCTTATTGTTTAGGGTGTCTTAGGCTGAAACATGCAGCGACTTGAGGAACTTTCAGTTTTGTACTATCTTTCTTGTAACATTAAACCACACTTGGCAGCATGGGCACGCTATTTCTTCTAGACCCTATGAAAATGTAAGATCCTCGGTTCTTTCCTGAATGTTTTAACGATATGATGTGAATTAAATTGAAGATTTTTACAGAATGCATGGCCCCTGACTTTGCCAAATTGTTGGTCCATTTGGGAAGAAAACAGAATAGGTTTGTATCGTGTTCTGAAGAGCAAAAAATATAACTGCCAGTTTATGCATTTCTGTATGATCCGTGACAAGCCATGAGTTATCACAGTGCTCTGTTTTTAACCTTCGTTCACTTCAGCATTTCATTTTGTTTCCATATGTTTTTTCAGTTCTCGGGATGGCTTACGTGATTCCCCCCTCAGCTCCATCTCCAGCAGTGACTATGAGAGTGTTTCTGTCACTACATGTAGTCTCTCCAGCATATACGCTCTGAGGTAATAACATCACTTCGCAGTCAGATTTGACAAATGGTATTGGGTTATGCTTGGTTAAAAATTTTCCTTGAATTAATAATCAAGTGACAGCAACACTTCTGAGTATTCGTCCTTTTGAACAGCAGGTGCTTTTATTTTTTTCTAGCAGTTTTCTTCAGCGCTGTGGCAATTGAGAGGCAACTGTTTACGGCAAAGTTTTAATGCATACAGCAATGAATTATGTATGTCTATGATCTCCCTTCGATTTGTCCATATAGCATTTCTTGAGACATTTCTTTCGTTGTTGGCCAAAATTGTTAAGAATACTAGTTTATATTCTCGTCTTCTGAAACTGCATGAGAGTTTTAACTTAATTAGTTCTGTTCAGAGCACTTAATGAGAATAATAGAGGAATAAAGTTTAGGGCAGAAAAATGTTACTAACGGAGAAATGTGAGTTCTTTGCTCTTTTTAGGGTGTGTGTAACATACGTGTGTGATACATTGCATATGTTGTGTGCAATAACATAATTGCTCTGGTACAGGCAGACTGAAATACCACTGTTTCCATTGAGGTAGATCTTCCACTGCTGCCTGTCCTCCTTTTTTGATCATCCAGCACTTAATTTCAGCTTCAGGAATTCCCAATTTTGTCTAGGTTTGGGGATCATAAAAGAGGGTTAAAAGGTCTTTTCTAGCAGTCATAGAGGAAATAGTACATATGTATTTTCTTAGGATGTGCACATCTTCGGGCTCAGTTTTTTTTTTTTTGGAGTTCTGTGTTTTTAAAATAAGGGCAGAAAGCTGTGACAATTTTCATGTTTTAATTTAGAAATATATTTCTTTTCGAATGTTCTTCAAACAAAACCCAGTTTACCTGCATGCAGCAGTTGCCCTCTTCTAAATACGGTGTACATCAGAGACTGTTTCACACAGGGCTGTCTGAACAGATGATAGAATTAACCTCAGTTATTATTCAGGTGCAACTGGATCAGTGAGAATATGTAAATCTTCATTAGGTGCTCCACCTCTTTTGAAGGCCTTAGTGTGCTGCCTTTGGATGTTAGTATTGCAGTTGCCACTGTATTGATGCTTAGGTAAATTTCAGGTTTTGTTTTCCTTGAAGTTTGATTTATAAGGCAGTATTTGTACATGTGCATTTGTGCCTTTGTCCACTGATTAATGGCATTGTATCATCCCTAGGTTTCATGCAAGAAATCCAAGTTATCTATTTTTACAGACTGTATCTGATTGATATTACTAGAGAGCTAGCTGCTGTAGATTATGATCCAATAAAAAAAATAGCCAAGAGCCTGCTTGACTATACTGAATACTTGAATTTCCCCTTTTGAAATACTTAGTTTTAAAAAAGTTTAAACTCCTTTTAACAACTTTAATAAAATAAAAGAAGGGTAAAAAAGCTCAGAAGTCTGCTTCACAGTACTATGTTCCTAGATCTACATGCATAAAAATGTAATATTCAGTACATCTATTTGTATTATATTTTAGAATATGTTATTTTGAAGGAGCTCCCCTGTTCTTTTATCTTCTATTACCTAAAAAGTTTTATTTGGCTACTAAACAAATTCTCTGGAGCCGTATCATTTGTTTACTACAACAAGCATGTTCCTTGCAAAGCCCGTCTCTACAAAATGTTCTTTCCTGGAAGAAGTAAGTTCTCCCTGATGTCATGTGCATATCCAAAATAATATCTAAATTGTTTTTTGATGGTTTCCTTTTTCTCTGAAATACGCCATTTTAATGTGCTTAATTTCTTGCTGTTTTCACTTAACAACAATGAGAAACTTAAATGTAACATTTGCATTTTTTTCTGAAAAATAATTAGTGAAACATAGAATTCTTGAAATGCATTTATGTGGCCTTTCAGTGTCCCCGTGACTCAGAAACAATTCCTTTGCACGGTTAGATAATCAATACTGAGGCTGAAAGTGGTGTTGTCAGATTGCAGTGTGTTTTGAAGTGCCTTCAGACAATTCTGCCCTGGTAGCCAGCACAGCTTCACCAGAATAGCACGGAGTGTTCAGTGAGCTGCTCGTGTATTAAATGGCATAGACTGAATGGAACTGAAACAGTGCAGTATTGTATATATGGAATCCTGTATATGTATACGTTTATTGTTTTCCACATAGAGAACCAGGGAGGAAACTCCTACTCCTTGGATCCCAGAGCACCGTTCAACCCGTGGGGCATTGTGTGCCGTTTTGGTTTTTACTGGGAGGAAAAAGCTGTTAGGACTGTAGGAACCGTTTGGGGCCTGTTAAAGGAGGCTGCTTCAAATCAGCCTGTGATTACTGCCTTAGACTTTTTCTGTTGTCAAGCAGTGCTGTGTAATTTTTTGAGCTATATTCATCCCTCCTAATTTTAGGCACCAAACTGATAGACCTAAATTAGGAGTTTTGCTGCTGTAGGTTCCCTCTTTAGTCTATGGAGAAAAGTGGAAACCTTGGCTGAACGTGTAATTTGTTGAAATGCATCTGGGCCAGAGATTTTCAGTCTCTAAATCAGAACTATGATTGCATACTTTGATTACTGACTGTGCTCACACAGTCATTTGAAAAACATTTTAAAACCTTGCTCAAGGATTGTAGAGCACAAATTGAAGAAGAAAAAAAAAAAGCACAGGGGACTTCTCAAATGGTTTTGCTAAGGGAAAGGTTGATCATTTCATTGCTACCTGATCTGTGTAGGAGGTTCCTCCCTCTGGTCTCAGTGGTCTCATGGTCAAGTTAAATGTTCAGCCCAGTTCGGAAGATGATTGTTCATTAAGCAGTATCTGGACTTGAGACTGATCAGTAGTCAGCTTTCTCAGCAGAGAATAAATGTATTCCATGTATTTCAGAGCATTGCAGAGAAACTGTGTTTTTATGCAAACTCACAAGAGTATGCAGAATTTTTTTGTTGCTTCAGTGTGACTGTGGAATAGTACTGCTGACTTGAGTGCAAATGAGGTGTTTGTAACTACAGCAGGGAAATGGCAATTGGTCTGTTGCTTATATTAGCTCCAGGAAACAATCCATCCAGTTTTTCATTTTTAATGACTACTTTTTCATAAATGAAATTTTTAGAACAATTTTTAATATAACTATAACTTACTGAATTGTATATAGGCAGCTAATAAAATACACTGCTGGAATCTTATCCATTTCAGTGTTGGAAGAGCTAAAGTCAGTAGCTTTTAAAAATAAACTGTTTGCAGGGAATTTGGCTGTCGGCTTTCAACCTGCATTAGAATTATTGGGCAAGATCCTGAGAGCCATTAATTTGAGTGGAAACCTAAGTGAAGGCTATTAATATGCTAACAGAATGAGATTGCTTCATATGCTTAAAGCCAAGTTCTCTGAAAGAACGGAGCTAGAAAATGGCAAGAAAAGTGTTGTTTTGGGAATGATGAGGAAAAATAGGTGAGACAACAGAAGAACAAAGTAGTTACAATTAGTTGATTTCAAGCCTCAGTGGAATTTTTGGCGTAAGTGCATGGGAGGAGGAAATACTGATGAATTTGTATTAAAGCGTTTGCCTGCCGAGAGTACATGGTAAAGCCTGCCTCTTGATTTTAAGGTTATGATGAGCCAATACATGACAACTTTAAATATAAATAATAATGTTTAAAACTAACCTTAATGATAAAATACATGTCTTCTCTAGTCAGCAGTCACTTTTTTTAAGATATGTCATTGTGGCCTAAATATTGGTGGTTTGTGGTATATTTTTCTACAGTTTTAGGCATTTACAAAAATTGGTGGTGGAATTTAGCATATGTTATTTACAGTCTGTAAAAGGAGGCATCTGAAATGCATGGTGACACAAGTCTATGCCGAAACAGCAGGAGTCTGCCAGCAATTAGTGGGACATTTTTCTGGCTATTTCTGTTGGAATATCTGTATTTCCATACATGTGGGCAAACCCCAAGGTTGTTGGCTTGCTGTCTGTAGTTGAATGGTATCTCTTACTTCACTGTGCGTTTTGAGAATATCCCTGTTAGTATAAACACAAGTGTGAAACAAGGCAGGGAATGTTGTCTTAGTGTATAAATGAGATGAAATTTTCGTTACCTGCTTCTGAAATAGAGGGTGTTTTGCAGGAGACTGTATGAAGCTGCGTTGCCAGTCAGTTCATAGAATGATAGAATAGCCCAGGTTGGAAGAGATCTCAGAAGATCATCTGAGCCAACTTGTTGTGGGAAGGGGAGCCTATCTAGCACCTTGTCCAGTTGCATCTTGAAAACCTGCAGCAATGGGGACTCTACCACATCCCTGGGGAGGTTGTTCCAGTGATTGATTGTTCTCAGTGTAAAATATTTATCTTTTTATATCAAGATGAAATTTCTCCTCTTGCATCTTGTCCTCTCCATGTGGCTCCTTGTGAAGAGAGCACCTCCATCCTCTTTGTACTGGAACTACAGTACTACAAAACTACTTTGTACTTTTACGTACTGGAAAACTGTGACAAGGTCCTCCCAAACCTTCTCTTTCTTCTCCAGGGAGACAAGACCTAACTCCTTCAGCCTCCTTGTAGGACGGGTTCTCCATTATTTTCATGGCTCCCCTTTAGACCCTCTTCAGTCTGTGTATGTCTCTTCTTGAATTGTGGAGACCAGAACTGGACACAGTACTCCAGGCGTGGCCTGCCAAGCGCTTGGTAGCGTGGAATGATCACATCTCTTATCTCCCTAGTAAGGTCCCTACGGATGCCACCCAGGATCTGATCTGTTTTCGTTGATGCAGCATTGAAGCAAACGTGGTGATGGTGCTCTCAATGCCATCGTCCAGAGCACTTAGGAAGATGTTGAACAGTGTGAGGCCCAGGGTCAATCCCCGGGGGACCTCACTTGTGACAGGCTGCCAGCCTGAGTGAAAACCATCGACCACCCCTCTCCAAGCGTGACCTGGGAGCCAGTTCCTTACCCATCTCACAGACTAAGCCAAGCCCTGTGGGTAGACAGTTCCTTACAAAAACAGGCTTTATACTGTGCTTTTTCATCAGTAGAACTCAGTGCCTTGAGAGGATGCAAGAAAAGGCAAAATAACTTGGTCGTTCAGCAGGACTGTGAATTATACTGGGAGAATTGAGTTCTTTCATCTCATGGTCCAGAGCTATGCATTCATCTGTGCTATCAAAGCTACAGCACAGATTACAAGCCCACAACTTTTAATAGAGAGACCACAACTACTCTGGGGATCTTAGAGATGATAGCGTGGAGGACAACAAATAGGTTAACAATGTGGTTTTAACTGATGGGTCGCAGTCTGCCTGATCAGGTTATGTTCATTTATGCTAGGTAAAATGACAGAATAATTCTGCATTGATGTTTGGTGTTGTCATTTTTGTTTTGATTAATGTGTTATTGTAGATTTTATTTCCCCCTTTTTTTCTGTAGAGCTTTTCTTTATGGAAAGGCTGCTAATAACCAGGAAAAGGCTGGTGATAATGGCTTTACATGTACTGTATTACTGCCATGGAAGTAAAGAGTTCAGTGAGAAGAGTTGTGGGAAGAGACAGGGGTTTATACCTGGAGCAAATCAGAATACCTTCTAGAATAGGTGCTATTCCTGCCTAATGGTTTGGAACTGCAGATTGTCAGTGTGTGTTTTAGGCACTCTCAGTCTGTGATGTTTTTTATAGTTCTGTCACTCAAGCAGTGTGAGGGCAATTAATATGCATATTAATACAATCATAACCAGGCTGCTGTGTACAATCTTATTGCTTTGCTGCTACATCCATTGCCCTAACAACCAGCTGAGCAGTACCAGCAAAACAAAAAAGTTGTCATTGATGAGGTCTGTCAGCTTTTCCTGGTGATTTTAGTCAGCGAGACATATGTGACTGAAGCAGATGTCTCTGGTTTTTCAGCGCCAGGATTCTTCTTGATCTGTCTTATGTCTATCTTGTTCTTCACCCTGAAGAAAAAAAATCAAATATCCAAATGGTGCAGCATTTTCTATGCTGTAGTGTTCCCTTTTAAGAAATTCCACAAAGTATTTTTGGGTATATTATATGCGTGTCTTTGTCTTCAGTAGCAAGTAACTGATGCAGATTTTATTTTCTCAAGGAATAACCCAGGCAGCTTGTGAGAACTGCTTGTTAGCGAGTGCTTGCTACAGTGGGAAGGTGAAAATTCAGTATTTCAAAGTTTTTTTTGTCTTTCCATATTAAAATGATCAACTTCATATTTTAGCAATGTTAAAATATCCAACATGGTTGAAGTAAATGTAATATGAAGTATGTGCCTCTCTGTGTAAATCAAGTGAAATAGGGCAATGTATGAAGCTGACTAGCATCAGTGGCAGAGGCAATGAATCTGTCCTAGTGAAAGCGGTAGACTCCCCAAAATTTGCCATTTGGGCCTGTATTCCAGGTGGCATGTCATCTGGCTGGAGACTGACAAAAGTGATCGTAATGCGTTTGTGTTCTTGTTTCTACATAGCTTACTTGTCATTTTCATTTTTACTAATTTGGTCACATTTATAAACGTGTTCATTTTAATGAGGTGTAAAAGTCTGTTATTGAATGTCACTTGGTGCTTCCTGTGCTACTAATAGAACAAAAATTACTAGCTTTCAGAAATTAGGTCTTATTTTACAAATTGGTTTTTTTCCCCAGAAAAACCCTTAGAATAGCATGTTTGGGAGTTTTGAGATTGTGTAATTAACTAAAATCACTATAGTAACCTCAAGTTTTGCAGAGTTTTTGACAAAGCCTAAAACTAAGATACGTTGTAAAACCAGAATTATGTTGGAGGAAAAAAGAGAGGATTTCCTCATACTTATAGCTGCATTGAAGGTGAGAAATTGAGAAAGCTTTCTTTTCTAATTAATTTTAGGTCTCCACCTAATACTTTAATTAGCTTCTCAGCTTTGACTCCCACGGCTGGATACCGAATTCCTGAGGGATTCTCCTAGACCTTCAGATGCTTTAAGTACTTCAGCTGGTTGCTCTGTATTATTTTTTGAGGGAACTGATGGAGGAGACATGAAAATGTTGTGCTAATAAGTCTCCCTGTCCCTCAGAGTTCTTCTTGCTGGATAATGTTTTTCCGTGCTGCTTCTGTCTCTTTCTGCCACAAACAGGAGTTGCAACTCAAGAGAGTATTTGCTGGAATTGGATGCTAAATTAATTCACTTCTTACTATGCCATACAGAGTGGTTGCTTGCGTATTGCAGAGGACATTGCTGAAGAGCTGTATGAAATGACTCTTTGCCCTTGAAAGTATTTGTATCCAAGTTCTCTGTCCTGTGTCGAGTTCTGGACAAGGTGTAAAAGCTGGGACGGATGTGTTTCTGTCCCTGTATCAGGTAGCAGAGCTGATGTTAAGTACTGTTTCTTCATAAGTGCTATCCTCTTTCAGTTTTTAACTTTCAGTTTTTCCAGTCAGGATTATTTTTGAAGTTTAAATATTTCTGTGCTCTGATTTCGTATTATTTGTCCTTTTACAGTGTGAGTGAACGTTTGAGAGCTTAAAATGCATGCTTGATTACAAGGCAGTGCTAGAAAAAGAACCACAGTGGTGGAACTGAGAAAATCTTAGTAGAACCTCAGCAATTCTAATATATTTTCAGTCTATTTTTTCTTGAATTTTACAATACCTTTATCTTGCAGGTTTTATCCGTTTTTGGTTTAAATTCTAAGACAAATAGTAAATGTACTACCTTGCAAGTATCTGCCATTGAATTTGCTGGTTAGAAAGCAGCCTGTTGATTACTAATGTTTTAAGTTACTTGTTGATACTCACTCGTATAGAATTTTTATCTATAATGAACAAAAAAGCTATTTGGGAGAGAACACTGTTAAAGCTGATATATCCTGCATCAACAATGTTGTTTATTTTAATTCCCATTTGAAATACGGTATCTCTGCATTCTTCTGAAAATCCAGGCCAGAGTGGTAATGAGTTTGAATAAGCCGGTTGTCTAGGTAGAGTTTCTTATGGTTGATCTGTTTGGCAACATGCTGGTTCAACAGCTGTGGTTTTTGAAAAGTTCCACATGGTAAATACGAGAATGTTCTGCAGTTCGAGGTTTGAAGAGCTGAGGAAGGATTCAACATGATGTTCTTCCAACAGAGTGGGCAGCTGGAGAAGCTGCTGGAGTGGGGGGCAGAAGTTATTGCTTTTAATTTCAATTTCAGTAGTCTTCAATGCTCAGGAGTTTTTCCTGATTGAACACATTACTTAGAATCATAGAATCATTCAGGTTGGAAAAGACCAAGATCTAAGATCATCAAGTCCAACTGTCAATCCAACACCACCATGCCTACTAAACCATGTCCCGAAGTGCCACCTCTACACGTTTTTTGAACACCTCCAGGGATGGAGACTCCATGACTTCCCTGGGCAGCCTGTTCCAATGTCTGACCACTCTTTCAGGAAATAAATTCTTCCTAATATCCAATCTATATTAGGATTATTTCTATCCAATTGAGGGTGTTTCCTCTCATCCTATTGCTAGTTACTTGGGAGAAGAGACCAACACCTGCTTCACTACACCCTCCTTTCAGGTAGTTGTAGAGAGCAATAAAGTCTCCCCTCAGTCTCCTCTTCTCCAGACTAAACAGCCCCAGCTCCCTCAGCCACTCCTCATAGGACTTGTTCTCTGGACCCTTCATCAGCCTCGTTGTCCTTCTCTGGACACACTCCAGCACCTCAATGTCCTTCTTTTAGTGAGGGGCCCAACACTGAACACAGTACTCGAGGTGCAGCCTCACCAGTGCCGAGTACAGGGGCACGATCACCTCCCTACTCCTGCTGGCCACACTATTCCTGATACAAGCCAGGGTGCCATTGGCCTTCTTGACCACCTGAGCACACTGCTGGCTCATGTTCAGCCGGCTGTCAACCAACATCCCAAGATCCTTTTCCACCAGGCAGCTTTCCAGCCACTCTTCCCCAAACCTGTAGCGTTGCATGGGGTGGTTGTGACCCAAGTGCAGGACCCATGGCTAATCCTGGTAGCCAAACTGCATATTTCAATCAGTTGACTTCAGATTGCCCACCTCTACTGGTGCAGAAGATGCTATAAAGGGTCTTCTGCAAATCTTGCAGTGTATGAAAAATAATTCTCCTACTGTGGAATTCAAAAGTTTGACAGCAGATGGGGCTTATTGAACATGTCCTACCATGTATGGAGCTGGCCATTGCTAATACATGTGATAGTACTGTAGTATAGTCAAGTCCGCTCCTTCTGGTGGTGCCTAGCTAGATTGTTCCTGACAGAGGGATTTCCATGCAGTTGTATTGCTTATTTCTCAAAACAAAATTTTGAAGCCTTGGGAACACTTTATGGTTTTTTGGTGTTC
>Ga0065711_1030849_pt1 | contig 31233 bp, 21 predicted proteins | sample Hoacrofraction12_FD_59098 | JGI IMG/M metagenome (GOLD analysis project Ga0065711, IMG submission 59098) | Hoatzin crop microbial communities from Cojedes, Venezuela - Epithelial fraction 12 v2 (version 2) | ecosystem: Host-associated > Birds > Digestive system > Esophagus > Crop | place... | reverse complement strand
AACCTGATGAGGTTCAACAAAGGCAAATGCAGGGTCCTGCACCTGGGGAGGAACAACCTCATGCACCAGTACAGGCTTGGGGTGGACCTGCTGGAGAGCAGCTCTGTGGAGAGGGACCTGGGTGTCCTGGGGACAACAGGTTAACCATGAGCCAGCAGTGTGCCCTGGCTGCCAAGAAGGCCAATGGCATTCTGGGGTGCATTAGGAGGAGTGTGGCCAGCAGGATGAGGGAGGTTCTCCTTCCCCTCTACTCTGCCCTAGTGAGGCCCCATCTGGAGTACTGTGTCCAGTTCTGGGCTCCCCAGTTCAAGAAAGATGAAGAGCTACTGAGAGAGTCCAGCGGAGGGCTACGAGGATGATGAGGGGACTGGAACATCTCTCCTACAAGGAGAGGCTGAGGGAGCTGGTCTTGTTTAGCCTGAAGAAGAGAAGGCTGAGAGGGGATCTAATATATACTTACAAATATCTGAAGGGTGGGTGTCAGGAGGATGGGGCTAAGGTCTTTTCAGTAGTGCCCAGCAACAGGACAAGGGGCAATGGGCACAAACTGAAGCAGAGGAAGTTCCATCTGAACATGAGGAAGAATTTCCTCCCTCTGAGGATGAAGGAGCACTGGAACAGGCTGCCCATGGAGGTTGTGGAGTCTCCTTCTCTGGAGATATTCAAGACCTGCCTGGACAAGGTCCCCTACAGCCTACTCTAGGTGACCTTGCTTCGGCAGGAGGGTTGGACTAGATGACCCACAGAGGTCCCTTCCAACCCCTACCATTCTGTGATTCTGTGATTCTACTGCAGCCTGGTTGAAAGCACTACAAGAAAAAACATTCAGAGTGAGAACTCCCAGTTGTTGACAGTGCTGCCCTGCCTCCCTTTCTTCAATACCTTAACCCAAAAGAATAAGTTAAAATGCAGAGTGCTAATTAACCATAAAACAATCATGAGGCAGCTTCTTGTACTCCGTCTCCAGACCCATTGCTGTAAAGGAAATTATTTGACTCCATGTAGTGTGGTGAAGCAGTAAGGAGAGGTGGGACACTCCTGAGCAATATTTGGTACAGAACACTGAAAGAACATCAAAGTGTGCATCAGTATAATACACTTGGTTGTTTTTTAAACCAAAGAAGAAAAAAAAGGAAAAAATGGCTAAATTTAAGATCTTAACATTAATTGCTTAATGAAGAGTAACAAGAGTCTATGTAATAGGGTCATTTTATATTAAGAACAAACAGTGCCCTCTGTGATTTAACAGAAAATGTGGTGTTGGTTTCTTCTGCATTGGCTTTTTAAACACAGAAGCTGAGCACACCCAAAATTGCCCTATTTAGTATAATCACTTATGTCGATAAAAATCCTCAGTCATTTTAGCATGCTTGCCTCAGGAACACAGATTACAAGTAGCAAACAGAAAGTAATCCACAAATAGCTTTAGAATCCTGTTTGAAAAATTGGCTTGAGAGCTATGTAGGTCTAAAAGCCAAGTGAATACATTACAATCCAAAAAAGTGAATGATTTTTTTAAATGATTTATGTAAACTAGGAAAGAAAAACTTGCTTTAAAACAAACTCGAGCGTGTATTGTTGATACGATCACATTTTAGAATACACTAAGTGTTCCAAATGGCCCTCAGATCAATTTTGGGAAGTAAACAAAGCTCAGCTTTCAATGAGATTTAGGTTTTAAAACACATGAAATTAGGTATAGGTTAATTCAAACATTCATTAAATTCAGACTGCCACGAGTTATATTCTATGGTATAAAGTGATGACTAATGCAGATAACAGTCACGCTTATGCAATCTGTTACAGATAATATGCTAAGTAAAATAGTTTGCACAAACTCTAAAATAAAGGATATTTCCAGTTAACAAAAAAGCCAAAATAAAAACATAATTTAAAACATGCATTTTGTTCTATATTTGAAATCAGAGAGTGTGTTCACATTTTATACACACATATAGGCGTGTGCATGCACACATACACACAATTTTAATAGATGCCAGATGGGAAATGTACACAACATCCAGTTTACTCTCGGCGATGTGAACATGGCACAGAGCTGCAGCTGCAGCGGCTGCAGCACCGTGGCCCCAGTACCTGGGCCGAAACGCTTTGTCACAGAGAAGCAGTGCCAGCTGGGACACGTCCTGGGGGCACCTGTGGACCTCTGGGGGGAGGAAGTGGCCAAAACCTGTTCCCATCCCCTGCGAGCAGAGACTTCTGCAGCTAGGAGGAGGACACAGCCCAGGGAACTGTGCTCAGAGGCAGATCTCAGCCTCCCCTTTTGGAAGGGAGAGTTTGGGGAATTGAAGAGTTGCTGTGCATTTCCTACCCCACTTTCTTCTCCCTTGCTCCAGCTGACCTTTGCATTCCCTGTCCATGGTTTGGACAACGGCAGTGGGGGACACCTCTGCAGATGAAGGGCAGGGGTCATGGTGAACAGCTGAGCCCCATAGTGGGGTCCAAACCATGTGGGTGTCCCCCACTGTGTCAGGCACTATGATTTTTGCCACTATTGGCATCTGCAAAAGTCTTCCTTGATGGCAATTTATAGTAAATTATGTTTACACCCCTATGATCTCCAAGCCATGTACCAAGCCAAGAGCACGCTGGACACTCTGCCAAGCTGAAAGATACTGACTGGCACTCAAAGACCTTATAGTCCAAGCACAGGTAAGAGTAGGTGGACGAGGGGGCCCCTTGGGTACCCAGCATCTCACCATGTCAAGCCTCCATCTGTTGGCAGAAGCTTTCCAAAATTTTAATATGCAATGTCTAACCTGCCTTTGGGAGAGATACAGGGAAAATTATAACTCTCCGCAGCCCAATTTCAGCAGTTGGTCATCTGAAGCATCAGTGTGTTGTTCTCACAGACACCAGGATGAGACCTGCTGAAGCAGCTGGAGGAACAGTAAAGAAGGTTTACAGTACAATAAACTTATTATCATACTTCCTTCATGGCTCTTTGCAAAAGGCTCTGAAGATGTAGAGAGTAATATAAGCAGTGAGTGATATTATTAGTGTTTCAAAAGCTACTTGGCTTCTACATTTGATACATTTACAGCACACACAAAGGCACCTCCCAGTACTCTGTCCCATGACTGGAAAGTCATCAGTGGGCAAAGAGTGAAAAATGAACTCACAAGTATTTATCAAAACACTTACATTAATTTAGAATACCCATATTTGTAAAATATTATAGTGTAAAGTGTTATTAGAGTTAGCTGGATGTCTGAGATGGATATGGGAAGGCGAAGAAATTAAATATTTATTTTACTACCCTGGGTGTCACTTCTGTTATGTTATCTGGGTGTAGAGTGCTTTTCTGGCTTGGCCTTTCTATAAACTCAGTATAGCAGGGCACATCACAGACCTATCTAAATAATCTCCAAAGGCAGTTTCACTTTGCTGATTATTGTTGATATAGATGCATGTATATGGAACCTCCTCCTGTCTGAGCACCTCTTTACCCCCTGGCATGAAACTTCGGCACTTTGACTTTATGGCACCTGGGAGCACTTCCTGGTTCCTAAGAAGCAGTTGATTTGCCTGAAAAGTCCAGGGAAAACAATTCAAAGTTACTATTCTGGGCCTTTAGTTTTGTAACAAGGAGCTCGTTCTGCTGACAGGTCTCTTCAGCGTTCTCTTCTCTTTTGCCAACAGGCAACTGATTTCAGTGGAAAGTCTGGAGGTTGTGACTAAACTAACGTTTACAGAAAAGCAGCATTTTAATCATAAAAGAAAGCATTAGAAAAAGAGTTTAGGCAAGTGGACACACAAAAAAATTAAGAAGTATATAAAATAGAAAATATATATAAAAAACCACTTCGAGCTGTTGTAACAGGATCTCACGGGAGCTGTGGGCAAATAATTTCCTGTCTCCACTTTCATCCATGGCTGCATTTCTTGGCAAGGCCCCATCTCCTGGGGTGCCCAAATGACTCCCAGGGTACACTGTAGTATCCTCACTGTGAACAGCATCCACTGATAATATCTATGAAAGATATAGGGGAGGAAAATAACTCTTAATAAGAGAAAACCAAAAGTTTCTTAAATTATTATTCCATGTTTGTGCAGTGATCAAAGTAAAAACCAGAAAAGTCACAAAACAGCTACGATATAGAAATATATAACCGATTTAGAATGGTCTGGATAATAATTTCGATACTATATCACAGAAGGAAGACAGGAGACATAATTAACAAATCTATTATTTATGGGATTAGATTATCATCTTGTTGAAGCCTTAGGTATCTTAGTAAAAAGCCATCCTGTTGGCCATCTGGGAGTATTAAGGCACTTCGATTCTTAAAAAGAGCCCGAGGCTTCTATTTTTCTCATTAATATCTAAGTACAAGTCCCTGTCAGCTTATTTCCAGTTTTCTCACGAGCCACTGTCATGGTTTAAGCCCAGCCGGCAGCTAAGCATGACACAGCCACTCGCTAACTCCCCCCCACTGGGATGGGGGAGACAAGCGGAGGGTAAAAGTGAGAAAACTTGCGGATTGAGATAAAGACAGTTTAATAGGTAAAGCAAAAGCTGAGCACGCAAGCAAATCAAAACATGGAATTCATTCACTGCTTCCCGTTGGCACGCAGGCAGGTGTTCAGCCATACCCAGGAAAGCAGGGCTCCATCACACGTAACGGGTACTTGGGAAGACAAATGCCATCACTCCAAATATCCTTCCCCTTCCTCCTCCCCCCAGATTTTATCACTGAGCATGACGCCATGTGGTAAGGGATATCCCTTTGGTCAGCTCGGGTCAGCTGTCCCAGCTGTGTCCCCTCCCAGCTTCTGATGCACCCCAGCCTGCTCACTGGTGGGGTGGGGTGAGGGGCAGCAAAGGCCTGGATGCTATGTGACCACGACTCAGCAGTAACCGAAACACCCCTGTGTTATCACCACTGTTTCCAGCACAAATCCAAAACACAGCCCCACGCTAGCTACTGTGAAGAAACTTAACTCTACCCCACCCAAAACCAGCACAGCTGAGTGTTCCAAGTGTTGCAGTTAGCATGGATGGTTTCCCATGGACACCAAGAGCTGCATCAGAACAAACTGAAGTGCTCTTTCAAAGGCTTTTAATGAATAACTAAATCATCGAGCACAGTCAACATGGGTTCACAAAGGGAAAGTCCTGTTTAACTAATTTGATATCCTTCTATGATAAGGTTACCTGCCTAGTGGAGGCAGGGAAGGTGGGGGATACATTTTTTCTGGATTTTAGTAAGGCTTTTGATACTGGCCCTCACAGCATCCTTCTGGACAAGTTGTCCACTGTAAAATGAGCCAGTTCACAGTGCGCTGGGTGAAGAACCAGCTGAAGGGTAGAGCTCAAAGGGTTGTAGTGAATGGGGCTACAGCTCGCTGGTGACCAGCCACCAGTGGTGCTCCTCAAGGCTCCTTTCTAGGGGCAGTTCTGTTCAACAGAGTTATCAACAATCTGAATGCAGGATTTGAAGGCACCATTAGCAAGTCTGCTGATGATACCAAACTGGGAGGTGCTGTTGACTTTCTTGAGGGTCAAGAGGCCTTGCAGAGGGACCTAGATAGATTGGAGCATTGGGAAATGATTAATGATATGAAAATTAACAAATCCAAATGCTGGATTCTGCATCTGGGATGAAGCAATGCAAGGCACAAGTGTAAATTGGGAGAGGAGTGGCTGGAGAGCAGCCCTGCAGAATGGGATCTGGGGGTGCTGGTCACCAGCAGGCCCAGTAGAAGTCAACAGCATGCCCTGGCAGCCAAGAGGGCAAACTGCATCCTGGCCTGCATCAAACACAGTGTAACCAAGTGGTCAAAAGAGGTGACTATCCCACTGTATTCAGCATCGTTGAGGCCTCACTTTGAGCACTATGAGCAGTTCTGGACCCTATAATTTAAGCAAGATGTGACGGTTCTTGAACATGTCCAGAGAAGGGCAACAAAGCTGGTGAAAGGACTGGAAGGAATGTCCTATGAAGAGCGGCTAAGGACTTTGGGTTTGTCTAGTTTGGAGAAAAGGAGGCCAAGAGGAGACCTCATTGGTCCCTGCAGTTTTCTGAGGAGAGGACTTGGAGAGGGAGATACAGATCTCTTCTCCCTGGTATCCAGTGACAGGACACGTGGGAATGGCTCAAAGCTGAACCAGGAGAGGTTTAGACTGGACATTAGGAAGCATTTCCTTACTGAGAGGGTGGTCACACAGTGGAACAGGCTTCCTAGAGAAGTGCTTGGTGCCCCAAGCCTGTCAGTGTTGAAGAGGCATTTGGACAATGCCCTCGACAACATGCTTTAACTTTTGGTCACCCTGAGGTGCTCAGCCAGTTGGACTAGATAATCGTTGTCGGTCCCTGCCAGCTGGAAGAATTCTATTCTATTCTATTCTATTCTATTCTATTCTATTCTATTCTATTCTATTCTATTGACCAATTCTCTTCATATACAAGCATATGCCATCTGCATGTGAGGAAAGCCCCTTCATATCACCAAAAAGAAAAAAAAAGAGTAAAATAATCAAATCACAGCATATAGAAAGAGCTATCAATTCACCTGCTCTATCTTGTTGGCAGCACTGGATGCTCCTGCCATAGAGCTTCTTCAGCACTACCCGGTTGGATGTCACAGCAGTCTCAAGCGACAGTCTTTAACCTAGTGACAGTCTTCAACTGTTTCCCTCCAGATGCAACTCTGCAGCTTAACTCATTTCATAGGTATCTGTCTGACGCTTACCTGAAAATCAATTACCTCTTGCTATATGTCTTTGTAGATCAGAAAATGCCACCAGAACTCCACTAAAGTCATGTGAGGATTGCAAAAGACTTACGTTAGGACGTCTCCTGCAGAAAAGGCAAAGGTAGAAAACAGCTCTTCAGAGCAGCATGCAGCTGCCCAAATCACAGGACTAAACTTTCTCTTCCTACGGTCAGCTGTAGCACTTACTCCAGTTTCCTAAATTCTGCAGCCAGAGAAGCAGGCTCCCCACAGACAAGAGGGCCCTTCCTTGCAAAACCCTGATCCATCTCTTGGACATGACTGTACTGTGCCCTGAATGCTGTACTGCTCCATTGGAAATGACAAATTAATATAGGCCACCTCATTCCACATAGACTCAAGGGAGACAAATTATTTCCAGGATATTGAGCAGTTAATTTTTCAGCTTTAGGTGCAGTTCTTTGAATAAAAGTTATGTGAGTGATTAGGATGGGGGAAAGCATGACTGATTGTTTGCTATCTTGGATTTTTAACAGGGAGAAAAAGATAAGTAACGTGGTATCAGGAGCCCCATTAGCTACCGTTTGTGGGAATGAAGGCTTCAGAGTCAGTGCTCTGCCTCGTGACATGAGGGAAGGAGACACCAGAGCAAGAATGAGATGTGCCTGTTCCACTGGGGTTGCACCAAGACGGGATCCGACATGCACCGGACTAGCATGCTTTGCCAATTTTCTCTGGCCAAGGCAGGACTAGAAAATATGGGAGGCATTGGTCCATTCGAAGCTTCACAGCATACTCTGGCGGTCACTGACACTCAGCGTAACCTCAGTTGACCCAAAACCTTTCATCCAGTCTCCAGCTCAGAACAGAGATATTCTCTTTGCCTTTTCAGCTTCCTTAGCTTTTCATCCCTTTCCTCAAATTCTTCTGTATCAGTCCCAGCCTCCCAGGAAGCTTTATAAACTCAGCTGTTCACACAGATTAATATATTTATTACACCTGTGCAGTTTGTTATGTTCTTCTGTTTCGTTTTTCTCTGTAAGAATAACATGTAAGATTTCCCTGCAATGATTGTTTGAATGAGACCATATCTTTTAAAAATTCTGATTTTGAAGTGCCCATTGAAGGAAATGTGCTATATTTATGTAACATAGCTCAAATGGTTACACTGCTCTCTGAAAATATTTGAGCCCGATTTCTATTCCAAAACTGTCCAGCTGCAGCTCACAGTCCTTAGATTGTGTCACACTTGTTTTGTCCCACACTGCACCAGAGCTCTACCTCTTAGCGTTGGTTGACTGGAGCCTTCATGCAACATAACCACCGATTCTAAATAGCAAGAGTACCTTAAGGCTTTACCTTAAATTCTAACTTCTCTTTTTATTAAAATAACTAGATTGAACCCCACGAGTCTTTCACCAGAGGATCTAATCTTTCACCCCTTCTGATCTCCCTGTACCCACCTATGACCTCCTCTTTCTACACTGAAATATCTGATCAGGTTATTTAGGAGACTACCTTGCCTGACAGCATCCTTCAGAGAGTTACTTCCAACAAGTCAGAGCTACCTGTCTCATAAGCAAGGCTCAATTTCTGTTTTCCCGGAAGTGTGACGTTCCCTTTACCACTGTGATTCAGAAGACCCGTCTTTTTCAGTGGCCACCTGGCTTTGTTACTTACCCCTCCCCAGTCTCCACATTCGTTGCAAACCTTCTCTGCAATGCTCTCCTTTCAGGCCTTCAGTTAGAAAAATTGAAGACAAGACGCAGAACTAGAAGATGCAACTACAAATAGACATATTCAGCAGTGCTGATCCATTTATTATGATATTATGACATCTAATCCAGCTAGTATACTCAAGGGAATAAATTACATTGTTCTTGATTAAACTGTTACACTGTACTAAATCAAACATTTTATGAGGCTTCCTTTTCAACCATCTTGTAAGTATATTAAAAAAAAAACAAACCACAGGTTAGCTTCAGGGATTTTCCCCCAAACCTATGGTTTTGGGATTAATTGTATTAGCTTCCTCCATTCTTTATTAATTGAGACTTTCATAAACAATTCTTGTTTTCTTACATGATCAGTGCAAAGCTAAAAGGCTTAAAATTACCTGGGCTGCAATTTTGCCCCTTTAAATAAGGTATAAATTTAATTTTTGCTCTGTCCTCTAAAGCTTTGCACTGTTCCAAGACTTACTGAGAAGTACCATTAATCATCCAAAGAGCTCTTCAGCAAGCTCTTATAAAACTCTCAGATGCAAATTATCTAGACCTTCTGATATTAAGATATCTAGCTTTAGTAGCTGCTGTTTAACATCCTCTGAGAACTGTTGGACTGGAAATTGTTTCTGCATCAGGATCAGCATGTAATATGACTAACTTACATGGCTTTTCCTCAAATACATAACAGAAGGATTTGCTTAACACTTCTGTTATTACTCCATCATGATTGACACTTCTTCCATTTCTTCTCTCAATGGCCAATATTCTTTTTGTTCCTAAGATTCCAAACCTCTTTCCTATTGTATTGGATGTTGTGGACATCAATTTGGTCCTGTGACTTTTTTTTTTATTTCTGTTATCAGACTTTTGGACTTCTTATTTAAAATCGGGCCTGTTAGCATACTAGAGAATATGTGCTTTAGAGTTTATTCTGTCTCTGCATAGCAATATAACCTACTTCTGGTCTAATTATGGCATGTAGTTCTGTGATTATTTCTTATTCTGTCCACTAAAATTAAATTTGAGATACTATTCAATCCTGCTAAATCATTTAAAATTCAGTATGTCTTTAAAAGTCTACGGTATTTTAACATTGACAGAATGGGAGACCCAGCATGTCATTTAAATTGAAGCTTCCAGCTTCTTACGGGTTTTTTCACTCCAGCACACAGTATAAGAAGGCATTAAAAAAAACATCTATTGTGATTCTGTGATTTCTGTTGAAAACTAATTAGAATCATCTCCTGTTTTCTCACAGAAAAGCATTTGGTGTCATTTTCATGACCTCAAGTGAACCACGCCAGAGCACGGGACTGCAAGAGACATACCCAGATTCTTTCCCATGCGCAGCCACATCACATAACACCTTGCAGGCTCAGATTTTAATTTTTGTCCCTATGAGACAGTTCCTTACAACACTCAAATGGTTTGAGTGGATTTTTTAATATGTCAACTCCAGGCTTCAGCAGCCCCTTCTAAGAGATGAGCATCGGGGCTGGATGCTGTATCCCCATCAAAGACACCCTTCTACACAAGAATGTACAATGACAAGCAACACACACAAACTCTTTTCTTGAAGAAAAAGGATAAAACCACTGCCCAGCCATCGCTTCTCCACCATGCAGAGACATTGAGCCCAGCCCCAAGCATCTGTGTCAGCCAGGACCTCCCGTCTGCTGGGACAGTTTTCTATCCGATGATGGTACCTGGGCGAAGGAGAGTTCATGCTGTACAGCCGCAGCCTGCCTGTTCCAGGGAAACCCGCCAGCTGCTGGGACCAAAGCAGCCGGTCGTGCCGTCATGCTCCGCTCTCCCCCTTGTTTTCTCCCGAAACCAGAGAGCAAACTGCGTGGGGGTGAGCAGGGGAGGAGAAGAGGGGAAGAGAGAGGATGTCCAGTGACTCAGAGAGAGATAACAGCCCATTTTATGTAGCCTGCCATTCCCTTTCCCCTCTTGACTCTTCCTAAATAGGTTACGTTCAGGCACTTTTGCATTCCAGGCATGTGAGTCCTATGGGCAGCATCCAGTATGGCAACGCAGCCAGATTTATTAGCAGGTTCAGAACACTGATGTATAGACAATTAAATACTCTTTTTCCTCACATCTCTTTGCGCCTTAGTTAATTTTAACTCAATATCTCGACTGGATGGAAAACAAGCGCTCATTTGTTCCCACTTCTACATTGATTATCAGGCAAATCTAGCCGTCTCATTCCTTACAAGGCTGGGAGGAGGCCCCTTCTCCTCGGAGCTGAAGGCAGCGTCCATGTCTGGTGCCAGCCTCATCTCCAGCCAGCATCGCTGTTTGCTCCCAGCTCCCCAGCCATGCCCAGACCTCTACCTGTGCTCCACTCTGCCACACACCCTGCTCACGTGCTGGCTAAGGATGGCAGTCAACAGGAAAAAAGGCTCATTAGTTTCACCCTTTAATCTTCATATGCATGCGTATAAAATAAAAGGGTTGCTGGGACCTTGTGCAAAGAAGTCCACTTTATTTCAAATCTGCCTGTTCCCCCATCTCATACAGAAAGGACTGAGAGGTGTTTGATGTGGCCCCAAAACTGCAAGCTGGTATGGCTCTGGCTTGGCTGTTTTGCTTGTGGGTCCAGCCATTGTTTGAATGACTCCTAAATTTTTGAAAACATGGAACATAATGGGAAAATAGACATTTTCAGTTTCTCATGGGCAATTTAAGGGGACAAATTAAAGGCCATGTTCTACCTAGGTGACTCTTTTCCCATTGAATTTCAAAGGCCTGCTAACATGCTTCTCAAAACCGTGCCAAGAAAAGAATTTTTAATAACCAACAGCATCAGGAAATGTTAATAGTCAGGGTCCCTTCCAGCTCTCCTTACTGCATATTCATACTGACACACAGCAAACACTGTTATTCTTCGTCTGTACTTCTAGGCACAAACAGAGGGGTTAACAAGAAATGCTCCTTCACTTAATCACAGTGCCTTAAAGGTTCCTGTTGGGAAACACAGCTACCAATGCCATGAAGTCATTTTAAAGGGATAAATAAATAAATAAATAAATAAATGCATAGCCCAGGGAGGATTTTCATTTTGGCTCCAATTTTAATCAGGATAATAACACCCAAGAGCAGCATGGCAGTGCTTTTCCTTTCATTTTGTGCCACATTCAAGCGATGTTGTTTCACAGCTTTAATAGTCCTGTCAGCATTCATCAGCAAATCAAGACAGCCTCCAGAATACTGCCATAAAAACACAGTGGATTTTTAATTAGAACAGGGCAGCCCTTAGCACACCAAATACATGTTAAATTGATATTTCTCACTACAAGCTCAAGATTACCCAGATTCAGCTGTTTCCAAATGAAGCAAATCAAGCTTAATGTGGGCTCAGCTGAACAAATGTATTTTCTTAGGTTTACGGCAGCTTTTAACTTTTAATGCCATGTCTTTTTTTTTTTTCTTTTTTTAAGATGATGTTATGGTAGGAAAATGTTACACTTGCCTATGTGAGATTTACAGATGACCTTTTCACTGGACAAAAGTTCTGTGGGACATGGGACAGGATATAAATCCCAGACTCTGCTCCATCAAAAGCTGATAAATAAGTGAAGAAGATTAAGAGTGTAGTTAAATGAGCCAGTATGTTTTCCATTACAGATGTAATTATTTGCCAAAAATTGTCCTTTCCACATTCATTTTGTCTTGAAAAACAATGACTCCTTCATAAAGGCGTCTAGTAGGCTTTCTGGGTGTACCATTTTTCACATCAGCGGTTTGTGGTCTTGTTGATGTGGATAAGAAGAAGTTAAAGTCATTTGTTGCTTTTCCTGAAATCTTAAGTACCACAAGCTGCTGGATCATTTCTTATTACTATCCGGAAATTATTAAAGTGTACTCAGGATTCCCATCCAGTCCCATTTTATGGTAATAAGAAACACAGGAAAAATGTGAGTTCTATTACTTCTGTGTTAATTTTCCATAAATTATGCGGAGTGTATTCCCCTGTCATTTTTCTATTTAGCAAGTACTCAGACGGTGTGACCTCAGGAAAAAGAAACACTTTCAAAGATTAGCTCAGTTCAGTGGAAGATGGGAAGTTATTTTGGTGATAGTACCCACCTCGTCCTGATCCACATTGTTAGTGCAGCAGCGAGTTGGACTCCCTTCAATCAGCCAACATGCAATTCATTTGTTCCTTGCCCTAAAGAGCACGAGGAAGGACTGGTGAGGACTGCAGCCTGTCCCCAGGGAAAAGCGACTTCAGGCACTTCTAACACAGCAGTCTTGCCCCCCACACACAGGGGCTCACCTGAAGCAGCATAAGGAAATTAGGAGTCAAGCACATCATACCCCTCCCCATCTTAACAGAGACTCACTAGAGATTTGCTAGTGGACACAGCCATATTTCCCATAATAATTCATGAACGACATGTCAAACAGCTCACGGAGATGCTTACTGTTGGACTACATGCTTTAGCCTAGCAAGAGGCAAAAGCACAACAGCAGGAAGGAAAAAGCATAGTTGGACATTTAACTTGACTGGGGATGGTATCCTGGTGTCCATCTACGTGCCACAACTCTTCCTTCCATTTTGAGCTTGACCTGAGGGTCTACAGATTTCAAAAATACTATGAGGGAGTTGAGCCTCTTGGAAAGGGATCAACAGTAGCCAATGTGCTGAGCAGGGAGAACACTACACTGCCCAGCGTGAAACTTGTGGCAATGCAGAGGCTATGCTGCTCTGCGTGCCTTGCTCCTGCGTTGGGCTGCGAGCATGAGAGCTGCAGCCATCAGGGGATGCACCATCACTTGACTTACAGCGACCTCCTCACCTCTCTGCACCCTGCCTTGCTGAAGTGGGCTGGAGGACAGCAGAGAGGTGTATCAAGGTCACCCAAGCAAACCACACATGCTGCTGCGCCAGAGCTTCGTCCCCCTTCATGTGAAGCTCCTCTCGCAAGAAAAACCTGTTATTAAGGGATGATCTCTGGTGCCAGTCCTGCTAGCAGCAATGTGTTCTGTATATATTTTTCTTTGGTCTCCCAGGAAACCTGCAGAACTCGCAGGCTGTTCAACCAGTTTATCCCATACACAGAACGATGCACTCTGCCAGGATGGTGGGACAAAAATCTCCCTCCGAACTTATCTCACATGTCTTGCTGTTGGTTTTGGGTTTAGTCCTAAATGGTTTTTTGGTGTGTTTTTTTTTAAATAAACATATACATCACAGTAAGACATTCCATCTGATTTTTCTCAGTATTCAACCTAAAATAGCCAGAAAGAGAAATACCTTTAAGTCAATCATCAAAGCTAAATTAAACAAGCACAAACCTTCGCTTAACTTTTAAATGGCAATGAAGCTTTGAAAAAGGGTTCTGTACCTGAAAATTCGTGTGTAAATTATGACTTCACTTTCAAAATTTGTCTTGGCCAAAATTCTGGAGTAAATCCATCAAATGCAATCTTCTGTGGGAAGCTTACTTCCGAGAAACAATATCCTACACTGAAAAGCAGAGAATAAGCAGAATGACAAATGCACTCCTTTGCATATGACTGTTTTAGAGAAATACACAGACATCAAGATAACGCAAAGCTCAGAAGGACTGAGGCAATGTCTGCATTTTACCATTTAGCATCTGTTTCAGCTCCATGCTAAGGCTCAGACCTAAAAGGTGCTGAGTATCCCAAATTCAGCAAACACTGAAGGGCACAATTTACTCCAAGCCTACAAAGGGGCCTTCTAAACTGATGGGAAATCAAACAGACCAAAAGGAGTGAAGTAAAGAAAGCACACTCCATCATAATACAAGGGAACAAAATTAATCACACATAATGTAACCTCAGCTGTGCTTGGCTCCCGTTAGAGAAGGTGAAAGTCCATTTCTGTCCACATGAGTTTCTCCAGCCTGATTTAGCAAGCTGTTTCTTCACAAGTCCTTACTTTCATCTGTGCATGACTCCCCTTGGGGTGAGATGTCGGTCTTCTGGGAAGCATCATGTTATTGTGCTGGGGTTTGATGGGGAACATGACAGCACACGATGACAGAGTTATCTTCTTTCCAACAGGAGGTAACTTCAATGGTTTCCAGGTGGCATTTGAGATGTTGGCTTTGACCCTGGGACCTGGCTGACTCTATGCTCACAGAGGTGGAAATAACGCAAACTAGAGCTCCTGTATCATATTCTGCTCAAGGTACCTCCATATTATGTATGGGAAAAGAGTGTTTCAGGTATGAAAAAACCCATGGTGAAAATAAGGAGCTTGGTTCTGCTCATGCTGGTGCCCTCCTTTATTACATGACATTAGTAGGTGTTTGGTGAAATCCTGCGTTTTGTACACGAGGAAAAGACAGCAGCACTCAGCAACTAGAAATAATTTACATAAATAAGGATGTAGACAACACATGGCGAAGGACTCGCAATAGGCTGGTAGGGAGCTATGAGAAGCAGCCTCTTCCCTTCTATTCAGCACTTAGCAGACTAAGCCCCATCTAGCACGTGGCAAATGGGTTCAATTACTTCAGCTAGTTGAAGTAACTTACACCCTGATATTCTGTCCCCTGGAAAACCCTCAGGCTTGTTGCTGGGCGGATCAGCTGAGAGGTGAGAGATGTGGCTTGAAGCTTCCGGATCCCCCATGCCCCCATGCTCAAATCACAACAATTTCAGGTGAGAATGGGCCAGCATCTTCTCTTCTAACAGGTTCATAAAGGTTTCCCAGTCGGAATGCCTCAGACCCTCTTACAAAGAGAAATAGCTAAGGAGAAATGTGAGAAACACTACTGGAAATCCATCAGTGAAAGCAAGGATTTGTTTTCAAATTTCAAATAATTCAGCTGAAGAAGTACTAGCTAGCAGAGAGGAGCTCACATAAACATTTCACAAGTGGGTAGCAGGGAGCAAATAACCAGAAAGGAGTAAATAAATTACTCCTCTCTGCCAAATAAACCATGCGAATTGTAAGCTTTCTGGGGCAGATACTTTAGATACTTTATTTTCTTTACAAGTTGGTATAGCATGCAGCAACACAGATTCCAAAATTCTTTAATGGGGTCTCTAGACACTGCAGGAATATAAACAGAAAATTGCATAGAAATAAGTTAATACTAAAGCAGAGGCAGCCCTGGAAAGGGCCCTGCAGCCATGACAGCATCACTTAACAGCGTGCATCACTGAGGTCTCCTGCCTTCCTGCACCAAGGATGCTGTGTCAAAGCTGACGACACTCAGAAGCTGCCCGGAGCCAGAGCCACCTGGGCACCACAGGAATTTATAATCTCCTGCTGCATTTTCTTCCCATGTGCCTCCGCTTAGGGAACAAATCAGGAAAACAGTCCATAAAGACAAAAAGCCGAAGAAAAAATCACATGGTGATTTCTAGACAGGGTTTTACTGAGCATATGCAGCATTTGTGTTATATTTGCAATCGGGTAGACTCATCTCAACGCAGCTTCAAAGAAGTGGCGAAGAGCAACTCAAGGCAAGGAGGAGGAAATGTTCCCACTGGAAATCCTAGATTGATTATTTTGTACGCTTGCCCCCCCCAAAATTACACTGTGTAATCCATGTGTGCTTAACCTTTGAGCTCTCAACTAATTAATTAAAGTTGCTCACAGTACATGCAGTGTTAGTGAGGTAATATTTCATCATGTTTCAAGTAGGAAAGGTTTTGGCACAGTGCAGTCTTTTCTTAGTCCAGATTGGAATAACAGGGGTTATATAAATGCAAATTACACAATTTGACAGCTGTGTAACATCAGCATGTTATGACTTAAAGAGCTAAATCCCAAGACCCCTCACTGACCGGTGAAATCAGTGAAATTGAGTCTTTAACTCCAGCTTTTCACGGCATCATTTCCATTGAATTTTGCTGGTGCAGGGCCTGGCAGAAGATAGCTCTGGTGCAGATCCCCCACTGCCATACCTTCTCGCCCGCCCCACCAGCAGCCCACCTCGACACCCCGCTCTGGATACTTGTGGGCTTTCTGTGTGTGCCCCTCCTCCTTCACCCACTGCCATTTACTCGAGAGTTTCTTTCTTCTCACACCCACCATGCCTTCTTTCCTCACTGTCTCTGGCTTAAGTTAACTGGCCTTTCTTCTGCCTTCTTCCATCTCACTGTCTTTCTTTCTAATCTTCCTTTGTCTACTTCTTGTAAGTGCTTCTTCTCACTCTTGTCAGAACAGCTTCATGCTGTTTAATTTTTTATTATAATTCTGCAGCTTTTCGAGCATCTATGGTCTCTTCTCTCATTCCTGTACTTATTGTCTTTCCAGCGCATTGCATTTTTCTTTTTCCCCTGTGTCTCTTCACTGGCTCCTTCTTTGCCTTCTTGCTTGCCCTACACTGCCTGGCCACCTCCCTCTTGCTCTGCTTTTCCACTGTGCCTAAGCAGTGCCATGGGTGCCAGCGTGGAGCTGTCTGGCAGGCTCCAGCACATGCCTCACACTCAGATGGCTCATTGGATGGAGGAAGAGGGAATTGTTGGACACAGGCATCCAAAACTGCATCCAATCCCATGGCCAGCTGGCCGTGGCAACGCAAGAGGTTGAGGTCCCTCTTAACAACAGTGACTACACCACATACTGATATTTCTGCTTTGGGAAACAAAACAAAATCAAATTGATCCTGGTTACCTCACGCACTTTCCAAATGCTCTTCACTAGGCTGGAACAGAATACTCTACTGGTGGTGAAAGGACAAATCAAGATGACTGTATGCCTAGAGAAAAGGAAGAAAAGTGCATCTGCTCACAAGACCCTCATCTCAGTAAGGATTCACCCATCAATTCACCATTACTTTGTGACCAATATCTTGCTCAAAGTAGCAATCAGTGTGGTTTGTCCTGGACTATCCAAAAATTGGTCATCTGCAGGTGACACATCACCACTGCCTTGTTCTCCTCACCACACCTTTTCCTACTTTTCCAGTGTGCCTCTTGTCCCAGTGACCGACATACCCTGAAGGTGCTGCAGCAAACACCTAACTTGGCTCCTCTGCAACTCCTACAGCCAAGCCAGGCCATCAGAGTTGTTTCTGTTGTTGTTGGCTCCTACCACATCTCAGAAGAATCTGCTGCTTAGATCTGGCAGAAACACAGACTCCCCAGGTTTTTGTCCCAGAAGCAAGGCATCTATAGCATGAGCTTATTTGCAGTCTTGCTTGCTGTCCTCTTTCCACTGTATCCAGAGCCTAAGCTGAGCATACAAGACTGGAATTTGTCTTTCTCCCAGGTCACACCCAATATAACTCTTTTGTCACTACACCCCCAAAACTGTTTCTTTAATTCATATACTTAAACTAACATTAATGAAAGTTATTGAAACATTTACAGTCAGTAACATGATGCGAATGAAGTATGACCTAGTCTGTCTTTTCCATCAGACATCAAGAGATTGTCTCTAAACCTGTATCATTCAGAGCCCCCTGCTCTAGGATTTACACGTACATAAACCTACTGGGAGGAACAAGAGGGCTCGCCTGCTTTGGCGGAAACAGGCTTGAAGTGACGTGTGCAATTTTCACCTGCATTACAGTAATGATCTAAAAACCATCTGGGGCCAGAACCTCAATGCAGCAGCCCCTCCTCCAAGAAGCTCACAGCCAACGCACCAGGTAAGAGACGACAGAGAGCAGGAAAAGCCCAGGGAAGTACAGGTGCTCAGCCTTGCAGACAATGGCCATAGCATCAGAGTAACCTGGTCATTGTAGACTGACGTTTTGTTTCACAGAAAGGGCAGGTCCAGAGACAGTCTGGACCTGTATATGTGGATGTCTATACTGCTCTCCTGGGGCTCCTCTGAGGACCAGCCCAGCACTGGCTGCTGTCTGTGTCCAAAGTTCTGGCCCTTAGTGTGTGCCTGCTCTGGATGCACACCATCACGCACACTAAGAGCAAAGTTTTGACACAAAATGGTTTCCATCCCTTTTCTCTGTTGCACCCCTGCAAGGAGCTCTCCCAGCTCTGTCCCCTTCATCAAGGCATGTCCCAGGCCAGTGGGACAGAGGGGGAGCAGGCAGGTTATGGGGCATTTCCAAGAGGACAATTCATAGATGACATTGTCTCACAAGTCCTGCTTCACCAGTATCCTCAGGCAAGGCCTTGTCTTACACCCCGGTTCATGACAAAAGTCCTGCTCAGCATTACACCCTGAGCACAGGAAGCAGTATGGAGAGGAGGGAGGAGCAACAGTTCTTCATATGAAACACAGAATAAACCGGATTGTTAGGGGTGTGGAAGGAATCAAGGCTGGTGAAGTTCTTCCAAAAGCTAAGGAGCATCTGACTTTATCATTGAAAACATCCCCGAGGATTCTTTCCAAAGTAAATAAACCACATAAATACTCTTTTTTCCTAGAGTTTTCTAAGAAAGAAAACCCTGCTGACCCTGGTGTCAGTGCATTTTATATCTCAGTATCTAGAAGTCATCGATAAAAATGGATATATTTCACCCTTTGTAGCAGACAGCAATTACCTCCATTTGCAGATGTGGAACAGAAGTCAGGTGAGCTGCTTGAGGTTGCACAGAGCTAGGACTGAACATTGGTCTTTGGACTTCCAGGACTGTGACTTAAAACATAGTCCTCCTTTTTTTTCCACTAGCACTGTAGCTTCCACCACACTCAAGACTCAGTACAGTGGTTATCATAATTTTACATTAATTTTGACTAATTTTCTGCATTACTGCTCTGCATTTAATTACTTCAAAATGTATCTCTGAATCATTTAATATACCGTAACTGCTTTTGCGTGTTAGAAGTATCAAGTGGTCTGGCAAAGCTCAGCACTGAATAAATAGACCTTCAGGGAAAAATAAGAGGGAGATGGGGAGATATTTCTTTTCCCAAAAAAGCTGTGGCTAGCCTTACCCATGTTTCCCAAGTCTGATAGAAAGTTCCACAGAGTGGAACTGAGAAAATGATTGTGAAAAACAATTTGATTGATGCAGCCTCCTTTTCAGCCTCAGTAACATTCAGTAGGAGATTTCTGATTTTTCTAATGTGCTAATTATTTATAGTTATTCAACCATGTAAAACAACAGGCTGATTAGGAAGGGCAGGGAAAGCAATAAATAGAAAAGAAAGCAGTTGTTGGCAATGAGCATTTAATTTGTGAAAATGCTCATTACAAAGCTAAGAAAATTGACAGGACAAACTCAGAGTCTCAACAGAAAACAGCAAGCAGAGTCTCTGGTAATAGTATAACACAGCCAAGACACAGACTGACCTCTGCTCTGTACAAGAGATACAGTCGGTTCGGGAGCGCGGACCACTGGGGAGGGTGAAACCACAGGTCCCCAGAGGCAATGAAACTGTAGTGATTAATGAGGCCTGGAAATAAATATTTTATTCCAACTTTCTTAACAGGAAATCCTACATCTTTTCCAGTGGATTTTTTTAAATTGACACAGAAAATGCTGAGATATTTGATAAACCAAATTTGTGAAAAACAATTCTTGAAAATCCTATTTTATAGTGGTAATATGTAGATGGTACATAGAGTGATGTGAAAACCTAGATGCTGGCAGCATTTTCTAATCTCTAGGACAGAATTAACTGTCAATTTCAACATTGGCTGAAACATCTGAAGACAGTAATACTTTAAACTAATGGAGAAACTGCAGAAGATGAGCACAAGGTTATCTCAATCTGGCAGTGGACTTCTGGGCGCTGCTGGGCTTCGGCTGGCTCTGTGCAGATACATCTCAAGGTGCAAGCTCGTTATGGGAAGGAGTCCTCTCCGCTGGGAGACCTTCAACAATTGGAAGGGTACCAGGGATGGGTTGGGCTGCCCTGGAGTGTCTCACGGGCATTGCAGGAAAAGCCCCTCAGAAAGCCCTTGAGAGCACTTGGAGGATGAGGATAGTCAAGAAGTTCAGCCTTGACAGCACTGCGGAACCCATCCAGGAAAAAAGTTTCTTTCATGAACAAGGACTTTAATTTGGCACCAGCATGGCAAAACCTAGCATGTGCAAGCTAAAAGGAGAAAACTGAAGACCAAAATAAACCACCTCTTTTTAACAGCAAGGGTATCTCCGTTCCATGGGCACGCTGTCTCTTCTGAGGCTCTGCATTAGTTTGAGCAGGTGGGTACCAACCTCCTCTGATTTTAAGCAGATGAGTTGGTTACTTGGTGCCAGCTGCATGTCTGGGCTTGCACAGTGGAAGGAGGAGACCATCTCTAGAAGGAAATTCATCTCATTGAAGTTAGACGTGTATTTTGGGAGGGAACGAATCAAATTCTAGATATACCGGGTTAGAGAGCCAAGGCTAAATGAAGAAATCACCTGAAGGCAGTCCTCTCTTGGGCAGACCCACTTCTCTCCTCGCTGCTGGGATGTCCTGTTCTCCAGCCCCCGCATTCCTGCCACTCTGGTCCCCATCTGCTCCCTGTCTGCCTCTTGGCCACCACATAGGGGACCTCTGAGGCCAGCCATATCACTGTGGCTTCTCCCGAGGTTTCTCAGGGGAATAAAAAGTAAGGCATGCCCTGTTCCCCAAAGGCAAGAAAAAGTGTATTTAATGGAACAGATGGCTGATCATGGCCAAGATGCCAATGGGAAGTGGAGACCACGGCACAGCAAGGACACATCATTTGCTAGGCTGGGAAACAATTTGAAGTGCATTAGCAAGAAGGACAACAGGACAGACACACAGACTGGATGCAATACCACAGCATGCATGTGGGCTCTGGCACACTTGAGAAAGGTCACAGGGGTGACAATCAGTCCAGCTCTGCAGCACAGAAGTACACTGAGTCACATTTTTCTGAGATACTTTGAGTCCCATGTTCCCAGGGTCAGTCCTGGCATGCAGTGTAGTGTCTACAACAGCCCTTCTGCTGCACTGAGCCAAAACCTACAACCTAGCCCTTTGGTTTTCTTAAATAATATTATTCAACCAGTTCCACCAAAACCCCACACTTTCTCTGGGCGTTGCTTATATGGTACAGAAGAGATATTTTAAAATCACATATTGTATACCGAATATACTTTAATCACCTCCTGAAGTCTGTGATTTTGGTAGAATATATCTCTAGTGGCATGTAAATCTGGATTTTATTATTATGAACTGAGATGTGATTGAATCTGATTTGTAAATGAATTCATTTCTAAAAATATGAAGTCACACAAAATTGCCTACTATTAGTTCAATATTTTTATCTGGCACAATAAATAAATATCAGATCTCCTCAGTGAGGAACAGGGAGAAAAGCACTGCACTGTGAAAAACATAGTTTTTGCAAAAACTGTTCAGTAATTGTTACTAGCTGTACCTTCTTTTCCTTTAATTAATTTACAAGGAATAAGACAATGCAACTCTAAGCAAAACATACTTGAAATTATCTTCTGCACACTTTTTTAAAGTTGTTTTTCTGTGTGGTAGTGCAAAAAATTGAAGATAACATGCTCTGTTTCATACCTATGTATGCTCAGTTTATATGCTACATTATTAGGATACAGCTGCAAACACGGCTGTATTTCTATTGCTCCAGACTTTCAGTGCTCCAAGAGAAGGTTTCTTTCATATATGTTATTATTACCCGGTGCTCTTTGAAAGCAAAATTTGATCTTCTGTTTTCTGCTCATTCAAGCCTGAAAAAAGTAGCCACTGAACTGCATTTTTCAATGTCTTTCAGCAAAAATATTTTTCATCCCATTTTGCTATCAGATACCCAGAAAAGAAGGAAGCCCTGGCAGCAGGATCGGGAAATTGTCACATTCAGGAGCTAAAGGACTAAGATTTGGAAGGCAACTCCAAACTCAGAACAATTCCAGTTCAGGGCTTCCTGGCAAAGACCACCTTGCTGAAACCCACTCTTTTTAAAGTTAAAACCAACAGGTACGGGTACGACTGCAGAGCAGCTGACTCAGGGTTTGCTTCCTGCTGGGACCCATGCTTCTGGTGGGGACATCCATCGATGAGATGGAGCTGGGCGGGAGGTCATTGAAGCTGCACCTCGGAACGATGAAGCGGTAGGTGCAATGTGGTCAGTGCACCTCTGCACACAGGCACAAATCCACGCACAGAAAGCCTTTTCAGATGTGCAATAATGGACAGGGCCCTGAGGGTCATAACAGCTTCTCCCGGGACCTCCCTGCACGCTCCTCGCTCAGACGCATGAGGCTGTCCCTGGCTGCCCTGCTCCTGGCTGAGGAGGTGGGATGGGCCCTGGCTCTGAGGTCCTGCCCTGCCCTACCTGTGCCCTGACAGTAACCACGTATGCCCTGGAAAGTTAACTGAATTTGAAACTGTCCCTTACCACTAACTGAATGCTGAAAATGAAAACAATATTAATTTTAAGGACAAAATAATTTCCACAGAGCAAATCATTAGCTGTAGCCGTACTTTTACTGCATATTCTGCTTTGCATCCAGATATCTTAGGAGTGGGAGCACGTGTCACTGGGAACAACACTGAGGATAAGAGATGTGTAATACAGCTCAGCAAATACATGTTTGCCCACAAGTTCCCTAATAGCTTAAAGGTGGGCGTTTTGGGTGCATTTGAAACTGTTAGAGATATTGTGGAAGGTTCTTTGGATAGAGAATTAAAATACATCTTCTGAGACAATAGGAGTGAGACCGTACTTTAGAAGGAAGGAAAGGGAAAGATATTTTTCCAAAGGCAGTCACCTAGTGTCATAGACTTACTGCAGCCTCAAAGCTGGCCAAAACAGTGTGAAGGACCTGACTGTCACCTAGGCTACATTATGGATTTAATTAGTCCTGCCCTACAACTTTCCTCCATCCTACTGTTTTCCATGATGTTACTTTCAGAAAGCTTTGGCGCAGTGCATCTCCCAGTCTTGCTTTGTGGGCATATGCAAGTGCTCAGACAGTTTGTGCTAACTCCCATGGAAAAACACTACTGCAAAACAAGTAGACAGAGTTTGAAATTCATCTGATCTCACAGAGCTATAAACTGCAGCATTTCTGTGTCAGTATCAGTTCAATTAATAATGAACAACTACAAGAAACTGCTAAGGATGCTTTAAAAGGTAATAAAAAAAAAACAAACAAATTTTTCAGTAATACCAGTTTAAGAGAACAAGAGACAACTGAGTGGTCTGTTGTAATAAAATTACACGTACGTGGCAGTTTCTGTAAAATTTTATTTTCTTTTTCCATGAGATCTGAGAGAATCACAGAGAGTTTCCCCAGTGAATGTAACTGACTGAATGATTTCACTTCTTCCTTCTTTGGATTGGATTAGGTTGCTGCCATCTGCTTAGTTTCCTAAGTACTTTTGAGGAGAAGTCTTTTCACTCGTGTAGTTATGTAATGGCACGTGGTCTCTTACCATCCTTGAATGCATTCACTGAAAAGATAGAGCTAAAAATAGAAAAAAAATGGTTATGATCACCGTCAGCTGCTGCCTGTGCTCTGTCTTCTTTTAAGCCTGCCCTGCAGCAGGCTGTTAGCTCCCTTTCAAACTTATCTTCCTTTCTACTTCTGTTCCTAAAGACCAGAAGTATAACACAGACCATATAAGTCCATTCACCTTTTGTAATGAGCTCCACAATTGTTTTGGCTAACATGCATTCTCCAGAATATCTTGGTACGAAGCTTTCAGGAGATGTAGAACTCAGTGTTTTCCTTAGTAGCTCAATTATTTTTCTAGTATCACTTTAATATTTGTCTCATTACTCTGCTATATCTGTGTGGTGCTAAACGGCATCCACGGTTTTGTTCTGCTTTCTTGACATTAGAGTCCTTTACTACTACACATTTTCACTGAGTGAAAGATCTTAGACATTCATTAAATAGTCACACAAGCATTTAAATCAAGGTTTTTACATCTTCACATTAATGGCCCATCTCTATACTCTTGTGTTCCAGGACAAGAGTGCAATGTTCCAGCTCTATAAGTAGTATGTGGAGAGGGGAAATCATTACCCTATATTGACTTGATATGCACCAACTTCTTTTTTCATAGTATCGTGCTGAAAGCTAATCCTCAGCTGTGCGTTCACTATGACACCTAATTCTTCAAGCAGCAGACAAACTAATGCTGTCTGATTTCACCTTGATACAGTGTCTAGCATTCTGAAAGACACAGAAGAACTTATACATTAAAATGAAGAGAAGGTACCAGAGAATAATAGTCTGTGCCAATGTATGTATAATCTCACTGCACCCCTGTCACCATAAATCTTGAGCACTTGCCAGTAGCACATTAAGCAATGGGATCGCTATCTGGTTTGGATGTTTCAGTCGCTTCTTCACCTGCTTCCTGAGGGTGGAGAGCTGACTGTCCACTATGAGGTTTTCCTTTTGCTGGGATTCTCATTCAGATTTATTTTTCATAAATGTTTCATCTGCTCTACATGTACTCAGGGAGGACAAAGCTGGGCGACACGCCTGTTACATGTGGTGTGGAAAGCACTGAGGCTCAGGATGCTCATTATTCCCATAGGAGTCGGCTCCACAGTCTCTGACTGGCTGCCCAGAAACTTCTGGCTCTACTGCAGGGCCAGAGCTTGTCTGTAGAGCTGTCTGAAGACTACTGCTAGCTGCACGTTCACTGGATGTTAGCATCTGTTTAAGAGTATTGAGCAACACTATGCAACAGTTGGGGTGAAAATGTCAAGTTACATTCATAGACACTTCAACAGGACTGCAAAAAGTTGAGAATGCCAATTGCAATGTGGGAAAAAAGCTAATATTGCTCTGATTCCCATGCAAAATATCTTTAACGATCACCTGAAGTTCAGTATTTTAGCTTCACATCATCTGCAAAAATGGATATCTCTTTTAGCGAAGTAGCCACAACCCTCCATATTAAACCACATGAAAAATCCCAGTTGCTGAATCGAAAGTACTGCTTGCAACCACCTGTTCACTCAGAGTAATATGACACTGAATAGAGAACCAGGGAAAATTACTATAGATGAGAAAAAAATGCTTGGAGAAAAATCACAACAAAGCAGAGATGAACTAAAGTTGCTTCTCATTGCTTACCGGTTTCCAAGGAAAATTAAAGTGGTTACTACTGCAAGAAACATTGCTATTCCCATAAACTCATAGGTAGACCTTCTCTAGCTGATGCCTATAAATGACACACCACCGTCGTCCATCATCCTTCTTTCTCCATTAATCACCCTTTCTGTTCACTATTCCAGTCTGTGGAAGTCCCAATGGACCAATACAGTGTAGCAAATTTTTAAAGGCCCCAAGTCCCTTTTAAAAAAAAACACTTTCCCTAGCTGAAGAGTAACACCAGAAACTTTTCTTCTACCCCAGGTCTCACATCATATGACACCTATAAACAATAAATCAAAGCACCAGCATCACCCTTTTAACCTCCACACTACTCATTTCTGGATAATTTAAAAGGCTCTTTTAAACTTTCTTGGGTAAATATGAAATGACAGCCCAAGAATATGACAGGCTGGCATAGGCTGCATTTGGTATCACTGTAAAATGAAGTTCATAAGGTTAATCAAGTTACCAGCATTTTAGAATTTGGGAAACTTTCTGTCCCAGATGGCTTAACAGGTGACTCCTATAAATTACACAGTACATTACAGCGGCATCCGCCAGTCTTGTTAGAGTAAGGAGGCAGTCAGCATTTCCATTATAAACCCCTATTTTCAGAGTTTATTAGATAGCCATAAAAACATTCTCCAACCTGAATCTTGGCACACAGTGGGTTTTCACCTTATGAACAAACTTTCTGTGTTACAGAAAGCTAGATAATCGTCTGCAAGTCACATTTCAAATTAGATCAAAATTATCAAAGCTGACTAAAAAGAAAACCTCTGAAATTTTTAGAAGTCCTCTTACTCTTCCTGCTTTGTTATCGAGGATATGAAGTTTAACAGGGTTTTCTTCCTTTATGGCCTATAATTTCTTGCTAACTGATCCTGAAGGCAGGTTATTGAATTTGCAACATGATAATTCCTTTCACAACAATGCACCAGAACATACTATAGGGAATCTTACACCACCTTCTTACAGAAACACATCTCAGGCTGTGGTGGAAAGAAAACAGAATAAATGTAAATATAGTCTTTAAAAAAACTTTAAGTTTGTCTGCAGCCTGATTCCCTGTGGTTAGGTGCAATAATAGACGTGAAATAATTACAGTTAAACATCACCTGAACATTTAAGGTGGACATGAAAGGGAAATTCTAAGTTCTAATTCTAATCTACACATACTGATTTTTAAAAATTTGCACACCAGCCTTAACCCCAAATAGCCCAGAAACAGTAGCTCAGGCACAAAAACAGGATTTTGAAGAACATATGATGCTTGTTTCAATAAGTGAAATATTAAAACAACTTCTGTAAGTATGTGTTCCCAAAACTTAAGGCAGACAACACCCTTCAATGTGAAATCTGTGCAATTTCAGGCATGCTTGTTTGATCCTTCTTTGCTTAATGCAAGAAGCTCAATTTTTATAGGTCATTTCACTCAGACATTTGTCCCCCCCACTTCAGACTGTGCTGTCTGCCTGTGTTGCAGAGATACCATCGTGCTGGAGGTGAGCAAGAGGTAAATCAGGGTCCCCAGGGACCGTGGTTGCTACAGACCTTGGCTCTTACAGAGCCACGCCAGCCACATCTTACATGTTGAGCAGAGGGCTATTACCGGTCCCATGGGAGGGCAGTCAGAAGAGCTTCTGGGTGGAATACAGCAGGACAGCTCCTGCCTGCTCATGCATCTGCCCTGCTCCCCCTGGTGAAGCAACAAGACAGAGCTGCAGTCTTGCCTCCCATATTTTTCGGGAGAGATGACTGCAGCAACCAGGATGGCAGGACCTCATGAAGCCCCACTCAGCTGTGAATCAGTTCAGAAGCTTGCTCTCATCCTAAATCTCTTCTTCTCTGCCTGCCTGACCTCCATGACACAGGGAGCTGGGCAAGGCAAGCACGCAGGATTGGGCTTTTTATTAAAAATTCCTCCAGAAGCCTTCAGTTGTGTCTTTCTCTGTCTTTTGATCTGTGCCTCTCGCTGTGCGCATTAACAAAAGCCATAGCTGCATCTTCCCATGATACATCCCGTACCGTGCTACGTGACTTACACCTGAGGTTGCCGTTTTGACTCAGTCCTTCAAACACATATTTGTTCTGAACAAACAAAAGGTCTCAGCAATTTCTAAAAGACAGTTCACATGCAGACAGGCTGGCTCAGGTACAAATGTTGGCAAGGTCAGGGCTATTTCCACGCTGTCAGTCAGGCAGCATGTATCCTGTTTCTTCCTCTAGCCGAACTGCAAAGTCAGCTGAAGCCTATGGAGGGGCCCTTTGCTTTACGCCTTGAGTTCACCTCACTCTCATGCAGGGAAGTGTGGAGATTCAGAGCTTTGCATCCACTTTGGACTTCTGTAATTGCTTACTGAAGGAGTACAAGGCAGGTCGGTGGTAATATGAGCTGGTCAGGCAGTTAAGGGGAAGACCCCAGACTGTTCCACTAAACAGGAAGCATTAATTTGTTGTAAGATCAAATAAAACAGAATAACAATATAATAAACCTGAAGTATGGATGAGAAATGTCTTCTTGATAGCCTCCCTGGCCAGGATTCCAGCCACAAGACAAGAGAAACTCCTTAACTCACTCAGTGCTTCATCAGCTCCCACCTTGCCCATGCTCAGCCACTCTTTTTACTGGGCTTTTGCTCCAAATCACAACTTTATTAAATCCAATTTACTGTATTTAAGTGGCCTTGGAAGAATGTAAGTGAAACTGGTTTCTGTTTACGTTTTGGCTTCTTATGTGAGAAACCCCACATAGGTGATGCCTTCTCTTCTTCGCTGCAACCTTCCTTGAGCCTTTGCTTTACGTTGCCTCATACCTACTCATGTGTGGTACCCCACACACAGACTGAATTTATCTCTCTCCATAGAAATACAGGAGGGATAAGAAAGAAAAAGAGAGAATGCAGTACATAACCATCTACAGAGAGCGGATACATCCTCAGAAAGGTTTTATTTCAGTTACGTTGTGGTAAAATCACTGTATTTCAGCCATGTTCTGGTATAACAAAATCGCTATCTTCTTACCAGTGGTCTGGGAAAGGCACAACCAAGGTCAAGACTAACCAAGGAAACATTTCACGTTCTTGCTGGCCCAGAAAACCTCCCTCGGTCAGAAAGATTCACAGACAAAAGAAACTCTTTCCCACGTGATTTCCAAGCTTCTGTTTGCCTTTGCTTTCTTCTCATGAGTACAGAAACAGGAGACGGTACGTAAACTTTACAGTGAGAAGAGCTTTGACAGCCTCAACAGGCAGAAGAATGTTTGCTTAATATCTTTCACATTTAGAGAGAACTATATTCCTCTTGAGATTACTTCTCTACTTTGTTTTTATCTAAGGGATGTGAGAAGGGTAATTAAAAGGACATACTTGTCTGCAGCAACTCCCTGAACCCTAGCTACAAGATCTATCTGTGTCACCCCTTGATCCACACCATTTTTCATTGCTACTTTTGTTGACACTATCCAGGTAGTGCTAAGTCCTCCAGCTCTACTGATTTCCTGTGGAAGACAAGATACTGGTTTAAACAGACTACATGACTGATATAGTTTGGATTTCATGCTCTACAGCTTTTCTGCGCAGGCGTTTCTCTTTAAATCTTGTAAGGCTGTTGCATTAACTGTATCCCCATTCTTTCCAGCTACCAAATACGCCTAGCTCCTAACAGTTTTCCCCATCTTGTTTCCAGAGGAGGTGGAACAGCCTGATAATTGGCTTCTTACATTAAATTATTTTATTTTCCATCTTTTTACTACAGACATGGAAAAAAAAAAGTCCTATTACAATTATGCACCTGTAAAGACAGTGTATACGGGACTGAGTCCATTCAGCAGCCACCTCATAGTCCTTGTAACAGGTTTGGGACTTTGTGCCTAACCACTGTAATGGGGTTGAAAAAGGTGTCACGAAGGTGAACTTTCTTGCTTGCATTATCTTAAGGGTAGTGCATTTTTCCCCAAAGGTTTCAGAAAAGAAGTGGGTGTATTTATTAAACACGTGATGTGGTTTTGCACCCTAAGATACATGGGTTAGCTTTGAAGGAAAATTTTGCCCCAGGTGATTTTGGATCAGCAAGAAATGAATCCTCAGATCGTTTCAGCAGCTGTTGAGGGGGGCCATAAAGATTTCTGAACTTGATCGGGCTTCCTTGTTTTGCAAAATTTAAAAAGTGCTGTGTTTCCTAGTTAAAAGAAACACCACCTTTGGTCTTAAAACCTTCATAATCTAATAATACAACAGCAAAAAGAAGTATCTGTAAAGAACTGTAACTACCAACAGCCAATGGCTGTTGTACAGCTCATTTAGAATAAAATCTAAGACAAAAAATTCTCCCTTGTTTCTGAAATGCTTTCCACACAAGTAACACCTTGCTAATTAACAAAGATCTAAACAGATTCATTACAGGAAGAAATTTGCCAGATTGTGGACATAAGACTGGAATGTGATTCTTCAGACAGTAATAAAACCAGCCCAACTGCAGCATCCTCTGATGCAAAAAAAAGAAATAAAAGAAAAAAGGGGGACTTCCAGGTGAATTTTTTTTTTTACACTTTTAAGAAGCCTTAAATCTGTAAGTGCTTAGCAGACTACTTGATGGCAGTGTCTTATTGCAGCTGTTTAAATGGTTTTTTCACAGTTTTCATCCAGGATTGAAGAAATTCCTGTTTATCAACTAGAAATCCATTTTTGTGATGAGGAGAGGAACCAAACAGATACCCCTTTTTTTCAAAATAAAACTGGCAATTTCTGTGGTCTCATGAGCAAGTGGGGGGGGCTTATTTAAAGCACTGAAGCCACTGGAAAATAACATGAACAGTTTTGTGATGGAAGCCTTGAATACAGACAGAGATCTTTATCTGCCCAGTCCTTTACACAATGACTGTGTAGCAAACTGCAATACTCCTGAGAGACTTAAAGAAAGAAGGGTTGCCTAGATTTTTATTTTAACACAAGTGAGTAATGCAGAACATAAAGTTCCTCCAAGTTTTGGCAAGAGCTCACAGGTAGAGCACAAGTAAGGCAGGACATCCACAGCCTCTGACTTGTGAGTCATCTCTATTAGTAGGCTCACCTCCTGGCAAACGCAAGTGGTTTAGTTTCACTCCGTGAAAGAAACCACCAGTATGCCATGTTATCTTCTGCTTGTCCCATGGTACGTGAATGTACAGGAACACTCACCAAGCTTCACCTGAGGCTCAGTAACTTGCCATGCCACAGCCACATACGGTCACTTGCCAGACATCCAGACTGGTACCCACAAACAGGCATCATGACACTGCCATATACCTCTGCTAAACCCATCACTTAAGCCTGTGTTTTCTACTTTATCTGCTTGTGCACTGAACTTTTGTCCAGTTTGACACAGCACACCTCTTAAAAAACTTTAAATTTTTAAAAAGCTTCAAGTCTTTAATAACTAACAGCAGTGAACACCCCTGGGTTTTGGATACTTTTGTCTCTCTGCACACATATGTATATATACAGGCACGTATGCATATCACAGAATTACAGAATGTTCGGGGTTGGAAGGGACCTCTGTGGGTCATCTAGTCCAAAACCCCTGCCAAAGCAGGGTCACCTACAGCAGGATGCACAGGACCGCGTCCAGGTGGTTCTTGAATATCTCCAGAGAAGCAGACTCCACAGCCTCCCTAGGCAGCCTGTTCCAGTGCTCCGTCACCCTCAGAGGGAAGAAGTTCTTCCTCATGTTCAGCTGGAACTTCCTGTGCTTCAGTTTGTGCCCATTGCCCCTTGTCCTGTCGCTGGGCACCACTGAAAAGAGTTTGGCCCCATCCTCCTGACACCCACCCTTCAGATATTTATAAGCATTTATTAGATCCCCTCTCAGCCTT
>Ga0065711_1030848_pt1 | contig 31234 bp, 19 predicted proteins | sample Hoacrofraction12_FD_59098 | JGI IMG/M metagenome (GOLD analysis project Ga0065711, IMG submission 59098) | Hoatzin crop microbial communities from Cojedes, Venezuela - Epithelial fraction 12 v2 (version 2) | ecosystem: Host-associated > Birds > Digestive system > Esophagus > Crop | place... | reverse complement strand
CCACTCATCCAGCCCACACTTCCTGAGCTTCCCTAGGAGGATGTTATGGGAGACAGTGTTGAAAGCCTTGCTGAAGTCGAGGTAGACAACATCCACGGCTCTCCCCTCATCTACCCAGCCAGTCACACCATTGTAGAAAGCTATCAGACTGGTCAAGCATGATTTGCCCTCAGTGAATCCATGCTGCCATGTTCTCTTTCACCCCCTCCAGTCAGCCAATATCATCTCAGCAGGAAGACAAGCCTGCTCTCCAGAGGAACTTATTTAAGCACACTGATGATGTGGCACTGTATTATGTCAAGTCTGGGCCTGGCCTGGACCACAACCTAACAGAGGAGAAAAACAGAAGCAAGCTCTTATTCTACCCTGTATCAGCAGAGTGTCACTGCATGTTTTTTGACTTTGGTTTCAAAATCAATGAAGTAGGATGTTTCTGTCATTACTCCACTCAAGATATGGTGGTAAACTCCTATTGTTTGTTTGCATGTCCTCTTACTCATCACTCTGCAGACACAGTACCACCTCTGCTCAGTCCTCAAGCGCTGCAGTTAAGCTCCAGAAGGTACCAGGCAACTGTAACTGGGGATAGCCTCAGAGCTGCTCCAAGTTCCCATCAGCGCAGTGGGGGTGTCTGTTTTCTGTGCAAAAAAAATGTAAGGTATTTGGATTCACGTTCACCTTTAAAAACATTTATTTATATAGAAGTAAAAAGATAATTACAACATGATTCGCAGCAGCAGTTAACTGTCTCATCTTTGGGTGGTCAGGGAGAAAAATCATAGAAACATAGAATGGTTTGGGTTGGAAGGGACCTTATAGATCATCTAGTTCCACCCCCCTGCCATGGGAAGGGACACCTTCCACCAGACCAGGTTGCTCAAAGCCCCATCCAGCCTGGCCTTCAACAGATCCAGGGAGGGGACATCCACAGCTTCTCTGGGCAGCCTGTGCCAGTGCCTCACCACCCTCATAGTAAAGGATTTCTTCCTTATATCTAATCTAAATCTGCCCTCTTTTAGTTTAAAGCCTTTAGCCCTTGTCCTTTCATTACATGTCCTTGCAAAAAGTCCCTCTCCAGCTTTCTTGGCTTTCTCCAGCTTTCCACCCCCTTTAGGTACTGAAGGCCACCATAAGGTCTCCGTGGAGACTTCTCTTCTCCAGGCTGAACAGGTTCAACAGTCTCAGCCTAACCGGTGTCAGATTTTCAGCTCCTGACCCACTACCTAGGTGTGGCAGGTACTGGGTGACCCTGTGTGAGCCATTTTGGTGCCTGCTATGAGCCTGAAGCTCAAAACCAGAGACAAGTGCTTCAGCCTGCCTTGTAGGCAGGGCGTCCTTTGGTTGCTGCTGTCAGCCTGTGGTTCGAGCATGGGCAGTGAGTGTTCCCACTGTCCCGGTGCAGAGCCAGGGCCTGGCCGTGCTGGCTGATGCACAGATGCAATTGCTCGTCACTCTTTTGAACGCAGACGCCAGTGTCTATTTTAGGCTCTGTAATGGTTGGATCAAATGCAACCCTTTATTTCTGTGCCTGTGACAAATGAAGGCAATATTCTCATTTGTCCCTAGGCTGGGGGTTGTCCTCTACTACTTCCAAGAGTGAGGCCCTGTACTCATTAGGAACAGTATCTACAATAGCAATAAAAAGCCTAATATAAGAACCTGCAGCATGTCCTACATAAAAGACTTTCTTGCAGTATTTTATTTCATCTTGGGAGAACTGTTTCTCCCAGAATGTAGCTCCGAGTTTGGCTGTGCATTAAAGCCTCATGCCCTGCTGTCATTGCACGTAAATCTAATTAAATTAAAGGTTCAGATTAACCAACACAAAGGTCTCCTTTGTAGGACTCAGTCCCACGCTTTCTGTTGTATCTCATTCCATCAATTTATTCAGTGTCATGTCTCATTACTCTGCATCACTCACTACACTCTGAACAACGAGATGCAAATCGTTCCTGCAGTGCCCTGGCACTACCACAGCAAACAGTACTTGAGGGCATCAGCAACTCGCTCCCAAGACTGTAATGGCACCTCTGCAAAAAATTCTAATCGGAATTGTTTGCTTGGACTACGTGAGAGAATTTGCTAATACACTTCTCTAGGAAGGCATTTGCTGCAGGACAGAACTGGAAGTGTGAGAGCATTGTCAAATGCTTTTTTCTCTATAATAAGCTGACTGAGCTAAAACTTTACTACCCTGGAAAATGCTCTGTGCTTTCACTTTGTGTTTTACCTTGTCTGAAAATTGCCATTTTGGGGAATGGACATTGAATATGTATACTTTTTAGCTTAGTTGTTTGTTTTCAAATAACTCTTGGGAATCCTCCAATTTCTGTTATTTTTGAGCTGGACCGAGCTGAGCTGAGCATTCCTGATTTTCCATCAGTTTACATGATTGCACTATCATATTTTCCAGGGGTTTTTTGTTCCATTTTTTACTCACTAGTGTATTGTGGTGTCAGTTGCATGCTAGCCTAAACTTTCCACTCTTTAAGCAGAATTCCAGTTATTTCAGTGAACAGTTTGTGAGTAGTTCTTGTGCGCAAGGTCTGTGCAGGCAGACAAACTTGATAACATCATCGTTTCAGTTCTTCTGATTGCATGTGCTTTATGAGTTCCTTTTAACAACGTCTGTTGAGATGTATCTGATAAGAAAGTCCTATAATGTCACCCGTGTACATTGAAAGATGGATGCTAGGATTTATATTCTTAGGTGTATAGATATACATCTGTAAGAATGATCACATGTGCAAAAGCAAGCTGTGAAGCAAGTTGATAAACCACATTATTACAATCAATCAATCAATAAATAAATAATCTGCCCTAACTGCATCTTAATTTAAATATGAGTCAAAAATATTATGCTGTTGTTGAAACTACAACAAAACAGCATACCAAACTATGATATATGAACAGAATGCCATAGGGCATATGAAGCAAAACTTTGCTCAGGCTCACTGAGATGTCTGTTGCAGCACTGTGTCCTTTCGGGTACCATTCTACAAGTTCAAGGCAGACCAGCTGGAGAGAAGTCATGGGAGAAATACAAAAATGCCTGAAACCTGAAACCATAGACTCGGAGGGAAGGCTGAAAAAAACGGGTTGGATGGAATGAATTAGAGAAGTTACTGAAGTGAGGCACAATAATCTTCAAATATGTAAAACAACTGCACAGAAGGCAGTCAAATGTTCTGCATATCCGTTACAAAGATGAAGTAATTGCCTTAAATTCCAACAAGGGAGATTTAACTTAAACATTAGACTACATTTTGCTACCAGTGTGGCTAGCTGAGCTCTGGAGTAGACTGCTGGGGACCCTGGGGTTTCTTCATCACTGGAGGCTTTTAAGAACAGACAAGCATATGCCAAGCTGGCACAGATAGAGCTGATCCTGCCTTGTGCGTCGTGATGAGCTCGATGACCTCTAAATTTCTACCAGCCTGATTTTCTTCAGTCCCTGGGAAAATTCTGAAAATGTTTGCTGCTGTCTCATGAGGACAGCAGTGAAAACACATTCCTTGGTGGTGATTTGTTTGAGATGCTTTTACTGCAAAATGTAGCAAATTTACTTGTACTTTGGGGTTTGTGCTTCTGTACTTTTATGGATGAGGAAGAAAGCGAGCAGAGGTAGAGGATGGGCTACAGTTTATTTAGTTGCGTAGTCTCTTAGTTACCCTGTCTAGCTAAACACAGTAAAAATGTCAATACAGATTCCAGCTCTGTCATTTCTCTCAATCAGAAATTAAACTCGGTTCTGCCAGCTGGGTCCCTTCCTTTTGATTGATACAACAGCACTGAGCTGTTCATCATTTTTCTTTGCTGGTCAGCCCAGAGAAGCAGCTCATTGAAATTCTTTAGTGTGGTTATTTTGCTAGAAGTGCTATAGAATTGTAAATCATTGTTGCTGGTTAATGAAATACCTTTCAGCAAGTAACAATATCTTTTGGCTACCCAGTATCTCTTTTGTTGCTCCATCTCCTTTCCAATGATTCTTGAAAAAATTGAGTTTCTTACAGTTCTTTTCCCTTCTGATGACTTAGTACTGCCTGCTGTTGTTTGCCAGGTGCTGGAGCTGACTAAATTATTTATTTGGAATATGTAATCTGACGAATGTGCCAGCTTCTATTTGAGAATAGTTTGGAATCAGTAGGGATTTCTGCAAATGTGGCTGGTATTTATAAGTGATTGCTAGACAGTTTGGAGGAACTTGCTGATGGATGGTAAACCTCAACAATTCACTATTCAGATGGTGTAACTGAGCTGTTAAGTCACAATGTTTCTATACCCTGACCAGAGAATTGAAAGTTTTTAAACAGGTAAATGGTGAATAACAAATGAGAAGCAATAGTTTTGTGCGCAAGAGAACCTTTCTCTATGAAGGGAAACACAACAGCTTTCATCCTATAAGCAAAATCCCATTTGTGTGCATCTTTGCAGACATACGTACACATTCATGCCTGTAAAACCCAATTTGCCTTCAGGAGCCTGCTGCTCTGTTTTTGAGTCAGTGGCAACAGAGCAGGGCCCGTCTGCCCCCTTAGATTCCCTCCTCCTCCCTCTTGACCTCTGAGGGGCTAATGTAGCTGAGATGCAGATGGCAGGCTCTACAGCACGTTAGCCCCTCTCCTACCATGGGCAAATGTGTTAGGAGTACCAAGGCTGCTTCAGAGCCTACAAAAATTGTTCATGTTGGTTTAGGGGGTGGTTCCCCGACACTGAAAGTCATTTTCTCCAGTGCGCTCAAAACATCTGCATGGGCTCAGCAGATGTGATGTGAGGCCTAGGGCAGGGCCACAGCCTGCAGGAGCAGCATCTGGTCACCACTGGGACACCCTGCAGAGCCTACAGTGATGGGAAATGCTGGTAACCGGACCACTGAAGCCTGCTTTTGGTGGTTGAGGGCCTGTAAGGGATGCATCCAGTGAATCTTGGCAATGCGGAAGCTCAGAGCTTGTTTGAGTGATCCTTGCCAGCTCCTGCAAGAAAGCAGCCAGCAAAACTTAGATCAGCACTTGCTAGTCAAAATCCATTTTCCTACAACTAAACAGCAGTGATATCTCAGCTAAACTTTTAGAAAAATCCCTGTCCCATTGCTAACTCTGCGTACTGGATGCTGCTCTATTCAGCATCTCTTACACCTTCCTGGCACCTCTGCTTTCTCAGCATCTTCTAGTTTCCTAGTTCCTAGACTTTTTCTTTAATTGATATAACCAAAAACTATGGATTTTTTATACTGATTTCTAACACAGTCTGCATTTCTACACTAGTATTTGTAATATTTCTATTACAAGCAATCATCGTCCTTTCTGTCTAGGAGATGCAGGAGTCTTTGTCTCTACCACAGTGCAAAAACTTCAATTTTCTCAATGTCTGCACCATTGATTTCCCACGATTCACACCCTCTAGTTGTTATGGAAAAAATGAGGCTTTCAGTACCTTTGCAAATTTCGAGATACTACAAGTTTTTCCTGACTTTCATGAAGGGTTCCTTTGTTTTTTCCTAGTTTCATGTTTTCCTAGTTTCTCTGGGCCAGCTTCCTTGCTGAAAGGAATATAATTTCTGTTCCTGAATTATTGAATGAAACTATAGCACTTACTTTTTGCCTGTTATTATATTTGTTTACATCTTGTTTTTAATTATTGAATTATTTAGTCTGCTACATTTGGAAACCGCCCGTATTTCTCTGCAACTTTTTGTAGTGACTATAGCATTGCACTCTTTGAACAAGCAATCAGAACAAAGAATAACCTGCCATCAGTGAACTGAAGGTCACTTAGGATGTTCTGCCACAGAAAATCAAATCCTCCCTTGGCAAGATTTACAAAATTATGAGAATAATGGGAGATATTTTGGTCTTTTCTTTGTCCTAGGGTTGGTGAAATGAGGAGTTGCCCATCAAAATCTGCAAGCATCAGCGAGGCTGGCCATAATTGTTAATCTTGGTTGTGCAAAAAATTCTTGATTTTTATTTTTGAAAAACTGCAATTTTTCCAGTGCAGCCAGGAATGGATCAACAGCTCTCAGGCACCCTGGGAAACTTTTATGCCACTGTGCTCTGTCTGGGCTATCCCAGGGTAGTGGCTGGAGCTGTCTCTGTGAGGGGAACTGAGGATTTGAATCTCTCAGACCAAAGAGGACATGGTGTCTAGTCTTTGGTGCCCTAATCTCTGAGCTGTTTTCCCATAGTGGATGTCGTGATTGCCTTGGTCTAGTTTGGGGCTGTAGGTTGTGATACCTGACGTCCCATATATACCTCGCTCAGGATGCAAGGATGGAGTCTTGTCTCTGGAGAGAAGAGAAATACCAGACCTGGTCCTCTCCAATATTCCCCTTTGGTGGATTTAGCCATGCTGCATGCCAGGTGATGGGTCATGGGAGTCCCTTGGAGTCTCCTCTACCTCCTCTGTTGGTGCTTGGGAGCTCAGGGCTGTGTTTGCCTCTCCTGACTGCAGATGTCTACTATTTAGGTGGGCGAAGAGGAATGTGGCAGTGCCAAATTCCTTTTGTAGATATAGCTCTTTGCACTTCAGTGAGTTTAGTTAATTATTTAGTTCTTTTTTTTCCCATGCAACTTAATTAAAAAGTATTATAGCTTTTATTTTTGTGTCCATGTTAATCTGTGCATGTTCAGCTTCTATTTTGCATCCATTTCTCACAAACCCAGTAGGAAATGTAGGCAGATTTCTCCCAGCCACACTGAATTTCAAGTGTTTCCATATCATTTGTCACTGCTCACCAGGATGATTCAGATCTTTTAAAATGTTGATTTATGGCTGGTTTCTGTAAGTGGCCTAGCTGAGCTTGAATGGAAAGAAGCTCTTAAATCTCGTATTTGACTCTTGGAAATAAAATTGTAATTATCAAATCAGGGAAAAAATGGCAAATTGCTTATGTTCTTCTCACTAATGATACAGTCTCAGCATAAAATAACCTGCTCTAAGGGAACCTTCAGCCTTGCTGGAACACAGCTCCCTTGGTGAACTGGGCCACCAGCACCAGAAACACATAACTAACAAAATGAAAGTAACTGAATGTCAGATGACTACGGTTGCACACTCAGATACTGTCTTATCATCTGGCTTAGTCATGAAAGAAATGGCCTTGAAATCAGATGCCCAAACCAAGAATCAACATTCACTACTGGCCAACCTTGATTTCCACCAACAGACCCGCAGTGTGAGTACCCTGTTAGGTTAAAACCATATTTTTTTAGGAAATGGAGGGGAAGAAGTTCATGTTATGACAAGATTTTAAGTGAGAAGGGAATGGTGAATTGACATCTGCAGTGGGAACACTGTGTTTATTAACTCTGCCACTCTGATCTGTAAATACAAACCTGGGGATGCAGCAACTAGACTGTGTGCTTTTTTCCACTTTTTGATAGAAGATATTGGTGAAAAAAGCAAGCAAACAGCTCAAATCATAGGAGCAGGCAGCTGAATATGAATGTACTGGTTTCTGTGAGTGAATTGATGGGCTCTACTCAATGCCTTCAGCGTGTCACTGTTACCTGTGCTTTACAGACATGATGGACAGTGCTGCCATTCCGGGAAGATTTCTGCCTTTGGTAGGGAATTTGATATATTTTACTTCTGCCAATTAGGATTTTGACTTTCATGTGCTGGGAACGTGTCTTCAAGTATTTCCTAGAAGTGATTCTCTGCTTTGGGTTGTAACATAATTCTTGACACTTGGGGGAATTGTAGCACTCTGTAAGCTATCAGGCTTACATTTCCCCCTGTAATGTGTTAAACAATAGCCAAGAAAACAGAATCACTGCTTTTCCTTCATTCTTTCAGTTTTCTAGCTATCCAGGCTTTGCCAAGCTCAGTGCATACAGCTATATTTAATTTAAATACAATACAAATGCAGATGCACCTAAAAGATCAGCAGAATTAATTAGGTTTGGAGTGCTGGGAGAGTCATTGGGAAGGTTCTCACCAGGCTGATACTTCCCGTCAGCATTTTCTACCCACTCTGCTGGGTCTGTGAGCTCTGGATGACATCTGACTCAAGCACTCCTTTAATTTATAGCACTGACAATTAAATGGCAGTTCTCCAGCCTCTGCCCGAGGGGATAGAGCTATAACAGGCTTTAGAGTTGAGGCTACTATATTGCAGGATGAATTTTGTATAAACCACTAATGTTAACATGTCAGTGCCCTTCAGCAAATACAGTTATTCAGTAAGTTAAAGCTTTTTATGATAGTGTCCTTGACATTTGATAGCATACTTTAATAAGATAATGTACCTATGCAGGTCTTGTCTGAGAGCATCTAGCAATACAAAGTAGCTTTAAGTGGCAGGTGTTATTTGCTGAGTTTGTGATGAACTGATAAAATTAATCGATCGAAAGCTCCAAACACGTTGGAGGTTTGAATACTTCTTTGATTTCTGTAATCACTTATTTTAATGGCTGATAAACCGGAGCTGAAATAACATTTGGTTTTAGTGCAGAGTAGTGGTTATACAACTGTTCTGTCCGTGCTTTTAGCAGTGGTCGTTGTTGTTCTTTATGCATCTGTAGCTTAGCTAATTCACTGGGACCAATGCACCCATTACTCTGAAAGTCCTTTCAGTAGCAGACTGAAACAATTTGGGGTATACAGAACTGTTCTGTGATTCTGTAGCTGACAATGGAAGAATAAGATTGTAAGACATGGGTACATTCCTGTGATAGTACGGCAAGATCTGCCAAGGCACTTAACAGAAAGGGAGCCTTGGTGCAAAATTTTGTGTATTTATTTGGGAGGATGACTGGAGGTGTGAAAGGCAAGCTGCACCTGGGACCTTATTCTTTATTGCTTTATTCAGACAAGAACGTGAGCAAATAGTGATGTTTGGTAAAAAAGTACCATCCCCCTTTTGTGTGGCAGACTGCAAGCTGGAAGGGGAAAATGCTGCTGCTGGCCCATGGTGCTGTGCAGGAGAGGACAGGTTTAGGTTCTCCACTTGAGCCCCACTGCTACTGTTTGTGTCAGACAAGCACTGCAGATTACCTCACTGCTTTCTTTTAAGCTCTTTCTGCCTAGAAGTCAGATTGCAAGTTGCTTTTCTGCGTACAGCGGATGGCTGGATTGCACTGCAGTGATGGAGTCTATGCTGATTTCTTCTGAAAGATACCAGCTCTAAAATGGGTATTTGTCACTTAACTCATGTAGTTCAGAAACATTCATCACTGCATCGCTGCTGTGTGTCAACAGATGGGGTAAGCTATCTCCAGGATGCTCTGCCCCCCAGCACTGGTGTGTTCTGTAATGGGGAATATTGATGAGGTTGAATCATACTTTATAATGGCTGAAGGCAAGTATCAGAAGGAATAGAGTTAAGGATTTTTACTTTGTGCTTTTCATGTCCTTTCATCTGGCATGCAACTGACAGAAGGTCCTTGACAGGGTCAGAGGGGCTACTTCTAAGACGCTGGGCTCCTGCAGTCTGGATGTTTGCAGCTGGAGTTGGCTAGTGTGTTGTCTGACTGACATTTCTTTGGCTTCTCTCTGTTTAATTCCCGCACACTTTACTTTGATCACGCTACCCTTTTCCTGTTCAAATTATAATGCACTGAATATCTCCTGTGCCAGCCCTGAGCCACACCTGCATAAAACCACTGCTATGGGAAGGGGCCAGCACTTCTAATAAAAACCTTTTCTGTTCTGGGGGTCTGAAGAGAAGTCTGCTTCATCCTGAGGTCCAGCTTTCCCTGCTAGATTTAAGCAACAATAACTCCTGTTTGAACTATGCAAATGGAATCAGTGCCGAATGATCTTTCCCAGTATTTATTAATTTCTGTTCTATTTTTAACTACTGATTTTTGCAATCAAATCTCACATGTTGCCTTTTGTCCAGTCAGCACTGTCCCATAATCAAGTATTTCATTAAAATTCATTTTTGCAGTGCCAAAAAATGAAATACCGTTCTTTAGCTGGAGTCAAATATTTTGGCAATATAACTGTCCTGGTCAAATTAATTCTTCAGGTTGTGGACAGCAGAAATGGGTACCAACATTTTAAGTCTATTTCAATTTGCTTTAATTGGTGGTATAATTATTTTTTTACAACTAATCAATTCCCACACTATAATTGCAATTATGAAATAATGGAAAGGATGTTTAGAAATTTTGAAAAGCAAGATATTGTTAAGATTTTGTTTAAGAAAAATCTCTAAATTTTCAATTTATTTTAATTTCACTCCAGAGGATTTTTGCTTTCTGCCATCCTAAGTCAAAGGGCAAAATGCACAAAGGCAATTGGCAAAGATAAATATCTTCAGGATGATTCATAACATCCAGGTAAAGGCATATTCTTGTCTGATTCAAAACATTCCCCAATGTCTTTTTGTTCTGGAATACGTGCAGGCTTGTAGACTGTGACTGCAGCTGGCATGGTATAAGGAGGGAAAACTTGCTGACTGTATCAGCAGTGGATAGAGGAGAAGGTGCAGAGGCCAGAGGAAAATGCCTGAGACCAGTTTCAGACAATATGAGGACTTGCAAACGTAAGTCATCTCCACGGGGACACAAAATCTGTTGAATCCTAAGAGGACAATGTGGTACTCTCATTCCTTCTACCATTGCTTTTGTGTCCAGACAGATTTGAGCGCAAACCTTAGGCTTAAATAGTCTGACTAAGAAAAACATTGACAATAAAAACCTGGTGCTTGGCACTTCACTTAGTGCATAACATCTCACACAGCTGAACAGGGAAGCTGACACCTCTTGGGACTGCTGTGGCAGAGGGGGTCAGACCAAAGATTTTGCATTCTTTACATTTGCTTTGTGATGAAGGCTTGTTGCACATATCTTTACATGACAGCAGAGCTTCTGGGCCATCATGTCACCCCTGGAACTTCCCAGAGGCGGGTAAGACCAATGAGGGAATGGGAGTGGTGCAGAAGATGTGGCAAGGAGTAAGACAGCAGAGCATCAGCTGGGCATTTTCACAAAGCTACAAAGAAGAGCTGATAACTTATTTGCAGCCTCAGACTGGTTATTGTGTGGTCAGAGCTTCTACATATCCCTGATGTGAAGCTGGGTAGATGTTGTAAGGTGAACCCAACTGACTGAATATGCGGATATTAAAAGCATTTGGTCTGTTGCTGTCAGAATATAAGGGAGGTTCACTAGAGAAAATGTCAGTTGTTATGAAGTGCGATAATGCTGGTGTTTTCTGTGTGATAATAACAACAACCCAGATCACAATCCTGCCAGCACCATCTCTATTAGAAGTGGAATATTTAAGGTGTATACAGAGAAAAATCTTGTTCATACAGTTTGTTCACAGCCAGCAACTCAACTCAGAGCTTCTGCCTCCATGACTTGACCACCCTGCAATGCATTTGTTAAAAGCTTGTTCTGGGTTTGGCCAGGACAGGGTTAATTTTCACCGGACTCCAGGAAGGGGCACAGCCGGGGGGTGGGGGCTGACCCCACCTGGCCAAACAGAGCCCGGTATTTCATACCATGTGCCCTCACGCTGGGTTCCAGTGGGGGGGGCGGGCGGCGGGAGCTCTCACTCGCGGCTCGGGCGCGTGCGGCGTTGGTACGGTCCGAGAGAGCGGGTCTGTTTTTGTCGTGTTTTCTCCTTATCTGTATCGTTGTTGTTACTGTTCCCTCTGTTTTCTGTTCTGTTAAACTGCCCTTATCCCAACCCATCAGTTTTCTGCCTGTTTTCTTTCCATTCTCCTCCGCACCGCGGTGGGGGGAGGGGCGGCCGCATGGCGCTTTTGTTGCCGGCGGCAGCCGAAACCAAAACAAAGCTAGATCCCAATCCGTATTTTCCGCTGGTACAAAATGACAGTATTTTCTCCATTTCCCCATGGGCGCTGTGCTTCCAAATGTATCCCAACAAAACAGCAATTAACATAAGCACACTGACTAATACATGCCAAAAATTGCCAGAAGGATAACCTGTATCCAAATGGGCAGATAATAAACCTGTCACCATGGTAATCCTAAGCTCAAACAAGAATTTTCTTATTCACAGTCATGAAGACTAGAAAGAGAGTCTTAAAAGACGTGTCATCTGCATGGCAGAGTGGAAAGAGAAAAGAGCAGTTAAATGAAGTTTGGTCTGTGAAGCAGAGAAGCCGGTTATCCATATCAACCTCATTGCCTGCAAGATGCAAGAGCAGGATTTGTGATGTTGTGAAATAATAACAAACAAGATGGGAATGAAGTCAGAGTCTGGAGAAGACAAATCCTGCCATTAGACTGTGACTACAAAGTGGAACTGGGGAAAAAAATGAATGGGAGAGGCAAAAAATAATCTGTGAAGCCAGCAGCAAACAGTCACCACAAATAGCTGCAAATGCTGGAGATGAGTTTCAAAGCAGTTACTGAAGTAAATTAAGTGATAGTCAACATTCATATCAATGGACTGAGAGCTTTTCCAGAGAGGGAATTGGAGGAAAAATCTTAGAAATTAAGAAAGCTGAACTTTTCATTTGAAAGCTTTCAAGTACAAGGCCTGGGTGTTTCTTTAGAGCTTTATGTCTATATTTGACTGGATTTGGTCCCTTCCCTGGGAACCGGCCAACCCTGCTGCTCCATGAAGCAGTGATGCATTTAGGCTAGGGAGCTGTGCAGATGTTTTACATCTCTATCAGTTCTCTTTGCAGTGGATTTAAAATGCAAATGTGAAAATGCAAGAGATGCTTGTAACCAGTATGGCCTTGTGGCAGTGCGGGGCCCCAGTGGCTACCTTCAAGTTCTGGTAATAGAGGAGACTCCAGCCATTTTGGCTGGCTAGCGTGCCCTTGGGCCCCAGAAACCTCTGCTAGATACTGTATGTGTCAAAGCACCCTCACACATTGCCAGTTTCTCCTGGTTTCAGCACAAACTGAAACATCATGAATATAATTATTAAAATAAATGCTTAATTCTTTGGGTAAATGTCTGCTATATCAAGGGAATTTGGTTTGTTAATTCAAACTGTTTTGCCCTCATCAAAAGGTATGCTTTAGACCTCCCTAGCCCAGGCTATGGCTTGGCTTGCAGCGTATGCTGGGAGGTGCGGTGGGGATCTCCATCTGGCTGCGTAGTGGGGAGCAGGATCCCAGTGGCTGTCAGCAGGTCTCCAGTTCTGGGACATGACATGGTCCCTCATCTGATCGTACAGAAGGAGTATCCTCGGAAGCTGCAGCCTCTGTATCTGTGCTCTGCTCACACCTTGTGACCACCTCTTTTGCTTTGGGACACGTGCCTTTTCTCTGTACCCATACTTTTTTCTTCAGGTTTCCTTCTGAAGAAAAAATTGGGTTCGAAACGGCAGCCCACCTACTGAGGAATTAATCTAATCAAAACCGAGACACCAGTGCCGCACAGACCTGTGCTGTCTACCTATTAGTTTCCTGGTGTTTAAAGTGTTTGGTTTGACCTATGCTATAAATCCTAAATGGCCTGGGGGCTGCCTGCCAGCAGTGCCTCTTTCCATGTGCTGCCTGTAGCAGAAGCACTCCCCAGAAGGTCCTGATACTATTAATCTCTCCTCAAGAGAAATTAAAAAGTCCTAAAGCCTTTCCTTGTCTCTAATCCTTTTGTTGTCTTTCTGTCATTCAATTCACTTTATATGTGATATTTGAGCTAGAGCTGACCAGAGTTGAAAGTAGTATGTAATGAAAATATGCTCCATTGGTTTATTTAATGGCATTAGGTTATGGAGGCCGTAGAGTGTAAGTGTTATTTTCACTGATGGTCAGAACTGCAAAACCAAATTAAAAAAGTCTGCCTGAAGCAACCGTAACATTTTTTTCCTGGTGTTCCAGCCAGGCTATTAACAACCTAGGAATCTCTCCTGTCCTGTATCTCAGCTGATTTGAAATATGATAGACATCAAGCTTCCAGTACTGCTAATAGTGCATAATATTTTAACAGCTGCTGTATTTTATCATAAATCTATGTATTTGAGGGAACAAGATAAGAACCAGTGTGTGCTGTGAAATAACATAAGCACTGTTTTTTTAAAATACTGTGAGGTTACAGAGGTGAAATGTGTGGAGAATTAAAAAAAAAAAGCTATTGTGGCTTTAAAAAGTTACTTTGCAAAGCAGTATTTCAGTTTTGCTTTCAAGAATTTGCTGTACAGTCTATGGAAAGGAAAGTCTGGCTCCTGCCAGCAAGCCACAACATGCTCATCCAAACCAAGCGACCATCTCTCAATGTCAGAGCCAAGGAGGAGTCGTGCAAACCCAGTGACAGCAGTGAGGAAAGTGGAAGTGCTAGAGACAGTCTGGCTGTGGTGAGAGCATTGGTCCCCAGCACTGGGCCAGACCCGAGAGGGTTTTGCTTTTCCTCTTTAGCCTTGCTGACTACGGTGTGACTGTGCCAGCCTTTGCCTCGCCCATCTCCCATTCTGCTGAGCACGGACAGTGATATTTAGCTGCTATGGGTGTTTTATGGAAACAAACCACTGATCCTTGTCCTTCCCGGGTCAATCAGCAGACATTCCGCTGGTTTTGAAAGGAGTTGTGCTGAGTCCTGAGAAACCAATGTGTGTGATGAATGCTGCAGAGGAAAACCAGGATTCTCCACGTTTATTTGCTTTTATTGTATTACCCCAAGGCACTACAGTGGAGAATCAGTCCCTTTCCAAACTGTGCTGGAGGTAGGAATGTAATTACTGTTGCCTTCAGTACAGAAAAGCTTCTAAAAGCTTTTCTATTTCTGGGAACAACGGTCCGTATATCTCTCTGGGCTGATGATTAATGCATCTCCTTCTACGTCCCTGTCGTTTGATTCAGTCATCTCTCTTTCCCGGACTCTGTGTGTGCATTTAGCCGTATGCACAGAAGTGGGTAAAGCCTGGGCAGCCCTCACCCGGCACAGGGGCACCTCCAGGCTGCACGAACACCTGACGGGAACTTGCTCAAAACTGCTCAATTTTGGGATAAAGTGAAGATTTATTTTCTTGGAGAATTTGACTGAGGGAGGGACATATATAATGCTTGTCTGAAATCTCAGAGCCAAGTGTGGCTTGAGCTTTGCTGTGCCTGAAAAAGTAGAGATTTTAATGCATAAGAAAACTGATTTGCTTGATGACTGATTTTCTCAGAAAAACATCAAGGCAAAACCCGTAAAATCCTCAGTATTTTGTGTATCTAATCAGTAGCAAGAAGTTTCTCATATTACTCATGTACAAATCTCATTTTGATCAGATTTGTGTTGTCTTTTTCAATATCTTGCTGCCAATGTCTGCTCCACGTGGATTTGCTTGGGCTCCAGCAGCCTTCTTGTGTTGTTCTTCAGAGATTTTATTTCACAGAATGATCTCAGAATTAAATGCTGGTAATGAAGATTCTGAGGTTGTAACGGTCCTGTGGGATGTATGCAGATGTAGACAGAAGGTCAGTACTGATTTTTCCTATGTATCTATTGGAGCTGTCCTAGGAGCAGATGTTAGCTACAGATTTGCATGGGGAGGTCATTTGCTGAGCTGTCGAGCCTTGTGAGCCTTTCCCAGGAATAACAACTTTATAACCATGACATTAGATGTGCCAAAAATGTTTTATTAAGACAATCACCTTCTGTCTGAGCACTTATCTTTTATGAACAGAGAGAACAAAACCTTTTTGTCTTAAAGCAGCTTTTATTTTTTTATTTATTTTTGGTCTTAAAGCAGCTTTTCTTTTATATTAATGAAAGCTGCAACCAGCCCTCTCCCCTCCCACGTGGGAGATGCGTCGTCTGCCTGACAAGATGCAGTGATGTTTGAGAACAAAATGGCTCAGCTTCTGTGCTTGGGTCAAAAAGCTTGGGAACAGACAGGTAAGTACACAGGCATCAAAAACTTCACAGCATTCCTGGGCATCATCCACCACACAGGTCTCTGACATGTAAAAGAGCGTAATTCTGTCCATGAGAGACAGAGGAAATTATACTGCTGCTAATTTTCTCTACATGAAGCCAGGTAATTGGCTGGATGAAAAAAACCTGTTGTGCATGACATAGTAAAGGCAATTTGCTGAGTAATTTGTAGCACAATGATTTGACTCCTAAAAATAAAATTGGTATTTGTTTTACTTCGCTTCTTATATGTATGAGAGAAACTAGAGGGGTTTGTGATCTGTTATGTGTAGAAAATGGCCTCTTGGGAAGAAGCCCACAAAGTGAAAACTGTCTCAGAATTAGATGAAATATCGCACATAGAAAATCTGACCCTCTCACGTAAAGAGTTTCTTTCTGCCCCACTGTACCCTGTGATCTGCAGTGTCTTCAAAGGCAGTGCTCCCAGGGATGGAAACCCACACAGCAAAAGCGTTGAATAAACAAGCTTTTGAATTTTCAAACGTGACAATCTACTTTCAGCTGCTTGGCCTGGCACAGAGAAAGGAAAATGGAGAGTGCAAAATCCAGCATCTAGAACTGCTTCTTACCTACTTTTTCTCTATCTGTGTGCAAATGAAACCTACTTGTCCTCCAACAGCAGAAGTCTGCAGATACCAACCGGAATCTTTCTGCTCAAGGCAGTAGACCTTATCATGAACCATCTGTTCATTAGGCGGAATTTTCTCTCCCAGCTGAATTAAGTATTGCACATAAGCACAGGCACAGTACAGTGTCACCTAGTGCTTGTGCGGGTGTGGGTGGTGTCCTGCTTGTTCCGGTGGTCACTGCGAGCACAGTGATTCCTCTCCAGGCTGTTTCAGCAGCCCAAGCTGAGAGGCTCCCACAGATGTCCCATATGGCTCCTAAACTTGTATGGCTCTGAGACTCCTAAACAGCACCTAAACTCATTTTCTCTGAAATTTTCTATTTTGCTTTGCCGACAGTCAACTGTTTTTCCAGGTCACAGATAGAGCCTGGAAGTTGTTTTTGTGCAGGCTGCCTTGCTGATAACATTTTTCTTAGAAGCTTCACTGTGTTGTCACTCTCTCTCTCATAATTTCTGCTATTTTTTTTCTTTTAGCAGACATTAGCAACTGTTGTTTTATCACATTTCTGTTCCTCCAAGTCTTTCTTGAGAAAGGATCTGTTACAGGAATTTTCTCCCCTCTAAGAGTTGTACCTTTGTAACTTTAAGATCAAGCAGTGAATTTTCATGGTGCAGAAGTTTGCCTAGGGTATTCCCAAGAGGTGTGACACCTGGTTTACTTGTTACCATGAGATGGCATATGTGTTCATCAAACTCTCGCTCTTAATTTCAAAGGAAAATATTTCATTTTCACTCTGAGCATGATTTTCCAGTGTATTGGTCTGTTCCACAGTGGATCTCCATCCTACAGCAAATTTGCTCCAAATGCTGTGGAAGAGGCTTGTGGAAACATCTTTTGCTCTACTATTTCTCTGATTTCATTGTAACCTTTTACTTCCATTTTTGGAGTGGTGGTGTCATTCACATTTTCAGAGTACTGATTCAGATCACAACCTTGGTATCACTCACAATATTTTTGCTCAGCCCTTGGAGAGGTGCTGTGATTTTTCTGGTAATATGAGCACAAATCTTGACAGGCAGGTCACCGACCAATTTTTTCAGAAGTTTATACTTCTATTTTATTAACCACACTTACAGTGAAAGTTCGGTCTGATGACTTCTTTTTTCTGAAATGTGAGTAAAACCAGTTGTTTTGTGCTAATTTGTATTTTATGTTGCTCATTTCTACCTTTCAATCTCACTTCTTGTGAGAACTGACCTGCTTGAGAATAACTTATGGATGGCCATAAATTGCAATTCTTAGTAAATTTGATATTTGACACAAAACTGACTCCTCACTCCTCTGTAAATCACTTGTTTGCCTCAGGTCTTGCAAAAAATCAACTCTGTTAACGCCTTCCACTTATCTGGGTGTCTGTCTGCCTCTTGTTCCAAGTCATTATATATCACTTGATCCAATACTCTGTAAGTTTACAATGCCCACTGGAATGGAAAATCAGACAAGACATTGTAAATTAAATAGTTTCCTAATTAACACCTTTAATCTAAAACACCCCAGCATCTTTAGCTTGGGGGAAGAAATGGGAAGAAGAAAAGTGCTATCCTTGAAAATGTTCTTCCTGGATTTATCTTGAAAGCACAATTATTCAAAACTATGCAAAAATACAAGGCTGTAATTGCATCAGGGTAGCTGGAAGGTTGCCCTAACTTATACCTCTAGCCCTCTGCAATAGTTTGAAGTGTGTCTTAGTGTGCTCGTATCCTTCTCAGTCACAGCTTGTTCCCTTTTCCACTGCACTCTGTTGCTTTCTTTTCAGCCATTTAAGACCAAGTACTACTTTTCTCTTTGCTGCTGCTGCTGCTGAAGCACAGCAAGACTTTGAAACAGTCTCCATGACAATCAGAGATCTGCAGCCTGGATCTTAATGGGGGCGATACACAACTGTGATCACATCCTGCAGAGAAAGGGTATATATATGCTGATGATGGAGGATACGGGTTAAAACCTGGTGGTCCCTCCCTCTTATGACCATGCGTGGTGGTATGGGGAACCCTCTTTGCTCTATGCATCCAACATGTCCCCTTTTCTGGAGACGATCCACAGGGGCTGATTTTACCTGGTGTGATGTTTAGAAAGGGAGAAGAAATATTAATGGATGAGTGATTATAATACCATAGAAGAACGACATGAAAGTGCAGAGCATAGAGATCAAAATGAAACACAGTATCTGGCTCTGAGATTTTGAATTACATCAAAAAGGGAATTTATTCCTGCTTTTTAACTTACTTCCTCTTACCTATGGAGCTGAATTCTGGAAACATTATTTCCTCCTTATTATGGCAGTATGTTGTATTTTGTTCAGTGTTTTCATGTAAAATGAAGTTCTAAAATGCAAGATGTTCTAGTTTTATGGACATCGGTCATTCATACAGAACAAAGTATTCAAATGCTGTGATTTACAAAGTACTGGATGAGAGTAGACCATTTTTTTCTTGGCCTTAAGATGTACAAATAAGGACAGATGCTGCACAATGAAAATTAATTCTCTCTGAGTAGCTGGATGTGACTTTTTTTCAGATTGTCCATGCTAATGCCTTTGCCCATTGTATAAATGTGATAAAACAGCTTTAAGCTGATACTGGTTTAGTTATCATAAAATTCCCTCTTCAAGGCAAACTTTGGTCACATTAGTTTGAGATTATTTTATTGCCAGGTTCTTTGTATCCCGTTCAACAAACATAATCAAAAAGTATCCTGAATACTGAAATATGGGACATTAGTATGTCAGTTTTTAATGGACCACGTGCAAACAGCCTAAACTAAAGTTACTGAAGGTGAGAACTGTATAGCATGACATATGGTGAATAAAATTGATAATATTGGAACAGTAATGAGAGCTATGTGATGCTCATGTATCTATTAATATCTGTATCCACATACACCCCCATGTATTCTAAATATATGTACAGTAGCTCTAACTTTCAGCAAGTAAAATGAGAATCCATAATGCAGTAGAATGGAAAGAACATGAAAATGAAAACAAAGGCAAAGCCACAATAAAACTGAAGCAATCATGGGGAACAAAAGAAAAAAAGATACTTATTAAAATTCATTCTATAAAAGGAGGATTGTGAATGTAGGGAGCTATTTCCAATGAGAAAATGTTTGAGGGAAGCTTCTTGGGTTTTCTGCAGCAGATGAAATATCAGCCCCTTCATGTGTACTGTGACCATAAAGGCTGTCTCTCAAGAGAAAAGCAGTAAGATAGGATAATATTTGAGCATTTTAGGATGAACAAAAAGCATTTTCTTCATCTTTCTTGACATGCCCTGCCAATGTTTGTCCTAACCTTTTAGAAAACTCTCCATGTCTACTCTGAACTTGGCTCCATCTAGATGCTTTGGTCACCTTCTCTAGTGTGCCAGCCCTAATGTTTACTGGCTTGTGCTAAACACTCCGTAGGCTTCCTCTTAAAGTATAATTTCCATTTTCCCCCAGCATATTCTCAGACAGATTTTAGTTTAATTCTGAAGTTTCCTCCATTTCTTTTCACCAGACTCCCATTCCGTTCTTCATTAAGAACACAACTTGACCTGCAAATTCTGCATCTTCTTTCATGCTGGAAATAGGTTTGGAGAGAATCTCAGTGAGGTCTATATGAGGAATATCCAGAAAAATCCCTTGAGAGCTTGAAATAATTCCAATGTAGAAATTACTGTAAGTCCTGTGTTGCTAGGAGGGGAATAGGTACTGTGTAAATCAGGCCTGGTGGGAGTGAGATTTGACCTCCATGTTATAGGATAGTATCTCAAACAAAGAATATGCACAGCTGGCTCAAAGCCAAGAGAGCTGGTTGGGAGCTAGGCCAGGGCAATTGAAGGAAGAGCCAGGGCACTAAGAACTGAGCCCAAGGTATGACCAAAAGAGTGAGCGAAACAGAAAGACTCAGCAACCCAAGACTGGCATGGATCTCTAGCCAAGTCCGAACTGTGTAGCTGTTATGTCTATTACACTTGTCACAAGATTAAAAGCAGTCCAGAGCTAAAAGTCCTCTGGGTCCCTCTTGCAAAGTTTCTTGATTATTTTTTTGTTTCTGTTCCTGCCTCTATTTCCATTCTTTTTTCTGAATGCACGTTTTCAATGTTTGTGTCACGTTCGTGGTCACAGCTCACCCTACACATTTCTAATTTAATCAGTCCTTGGGCATCAGATCGTCTAGTGCTCTCATTCGTACTGTGGTTCTTTGAACTCCCCTGTGACCTGTGAAAGTCTTGCTAGGAATAAAGCAATATCCCCCATGCATTACACCTCAGTCTTGCAAAGAGTGATTCTTGCTGCTCTGTGTTGATGCATCTTTGCACATACACATACAGATTACACCAACCTTTTCTACCACCATATTTCTTAGAAGCTTGAAAGTAACTTGGTGGGTTTTGTCCTCTTAGTCGTTATCAAGTTTCTGTCAACCCAGAATCTCCCTTTTATAGAAACCACCTTCCATGCTAATTTTCCCCTTCTTTTGTGCTGATGTCTTCCACTGCATTTTACCAAGGTGATTCTTGTTTTGTTATTTTTGGCTTGTGTTACTAATTACTCTAATCCCTCTGTCCTATTTCTCTGGCCTCCCTGTTTTTCTTGTCTATTCTCAATTTAGCATCACCCGGTGAATTTCATTAGTATGCTGTTTACTCCTCTTTCTAGCTCATTATTGGAAGTATTAAATAAGGCAAGATCCAAGACTGATCCTTAAATATTTACCTGTCCTCCCTCTAAACTGGTATCCTGCCATGTCTTTATTAGCCTTGTTTTGATCCTTCATTCCAAACTTCAGAACAAATGAGATTTTTTTTTTTTTTGTACAACCAGGTTCAGTTGAGCTTTTCAAGGATATTTTTGGGAAGTGTAGGAAGCAACTTTCTATTCTCATGCTCTCCAGTTTTATGTCAGTGTAGCTGCTTGGCTTTGAGGGAGAGGATGATCAGAAGAATTGTTCAAAAAAATATGGCTGAAATCCAAGAGTATTACATTTATTCTCTTCCATTCATCCATTAATTCAGTAATTCCATAAAAAAGTGTTAGCTTTGTCAGACAGGATCTATTCTTTATAAATCCTGTCTCTTATTGCTCATCATTGCATTATTCTCTGTAAAAGAAGTGACTATTTCTTAAGACTTTTTCTACTGTTTTTGCCAAGTTTAGAAGCTAAATGTAAAGCATTGTAATTAGTAAGATCTTTCTTCTTACTTTTATGAAGGCTGAGACAGTGCCACATTTGCTTTTCAGTTCAGTGTTGGGACAAGGACAGATAAGGGAGTAGTTGTTTCCTTCCCCTCTTGTTCTAGCACCTCCGTGTGTGGCGTGTCATGCCAGCCACATGATGGTGCAGGAGATGCGGTGCAGTGTGGCCATCACTGCTGCTTCTAAATCTCAAGACCTTGCAAAAATATTCATTATGAATGTCATAGGAGCTCTCAGAGAATCCAGGAAGAATGAGTTGTAGGTCTTTTCCAACCTTAATGATTCTATGATTCTATATGTTTATTTTCTTAGTGTCTTTGATCTCAGTTTGTCACAACTGATAGGAAGATTAAAGAAAGCGTAGCCCCCCGATGAATAAGAATGGTGACCTCGTATGAAAAGATGAGGAGAAGGCTGAGGTACTCAACAATTTTTTTGCCTCAGTCTGCACTGGCAACCTCTCTCCTCATCCCTGCCGAGTCTAAGGACCACTAGATGGGGACCAGGGGGGTAAAGCCCCTCCCACTGTAAGGGAAGATCCCGTTCGTGACCACCTGAGGAACTTGAACATACATAAATCTATGGGACCTGATGAGATGCATCCCAGAGTCCTGAGGGAATTGGCTGGTGTAGTTGTCAAGCCATTCTCCCTGATTTTTGAAAAGTCATGGCAGTCAGGCCAAGTCCCTGGTGACTGGACAAAGGGAAACATTGTGCCCATTTTTAAAAAGGGCAGGAAGGAGGACCCCGGGAACTAACGACCTTCCAGCCTCAACTCTGTGTCTGGGAAGATCATGGAACAGATCCTCCTAGAAGCTATGCTAAGGCACATGGAGGACATGGAGGTGATTCAAGACAGCCAGCATGGCTTCACCAATGGCAAGTCTTGCCTGACCAAACCAGTGGCCTTCTATGATGGAGCGACTGCATCAGTAGACAAGGGAAAAGAAATGGATGTCATCTATCTGGATTTCTGTAAAGCCTTTGGCACAGTCCCACACAACATCCTTTTCTCTAAATTGGAGAGATATGGATTTGATGGGTGGACTGTTCGGTGGATAAGGAATTGGTTGGATGGTTGCATCCAGAGTGTAGTAGTCAATGGCTCAATATCTGGATGGAGATCGGTAACAAGTGGTGTCCCTCAGGGGTCTGTAGTGGGACTGGTGCTGTTTAATATTTTAATTAATGACATAGACAGTGAGATCAAGTGCACCCTCAGCAAGTCTGCAGATGACACCAAGCTGAGTAGTGCAATGGACATGCCAGAAGGATGGGATATCATCCAAAGCGACCTGGAGAAGCTGGAGAGGTGGGCCTGTATGAACCTCATGAGGCCTGCATCTGGCTGGGGGCAATCCCGGCTATCAATGGAGGCTGAGGGATGAAGGGATTGAGAGCAGCCCTGCCAAGAAGGACTTGAGGGTACCGGTGAATGAAAAGCTGGACATGAGCCACCAATGTGCACTCGCAGCCCAGAAGGCCAACCATATCCTGGGCTGCATCAAGAACAGCATGGCCAGCAGTTCGAGGGACGGGATTCTGCCCCTCTGCTCTGCTCAGGTGAGACCTCACCTGGAGTCCTGAGCCCAGCTCTGGAGCCCTCACCACAAGAAAGACATGGAGCTGTGGGAGTGGGTCCGCAGGAGAGCCCCAAAAAAGATCCAAGGTCTGGAACACCTCTCCTATAAGGAAAGGCTGAGAGAGTTGGGGTTGTTCAGCCTGGAGAAGAGCAGGCTGTGGGGAGATCTTTTTGCAGCCTTTCAGTATTTAAAGGTGTCTTATAAGAAAGATGGGGACAATCTTTTTTAGCAAGGCCAGTTGTGACAAGACAAGAGATAACGATTTTAAACTAAGGGAGAGTAGATTTAGGCTGGATATAAGGAAGAAATTTTTTACAATGAGGGCAGCGAAACACTGGAACGGGTTGCCCAGAGAGTTAGTGGATGCCTCATTCCCAGAAACATTCAAGGTCAAGTTGGATGGGGCTCTGAGCAACCTGATCTAGTTGAAGATGTCCCTGCTCATATCAGGGGGCTAGATGACCTCTAAAGTTCCCCTCCAACCCAAAGCATTCCATGATTCTACGAATCTATGATTCTATGATTGATTTTTGTCAGGTGAAGTGGTAAAGATCCCTATAAGATGTGCTACCAGAGCATGAATGTCTTATGCCTATGTGCCTATAGCAGAAGATGCAGATATAAATAATCAGGGTGTTCCTAGTTTAAACACTGCTAGAATTGCCCCATAATTTCTTCCTGACATATTCTGCAGTGGTGTCCAAGTTTGAAAGGTAAATTAAGCAATGCTCCTGACATTACTTTGAAACTTATTACCACACGATACAACTAAGTTTTTCAGTTCCTCTGCTACACTGTACATTTGGCCAGTACTAGACATCAGCAAATATAACATCATTTTCAGTGTAAAATCTTGTCATAGAATCATAGAATGCTTTGGGTTGGAAGGGACCTTTAGAGGTCATCTAGCCCAACCCCCTTGCAGTGAGCAGGGACATCTTTAACTAGATCAGTTTGCTCAGAGCCGCATCCAACTTGACTTATCTTAGCCCAGTCATTTAAAAAGTAAAGTAAGGTTGCCTTGAGATAAGGAGGTGAAGGTGTCTAAGAGGCACAGTTGACTCCCTGCACTGGTTTGAACTAGTATGTGCTTCAATGCATTTAGAGCACATTTATCCTCTCCTAAGAGAAACATTAAAAGGTATGGAGAGTAAATTCATCCAGAGGTACATGTCCTAGAATCCTAATCTGGGATATTATAGACTCATCTGAGCACTCACCTGAAAAAACAGGATTTGCTTTGTAAAACTAGGCTTATCCCAAAAAATAACTTCCAGAGTAAGTAACGTAGCCATCTGTTTTGTTGTTGTTCTTACTTGGCGGTGCTGAGTAGACCTTTGCACTGGTGTCCACAGCTGTGCAAACTGCAGCTGGGAAAGGACAAGGGCTTAGGTTTTACTGAGATTCTGTATGCATGAATATGTCATGTTTTGTTTTGAGATTGTGGTTCTAGACATGACCAGACATGTTCTCTGAACCTTACCTTTCCATTTACTTCACCATCCAAGTAGAAAAAATATACTGCTATTACTGAACTATCTTTCCCTTCCATTGTCCCACAAAATAAGAACTATAACAGCAGCAAATGCGGTTAGCCACTACTGAGCTCCCTGATAATCTCAGCGTGAAAAGCCACATTTAACAGCAGCTCTAGCCAGGATGGCGAAGTGATGGCTTTGCTTTGCATTATAAAGTTTGATCATTCAGAATTGGATTTACATCAGTTGCATCCTGATGTGGGAAGGACAGCTAAAGAAAGTACCCACTGCAACAACATTATCTTAATATATGACTAACTGTGAACACAGACAGACTAGAACACTGGCTTTAAAAAATACTATAAAATATCATTTTTCGTGTCCATGGTCTTTCAAGTTACATATATTTATTTCTGTTTACAACTATGTATATATCTATGTATATTTATCAGAATTGAATTGCATATTCATTAGGATCAATACAACGAGTTGTCGTTCTGCAATCAAACCCTAAATGCAAGTGAGTTCATTTTTCTTGGTAAATGTATGATCAAAGGAAGATCAAAACAAAATCTGAGTTTAGGCTGTGTAATTTTGGCTGATCATACCCAGATATTTTCCTCTGTGTAAAAACCAAGGTCAAAAGAAGTTAACTAACTGGCTATAACATTTCCTTTGCATTATCAATTGGCAGTTCAAAGGTCTTCTCCCAAATCAGAAATAAACTCTCTTTGCTACCGTAGGGCATATTAAATAAACGCATCCTTGCAAAATAATCTCACAGGCAGAAACGGGGAGTCATACACAGACCTTACCTCAGTCTGACAGTCTGCTTGGGAGTTTTTTCGGGCCCGTTTGTGTCAGCAGACTTCCAGCTAAGTGGATTGAACTGCAGGATAGGGGGCAAAGTGCAACAAGAGCAGAAACTGATTGCATTGCTACTGTGTTTTTGCATGTACTGCTTTGTCTGAAGAAGTAGCTGGATCCTAAGAAAAGCTGGGAGCAGGGATCACATCTATTGTCAGTCTCCTGCAGTCGGCAATATGAGGTGATTCAGACGTAGGCATTATGAACTATGCGGTAGGCAGATAATATGGCCCACACATTTGGTATTATTCTAATCTCTGAAAGCTAGATTGTTTCAAGACATGACATTTAACATACCCCCCCCCGCTAGTGTTGTTAGTGTTAACTGTTATAGCCCTGGATATACTTTGTGTGCAAATAAAAATCTGATTCCTCCTTTAATCTTCCTAAATTGCTTAGAGCCCAACAGATGTGAGTAATCCTAGCATCATAAAACAATATGTATTTTATAATCAGGAAGAAATGCATTTTGGTCAGCAAATATATTGAAGTTTAAGATTCCAAAGAGGTTATAAACAACAATGCATAAACCAGGATATATCTTAAGATGAGTGTATAACAGCATCTTATAACGTGAACATTTGGCAGTAACTTCCAAATTATCTTCAAAATTGGAAACACCATTGGTAAAAACATTTCAGGCCCCATAAATATGAACACTGATTCAATTATTTAAGAAAACAGCTAGAGGGTTGCAAGCAAATGAAGAGTCTCCAGAAGCTGCTTTAAATGCAGATAGCTGAGATCACATGTGTACATGCTGTTGTGGTTTAACCCCAGCCAGCAACTAAGTACCACACAGCCGCTCACTCACTCCCCTCACAGTGGCATGGGGAGAGAACTGGAAGGGTAAAAGTAAGAAAACTCGTGGGCTGAAATAAAGACAGTTTAATAGGTAAACCAAAAGCTAGACATGCAAGCAAATCAAAACAAGGAATTCATTCACTGCTTCCCATCAGCAGACAGGTGTTCAGCCATGTCCAGGAAAGTAGGGCTCCATCACACGTAACAGTTCCTTGGGAAGACAAACACCATCACTCTGAACATCCCTCCCTTCCTTTTCCTTCCCCCAGCTTTGTAAGCTGAGCATGACGACACCTAGTATGGAATATCCCTTTGGTCAGTTGGGGTCAGCTGTCCCATCTGTGTCCCCTCCCAGCCCCTTGTACATGCCCAGCCCGCTCACTGGTGGGGCAGTGCGAGAAGCAGAAAAGGAATTGACTCTGTGTAAGCTCTGCTCCACAATAAAGAACACATCTCTGTATTATCAACACTGTTTTCAGCACAAATCCAGAACATAGCCCCATTCTAGCTACTATGAAGAAAATTAACTCTATCCCAGCCAAAGCCAGCACACACGTGTAGGGGAACAGCCCAAAAATTCTTTAGGGAAAATCAACAGGCAACACGGTCTCCTGATATGATTACGTTTCCCAGTAAATCCCATCAAACCACTGAAATCTAATAAAGGCCAGTGACTAGAACAAGGATAAAACATGTTTCAGGTAAAATGACCATCAGAAAATGGACTGGAGCATTACAAGGAGAGTGAAAATCCTGTAGCTTGGTGTACAGCAAATCGTCCACAGCTTAAAATTCCTGGAAATGCTAGTTGGAATTGAGCCATTTATTCTTTTGGGGTAACTAGACGTGGTTCCCAGGCTCTGCTTTGAGTGGCCAGGTCTCAAATGGAGATGCTTGAAACCAAGTTTGTCTCCAGCAAGGTCGGACTTGGAGAGGCCAAAAAAATGTCCCTCTCCCTTGATCTGCCCATGGGGTATGGTCTGACTTGCACTCCCATCATAAAGAAGATTCTGTTTACAGTATATTCTGTGGGCATCCAAAATGTGATCACGTATGTTTCACAAACAGTCTCCTTCAGATTGCACCTAGGAGGAGCAGGTGCAGAGAAGAAGGGTTCCTGTATTATCTGGAGCACTCCTACTATTTCCTGAGAGAAAAATAAGGCCTCATCTACAACAGGAAAAGGCCCATAACCTAAGTACATGTGACACATGGTGAACATGTTTTGTAATTCCATTATAGACAATCACCTGTGGAATTTCTGACATTTGCACACAGAAAAGGCAACTAAGGTGCCTGCCATGTTCCTATTGCCTCTGCATCACAGTCAAGCATAGACTTTGGCAGTTCAGAGAGAGTATTCATTTGTATCTTCCAGTACCCGAAGGTAAAAGGTTTTACTAGGAAAGCTGTATGAGAATAGTATATTAAAACCAAAGCAAAACAGAGGATTTATGCTGTTTGCCATGTGTACTTCAAGAAGCCTGCAGTGGTTAAAATCTATGAAGACTGAAGGCCTAGAAATGCAGCCAGAGCCAACCAAAACTCCAAGAGGGCACTTTGGTACAGGACTTAAATTTCCTGATGGAAATGAAAGAGACAGAGTAATTTGCTGTAAAACACAGACACTAATTGAATTTGATTGGGTCCTGCCACTTAATAAATTACCATTCATCTGCTGAGGCTTCATAAGTGTGTGTGTGCATGCTCTCAGCCTTCCCTGTCTGTAAGATAAAAAAATGTGTTAACTTAAACCAGAACCGAAGCTGGTGCATGTTGGTTTTCAGCTCATGTGTACTGAGCATGTGTACGCTCAGTAACAAGTGGTACCTTGTTCAAGTGCTATGAGCTGTTCACAGATCTCAGATTATACAGCGATAGGTGTACTAGAAGCCAAAGACACAGGAAACTTTCACTGGGCTAAAAACGGTGCGGTTCTATTGATCTGATGCCAGCTGAAGATTGAGCTTACTGCACTTAGAGAACAGAGATACCTACTTTGGCTTATAAAATTTAAAAAAAGTTCAGAAGAGGCGGTAACTACAGACCGTTTTCCTGGCTTTCTTTCTAAGACTCGGGAAAGCTGGTGAGGGACAAATAGCAAACACTTGGACAGACACAGATTAGTCAGAGACTCTCAGCATAGGCAGGTAAAAGAAGTTCAAACCTAGCCATCTTGATTACTCTCTCCCAGGTGGAGAAAGTGAGAACATAACAGGGTGAATGTGTGGGCATCTTATACAAGGGCTTCTGGACAGTTTTAAATGCCCAACTGAGAGAGTAATCTGTAAGGTTAACAAATGAACACTGATGATTAAATACTCAGTTGCCTAACAGAAACCAGAGATGGTAAATGGGACAGAGGGGTAAAGAGAGACAGTGGGATAAGAGTGACAGGTGGGAATATGTTGAGCCTGTTCTGTTTCTGCTATATATAGGAGATCGCAGTTATCTTACAGAAGAAAATGTGGAACAAGATGTGCAGATTTGGGGATGATGTGGAACTGACAACCTGAGAAATACCATCCGTAAAGGAAGTAAGTCAAAGATGCTGAGAAATCAGCCTTATGTTTAGGTTATGAGGGATGATCAGGCAGTGGAAAGCAAAGATAGAGAAACCAGAATATGGTGGTGTGAACTGTGTCCATTTGCTCATTTGAAATCTTGATCTTGTTGCAGGAAAGCAGCTCAGAAACCAAAGGGACCACTTGGTGTGTACACTGAGGGAAGAAAGCCCAAGCTCAAATAGATCACTCGGACACATTTGCAAAGAGTTAAAAAGAGGAGAAATAACTTAGTTTTCAGAGAATAAAGAAATTTCTTAGAGTTGAAGGACAGGTGAGTGAATGTCCTTGGATTCCTTAGTCACTTATGCAGAAATATGCCCAATAGCTTTTCCATAGTGGCAGTGGTAATTTAAAGTGCAAGAGCAGCACTGCACTGGAGGTTCGGCAGCCCCCCAGGCAGCGGGCATTGATACCTGATGGGAACCTAAGAATGCACTTCAGCTGCCCATGATGGGAACTTGAAATTGTGTAGCTAATGCTTTCAATGCTTTTTCTTGGATATTAGCTTTTTAGGACATTTTTCACCTACACCAGAACATATGTAAAATACTATGTATGTATCGTTCAGCTGGAAAACCAGTTAATATTCCCTTCAGTGTATATGTGCCATTTGCATGAACTGTGTGCCCCAGTGTAATTTAGCTTGACTCCACTGTCTTGAAATCACAGACCTTCTTCCTCTACAGCTCAACAAATCTGAAGTGTATCCAAGGCTTCAGATACAAAATTTTCAGAGTGGAGAGATTATCACTGGAGCATGTGTGAGCTCCAGTGATGGGCACGTGACACATTCAGCCTACACAGCTTTCCCATTCACACTGCAGGGGTTTTGGCTCAGACACAGGACCTGGAAACTCCCGGGGAGATCCAGCAGTGGCACTGAAAAGGAGGGTGGGAGCAGTCAGGCCAGCTGCCTGCTGAAGACACTAGGAAGAAGGTGAGTGAGGATTGTAGTAAGAAAAGCAAAATGACTTAGCTGTGATAACACAAAAGAAGAGCACCAGCCTAGATAGAAGGAAGGAACAGTGAAACTTATGTAAGGCTTTTTTCATAAAATATTGACTATGCTCATTTGGATGCTGCCCATCCATCCTCACAAACAAATGCACTCCTTTGACACTGACACTTCTGTGCCTTCTACTCAGCTTTTCTCAGACAAGAAGGGTCATGGCAAAGTGAGGGTGAAAAAACGGAAATCTGCCATTTATTTGAGCTGAGAGGAGTTATGCCAAGATCAATACAGCATGAAACAATCATCGGACGTGGCCTAACAGCAGTGTCTGTAGCCTTCATTGCAACCCTTCTCTGTGTTTCTGAATCATCTCTGGAAGCAGAGGAATGATTTCCCCATTGTTACAAGAAATACCTATCAAAGTTATTTTAATGCAGAAGAACAAAAATGGCAAAGGGTTTCTGAGGAACGAACAGCGTGAACTCTTGCCTCAGGTACAAATACGGGAACTGCTGCTCTTAACAGTGTGGACTGGGAGTCCTGATGTGTTCCTGTAGTCCTCACTGATCCACAGCGAAAAATTTCTGGCAAACATTGTGTTTAGGACAACATCACGAATGGCTCTCTCATTTATCTTTTATCTCTTTTATTTTACAGCGACATCGAGTGTACCCTCAGCAAGTTTGCAGATGACACCAAGCTGAGTGGTACGGTTGAGACACCAGAAGCACGGGATGACATCCAGAGGGACCTGGACAAGCTGGAGAGGTAGGCCTGTGTGAACCTCATGAGGTTCAACAAGGCCAAGTGCAAGGTCCTACACCTGGGTCGGGGTAATCCCCGGTATCAATACAGGCTGGGGGATGGAAGGATCAAGAGCAACTCTGCTGAGAGGGACTTGGGGGTACTGACAGACGAAAGGCTGGACATGAGCCAGCAATGTGCGCTGGCAGCCCAGAGGGCCAACCGTGTCCTGGGCTGCATCAAGACAAGCGTGGCCAGCAGGTCGAGAGAGGTGATTCTGCCCCTCTGCTCTGCTCTGGTGAGACCTCACCTGGAGTACTGTGTTCAGCTCTGGAGCCCTCAGCACAAGAAGGACATGGAACTGTTGGAGCGGGTCCAAAGGAGGGCTACAAAAAGGATCTGAGGGCTGGAGCACCTCTCCTATGAGGACAGGCTGAGAGAGTTGGGGTTGTTCAGCCTGGAGAAGAGAAGGCTGTGGGGAGACCTGATTGCAGACTTTCAGTAGTTAAAGGGAGCCTATAGGAAAGATGGGGACAATCTTTTTAGTAGAGACAACAGTGACAGGATGAGGGGTAATGGTTTTAAACTAAAACAGGGTAGGTTTAGGCTAGATATAAGGAAGAAATTCTTTACAA
>Ga0065711_1030847_pt1 | contig 31236 bp, 25 predicted proteins | sample Hoacrofraction12_FD_59098 | JGI IMG/M metagenome (GOLD analysis project Ga0065711, IMG submission 59098) | Hoatzin crop microbial communities from Cojedes, Venezuela - Epithelial fraction 12 v2 (version 2) | ecosystem: Host-associated > Birds > Digestive system > Esophagus > Crop | place... | reverse complement strand
GCGCAGCTGGGGCGGGCGGGGACGTTGGTCCGCGGCCATAATGTAGGAGAGCGACAGGGTGCGCAGGGGAGGAAGAGGAGGGTGGGGAGCCCGTGGGGGTGCTGCCGGCCACAGCCGCTTTCGTGGAGGTCTGGCCTGGCAACTGCTCGACAGAGCTCTGCGGCTGTGTCCTCGCAGGAGCTCTCCTGCAGCAGGCTGGGGAAAGGGCACCAGCCATTCTCGCCATGAAATACTGAGCGGGTCCACAAGTCCAGCCGCACCGTCTGGTGGGAGCCATGGTGGAGATATTCAAGCCCCACCTGGACGAGGTCCTGTGCAGCCTGCTGTAGGTGACCCTGCTTCGGCAGGGGAGTTGGACTAGATGACCCACAGAGGTCCCTTCCAACCCTGAACATTCTGTGATTCTGTGGTGCCCATGGTCATCCCCGAAATGCTGCGGTGCTGGGTCACTGGGTGCGGGCAGGTGCTGGGTGAAGAGCGGGGCTGGGGGCACTGGGTGAAGAGCAGAGCTGGGCTGTGCAGGCAAGACAAGCCGCGTGTGTAAATACGCGGGCTTGGTCTTCGCACAGGAGCGAGGTGCAGAGTTCAGCGTGGTGGTTACCGTGTAGAAAAGTGCTTGTCACCATGGTGACCGAGCAATGCCGCATCTTCCTGGGAGTGGAAAGTGCCAGTCCCAGGGATTTGCAGTGTGAGACCAGTAGGTTGAATGCAGCTGGCTTTACCTTTTGAAGCCAGGTGTCACAATCTGCATTACGATTGTATAGATGTCCATGAAGTGAGTTGGTTGGCGTCAGCCTGGTGCCTAGCCGATGGCTGCACACATAAGGACAACTGCGAGTGTACACTGGTGTCCATTGCAGGCAGTGTCTTCCAAAAAGAGCCTTGCACAAACACAGGCAGCAGCAGGGCAGGACGGTGGAGGTGGCAGAGCTATTGTCTATCTAGTACTTTGAACAGAAAACTAAGTTTTATCTGAAGGCTAAGATGTGTTCATGTCATTGAGTAGGGGTTGGGATTCACCAGATTGTGGTTGAGGTGCTTGATGCCTACCAAATGTTCAAATTTAGGTAGTTACAACAGTGTGTATTTACATATAAATTTAACATAAATATGTTGAATGTTAAGCCCAAAAGGATCCAAGGAAACTTTTTTCCAGTTTTATTTGCTCATGAGGTGTTTAGATACAACTCCTTGCTATCTATCTCCACGTGTACCAAGAGCTTTCCTGGTATTTCAGGGTTTGTTTTGTTTTGTTTTTTACCAGCAGCATATAGTAATCTGATAAAAGTTATTACTGCTCCATACAGACTTTGGTCCTCTTCAGGAAGTGCTAAGTATTCACCCCAGAATGCCAGCGAAAAGCTCTCTAAAAACCCTAGTCTTTGGTGGCTCCCAAGAAGGGTGACAACAAACCTCCCTGATCCACTGTCAAATTCCTCCATTACTGCATGTCTAGCTAAGAAGAGGGTAACTAAACGTGACCTAAAAGACTCGTCGTTCACTGGTTCTCATACCTGGGAACCCAAAGGCTCTGGATCAGAGGGAGGGAAAAAAAAGAAAGAAACTCAGTGGATTCTCTGTTACCCAGGTCTGCTTAGGGTCACTGTGAATGTAGCTTGGCTGGTGGAAGTAGCAGCAGTTTCCCAAAGCGCTTTGGGAGGATTTTGATGAAGGTGAGAGGGGATTTGAGTTCAAGAACTGCTTGCACCGCAAAAGACAGTGCCTGTGAGGGACGTGAAAACGACACTCATGGATGAGCTACCTGAAGTATGTTCAGATGGGTAAGGCAGCGCTGTGCTGTGTGTACTTGAGCATGCACCAGATGAGCTGGTGTATCTGTGCTTACCCATGCAGAGACAGAAGTCCTGGAAGAAAATTAGCCATATTAGCATAGTGTGACATTGAGGTTAATCTCCTTCGTTTCTGAGCAGAATTCGTTTGGTCTTGAGGCACGCGTGGCTGTATTGCTTCCAGCTCTGGAGTTATCTGGGGCAGAACTGCCCATGACCAGCTCCAGGAAAAGTAGACAGTAGCTACAAGGGGTACTGAAACACCTCCAGCCCTGCTCTGCCAAAGCCGGGCTGGCAACATCACTCAGAGAATGTCTGAGCTGTGTAAAACAACATTTATGGCTGACGTTACTGGCCTCTCAGAAACATCCTTGCTGCCTCTGTTCTCTTCCTCCTGGAGTGTTGGGGGATCCCCATTCCATTTCCTTTCTGCCTTCTTTCCCTTCTCAATCCTTTTTCTTTCTCTCTTCTCTGCTTGCACAGGAATAGTCCAGCTGAAATCATAGAATCATTAAGGTTGGAAAAGACCTCTAAGATCATCAAGTCCAACTGTCAACCCATCACCACCATGCCTACTAAGCCATGCCCTGAAGTGCCACATCTACACGTTTTTTGAACACCTCCAGGGATGGGGACTCCATCACTTCCTGGGCAGCCTGTTCCAATGCTTCACAACTCTTTCACTAAAGAATTTTTTCCTAATATCCAGTCTAAACCTCCCCTGACACAACTTGAGGCCATTGCCTATTGTCCTATCACTAGTTACTTGGGAGTAGAGACCAACACCTGCCTCACTACTACCTCCTTTCAGGTAGTTGTAGAGAGCAATAAGATCTCCCCTCAGCCTCCTCTTTTGCAAACTAAACAACCCCAGTTCCCTCAGCTGCTCCTCGTAAGACTTATTCTCCAGACCTTTCACCAGCTTCGTTGCCCTGATGCTCACATCAAAACTGAATTTTACCTGCACTGCTGAGAATTCACCAGCCACTTCTGGCACAGCCTTGGGGCATCTCTGCTTGGTGTAGCCACATCCCTTGAGACGCCCCCAGCTCAGATATGTTCGCTATAGCTAAACCTGGCAGAAAGCCCCTCTCCCTGTCACCCCTCCTCCCTTCGCCAGGACACTGTGGGAATGGCAGCAGCAGCAGAATTACCTGGCTGCTTTTCAGAAGAACATACCCCAGAGCAAAGTAAGGCAGTGGCCTCAACCACTCGGTGTAATTAAGCACAAGCATCATTTCTGTATAGCCTGTGCCGTGGCAACCGTAGCAGTTATTCAGCTGGAAGGTTTAGGAGGCAGAGCTGTGGTATTTCACAAAACATCCTCCTTGCAGTCAGTGCCTTAAACCATTTCATTGAATGAAATACACTCGTGGAGCAGAGTGCCGGAGGGGGGAGAGGGGGCGGGAGAAAAACACGCTGGATAGAAGCACACCACTTCTGGCTGTGGTTCAGTAACAGCTCTTGGGGCCGCACCTGATATACTATTAGGGTGAAAAAGGCTTTTTATACGTAGTGGTTTGGCACCCTGATAGCATCTCTGTTTTTTCTCTCTTTCTCTCTTGAGTTCCCCAGAGAGGCAATATATTGTCTTCCCACTAGTTAAAGGGAGAGGGGGCTGTTTGCATACACAGGTCACTCTGTTTCTGTTGAAGGTGAAATGAAAGGGCTAGCTAATTCGTGCACACGGACTAGAGGATATAGCACTGTACTGTCAGCCATTACAGGAGCTGTCAGTAAGACAGGGTGAGGCAGCTCGGCACGGTGCAGGCAGCACTTGCCAGAGGAAACCTTTGGGTCAGGGTAGCAGAAAGAGTGATGCTAATAAAGAAAAGCCAGTCAGAGAGGAAGGGAAAAGCAGAATAAAAGGCAAGGGGTCAGATTTTTTGGCTGCTGTATATGAGCCTAAATAATTCTGGCACCATGGTGGGGAGAGAAAGGGTGTGGCCACAGCACTTGTGCTTCCCGGCTGTTCTGGACTCTAATAGACTCGACTTAGAGCCGGCTGGTGACATTGCCAAGGACAGAGTGGCAAGCACAATCTGGGACATGCCAAAGAGACTGCGAGATCCCTTGCCACCTAGGATGGGCTCTCTGTGTTATGCTGGAGGTCCTGAGACGGACAGCCAGAACCTGGGTCATGATCTGCTGAGGAGACCAGCAGGACTGGAGAGCCTAGGGTTGGATGCTGCTGCCAATGAATGCAAAGGAGGTTTGGCAATCACCCTCATCTAGTGCAGGAGAATAATACCACCTGCATCTTACATAGTACTTTTCATCAAGAGCTCTCATGTCTGTGTCATTACTGCTAGTTTTTTATGTCACAGGAAGCAGAGATGTGGAGAAGGCGAGCGGAGTTGTCCGAAATTGCCGGGTAAACTGGTGGTGAAACAAATAGGAAACCTGCTGCCTCACACTGCCAAACTGAATTCTCTTGTCACACACACGGGAATGAAACATAAGGCTGCTGTCTTCCTCTCAGTCCTTCCGAGATAAAGCAGAAAGCTCCCTCTGAGGTTGCGGATACTGAGGTCTCCTGTGCCAGGATAGCAGATGCCTGCGCTGTGTGGGTCCCACGCCCTAGGAGGATCATTGTCCAGACAGCATGTCTCACTCTGCAACTGGTCTGAAGTATTTGTTCCTCACGTGGGATGGCAAATGGTGGGGAGGTAACTAGATTGATCTCCCTTGTAGGCCTTTGCCTGGAACTTGGTATGCAAGTTCCAGATGGTGCAAAGCCCCTGCTGCTTGGATCTGCACAAAAAACTGCATCTTCCTCAACCTATTTCACAACATATTTGGCTTGCTCTCGGTTGGTTGCTATTTGTACGAATTAAGCTGAGCTGCCAGGAACGTTTGCAAACAGTGAAAAGCAAAGTGGGATGCACAAAGCAAGTCAAAAAAGGTCTCAAATCTGGCAAAATGCCTGCAGGTGCTTATAGCATTTGACTTACTCTAGCCCATATATTACACACCCACACACTCATTCATCCAGCTTTCTCTTGCCCTCACGCCCACACATGCTCACCCTTCTCAGCTTCATTCACCTTCTCTTCTTCCTCCCCACTTTCTCTGCTGAACACTGTCATTCCCACACACAGATCTATCCCAGACACACCCTTTGTTCCCCGTACACAAACACACACACATTTATGAGTGCTGAGTGCAGTGTCTGTAGGTGGTGTATATACATTCCTGCAGCAGACAATGCTGTAATCCTATACCTATGCTGCAAAAAAGCCTTTGGGATTAGTGAGCTGAGAGCTCTGATTGCTCTCGCTTTCCTGTAAAATACCACTGATCCAGTTTATGGGGCTGGCTGTTTCCATCCTTCCCTGCCTCAGCCTGATCTCTGCCATTGTTTTCCACAGAACCTCCTTTTTTGCTCACCTTCCCCTTGACGCTTTCTCCCTGTGCTTTTCCTTTCCCACATTGCTCCCCAAGACCACGTTGTCTCAAGAGAGCTTGGCCATCCCTGCCTCTCTCCATGACCTAACGCTGGCCCTGATTATCTCACCACGAGAGTGAGCAGGGGTGAGCAATGAGCCTGCAAGGTGTGGTGAGATCAGAGGCAGAGACGGTAAGCGGTGGGGCGGACCACGCTGCCATCCGAGCAGCGCTGAGTCCGCCTGGCATCGAGCCTGCCTCTAATGGAATGTGACCCACCGCTGGGAATGAGCTCATCTGTAATCCACTTAATTGAGTTTTATGAGCAGGGCTCTCGCATCGGGGAGGCAGCCTGCCTTCTTCCTAGCACTCACCCCCCTTTGCTTGCCACCTGGGGGAGAGATGGGGAGTGGGGGGTGCATGTGCTGCTCCACCCTGCTGTTGATCGTCTGGTTTCTGACTTTCTGCCTGCCCGGGAGAGTGTGCAGGGAGCTGGACAGACGTGCTCGTCAAGAGAGCCACTGCCTCGTGGTCTCACGCTGTTCACTTTTGCTGCTCAAATTTCCTTGTCAATATTGGCGATGCTGTCAGGACTGTAGAGCCTTAAGTTCTCACAGCTGTTTATTCTCTGTGGCAGTGCTGGCTGCTCAGAGGAGAGGCTTTGATGTGCCGTACAGATCTCACGTATGCATGAACCATCTTACCTGGGAGTCCAAATGGGATGGGGACAGAGGCATTCAGATCTCACTCTTGCTTTCACTGTGCAGTGATCTGAGTGGTGGAGCTGTCAGGATCCCATAAGAGCCTTTGTTTACTCTGTAATGTCTTGCCATCTTTAGCATCTGCATCATCGTCTGTTTGTACTATGTGAATTGGTCACATAAGGGCCAGCAAACAGAGAAATCTGCCTCCTGTCTGCCAAGGGATTTGCAGGCTTGACTCTGCTTGTGAAAGATGCAGCCTGTTCTCTTGGTGAAGCAGAACAGGGGGAGAAAGAGATAAGTGACAGAGGGAGCCTTCTCCCCAAGGGAGTGTTACTTTCCTTGGAAAGGGCTAGTAGAGACCTTTTGGCATGCGTAATTTGGGATGCATTCCTTCCAGTGCTGGCATAAATGCCTGTATTAGAAATAAATGCTGGGTGCAACTCCTGCTGCTCTCTATCACTTCTGGTCTACCTTGTAGGAGGAAGCTTTGACATGGTTTCAGATCTGATGTTGCATACAAATCACAGAGCAATAGCTCAGCAGTTCCAGAAATCCATAGCTTTAAGGAAAGGTCATGGCTTATGGAAGGGAAAGTGTCCTGAGACATTAACACAAAGACCGTAACAGACCTGTGCTGGGAACAGCAGTGTCACCACTGTGCATTGAGTGATACTTCAGGTGTTTCTTAAAATACTCGGACACTGGAATAAGGAAAGTACATGATAATAAAAGATTTCATTTTTGCAAATGTGTGCTTCTAATCTTCACATTTGCAGACAACGCTAAAAAAATGGACCAGATGAAATCTTGAGGACTCAAAACCCAGAGAGGAAATAAAAGAACCCATATTATGTGGTTTGGTTTTTCTGAATGGCGTGATTTTAAAGCCAGTCTCACATGGAGGTGCAGTGACTTGCCATTGACATCCCGACGCTGAGACACTATAATGACTTTTCAGGATGGTTTGTTGCAGCTGTGCTACAGCTGAAGTGCCCATTTTCTTCCCTTCTTCTTTCTCAAGTTCAGGGCTCCCTATATCAGCTGTTGCTTTTAAAGAGGAAGTCTTTTTGTCTCATAGGCACCTAGAATGTGAATCCAGCTGGGTCAGCAATTCTCCTGTCTTTCTTTTTTTTTCAGATCCTTGCAAAATGAGCATTGCAGGACTGCAGGGTTCTTCCAGTACCTAGCACCTCACCTTCACCCATCCCCTCTGTCCCAGTTCCCGTGTACACCTACGTTTGAGCAAGGGTTTTAAAGCAATGACTCTCCTACTGTACTACTAGCAACATAACGGATAAATCGGTTGGAAATTGGTGCTGAAAGACTGGTATTCAGTTGGACAAACTTAGACAGAGACTGCCTTGGAGTGAACAAAGATACTTTTTTTTTGCTTTCCTACCATTTACTCTAAAATCTGAAAACAGTCATCCTAGCCAAATGGCCATGCAATCTGGATAGAGGTAACAGTCTTCCAGTGAATCCAATGCTGGAAATATCTTCTTCCAACTTAAGTACATTCCTCTGCCATGTCTTTTCACTGTGAAACTCCTGACATCATGTTTGGTACTATTTTATCCCTTTAGTAGTAGTTAGCTTCAAAAATGGCAGGAGACCCTCGGTATTGCCTCCGGCTCTCTCTGTTTACAGGATCCGCACACAACATATGGTACATGGAGAAAGGAAGAGCTGTTAAAAGGATGAAAGCTGTTCCAGTAAATGTGGTTGTTAGGAGCCAGTGGAGTATCTGTCATTGATGAGAGCAAAATATTTTAGGATATTTGTATTTTATGGCACAAATGTTTTCTAGAGAAGTTTTGTAAAAATGATTTTTTTGAAAAGTAAACTGTCCAGGAACTTGCTTCTGTTGTATCTCAGAGCATTAAAAATGTCAAATTTTCTGCAAAGTTCTGCACGGTGTTTCACTCTGCTGCTGCTTCCAACCCAAAGAGAAGCTTGTGTATGTCTTTTCCTCCCCATCCATAGCAGTTGGCCGAATAAAAGATGCTGACCCTTTCTACAGCATTTGCCTCATGTTTAGATGTTCGGGCAGTAGCGGGGGCTATCTTGTTTATCCAGGACAGGCAATCTCAAAGTAGCCAAGTCTGAAATAATTACTGCTCTTTCCTCTTCCTTCTCCCATTGAATCTTTTCTTTGCATAGTGATTGCCCAGGTTTGCTGGTGGTGCTGAGCTAAATGCAGGAGACCGAGTGCTGACAGGGGCTGCGCTATGCTGTGGAGGTCCATACCCCATCAGCCATGGAAGGTCATGCATCTCTCCACTCTCAGTAATAAACACACAGCTTGGCTCTTCAGCCTAACCCTCCCCCACTGAGCCCTTCATATACATCTATAAAACACCCACTCACATGTATGCTTATAAATAAGCAAACAAATCATGCCACCTAAAAAGCTAATTGAACAATTCCTCCTACAGCCTGGGAAGGAAAAGACGAAAGGAGGATGGTGGTTGTTTCTATTTCTGAAATATTGAAGAGCTACTTAACTACTATTGTGACAGAAAGATAGATAACTAGGTTGATTAGACACTAAGAAAAGAAGAGGGAAAGTGTGGCAGAGAGGAAGAAGCTTTGTCACATGGGTCTGTCAGCTTGATTAGTGGCTTTCTTCTGAATCCTCAATGGATTGGCCTCCATGGGTCAATCTCATTAGAGATAAAAATGGAAGAGCTGCAGGAGTCCGCACTGAGCTTTACCTAGGAAGTTTGACGGCAGGGCCTCTGCTCAGGCTTGGAGGAACAACAGCAAGGTCAGGAGGCGACTGAGATGGAGATGGCAGTGACAGCAGCACTGCTGACCGAGCGACCTGTGGAAAACCATTTGTTCAGCAGGGCGCAAAAAACCCGGCTTTGTTCCTAGTAACAAACCAGTGGCCAAGACACCACGACAAGTGGATGCTGAGCAGACAATTTTCCAAATGAGCTGACTAACCCACAGGTGACATTTCCGTATAGGTCCTCGGAGACTTGCTGAAGTGCGTCGAAGGTGATTCTGAGAAACAAATCTGTCTCACAACCAGCAAGTAGGGTTTTAATGTCAGCAGCCCTCATGGGGCAGGGCAGTGTGAGGCCTACCAAATTTTCTCAAGCAGGAATGACATCTAAGTAGCATTCAAAATGAGCAGGATCCCTAACGTCACGGTAGTTGATCTCAGGGAGAAGTTGTCAGGGAGAAGGAAAAAAGTCTGGAGCTACTGAGGGCAGCTGAACTAATTCCCCAGCCTGTTTTCTCGAGAATATTTTCCATGCAGCAGATGACCAGGTGGCTATTGGATATCTCAGCAAAGGGGTCAGGAAGCCCACGGGCTGTGTTGTTAGGCTTGTGGTTGCTAAGTGCCACTGCACTGGGTTTCTCACTGTAGAAAGGGGCTTAGTGATGCTTTCCTATCTTGGGGGTAGAGCGAGATTGGGTCCTGTTTGTGAAACGCTCTCTTGTCCTCTAATGCGATGCAGCATGCCGGTGCTGTGAACGGCCTTACGGATGGGATTGTGGACACTTGGCATCTGTTCTAGGGGGCAAGAGGGGAAGAGGCAGGTGAGGGTATGTGGTGTGTGTGGGAAGTTTGCAGTGCATCTGCTCCTGCTCTGTCAATTCTGTGGGTAGAACGAGGCTGACGTTAACACTCAGTGTATGGATTTTGCAAGGTCTGTGGTGATATGTGCTTCCTGCAGTAGATTAGAGTAAATTTCTGTCTTGTCAAAAGTGGTTAGAAGTAGTCTAGTTTTGCCACATGCTTGGCTTTAGGTATTTGCGTGGTAGCTCAAGGCTGAGCTGGTGGTGTCAGGAAACCACTGCTTCAGACTTCCAGTGGGATTATAGCCTAACAAGGGCCAGAATACTGCTGGGCATAGGGTTTTCCCGTGACCTGTTCAGTGCTGCTGACAAAGCACCTGTGCTATCTACAGGTGTCATAGCCAGGGGTACCACACTTTCACCCTTGTACCCTCTGACAGCAGCTCCAGCCTTTCATGCTCCTGAGATGGGATCCAGTGTCTCTCCTATTCTTTGCCTTCATCCCTTTGCTCCAGTTGCCTGTGATCCCAGTTGGTCCTGGCTCAGCAATCTTTCCGCTGAGAGCTGTGTGGCCCTGCGCTGATGCAGGTAACCAGACAGTGTGCTCAAAGCAAGGTATCGTTAATCAGAGCGGTATCGTAGGCCATAAAAGGACAACCGTTCTTTTAGTCCCTTCTGGTAGTAGGACAGCTGCTTTTACTTTTCCAGTCTCTCAGTGGATCATTTTTTTTTGCGATTTTGAGCTCCAAAAAGGTATTCCCTTTCCCATTTCTCCAAGGAGGTGCTCTTAAACCCATGTTGATGCTTTGGCTCAAATTCTTAGGCAAGATCCCCCTTATGACCTAAAACTAGCATTTTCCCCGTAGCAAGGTACTGCCTGGCAATGACCCTACTTGTGTTTAGTGAAGGGTGCTTATTTAGACCTAAGACTACACCTTTGAAGCTGGTTTCCTGAGGTTTTTTTTTAAATAACTCTTTCCTCTGCAGTTTTTCTGTAAAGCCTCCTCTATGGAGCTTGTAAAAATCCTTGTAACCCAACACGGTCCTGCAAAAGCTTCCCCTTTAGCTAGTGTGGTACATCACTGAACAACTCCGGGTCCTGTTCGTATCGATATTTGTTTCTATTATGAGGTAATTTGGATACTCAAAATCAGAGTGCGGACGTGAACCTCACTTTTGCAGAGGTCGTCCCAAAATTACCAGCTAACTATCCTGGCTCTGTGTCAATGACGTGCAAAAGAGCTCTGTGTTGCATCCTCTAATTCCTACTGTTACCACTCTCCATTGTGTAAAGAAGCTCGCAGAGGCAGACACTCATCTAATATTCCCATTAGAACAATCCTGCTAATACAAGTGATTTAAGCGCAGACTTTTGTTGTAGAAATAATAGCTTAAGTGGAGGTGGAACCTTCTCTATACATCTTCCTTTTTTCTTTTGAAATCTCAGGGCCTACAGCATATTATATGTCACAGGAAATATTGGTGTAACTGCATATTGTAATTTGCTTGCAGCACGTATCGTGGAATGTATCAGTGAAGTATTTGACAATGATAGCAATACAGAAATAATCTGTTTTTATGTTCTAGCAGACATTTTTTTTATCAAGCTGTTTAAGTCTCTTATTATTTGTTGGTGGTATAATATCATAAGAAGAAGCACTGTGTAACTAATACTACATCTAAAGTGAAAACGTTGCTTATAACATCTTCTCCATTGTAAAAAAAAGTCTTGCCAGAAAAGGCCTTTTTACCTGAGCACACAGGCGTTTGTGTGTCAAGGACTTCCCTCCGCATCCTCACATCTCTGCAAGCATTTGTGTAGTTGTGAGTGATGGAGTCTACAAATGAAAATGTCAGGCAGAGAGTGTTTATGCAATTTTGAAAATAATGTAGATACTGTAGTTGAATCTGAGAGAGATAAGATTACACTGTATGTGTCTGTTTGTGTGTCTGTGTGTATGAAAGGAAGTGAACGAGAGAGAGATTACATTGTGTTAGAAAAAGGAATGACAGTATGTATTCGAGCGAGATAAAATTGTGTTCTCAGGGCCTCTGCGTTAGAAAGGTTTCATTGTGCAGGTGTGTGTGGAGCTGTGCTTACGCTAAAGAGCAGATTTGTTTGTGTGTGTTTAGAGGGTGAGATTATGGTGTATATGCATTTTAGAGACGCAATGTGTTATAGTATCTATGCATGTGTGTGCATGCATGTGAACAAGAGAGCCTACTGTCTGTGTTAAAGAGAAGACTGTCACACTGTGTGTCCTCTGAGAAAGATAAGGTCACAATGTATGTCTGTGTCAAAAATGTAAGTATAAAAACAACACAGCATGTATGTTTATATATATGTATCTGTATGAATTTTAGATAATTTGTTAACTCTGTTTCAATTTTATTTACCAAAGAAACCACTGTCAGTGTTTTAGAAACATTTTTCCAAAATTCTGGAATTTCCTAGCGCTTTTTATACTTTTTCACTCAAAGCACTTGGGCTTTTAAAAATTGCTATTAAAATATTTGTTGAAGATGCAAAACTGTATCTAGGGAAATAGGACTTATAAAATTCCCCCTTGAAAAAAAAAGTCAATTGGAATAAGTGTTCATTTCATTGATGAACAGCACTTGGAGCAAACAGAAAAATCAAAAACTATCAGAACTTGTAATTTGCCCAAAGCAAATTTTAATGACACTTGTTGGATATTTCATGATAAATTAATTCAAAACAGTAAGTTACCAGAAAAACATCCTTCCCTCCAGGAAACATGAACATGTGCTGGTGATTCAGAAGCTGGAAGTTGTGGTATAAACATACATTCTTTAAAATAATGCGGTATATCCTTTTTCACAAGTAATTTATGAATCTGAACTGCCTGCTAAAAGCATTTCTTTTCTGTTCAGAAAGTAGTCACCTGAATGGTGTTTTTATCTGCGTTGAGAAAAGGTAACATTTTGGATATGTTTGAGAATAAGTATAACTGAGCCATATGATGGAGAATTAAGGTACTCTTTAGGTGCTGAAGAGACAAAGAGACTTCCACTGTCTTCTGCCTGACTCAGATCTCTCCTGCATCTTGACAGCAATGCCTCTGCTTCCCTATGTCTTACCCATATTTAGCTCTCAGCACCAGGCACCCCCATCTTTACAGCTCTACTTGGGTGAGATGGCCCCTTCAGATGTGCCTGCATCATGTTCTGCTTTCACGGACAAGGACTGAGTGTGCAGGGCAGTGTGGCCCTGGGACAAACAAAGCAGAGACCACTTTCCATGGCCTTTAGTTTAGCCGTTTTAGCTTTTGTCACTTTACTCAGGAACAAAGGTGTTGGGTTGACGGTTGGTCTTGATGACCTTAGAAGTCTTTCCGAACCTTAATGATTCTATGGTTCTATGATTCTAAAGTTGAAGTGGACAACTGACAACTGCTTAAAATATGTTAAGCTGACCTTGGCTTCATCATTCATCAGGGCTGAATGGCAGAGCTCAGAGGGTTGTCGTCAGCAGTACTGAGTCTAGTTAGAGGCTTGTAACTAGTGGTGTCCCTCAGGGGTCTGTACTCAGCCCGGTCTTGCTGATGACACAAAACTGGGAGGAGTGGTAGATACACCAGCAGGCTGTGCTGCCATCCAGCAAGACCCAGACAGGCTGGAGAGCTGGGCGCAGAGGAACCTGATGAAGTTCACCAAGGGCAAGTGCAGGGTCCTGCACCTGGGGAGGAGCAACCCAATGCACCAGTACGGGCTCGGGACTGACCTGCTGGAGAGCAGCTCTGCAGCGAGGGACATGGGTGTCCTGGTGGATAAGCTGACCACGAGCCAGCAGTGTGTCCTGATTGCAAAGAAGGGCAATGGTCTCCTTGGGTGCATTAAGAGGAGTGTGGCCAGCAGGTCGAGGGAGGTTTTCCTTCCCCTGTACTCTGCCCTTGTGAGGCCATGTGTGCAGTACTGCATCCAGTTCTGGGCTCCTCAGTTCAAGAAAGACAAGGAGCTACTGGAACATGAGGAAGAATTTCTTTACTCTGAGAGTGACACAGCACTGGAACAGGTTGCCCAGAGAGGTTGTGGATTCTCCTTCTATGGAGATATTCAAAACCCACCTGGATGAGGTCCTGTGCAGCCTGATCTAGGTGACCCTGCTTTGGCAGGGGAGTTGGACTAAATGATCCCCAGAGGTCCCTTTCAACCCCTCCTATTCTGTGATTGAGGTGTTTTAGGCTGTCTGTAATCCTGTGGTTTCATATTGCTGCATACATGTGGAATCTGGTCTCCCTGTCCTCTCCTGCTTGCAGTCCTTGAGGTGACTGTATGTTGCCTTGTGCAGTAAACACTGGAGAACTGGATGGTTAGGACTTGCTTCTGCTAATCTGAATGCAGCATCTGCATGTAGGCTGGTGTTCTCCACAACCATGATTCATATGCCCATCACTTCCATGTCATGGCAACCTTAGGAAAAGCTGTCGAACTGCCAGGACTGTCACCACACAGGTTTGGAGAGAAGCACTTGGCATCCTCCTTCACACCTGCTTCTAACAAGGGAAAGAAAATCTGCCTCCAAGTGTGTAGAGACTTCTCAGTCCTGCAAAGACATGTGCAAGGGGCAGAGAGAAGGTGGTAAGGGGCACAAAGGGCTATTCTTGTTTGGCTAGCAGTGGTTCTTCTCTACCTGGGATGGAGTCCAAACATTACTGCTGGCAGCCTTTTACTGTCAACAGCCATAAATCATTAATTCTGTGGGTATTCAGACTGGATGAACTCCTTTGGTATTAACGGGGATCCCTCAGTATCATTCTATAAGGCCCTCATTGCAATTCAGCAAGAGTTAACTTGTCTGTAAGTTTGCCTTTTGGCCTATAGTCATCTCACCTCTGGCTGCAAACTTGATGACAGGCTTGAGGCGTGAAGAAGGGTGAGACTCTGTGAATACTGAAGAGAAGAAAGTGAAGACAGAGCTCTTTCATCTATTTCAGCGCTAACCCAAATGCAAGCCATACTGCTAGCCATGCAGGATAGCCATTAAACATCTGTGCCACTTCGTGCTATCATATGATGAAACCTTCTCTGTCTCCCATGCTTAAGATGATAGGCAGACATTTACTCAGTCAACCTTCTCAACGTTCCTTCACCAAGACAGCTAGTGTGTCTAATTCTGGACCACACTGGTTTCGGAGCTGGTGGAATCTGGCTCTGCTATGCTTTGACAACAGCTGTACACCTTGTCTTGGTGGCTGTGTCTCTCCACACGAAAACACCCAACAAATCCTCCCTGTTGTACTCACTCATGCACTTTGTAGCAGGTGCATCTGCTGGTTCTCGTGTGCTGTTGCGTTTATGTGCTCTGCCAGGCTTGCCAACTCTCAGCACCTTCTTGTGATTCTCCTTGTATTTGCTACTTTTCTGCAAAGCCAGAGCCCCTGGAGTCAGGTGGTTGCATGAAAATGCTGGCTATCATTTAAAAAAGGATGCAAATTTGTAGCTTTTCTCATTGGGGAGAAAGCATGTAAATGTAGCGCTATAATGGATCAAAAGAAACAAAATGAAAAGACAACCTTTTTCTTGTTTAATTGCTTGATTCTAAATCAACTTAATGATTTTTTGGGGGGTGCGCAACTCAGGTTTTTGACTATCCAGTGTGGATTTAGATATCCCTTTGTATACACATGTGCCTTCTCAGCTGCATACATAAAAATATATATACAGTTGGGTGTAGATATGCATGTGTACACCCACTCCTGCCAACTACACGTATCCCCTTCTCACAGGAACCTTCTCTCCCACTCTGCTTTTCTTCCGCACATTTCCCTTTCTGCAGCTTCTGTCCACCACCTTTCTCTGAGTTATGGAATCTCCACTGTTACTTGCAGCCAGTAACCTTCTCCCCCGCTCTCCCTCCCTCCTCTCCTTCACTCCAGGAAAGCTTTTCTGATTCTCTTTTCACTGATGTCTGGCATTCGTACCTCTGTAGACAGAGAATAGCAGGAAGACAGTGACGTGAGCAGACAGAATAACCAGGGAATAAAAAAGAGTTGGTTGAGAATCTGTAATTAGAAGCCCAATTTCCATTTCCTTCTCAGGCACTTTTAAAATCCCTTTCAGGGGTTTCTTGACTGTCTCAAAATTGAATGTCATTGAGATTTTTTTCTTCTATTTTTTTTGCATCTTCTCGTTTCCTTGGCAACAAGTTGGTGATGCAGGAGCTAGAAATGTGCTGTGTCTCCGTGGAGATGTTGGCGTGGGTGTGCCATAGTGACATCCACGATGGACGCACAGCTTTACCAATCCTACCCCACCCCTTGCAATAAGCACAATAGGCCCAACCTCGGAGGTGACGCTTATATTTTTAGCTTCATAGGTGTTAATCTGCTCTCTTTTTATTGCACATACACCATGACGATGGGTCGTAAGATCTAGACGCCTCGTTAATTACATCAGCACAAATTGACTGAATTCAGGAGGGCTTCTGGGGCCAAATCTTCAGGTTTGATTTCAGGAACTTCTTAACTTAGAAGAATGTACACTCCTGTCTTGGAGGGGCACTCGTTGCGGTGACTAAAGTCTTTCCCCTTCTCTTAGAGAAGAAAGACTTACCAGTCATTAATGAATAGGACTGTGAATCAGAGCTCCTGTGTTTCATTTTATTAGAAATGAAGTCCTTTGTCTCTTTCATAACTCAAGGGCTGCTCATCTGGAATGCAAAGACGCTGCTATTGCTCTTGGCCTGGGGCATGGGAGATTAAATTTTATTGAGATGTTTAACTGGGATGTTCCAAGGCAACTTGTATACTCCCATAAGACAAAACTGTCTCCTCCAAAGAGTGTGCTGCTCAGATTGCTTAGCCCTTGTTTGGGTCTGCCCAACAGCATGCAGGTAGCCTATAGAACTGTTCACAAAGCAGTAGTGAGTTGGGAAGACATCTGAGAGTAGACCTCCCCAAACGCCTCTCTCGTATAATGCTCTCTCTCTCTCTCCTCCCACACACTCAATATCATTACAATATTTAGTTTTGTTGTGCATACAGCCTGTTCAGCCTTGTTATTCTGTATTTTGCATTCATTAATGTTCTGGCTGCAAGCCAAGACCCAAACTCTGCTTTGACATAGCTCTCGATACATACATTACAGAGTGGGGGCTAGCCACGGTCTCACCAAATATCCAGAGGTCCTGCTGCTTTTTTTGCTTCCTAGGAGGCTTTGTGACATCACACAGAAACTGTGATGTCAACAAGGAACCCTCTGGGTAGGCTTTTGAGAGGTTGCTAAGGATCTTCTTACTGCCAAATGACTGTAACTTCATCCCAATGGGATTTGCAACAGGACTCATCCATGCAGCAATAAAGCCAAGTATCAAATTCTTCTTGCGAGAAAGACCAATTAAAGGATTAAATGTGAAAAGCTGAAACCCATAACATCCATGGTGACAGGGTTTTCTTTTCTTTTTTAGGCTGTAATCATCTTTGCAGCATATTGTTCTGGGATCAGCACCCTTGGGGATACATTAGTACAGCGATTGACGGAAAGAAGCTGGAGAGGGAAACCAAAGTGAATCCAGCCAAGGCAAGATAAGCTTCTCTTCCAGCCATGGTCACAGATTTCTTTTGCCTTCTTTCTTGCATTTCTTCAGTGATTCAGGCCCAGACTGAGTTCATTCAGCTTCCAAGATGGCAAGGTGCTTGTTCAAAAGGTGGTTTACTGTGTGAAACCAGAGGAAATGTGCGGAACAATCAGACACCAGCGGCACATTAAGAAGATGTATCATGGACAGACTATGTCAATGAGAAGGAGTGAATCCAGGTTCTGTTTTTAGGGACATTGTGTTCCAAGGCAGGCACATAAATCTGACTCAGATACCTTGGTTGTTGGATCTGAATGGAGTTGATTCCTGACTGCCACTGAAATCCAGGTCAGATTTTTCTTTTCATTTGTACTTGTATTAACAGATGAAAGGAGCTGACACATCCACCCAGCTCCAACAGTATGCTCAGCATTGTATCTAATGTTGTCTAAAGGAGGTCTCCTGCCTCAGGGAACTAGCAGCCCACAGGTGTGATTTGATAAGATGCAGAACACTATACAAGAGACATTTCTACTAACTTTGATTAGTTAGGGGAAAAAGGCAGCATGTTTACTGGGAGTGGAAGTGACACAGCAGTGCCCCCAGCTTAAAACCGATTATGCAATGAATTACCTGGAATCAACAGTAAAAGTAGGGGAAGCTGGTGGAAGACTTGGTAGAGGAAATCTGTCTAAAATCGTGTGACTAAAATTAAATGGAGAGGAAGATGAGCTCAAAAACTTAGGCAAAACTATTCTATGGGATTTTTTTTTCCTAGATGCACTGACAGACAGTATCTGCTCTCTGCAGAAATTTTTAATTAAAACATTTTAGTGTTTTTGTTTGCAGCCCAACAATTGTTACTGATTTTGCAGGAAGAGTCAAAACTTTCCCTAAAGAAAAAAACCCCTGTTCTTCACAGAATCACAGAATGGTAGGGGTTGGAAGGGACCTCTGGGGATCACCTGGTCCAACGCCCCTGCCGAAGAAGGGTCAACTAGAGCAGGCTGCACAGGACTGCATCCAGGAGGGTCTTGAATATCTCCAGAGAAGGAGAATCCACAAGCTCCCTGGGCAACCTGTTCCAGTGCTCCATCACCCTCAGAGTGAAGAAATTCTTCCTCATGTTCAGATGGAACTTCCTGTCCTTCAGTTTGTGCCCACTGCCCCTTGTCCTGTCGCTGAGCACCACTGAAAAGAGTCTGACACCTACCCTTCAGATATTTGTAGGCATTTATAAGGTGCCCTCTCAGCCTTTTCTTCTTCAGGCTAAACAAGCCCAGCTCCCTCAGCCTTTCCTCATAGGAGAGATGCTCCAGTCCCATCATCATCCTCATAGCCCTCCGCTGGACTCTCTCCAGTAGCTCCTCATCTTTCTTGAACTGAGGAGCCCAGAACTGGACGCAGTACTGCACATATGGCCTCACAAGGGCAGTGTAGAGGGGAAGGAGAACCTCCCTCGACCTACTGGCCACACTCCTCTTAATGCACCCCAGGAGACCATTGCCCTTCTTTGCAACCAGGGCACACTGCTGGCTCATGGTCAACTTGTCATCCACCAGGACACCCAGGTCCCTCTCCACAGAGCAGCTCTCCAGCAGGTCAGTCCCGAGCCTGTACTGGTGCATTGTGTGGTCCTCCCCAGGTGCAAGACCCTGCACTTGCCCTTGGTGAACTTCATCAGGTTCCTCTGCGCCCAGCTCTCCAGCCTGTCTGAGTCTTGCTGGATGGCAGCACAGCCTTCTGGTGTATCTGCCACTCCTCCCAGTTTTGTGTCATCAGTGAACTTGCTGAGGGTACACTCTAACTCTTCATCCAGGCCATTGATGAAGAAGTTGAACAAGACTGGGCCCAGTACTGACCCCTGGGGGACACCACTAGTGACAGGCCTTCAACTAGACTCAGCGCCGCTGATGACAACCCTCTGAGCTCTGCCATTCAGCCACTTCTCAATCCACCTCAGTGACCACTCATCCAGCCCATAATTCCTGAGCTTCCCTAGGAGGATGTTATGGGAGACCGTGTTGGAAGCCTTGCTGAAGTCGAGGTAGACAACACCCACTGCTCTCCCCTCATCTACCCAGCCAGTCATGCCGTCGTAGAAAGCTATCAGGTTGGTCAAGCATGATTTTCATCATCAGATTGGTCAAGCATGACTTCCTCCCCTTCTTCCCCATCTCCTGTCTCTGGAGTGATGGGAATGAACCCTGCAAGGAAGATCCTGCCACCTCAGATTCTTCTCCATTTTGGGCAGTCACAGGGAAATCCCAGAGCAACGTTCCTCATACCCAACAGCAATAATCTTTCCCCATGTCATTTAAGAAGTGGATACAACATGAAATAAAGTTCAGTTCAGATTCTTCTGGCACCTTCTGCTGTCTACCTCTTTCATTTTTTAGCACCCTTTTGTGCTGGGTGCTGTATGCACAGAATACGTGAGAGACCTCACCCTATCTCTTGCCCCTAGGAGATCAGACAAGCATGCACTGAGTATGTGATTGCTTTTGATTTCTCTTCCCTTCTCCTCCTTCCCCTGACTGAGATTCAGCAGCTTCTGCAATATGACAAGTTCCTGTTGGCTGTCAGGGCACTAAAATAAACCTTTATCTCGTCTCCACAGTCCTGAATGACAGGGCTGGCAATAGGTGCACTGCAGCCAGGCAGCCATTTCTGCCGTACGCTCTTTCAACCTTACTACATGCTAACAGAGCAATCTGTAGCCTGGCAGATTTGCTGTTTTTCCTTGCAAGACCTACAAAAGGAGGCAACTCTAGTTCCTATCTCTTCCTATTGCAGTATCTTGTTATGCTGGGTTATAACATTATTTCTTTTGCCTTCTTATTCTAGCATTGGGTGAGAGTCAGAGCCAGAACACCAGTCCAGTGCTAGAGGATGAAAACCCTGCTAATTCTCTTAAATTAGAACTGGCTGCAAAAATGGCCTTGGGGCACACATCATAAATTGAGTTGAAAGCATGCATCATGCAGTTGGAGAGAAAAAAAGAAACATCTTCCTTTAGGGAGAGAAGACATTACATATTCACACTTCAAGCATGCACATCGTTGCCAACTAATCCTTCTTATTCCACAAGGCTAATTTCAAAACAGCATTTGTATGGCATGGTTTGCTGGGGAGGGCACTGATGAATCAGTTAGCTGCCCTTTATAATAAGCCTTGCACAACTGCTTCCTAGGCTGCTCTTTTCTACTGTCTTGTCTTCCAGTCATCTCTGTGCCACATGCTCCTCATTCAAAGGGCACCTGTTGAATAACCATGCAGCAAAGTCAGCGAGCAGGGGCAACAAATAAGGTGAAGCACAAATACGCAGTACAGCTCAAGCCACTACTTTTCTATGGTCTTGCTGCAGGGACATGGGGATTCTGCTGAATGGCTGTGCTGAGGCTTGAATGAGGAATGATAAGCCTGTAATTTACTTGCATGGCTGTGCGACTGCTTCCTGCTGAGTAGGAAAGCCTGGAAGAGTGTTGTTAGCCCTAACACTGCCGCAGCTCAAAGCGGTTCTTTGGCATCACAGGCATCACACGTGCCATTGGCTAACTGAGCCCTACACTACAACATTTGGTTAAATATTGCTGCCCAACAACAGCTGGGAAGTCCAGAAATTGCAGAAGAAATATGTTTGGAGCCAGCTGCTCTCAGAGTAGCTTCTGATGGGTCGGAAATGCTGTATTCATTGATTTGGAAACCTACCTATGGAGCACGTTGTATCAAGCATTACTCAGTCTGTCTGGCATCTTGAGAATGACCATGCATAGACCAAAGGTCCATCTAGTCCATGCTGTTTATTCAGGAGCCAAAACCAGGGACAGAGAGCAGCGATAACAGAAACAGCAAAGATGCTTCCCACAGACATGCTACCAACCTCTAACTGTTTGTAGCTCTGATACTTTCTGAGGTAGAGAGTGTCTGACTAATCAACAGACACTTAGCTCTGAAAGAGCCATGAAAAGTTCTGTTTCTGCCCTTATGACTAGGTCAGAAAAAGTTACTAGGGGCTGCAGGAGTCACATGAGGGTACCATGTACGTTCAAAGAGATGTCTGTGTCAGGGAGAGTTTAGAGAAAGTATAGTGGAGAGGAGATTTTAAGAACAAGGAGTAGATTTGGGGATACTGTGTGCAAAGGTATCAGAATAAGAAAGAGTTTTGCTTCATGTGACTTCAGAAGGATCAGATTTGAGACACTGCATAAAGTGGCATCACATACAGTGATGTTAATTACCTTAACCATGGATATGTTCAGCAGTAACTAATAATAAAGATGAACTATGATGTATTTCAAAGGGACTTAAAGAAAGATGGGTAAGGATTTTTGATCTTGTTTAGGAATGTGGTAATTGGGGAAATGAAGTAAATTTATCAAGGTCCCAAAGCATATTAGGAGCAGTAAATATCTCACTGCAGTGAAAAACAGATACAGAATTCTTTGAAATCACAGAATAAAGGAGTGAGTGCTCTCTAAACATGGCGGCAAATGTATAGAGCTTTTAAATAATATGAACTCTAGGCTGAGCCTTAGGAAAATAGGCAATGCTGTTGACAGTGCGTAAATGTATACACATTGAGAAAGGATTGTTTGTTGCTCAGCTTTATATATCTTCCTGTTAAAGAATTATTTCCTAAAGCCTATGAAAACATCTGTTTGTTTCAGGAGGTGGTGTTGCTTTACTTTAAGCTTTACTTAGGAGTAGTTGAACACTGGGGCCAGAATAAAGCAGCAGATGCTCTTAGGGCCCTGACTGGGTGATGCAGGAGAGAAAGAAATGTGCTCAAAGTCAACATAGTATAAGTGGATCAGGTTCAACAGGATGTCGCAAAGACATCTGAAAAACTGAGAGGAAGCGGTTCTGCATCCAAATTTGAAAAAAACCTTGTAAACTAATGTTTATCAAGGCATCTTTTGGGCAGTCTGAGGAATCCTAGCTTTGATCCATCTATAGATTTAACTCTAGGAAGAAGGAATAAGGATCTTAGAAAGACAGAATTAAGAGCAGATCCAATAATTTATCAGTAAAACAAACAAACAAAAAGATATGAGATTATTATTAGAACACTTGGATAGATTTTACAAAAACACAAGACTGCACTAGATATAATGAAAGACTTTTAAATCCTCGGTAAAGTTATTAAGCTAGGGCAAATCCGCTTTTGTGGTTCAAGAAGCAGAGTGTGACTACAAAGTAGAATATTCCACTTAATAACGTTATAGGAGAGGGAAGGAAGATTTACGATCTCTTACGCCTTTTAATAATGTCTTTGTAAAAACTATTGTGAAATTCTCAGGATTAGGTCAAATGACATGTCCAGCACGAACAACTTTGATATGTAGGTGACCTCACTGCTACAAGACAGACAGAAAAGCTTTTACAATGGAAAGGTGGAGGAAGTGACAGAAAAGATAGGATTTAAGATCAGTTTTAGGATCAATGAAGGTAAAACAAAAGCTTCCTAAATTTTTTGTGTGCAGAGAAATAGAGCTCTAATGCTGAGCATGATTAAAGTTTTCGAAGTACAAAACCATCCTCTAATTTTCCTGGGATGTGAGATCAGTGTACCTACACAGAAAGGACTCATAGATGTCCTGGGAAATAATGAGGCAAATTTCGGGCCAGTGAGGTTGCACTGCATGTGAATAAGACCTAATAAGAGACTGCAGGAGTTTGACGAGATGGTAGAAAGGCAGATGCAGCAAAGTCCCATTTTCAGTGTGCACAGCATGATCAAAATTAAGTCAGACACGGTAGCTTAATATCCCTTGGGAGACCATTTTGACTTCTTGGATGACTAAACATACAAAGGAGGCAATATTCACCAAAGATCTAAGAATTAATAACCTTCAGTGTCTTCCAAGCAACAATACTAAATGAGCAACATGTTTCAGTAACTTTCCTCTCCCTGTTGGGCTCAGTTTTAGCCTATTAATTCCCAGTGGTTGCAGGAAATGCTGGAAGACCTTGAGGGCATCACAGTGCCTCAAGCCATGGCTTGGTAACTATTGAGGTTAATGCAAGAACTAAAATGACCGTGCTGCTCTCTATTCAAAGTTAGTGGCTAACAGCTAAGCAGGGGGGTCTGGCATGTGTCATCTGTAATATGGAGATTACTTGACACTGTAGGGTTGTTACCTCTTTGTGCTTGGTGTTGCCTGAGGACTTGGTGTTTTGTTTTCTCTGATCTTTTGTATTTTTCAGCTTTTATCCTTAAGAAGGAAATTAATGACATTTAAAGTTTTATGCGGAACTCAGGAGTGTTCTTGAACAGAATGGCCATGCCAGTCTTACCTTTGTACTGTGACTAACTTTGAGAAAGCTGGACGTATATAGCTTGCTTTTCTAACATTACAAAGACTTATTTCCATTTTAGAAACTACCCAAGGAAATAGCATGCAAAAAGCTATGTTGAGGAGACAGAGATCGCTGACTTGAAAAGAACTCTAAAATGAGGAAGCTCAGAATTACAGTTCATGAAGCTGCTGAAATTGTATTCTCTTGTATCTGTTCTTAACAATAGAACCTTTCAGTATATGATCATATGATACAGATAAGATTGTCAAACTCTATCATTTACTATGGAACATTGTTCATACTTGAGCTTAGCTTTCATAACAAACAGAGAATTAGCTTCGTTTTCCACCTCTTTCACTGAATAAATTAGGGTAACAAGGAAGAATTATCCTTCACATTTTACAGCATACAATATTAAAATAAATTTTAACTTGACCCCACTGAGATGAACACATACGAGAAGACCATCAAGATCAGCATACTTGTCTTCTCTGATGTAGGCAGTAAACGAATGCCATTTTCCTCCTTTCTGCCTCGAGCTGAAGTAGACCTTTCCACCTCCACTGAGCACTGCATCTCCTGTGCCGTCACCTGAGTAGGCATAAAGCTCCCTGTGCGCTTGGCTGTGGGTCCTTGTCACCTCCCTTTGTGCTTCCCGCTGCCTTCTTCAGGCTAAGAAACTCTCTCTGGCCTCTGCTTGTGTCAAGTTGTGCCTCGTCTACTGGAGAGAGGGGACTGGCAGCTGTGGGTGGCAATATACCAGGAGGATGGGTCAAGCTGGGTGAACTGTGCATGCAGGTTGTAGGGCAAAGAAAGGGATGCAGCAGGTGTGAAACAGGACTGGCTTCTCTAGCACGTCGCAGTGCCAGGCGAGCATGGTATGTGCTGCTTGTGTTGTATGATGCAGTTCTGTCAGGTAGTGAGGAGGGCTGTGTGACAGCCTGGAGAGATTAGGCTGTCCCTCTCCAGAAAACGCCTCTGTCTCCTTGCCACCAGAATCGCTTGGGGAAGGAACTAATCCCCCAGATTTACGCAGTGAGAAAATTCACTGTTATGCTTGAGTGGCTTCTAAACCTCCAGAAGAACATGCTTCAGAAACACAGCTCTGTATCCTGTGGAGCTGAGCTAAAACAGGGCCTTTCGCTGCAACACACTTTCCACGCACGGGGCGGCAGGTTTGGATTCCCGCCTGCACAGTCCCGGACTCTTAATAAAATTCCATCTGTTTCCTGCCCTCCAGGGTGAATTGCTTTGGCTAACAGTGGGGTCTTGGAAAAGAAATAATAGTAGCTGTACCAGGGCACTATTATGAAGGCTGGGCATAGTGTGGTTCTGGCAATGTAGGAGAACTCTTTTCTAATACACACACCCACCACAGCACAGCTCTGATGTTGCTGGAGTGAGGTGATGATAATCAGAGTGATGGGAATCTTAACTATGAATTTCCATTCTCCGGTATTCATGATTTTATGGACCAAATTGAGCACTTGTAAGCTTGTAAGAGTGTTGCAGTTCCTACCTGCAATTAATATAGGTTTGATACTGGATTTCATCAAAGTCACTATGCGTGCATCTCCCACTTCTAGCAGGATTCTATTTAGAGGGAACTGTAACAAGATTTTGGTCATGGTGAGGCTGAATTACAGATCTGTTGTCTACCCAAGTCCCGTGCTCTGCATTTTGGACTGGGGAGCTCTTCCACCTTCATTAAGTGAGTTTTGTGTTGAGGATCCCACTGCAAGGGAACAGCTCTCTCCGTATGCCATGCCTGCCTGCCAGACTGAGGGATATGGGCTTTCCTCTTTCCTCTCCATGGGTATCTTGTGGCTAATCTAAATGAAGCCAAGGCAAGAAGAGATGCTTTTTGGAGCCTTAAAGCAGGTGGACGTTTACAGTTTTCCTGCCCATTAACTTTGCTGTTCTAACTCCCCCACGTACAGCTCTGGATAAGTGAAAGAGTCCTGTGAGCTCACTCCACCACCTCACACTTCTCCAACACAAATACCTCTCCTCTGCCCTTTAGCCGTCTCTGTGGTTTGTGGAGTCTACTGCTGTGATCCTGATCAATGCATAGGTGGGTCACCATATGCCTGTGAGTGAAGCATGGTCATGGTTAGAAATTCTTAATGCCCTTTCCTGAAGGGCTGAATGCTAGGGCAGATCTGATCTGTTGAGTGCTCTTCATCCCTCGAATCTTCACCCCATAGCTGACACTGCAGTGCCAAGTAAGGGCATAGGAAGGTCATCTTCAGCTTTTCTTTTCCTCTTGTCTGTTTCCTGGGTCCAGGATACCCCACATACCTTCTTTCTGCATGCAGACTGGTGCTGCTCAGCTCAGCTGTTTTGCTGGAGAGAAGGAAGAGTCTGATCAGCTGAAGGGACAGGAAGGAAGGAGAATGAACCTGGCCCTGCCCACCCACCTTCCCAGTGCTGGAGCAGCCCGATCATCATCCCCACTTTGGCTTGAACGAGGGGCATTGTGGGCAGGTGTGGAGCAGGGCCAGGTGGTCCAAAGAAGGCTCAGGAAATTGTGACTCACACCATAATACTGTCATGTTATCATACTGGTATCACTGGGCAGCTCCCACATTCAGTACTGCAGTGTTAGGGGAGTGGCAGTATATATTGCTGGAGAAGCCAGGAGGGGAGCGAAACAGTATTGAGATGGGCTTTTCTTCTCCAGTCATGCCCTGAAGTTAGCATGTAGGACTCACCTCAGTGTTTGTCTCTGTCCCGGTCCCATCACACCCCACAGCACGGAGCAGCGTAGACATCCCCCATGTGGCACTGTAAGGTGGCCAGCCTGGATGCTGACAGCAGCTTGCCATGGCACTGCAGGACTCGGAGAAAATGATGGAACCAGCCTGAGAAACAGGGTAAATTGGCCCATACTGAGCTCCTGTTTGTCACTGATTCTCGTTCAAAGCTTGCCTTGCTTTGTGCTACAGTGGAAGGGACTGCTGTGTATAGCCAACAGCACATACTGAAGGGTGCCTGGGGAAGCAGGAAGGGGCTTCGTGGGTCATCCTGTCTCAGATTTGGTTTGGTGTGTAAAGTATCACATTCTCCCCATGGCAGACTATAACTACACTGAGAATAGTAGCTGATAGGCTGACTGCTTTCTGTGATGACATTTTTCTTTTTGACAGACAAGCAGATGAGATTGCATTTTATTGAAGAGTTATAGTCTTCAGCACTAAGCTGTGCTGGGGTTTAACTGTTGTGTTTGCATTTTTGATGATTCTGAAGCTCAATAATAATTAACATTGACCTGAGTGTTGTACAGACCATTCTTTGTGCATGTTAAAAATCTTTCTACCCTTGCTTCCACTCAGATACTCAGTTTATACACACCATGCAAGAAAACCACATTGTTGCTAAGAATGATGAAAACAGAGAAATCATTGAGGCCATTTCTGACTATGTTTCCTATTGCAAAGTCAGGTGTTTTCAGTGCTGTAAGCCCAGCTGTGCAGGCATGGGAAGAAAAGCGGAAATCACAGGGAATAAATGCAGCGCCCCTGTGCACAGCTCTTTGACGAGCACGATGGCAACAGGTGCTGGTGTCATGTGTGTTCAGTGTCCTGGAGGACGAGCAACCGAGCCGTCATTAAAGGCACTCAATGAATTGGAGTGTTCCTGGACTGGCGTTTTCTGAAGCCTTCTCTGCAAGAGTAAGTGGCACTGCGGCTTTTGAAAACCATGGGTTTAAAGCCACTTATTTCAGCCTGTGGCATATGGACAGTCTTAGGTGAAAATAAACTAGGCTTTCCTTTTGTATTATTAATAATTCAGGATTAACTGAAATCCAAGGTAAATTGACAGAAGTGATCCTTATACTGAGAAATGGGTACTCCTCTAAGGAGATTCATGACTATGTCTAAATCATTTAGAAAAGGAGTTTGGTCATAGTGCTGCACTGCACTGTTCTGTGTCACTAAGCCGTAGATGACTGAAAGGCCAAATGAGATCAGAGCCACAAAGCTACTGAAGGAGACTGAAAATGCAAGTGGGCCAACAGTGGGATTTTCAGGAATGCCTATTCAAATGAGGATCCTAAAAAATCTTTATAAAATTGGCTTTTTTCCCTTCATCATGAAAGTTGGCTAACGAAAGGCAAGGCTACCACTGTATGTGGAACACATGAATAAAGAGAAAACCCAGTCTATCTCCCAATGAGAGCAAGTCGCTCACTTCAGTGCTGTTTTTTACTGAAGCTTTAAATATCCCTAGTAACGGGACTTTCTCAGTACATCTCTTGCAGAGACGCCTCTTCAGTTTAGCATGCTTACCACTGGGACAGCTCGTAAAGGCAAACTCTCTTCCTTCTTGGTTTCATTTAACTTCATCTGGCCACGGAATCAGCCCAATTACAGTCACAGAAGCAGGTTAAACTATGTGGTTCTTCAAACAGAAGCTGCATCTAAGCTTTTACTATTGAACCTAAATTAGCAGCTGAACTGAAGATTCTTTTTCCTTGAACTAGTATGGGCCTTGGGCTGCTGGGGTGACCGCAGGCACCGCTAAACCTTGCAGCAGAACGGAACAGGGAAAAAGCACTGGTTTCTGTCTCTCAGTCTACCCACCCTGTGTTGTAACAACCACCAATACGTCTCGTTACTTTGAAATGATCTGGACCCTCTTAAATCAAAGACATAGCTTTGAATTAATGGAGTCATCTTAATAATTACTTTGTTTAAACCATATCCTCCTTGACAATGAAGGAACATGCAGCGTACACCAAGCAGTGTGTTATATATCACTCCAAATGATTCCTTTTCCTTCTTGAGGCTTACGGCTTTTGAAAATACCACACTTCTCCACCTCCTTAGCTGTCATTTAGTCAAATCTCACAGATGAAGCTTTTAAAATCTATGGTCATTGTTCACTCGCTCCTTCCAGCCCTCTTCCTCAGCCCTCCATTCATGTTATTCTTTGGAACTGCTCTTCCTTTTATTTGTGTAGATTGAAAAGTCAAGGTCAAAGGGGCCTTTCAGGGCATGTCTACACTGTGGGATGCAGTGTTATCCAGAAACTCTGAAGGAGTGCTGAACAAGCCAGTGTTGGCAGCGCAGTGGAGAGACAAAAGTGTCATTTGGATGAAAGCAACCCAACTTGACTTGGTGACTTCAAGAAATGGAGATTCACCTCCTTTTCTTCCCTTGAGTTTTGCTTCTGATGTTCAGTAATACCCTGGCTGAAGTTTGTGCCTTTAATTACCTCTCATTCCCTTCGGCCTTTTCATTGAGATGGACTTGTCCTTTTTTACTTCTGTGTTACCACAGAATTTACCTCACAGGTTGAAGTGATGACAGCCAAAATGGCAGGGCAAGGGATGCTGGGATGTGATTTTCAGAACCATACAATTGGCTGAAGAATTTAAAGTCCAACTATTAGATGTACTTAAAAGGTCCTGATTTGAAAGAAGGGGGTGTTAGGAACTGACATGCCCTGAAAATTTGGGTCTCAGCTTACGGCTCTTCTAATGTAAGAAGATTAATTCAGAGGAAGCTCAGATGTGACTTGCAGTGGACTGGCCACTCACCACTAACTCTGCATGCGTGGGGAACCTATTAAGGGGTTTTTGTCTATATGGCAAAAGTGGTTTATGATAAACTAGAGCACAGAGTGCCCATGGGGCTGGGCATGGAGAGAGGTGGCTCTGCCTTTGGCTCTGACTCAAGGTGGTGAGCAACTGCCCTGGGTGTGCACAGGAAGGTGGCTTGAGCTTAGCTGGCTGCACCAACTCAGCCCTTCTGCTGCCAGCCTGCTCCCCCTCCACGTGGGTGTCTGGGAAGGATGGAGGCTGGGAAGGCTTTCCTCGGCAGGGCTCCCTACAGCAGGGAGGTTCCCTAAAAAGGCCTTGTCAGTGAAGAAAACAAGCTTCTAAAACACTTCTGAAGTGTGATTCGTCTGACCTAGTTTAGGCTCCTGCTTTAGGATGATCTGCATCACACCCTCGAAGTTCCCATTTCTCTTCATTGTCAGCAAAGGGAGTCCAGGGTGACGCTCTCAGCTGGGGACATCCATGCTTGACCGGAGAAGTCCCATCTCCCGAGGGCACAGGGAGCAGTAGCGTGGGTTAGCAAGTGCCCACCAGCTCATGACACACGAACTTCATCTTGGAGATGAGCCCCCAGCACCTCCTGGTGCTGGGGCAGAGGCTCCTAAGTCCCATAGGATTATTCCAAAATGCCATTGCACTGCTCCTCAGTGCTTTGGTGTGGTGTTGCCAGCAGCGGCCAAGGTCATAGACACCCCTTCCTCGGACTCGTGCCCCTTGCTTTCTGCTCCTCCACTTCTTGCCTGTCTTCTTTTATGATTGCGTAGTTTGCCTTCTTTTTCTCTGCGTGCATTTTCTGAAGCTGAATCTGATTTTTGTTATTTAATCTTTTGGTCTTTTTCTGTGTCAGCTGGTGTTTGCCACTCTTCCCAGTTTAGTATATTCTCTGAATGTCATTATCATATAATTATTTCCCTTTTCTAGACTGTAAAACCAGCACTAACAGTGATACCTACTTGACCCTAAAAGGCACTTCCCTTAAATTACATGCAGATGTAGATAGCTAGCTAGATTCTCTTTAAAATGCTGTTTACTTTCCTTAAAAAAATAGTGGGTACTGGGAACTGCAGTGATGTCATAGCAACTGAATATGATTATGTAGGAGTCTGCGCTAAGGGGTATTCCAGAAACTGTATCGATATATGCATGTGTTTATTTGTATAAGCGCACACGCGTGTGTATTTGTGTTAACAACGTGTTTAGATATATTTAGAGAGCAAAGGCCTTAATAATAACCTAACATGATTTTTCTCTCTTTTAGAGGCAGTTTTATATTAAAAATAAATTAGAACTAACTCCATGGTGTGGCAGAGAAGTTGATGTAGTGACATTAGTGCTAAAAAAGAGAACAGCATCTGACTGTGCCTCCCAGACACAGTAAATAAAATACGCCGAATTTGAATTTTGGTAGATGAAATCCCAAAATTCTAGCAGTCTTTTTATATTTTTAACATGATCAACGTTGTCATACTTTGGTTTAACTGTTGCCTGGAATATTTTTTTCACAATGACAGATATAGCTATCCTGCACATACATATTCTGAGAAAGCACTGTGTTGTAACTTTGAAGATGTGTGCTTGGGGGGGTGTGTGCGCGCATTAATGTTCGCTCAGGCTCACGCCTCGCCGTGATCTCCCGTGCATGCAGACCCATACATTTGTGTTCCCACACGTGCACGGGGGGTGGCTGTGCGAACACGTACATCTCCCTCATAATAGTTTACAGCAATTTGCAGGCGGAGATCAATACGCATAGAAATTACTTAGGCACTGAAGTTAATTGAGATCTATACAGAAGGGAAAGGGATGATTTCTGTAGGTGTTGAAGCTATTGTGAAAAAATAAATCCGTTACAGGAGCATCATTTTCCACGCCTGTGGAAGGTCTATAGGACGGACTGAGGGGACCAGGGAGAAAGTTGTCCCGTTGGGTGCTGCAGGACATCACCACGCAGGGTTTATGCCTGCAGGTATGAAGAAGGCAGCACGTACATATATGTTTGTGAGTGTGCCGGGGAGGGGGAGGGGGATTTTTAACAGCCATTTTAGCATCTTTTCCGGTTCCCAGTTAGCTCGCAGCTCCCACCCAGGGTACGTCACCTGTGCTGGGCGCTGCCGTGGCAGTACCCCCCCTGCTTCTCCTCCCCTGTGCACCCACCCCACCCCACCTCACCCCACGCTTTCTTCACGCCTCAGTCCCACTCCTGGCCGTGGCCGGCTGCTCCTTGGGGAGTGGGGCTGGGGGCTTCCCACCCGCCGGGGCCTCCCAGACACAGCCAACCTCACCCCGGCACCCCCTCTCCAGCCCGCAGTGCCCCCTCTCCGCTGTCGTCTCTGTACAGTGGGAAAGTCGTTGGGTAATTGGGTCCAGATTGAAGATTTTAATTATTCATGAGGCTGGCAAGGGACTTGGGGGGGG
>Ga0065711_1030845_pt1 | contig 31239 bp, 27 predicted proteins | sample Hoacrofraction12_FD_59098 | JGI IMG/M metagenome (GOLD analysis project Ga0065711, IMG submission 59098) | Hoatzin crop microbial communities from Cojedes, Venezuela - Epithelial fraction 12 v2 (version 2) | ecosystem: Host-associated > Birds > Digestive system > Esophagus > Crop | place... | reverse complement strand
TTCTATGATTCTATGATTCTATGATTCTACTTTTGGCAATTTTTTGGCCGGTCTGCCGACACCTCTGTCAGAGCCTGAAGGTATGTTCTCTTGTACCTCCTCCTCCCAGTGTCCTGTATCTGTCCTGTGAATGGAAGCTACCCCAGGCATCTTTCCCACCCTCCCTTCTCAGAGCAGGGGTCACCTAGCTTCCCCAGCACCGCCATCCCTTGGTGATTCCCAGTGCTTTCCCCTGTGCATCACTCTTTGTAAGCTAGTTTCCCCACCTCTCTTCTCTGACCCTGCTAACCATGAAGCAACACATTCAGTAAGCTTTTGCAAGCACCTTTTTAAGTCTGACTTGAAGTTTGGTCTTGTGTAATGAGTTATCTCAGGCATCTTCCTAAGCTGAACACCGCATGTCTGTGTATATGTTGTGGGAGAAACCTGATGCTTCGGTAATTTCCAGGTATTAGATGTCACACATGAAGTTAGAATCATAGAATCATAGAATGCTTTGGGTTGGAAGGAACCTTTACAGGTCATCTAGCCCATCTCCCCTGCAGTGAGCAGGCACATCTTTAAATAGATCAGGTTGCTCAGAGCCCCGTCCAGCCTGGGTTTGAAGGTTTCCAGGGATGCAGCCTCCACTACCTGTCTGGGCAACCCATTCCAGTGTTTCACCACCCTCACTGTAAAAAATTTCTTCCTTATATCCAGTCTAAATCTCCCCTCCTTTAGTTTAAAACCATTACTCCTTGTCCTGTCACAATAAGCCTTGCTAAATAGATTGTCCCCATCTTTCCTACAGGCCCCCTTTAGGTACTGAAGGGCCACAATAAGGTCTCCCCACAGCCTTTTCTTCTCCAGGCTGAACAACCCCAACTCTCTCAGCCAAGGTGCTCCAGCCCTTGGATCATTTTTGTGGCCCTCCACTCGACCTGCTCCAACACATCCATGTCCTTCTGGTACTGAGGGCTCCAGAACCTGACGTAGTACTCCAGGTGAGGTCTCACCAGAGCAGAGTAGAAGGGCAGAATCACCTCCCTCGACCTGCTGGACACACTGCTTTCGATGCAGCCCAGGATACATTTGGCCTTCCGGGCTGCAAGTGCACATTGGTGGCTCATGTCCAGCTTTTCATCCACCAGGACCCCCAAATCCTTCTTGGCAGGGCTGCTCTCAATTCCTTCATCCCCCAGCCTGTCTTGATAGCGGAGGTTGCCCCGGACCCAGGTGCAGGACTTTGCACTTGGCCTTGTTGAACCTCATGAGGTTCACACAGGCCCACTTCTCCAGCTTGTCCAGGTCTCTTTGGATGGCATCCCGTGCTTCTGGCGTGTCAACTGCAGCACTCAGCTTGGTGTCATCTGCAAGCTTGCTGAGGGTGCACTTGATCTCGCTGTGTGTGTCACTGATGAAAATATAAAACAACACTGGTCCCAGTGTGGACCCCTGAGGGACACCACTCATCACCAATCTCTATTTTGACATTGAGCCATTGACCACTATGCTCTGGATGCAACCATCCAACTAATTCCTTATCCACTAAACAGTCCACCCATCAATTCCACATGTCCTCAATTTAGAGAGAAGGATGTTATGGGGGACCATTCGAAGGCTTTACAGAAGTCCAGATAAATGACATCTGTTGCTTTTCCCCCACCCACTGATGCAGTCACTCCATCATAGAAAGCCATTAGGTTGGTCAGGCAATACTTGCCCTTGGCGACCTTACCACTCTCTACAACTACCTGAAAGGCAGTGCTAGTGAGGCCGATTTTTGGTTTCTTCTCCCAGATAGTGATAGGACAAGAGGAAATGACCTCAAGTTTCATCAGGGGAGGTTTAGATTGGGTATTAGGATAAATTTCTTTACTGAAAGAGTAGTCAGGCATTGGATCAGGCTGCCCAGGAAAGCGGTGGAGTCACCATCCCTGGAGGTGTTCAAAAAATGTGTAGATATGGCACTTTGGGACACGGTTTAGCAGGCATGGTGGAGTTGGGTTGTCAGTTGGGCTTGATGATCTTAGAGGTCTCTTCCAACCTTCATGATTCTATGATTCTATGAAGCCATGCTGGCTATCTCAAATCACCTCCCTGTCCTCCATGTGCCTGAGAACAGCTTCTAGGAGGATCTGTTCCATGATCTTTCCAGGCGCAGAGATGAGGCTGATGGGTCGGTAGTTCCCAGGGTCCTCCTTTCTACCCTTTTGAAAAATGGGCACAATCTTGCCCTTCTTCCAGTCACCAGGGACTTCACCTGGCTGCCATGACTTTTCGAATATGACAGAGACTGGCTTGGCAACTACGTCAGCCAGTTCCCTCAGCACTCCGGGGTGCATCTTGTCAGGTCCGATAGACTTATGCCTGTTCAGGTTCCTCAGGTGGTCATGAACCTGATCTTCCCTTAAAATGGGAGGGGCTTTACAACCCTGGTCGCCATCTTGTGATCCATAAGTTGTTCAGCACTCAGCACCTGTGTATGTATCCTGTATGTCAAATGATTTAATGGGTAGTTATCAGCAGTCTGTTACTGTCAGTGATAATATACTCTTAAACAACAAAATCTTGTTATGGTGAAAGCATCCTCCAGGAATTTGTATTTATCTGGTGACTGGTACTTAGCCAAAACAGTCTCATCTGTTATTGTTCATTGACATGCTAGGTGTCTCCCTAAAGAAACATAATTTGAGTTATAGTAACCTAATGAAACTCCAGCAGTATTTGTTTTTCAACAAATTCTTGCTCATTAGGATTAGAAGCAACATGCATTTAAATAGTCCTGAAAGCACATTGCCAATTTGCTGATAAAGCCAATGATTCAAATGTGTTCTTCTGTACTAACAGTAAACATGGGAACTGAAATAATTTAGTATTTGGAAGTCTTGTATATGGCACTGTCATAATAAAGATGAGAGTCTTCTGGTGTGAATGAAAATCACTTATGGAGACAAGGATAGTACCAGCCTTTCCTGGCAAACAATAAATACAGAATCACAGAGTGGTTGAGATTGGCAGGGACGTCTGGAGGTCATCTGGTCCAACACCCCTGCTCAAGCAGGGCCACCTAGAGCCAGTTGCCCTGGGCCATGTCCATGCAGCTTTTGAATATCTCCAAGGAAGGAGACTCTACAACCTGCCTGGCAACCTTTTTCACCCTCACAGTGAAAAACTGTTTCCTGATGCTCAGAGGGAACCTCTGTGTTCCGTTTTGTGCCCATTGTCTGGTCCTGTCACTGGGCGCCATTGAAAAGAGCCTGGTTCTATCTTCTTTATACTCTCCCTTCAGGTCTTAATACACATTGATAAGCAATCCAGAAGGTTCCTGGAATGCATTGATAATAACTTCCAAGTGATAGAGGAGCACATGAGGAAAGGTGCTATGCTGGACCTTGTTCTCACCAACAGGGAAGGGCTGGTAGGAAATGTGAAGCTCAAGGTCAGCCTTGGCTGCAGTGACCGTGAAATGGTGGAGTTGAACATCCTTAGGGCAGCGAGGAGGGTACACAGCAAGCTCACTACCCTGGACTTCAGGAGAGCAGACTTCGACCTCTTCAGGGATCTTGTCGGTAGAGTGCCATGATATATATGGTCTTTAAGGTCCCTTCCAACCCAAACCATTCTGTGATTTTGTAAGATCTCCCATGAGCCTTTTCTTCTCCAGGCTGAACCGTCCCAGCTGTCTCAGCCATTCCTCATAGGAGAGAGGCTCCAGTCCCTTACTCATCTTCCTGTCCCTTCACTGGACTCTCGCCAGTGTGTCCATATCTCTCTTTTATTGGCGAATCCAGAACTGGACACGGCACTCCAGGTGTGGCCTCACCAGTGCTGAGCGGAGGGGAAGGATCACCTCTCTGACCTGCTGGCAATACTTTGCCTAATGCCGCCCAGGATACCATCAGCCTTCTTTGCTGCAAGGGCACATTTCTGGCTCATGGTCAACTTGGTGCCCACCAGGACCCCCATGTCTTTTTCTGCCAAACTTCTTTCCAGCTGATCAGTGCGCAGTATATACTGGCGCGTGGGGTTGTTCCTCCCCAGGTGCAGGACTTGACACTTCCCTTTGTTGAACTTCATGAGGTTCCTGTCAGCTCATTCCTCCAGCCTGACAAGGTCCCTCTGGAAGGCAGCATGACCCTCTGGTGTGTGAGCCACTCCTCCCAGTTTGGTGTCATCAGCAACCTTACTGAGGATACTCTCTGCCCCATCATCCAAATCACTAACAAAGATGTTAAACAGGACTGGGCCCAGTATCGACCCCTGGAGCACACTGCTAGTTGCTGGCCTGCAGCTGGACTTCATGCCTCTCTTCAGAAGCCTGTGGGATTGACATCTCTCATTGCTGTAAAGGTGTCCCATTAAGGGCAGGGTTATGGTGGAAAAGGAGGCCTGAGTAACTGCATTGTTTCATAATATTCACTTCAAACCAAAGAAACTGATTTGTAGACTAATCTTTTTTTCTTAAACAAGATGTTCCCCATTTCTGGATTAAAGTATCCCAACCAACTTCTATGTGATACCTCATGGCACTTAAAATGTATTTGGAACTGTCTCAGACAGGCTGGAGAGCCTTGTATGCTAATGCAGGTCACCAGTATTGCGAGTTTCTAACACATGGTGGAGACTGTCACAACACTGGGTAGCATTTAACAAAAAAATGTTTTAAATACTTACAGGAAGAAACAACTTTGTAGAAACAGTTCCAAGTGCTTGCTTGAAACACAAGAGAAAATTTCTCTTTTTAAAGCCATGATCTTTGCAGCTTTGACTTGGAACTTTTGGCAGTGTGGAGATGGCACCCAATTAAACCTCTCTCCTACCAGATGAGCCACGTTGCTGCAAAACCTCTGCTTGTCATTGATGGGCAAGTGTAGCCTTTGTATTCTAGCAGTAATGTGTCTACAGTTTTTCCCCATGTAGAAATGTACAAATGCCCTTTGCACCTTTTGAATGTTTTTATGTAGCCTCTCAAGGAATATCCTTTGGGCGAACCTATTCAATGTAACAACAGTTGTTACTGTAGTAACACAAATCAACAGAAAAACTGCAAAAATTGCATTAAGAGGAAAATAATTGTTTAAGAAAGGAAAAAAAGTGGGTTTTTTCATGTATAATGTGAATCCTTATTCAGTATATCAGTCTATAACATTTGTGGTTCTACCTAGTGCATAAAAGCCTCCCTTTCTTTCCCCTTCCCAGGTAATTGCAGGAAAATAGCCACCTATATGAAACAGGCCAAGTGCACATCTCTGTAGTCTGTCTAGTTTCCTAAGGGTAAGACCTGTTTCATCCTAATGACTTCAGCAAGTGTATTTCTGCTGAAGAACTGGAAAATGTTCTTTCCTCTCAACTAGCAGAACGAAATGACTCTTTCTGATGTCTGTAATTCCAGCTGCTCTCATCACCAATCCCTTTAGAAAAGGAATCCTGCATCTGTGATGGTGGATTAAATTCTTTTGTCTGTGCCGTGACTTTGAGGAGGACTTGTGCTTCCAAATCATCTAAGTGCTGTTACAAATGCCACGCTACTCTCACAGCCCTGCTGGAGAGGGCCTGTGTTCCCAGACAGCCTTATTTCCCATTCTGGGTTTGTGGGCGAGAAACGCAGTGATTCACAGCAGCTGCTGTAGTCCAAATATGGATTATTGACAGAATCATTACTATATCAGATATTTAAAAAGTCTCTTTTTTTCAGAAAATGTGAAGAATTTGGGGACTTGTTATAATTTATTTACCACAGAGTATGTTTGAACACTGGTTTGAAAGTGTATCAGGAATACCTGTACATGTGGGCTTCTGGCCCCAGCTTCCTTGTGGAATAACTTATGCCAGCTTATTTCTGTATCTTGGTTTTCTGCATCTTGATTTTCTGCTCTTTGTGGATCATTTATAGAATACTGTGGGGCTTGACATGTATAGCAGTTTTCCTTCTCCTGTTAAATTGAGGTTAACAGTACTACCATTTATGCTGTAAATTATAATCCCTTCTATAGCATTTTTGTGCATGCAGAACAGATGGGAGCTTCCTTTCAAAACTCTTACAAATTGTTTGTTTACATTATGTTGCCATCCCTTTATCTCAGTAATAGTAGTACTTCCAAAATTTCATTGTTGTGCTGCAGACTGTTTCCACCCCTCCTCTCTGTTTCTGAGAAGCTGTCATGCTGAAATGGGTAGTCAGCAGGTCTGTACTAAAAATGTGGGAAAGGGATACTGTACTGTTTTGAAAGAGTATTCAAGAATCTCCATAATGTTCTCCAGTGACTAGGAACTTGCAATTGTATAACATGCAGAGGTACATGCACTTGGTATGACCCCCTGCTATAAGACTAGGATCGTGTTGTTCTTCTTTATCCTTTACTGTTGTTTCATTGCTTTCTTCCCGCATTCTGTGAGGAGTGTGGTTTAATGCATCCATCTTGAGTACAAGGGCATTCCCTGCCTGCTCTGCATTCACCTGTTTGTTCACATGACACAAGTACAAAAGGCTAGAAATAGTGAAGTGGAAAATTCTCAGCCAATGAAAGATCTGAGGAAGTGTAATGGCATTTCGTAAGTACCTGCTGGTCTAAATATTATGTGATTGTTTGCATTCCCTGGTTTTGATTTCCTGCTTGTGTCGATGGGCTTTTATTTGGAGGACCAAGGGCTGATGTCCTGCCACATCAGTTTTGGTTTCCTGTGTGGAAATCCCTACCATTTTTGTTCATATGCTTGCTTTCCTATCCTATCCCCTTTTCTAGTCCCTGCCATAAGGAGATGGAGAGAAAGCTTACATCTCACTTACCATTCACAATGTGGATATCAGAAAGAACATCATTAGATATCATGAATAGAATGCTTGCGAAAAGTAGTCCATAACCAGCAACTATGCCTAATCTAAAATATATTTGGAACCATTCTGAAGGGTGGAGAGAAAAGAGAGAGAAAAGCATCTCATCATTTTCAAGCCTCTCTGGCCATTGGATTTTTATAGGTCCCAAAAGCCAGGAAAGTCAACAATGCGTTACTGGTTGCCTGCAGAAAATTCAGCAATCCCTTCATTGTTTTGCATTCTGGAAACAAAGCCAAGAAAAACAAGTTCTGTCCTAAAGAGTTCCAGCTCTCTTCATAAACATGTATTTCATGCAAATAAACCAAACTACCCTGAAATGCCTGCTGCCATATGATGTATTGTGTTATAGCATGATAAAATTGCAAGCAGAGGAAAAAACATGTGATGGTGTGAATGATAAAAAGTGAGCCTGCTGAGTCTTCAATAGAGATGATCCTGCCTAGTGGTATGTCTGTCTTTCTGTTTTGCTCTTTCAGCCGCCGAACAGTCCATGTTTGTCAGCGTCCATAATGTCATGCTGATAGATATTCTCTGAGAGCCGCACCTCTCCCATCAGGGATGCTGAATCATGTTTCTTGGGGCAGGGGGTGGGGGGCAAATGGTGGCATAGAACTGAAATGACAAGCAAAAATTATTACTTTGAACACATAAATGAAAAACTACATCACTGGGAATGGTAATATGCCACTGAATTAAGACAACTTTAAATTATAACAAAACACAAGCATTAGAAACAACGTGTGAGCATTTTTCAAGTGCTAATATAGAGTCCTCGTCTAGAAGACTTGTTCTGAACCTAATTATTTATGCAAACATACACAGATCCTTGTTAAACTCTGATCATTCTAATGGCTCTTACCAGTGTCTTAGTTATTCTTCCATAAAAGAAAATACTACAGAGTAAAGATACTCCCAGAGAATGCACAGAATTCCTATAAAAGTAAAAAATGAAAGTGAAATCATAAGATTTAGGTTCTAAGCACATTTCTGATCTGGAATTTGTTGCAAAGCTGCGTAACTTTGCCTCAGAATTTCTGTGGCAGCTCAGGAAGCCTTGATCTACAAATGTGAGTTTCATTTGCTATTTTGAACCTGTATTAAAGTACAAACTCCATTTTGCATACTGAGCATTAGGTGAGTATATTGCAGCTTCACCTTTACTGAAGTAGGCTGGGAATGCCAGGAGAAATTTTCATGCCTTTCAGAAAGCCATCAGTAAAATTTTGCTAGGCTTTGATGATTAATTATTCAGAGAAGTGTAGACAAAATATGGACTATTGATACAGGCAAATGTGTTTTTAAAGTCTGTATTTTTGGTGGATTGATGGCCAAGAGTCACCATGGAAGCTGTGAGGAGGGGTCACGGAGGCTGCCTGGTTTAAGGATGGGAAATTAATAAATTAAAAGGCCTTTTAGAGATGGGATTGGGTCCTGAGGAATAGCTGCTCAGGAAGACAATGGAGAGAGAGAGTGTTTCACTTTTTGCAGAACAGGGTTTCCCACTTTTATTTGTTTATTTATTACGCTCAGTGATTCACGCCCATACACATTTTCCTCTTTCTAACGAGTGGACTAATCTTTGGCAAAAAAGTGTGCTCAGATTCAGCGAGAAGGCCAGGGCTGTGGTTCGTAACTCAGCAGCACAGTTGCCTTGCAAAGTGATGAGTGGAACAGCTCCTGTTCTCTGGGAGCCATCAAGCTTGCCTTGCTCTCCTTCAGCCAGCTCCTGAAGGCAGGGAGCTGCCCTCTCGTACCACGCTACCCAGACTCCTCTCCCTCTTCCCTCAAGGCTAATTCACTTGCAGGTTTCATAAACATAATTCTTCTGTGTTTCTATGACAAGAACCGTTGTCTTTAAAATAAAAGCAGCAAAACAAGTTAAGACACGCTCCTCTCAGTTGCCAAATAGCTTTTTCTCACAGTGACAGGCATGCTTTCTGTCAGCCCACAGCTGTGGGTGTTTTTGCTGTAATCAGCCCTGTGTATGCTTTGAGTTCCATAGTGCAAAACACCGCTAAATGCTCAGATATTTTCTACCTGAAGACAACATATGACGGAATTTTTGTGCTGGTGTTGTGTGGTATAAATTTGATAGGAACTCAAACAATGTATGTTTCTTTGTTGCGTAAGAAAATTTTGAACGGAGAGTTCGATGTACAGTTACTTCTTTAGATTGACTGTGTTACTTCTCTGAAGGCCCTGAGGGAAAACCCTGCCCATGGCCCAGGAGTCCCACTTCAGCCCAGCTTCGTCAGTCCCTGCCCCAGCGACACAGTCAGTGCAGGTACGTCAATAAATTGCTTAGGCTGTAAAAGCACTGGTCCAGAAAAGTTCTCTCTGCATCTGTTCCAGTTCTCATCGGTACATTTACAGAGCTCTGCAAAACCGGCTTTGTCGTTTTCACTGGTTACAGCTCTTCCCCTGAATGGCAGGGCACGCCATTCCCACAGTGGTGTTCAACTGCGTTAGAATTAAAAGTGCAGCAAATAGGGCACCAGACCACTTTTTTACTTCTTTTAAAATCTTTGCAAATGTTGTTGTCTTCCAAAAGACAGAAAGGAGGTGTGTAGGGATGTTTTCATAGAGTAGGGCCTCTCACATTTTCAGGTTATCAACCACATGTTAATAGAGAGGATGTTTCCTGTCACAGACCCATGTCATCCATGTGTCAACCACAGCAATGTGTGATGTGGTAAACTAAGATTTTAAGACAAATAAATACATTTATCTATTTTATCTAAAGCATTTCCAAAAAGCTTATCTAAAAGCATTGTCTAAAGCATATCTGTCTCATTTATCTAAAGCAAGATGAGTAGGAATTTTTTTTTTCTATTTGAGAAACATTAACAGCAGTCTTCAAGACCTGATTAGGTTTTCTTCTCCTGCATATCCGTTCTCCAGACAACACATGTTAATGTCTACTTCTTTCCCCTGCAATTTTTGCCCAGCCATCTGACCTTCTTGTCTCTGAGAAGTATGCTGTGGCCTGTTTTCTTTTTCTCCTGAACTGATTTCCTTATCTTCTGTCTCCCGCTGCCCTCCCTGAGAATGTATTCTTGAAAGATTACTGCCAGGGAGTATGACCTAGAATAGTACTTAGTTTATCAGTTACTAGGCTACAGGCATAATTAAATCCAGTAAAATATAAATGCAGTTGTCCAAAATTTTTGTAATTCTTAAGCTTTCTATGAAAAAAAAATTGTATTAATTAATGCAGAAACTGGTGAGTAAAATTCTATCCCCGTGTAAATCTGAGTGTGGACTAGAGCAGCGTGAACATCTCTGTGTTCCACGTCTGTGGACAATACTTTTTCTGGGATGATACTTTTATAATCTGTGCAAATTACTGACATGATGGCATTGACCATGAAATTGTCAGTGTGCAGCAAGGACCAGCAACTCCCTGAAGGACAGGGTCAGATGCATCTGATGTCTTCCATCATTAGCTTTGGACTGTGATTTGCTTTTTGTTCTTGGATTGTGTCTGCAAAGAGACCACTTCTGGGGTTGCCGGTTGTTCAGGAGTTGCACCTGCAGTGAACTTAAAATGCTGGGGCAGTGTATACAGCTGCCAGTGCACAGCCATAGTTCATAAAGTAAGCAGAGAGCCTTGGTCATAACTTGACCAAGTTTTACTCATTCAACTTGGTCAAGATACCTTGCTTTTACCTGAAATGAGTTCTACCCTTCAGATGATCCAAATATTATTTGAAATTTTTAAAAGACAAGCTAATTTGGTATACTGTACAGCAGTTAATTCATTAATTCTATTGTACGGACGTGATATACAGTCTTCCTTTTCAGGATGTAACTTGGTTAAAGGTAAGACTGATTTATTGGCAGACCACAGGAATACAATTGTGCTCTGTTTTATAGAAAATGTCATAAATAATATACCCTGAAATACCCCTCACAGATACAGCAGACTATAAATTACAGAAAGTAGTTGTGTAAAGACATTCTACAGTGAATTAATTAAGGCAGTCAGGCATAAAGCCGATAACACAAAGAAAAAAATGAAAAGATACAGGCCAGGGAGAAAATCTATGCTTTTGATTGAGATTTGAAAAGAGAGAATGAATTGATGAGGCAGAGAAAAAGAGGCAATCTGTTTCAGATGGCAGGTTACTGATGAGAAGGTGTTTACAGCAAGAGTAGTAAGTGTGAAGGAACAGGGAAACCTGGCTCTAGACTGCAAAAGGAGAAACAGAAGAGGGAAGAGAAATGTGTTGGGATAGAGAAAATCCATAGGTTTGGAAAGCAAGAACAAGAGAAGGCTTCCAGCTGGATCATGTACTGCATGGAAAGCTGAACTGAGCAAGACTTTAAGAATCAAACTAGTTGTGAAGAAAAGAACAGAAGATGGAGATAAAACTGTAAAAGGGCTAATGCAAAAGAGATGACATTCAAAGGTATGTTTATGGGGTAATTATACGCAGATTTGTGCACTGGAGATTGAATCCTGTCTCGTGCTGTGCTATTGCACATCAACAGCAAAAGCCTGCACAGCCTATCCTCTCAAATATCTCTTCAACCATACATAAACAGAGTAGAGTGTTTTCTTATGGCTCAGAAAACATCCTGGGCTGGGGAGACTGACCAGTATAGAACTGTTTCATTGCAAATCTAAGGTGAAGTTGTCTGTCAGTAATAACCAGGCTGTAGGTAGCTTGTAGCTGTGCTGTAGGCAGAGCCCTGCTCTCCCGTCGCACTCTTCCCTCCTCAAATTTCATGCTGTAACCGTAGCCTGCAGTGGAACACTGCTCCTCCGCTGCTGCAGTGAAGAGACTGAATGAGCATTTGTATGGGTGAGATGATGTCTTTTTTATCTCTTAAAGCGTCACCCAGGAAAGGACCAGAGTTAAGAGTTAGGATACCTGGAAGAAGAAGGTGGTAGATCGCAAGATTCAGGCTTGTTCACCTGCGCTCTAAGGGAGTGAAAGCTCTCTCCAACAGGCTAGCATGGTAGTAGCACACCACACCAAGTCATGGCACTCTACACTGCCTTTTAGCACAGCAGAGATTCACTATGTTTCTAAGTAATTAATATATTTACCCAGGTTGATTCCTGCAGGGCAGTAGAGGAATTAATCCTGTCTGAAAATATTCTGTTTGTGCCTAGCTTTGTGTTTATGAAACTTTCGCACAGAAGGTTTTATATTCCTTTTAAGAAGAATGACTTGGTCTATGTTAAAAAAAGATGCAAACAGAAAACTCCTGCTGGTGTAGCCACATGGAGTGGAACAGATTCCCGTAGAAGTACGTTATTTGTGGGTGTCAGCACTGTGTCTTCGAATAAGATGTTGAAATACAGTATGAGTATGCCATTTATTCACATTTCCAGAAAGATACAGCTGGTAAAAATCAAATGACCTGAAATAACAAGTAGTTAAAATTTTTCTATAATAAGGGAGGTCAAGCAGAACAAGTCAGTCAGTCAGTTACCAACAAACAAAAGTAGACATATAAGAAGGGGTCATTTGTGCCATGTTCTCTCTAGAAGTCTAGAACTCTTAATTCATTATGGAATGAGGCTCTACATGAGCACAACTCCTAGTTGCATCCCAGTTTGGCATTTTTCTTAAAGATCTCATTTGTAGCACTTTTTTCAACATTTTTTTCAACATTTTTTTAACATTTAAATTTTTAAAACTATTTAAATTTTGAATTCAGAAAGAGTTTCTGAGTATTTTTCCCTAAACTGCAGTGGACATATAAAAATGAGAAGGTATATTGTAAGACAGATGAATTAGAATGTTTTTCAGTCAGTGGTGGTCTTGCTGATTCCAATAAAAGAAGATTCACCTGTAACAGTCAGAAGAATCAAAATGTACGATTTACACCTGTTGTTTCTGAGAACTGGTCCTACATTAGGTTCTAATGGCGATAAGGGAGGTAGAAAAACAACTTCTTTTTGCAAACTTTTCACAACTCCTAGAAAAAAAAAAAACAACAACTCAAATCTGTTTGATAATTTGTGTTACAGCCAGCAGTCTCTGTCTGCCTATAAACAGAATAATTCTCCCAAGTACTATCACATTACTAGATGGTAAAACCACTCCATTGTTCAGGTTCCCATAGTAAATATTCATGCTTTTATGGGTTCCTGTAGCTGCAAGGGCTGATTGGGTATGCAATCAGCCTTTTTCTTTTATTTCCTTTTCATAGAAGAAATGGTTTGTAGATTGTCAGATGAGTAGCTGTGGACTCTATCAGCCTGACACCTTGTTAAGCTAGTGGCTAACAGATAGATCTGTAAATCTATCATCCTGCACGTTTTGAGCCTTTCAGTAACATTGGGTAGCATGGTGGCTCAGTGATGATCCTATTCATAGGAAGATTTTCCAACAATATTGACCATCTTCAAAAGGCTCAGTTTATTTTAAAATAATTGACATTATCTTAGGAGAAAAAAGTTTCGTTTGATACTTCCAAAAAGTACTGTTATGCTTTACAGATGTTTTCTGATGTAGGGCAAATACTTTTAAAAGAATAAGTCTTTAATTTTTTAAGGGATATTTTTTAAATGTCTAACGTTCTTTTTGTTGAACTCAGAGATAATTGCTTTAGGAAAAAAAAATTCACATAAACAGAGAGAGTTTTTCTTCAGGTAAGTCTACCATTACGAGATTTTTTTGTTCATCAAAGTTCTGATCCATGAGGATCCATGAGCCTTTGCATTGAAATCATGCATGGGGTTCGGCAGTAGTCAGTTAGTATTTCCTTGGGTAGACCACTGGAAATAGTTATGTGTGATGGATACCAGAATGTGGATGTGGCAAACAAAGAATATCAGAGTTTGGGTAGAAGCTAGAAACTGAATGTTGCTTAGCAGTGAACATGCTGGGGGATTCCAACATGTAAAAACACTCTCACAGGCACAAAATTTAATTGCTCACTGGTTATATGCTGCACATGAAACAGCCATTAAAACAAACACTAGAATGGGAAAAATGCTCTGTAAATAGTCGATAGTGACTGTCTCACCGACGCTGCTTCTGTGCAGCAGAAGAAAAGAAAAGCTAAGCTTGCATTTTAATAACTATTTGAAGATTTGCTTTAAGTGGATGGAGCTTCCTGCTAAGCGGCTCACATTATTTTTCTTTTCATCCTTGTGTGCCTGAGAGATCAATTTGGAGCCAAACAAGACCTGAAAGTACAAGGAAGAAACCTGAAGTATTGCAAATCTGACTGGCAGGGTCAATTATGAAGTCTTGATTTGAAGATTTGAGAAAGTTGCGTCAAAAAAGAATCCAGATCTGAGAAGGTGTACAGGATGAGGAGCCCATCGTGTCTGTGTACCGCAATAGATTGCTTCCCTCCGTGGGAACAGGTATGCGAGTCTCTGCACGGATACAGTAGGACTTCCAGGAAACCTCTCTAACTTGTGCTCTCACACAGAAGCGACTTCTTTCCAGCAAGGTACTGCATTAATAGTGGCAGTGGCATCAGCCGTCCCGTGGGTGACAGAGTGCTGCAGGAGATACAAAGGCCTGTGCCTCTGAAAGCACAGTCCAGCCCAGACTGTTCATGCACGCAGCTTTGCATCATATATGCCTCTGGGGTGAGAAAAGACAGAGCCATGGGAGCTGTATTGTCCTCGGGGACCCTGGAAATTAATCAGAATCAAGTAGGAGGAAAAACCTGCTGCAGTACTGCTTCATCTAACCTTTAAATGAGGTTTACCCTGTGCATGCGCAGTTTTGTGGCATTTGTTTACAGAAGCAAGACTGCATTTGCTCGGTGTCCTTTACCTTCCTCTCTTGGACAGGCTATGTGCTTCCACTGGTGCAGTGACCGGTGTATCTTTTCCATTTTTTTCTGCAAGGAGGAAAAATTTTGTGTGTGCTCTCCATGTGCATGATTGGGCGGCTGGCTGCAAGGGGAAAGGCCACCAAATATTTGCATACTTAAAAACAATTATTCTTCACTTTTTTTTTTCCATCTCTCTAACGTGAGTCTGCTTATGTAATGCTGTTGGGGGAAATTCAATGTCTCCCTTCTTTGCATGGGGAGGTACAACACTTGGCTCATGCTGATTGCTGCTGGTCATTTGCGCATCTCTGTGTTATGCTGGACTGTCTTGTCAATATGCAAATCTTCTACTCTGGGCTGCTTCTGTTGCATGTAGTGTTACCTTATTTCACAGTAGTTTCATATTAATTAGAGGATGATTCTCAGAAAAAGGAGGGACGTGTCGAAGATACAGTGGTTCCCACAATAGGTAAAGCACTGCACTGAATGCTCATTAGTAAGACGGCCTGGAAAGTCATAATGATAATAGAAACAGCAGTGACAATGTCGTGGGTCAGTGCTTTGCGTGTGTATGTGTTTCAAATGCATGCAAGGGATCCTATTAGAGCTTTAAAATCATTTTAAAGGCTTTGCCTCAGCAAGTTTTCGTGCTCATTTAAACCCCCAGTTTATCATTATGAAGTGTATTAACTTTCCCGTGTTTAATGCTTATTTCTGTCCTGAGAGAAATAAACAAATAATACTTTGCAAATGGGTTTCTTGGGAAAAGAGGCTAAGTGGCAGCAGGGTATCGTTTGCACTTACAGCTGATTGCTTTAAAAAGCTGTTCTAGAGTTCAAAAGGTGAAAAAACAGACTTGGTGGACATGTGCATTTTACTCACATTTTCCTTTTTGCTCAGAATGGATTTACAGAGCAGTCTTTTGACAGGCATGAGGCAGTGCCAGTTATTCAAGTCATCTTGCATGAAAGAAGAGAAAGCAGTAAGTCATATTTGCACAGTATTTCTGTGAGACTTCTAGCTTCCGGTGTAGGCTGCTCCCCCCTGCTCCTGCCATATATACCTGATGAAAGAGTGGTTTAAAATAGAATCATAGAAAGTTTTGGGTCGGAAGGGACCCCTAGAGGTCATCTAGTCCAACCCCCCCGCAGCGAGCAGGGACACCACTAACTAGATCAGGTTGTACCTGTAAAATGTAGTGGTACCATAGTGGGAAAAGATGTGTTCCTTTTCCACAAGCATTTAGAAACAAATAAGCACGTTTATGAAAGAATAGTGTCTCCTGAGCCAAAACTTGGGCATGCAACTGCCCACAGCAAAGGTTCATGTAAGGCCCCTTAGAAATGTGTATTACAGGAGTGAAGGCCGTTCAGAGTGTTGTTTGAGTGGAAAGGTATGTGCAAGTAATGGAAGAAGAAAGTGTAAATAGTGGGAGAAAGAAGCAGAGAAGAGTCCTTGGGAGGGTGATCCTGAGCAAGCAGTTTGTGCTATGGGGCCTTGGAGTGGTGAGTCGTGAGCAGAGACGTTGTTTCTTGCTGTGCACCAGTGTGTTCAGGCAACAGAACTCTGTAAATAAGCAGGAATGCACGTGGGATATTTTGTTCCATCTCTGACTGATTTTCCCGAAAGAAGTCATGTCTAGTATGGACGTGCTTTTTATTTTCAACAAACAGTGAGATTCAGAATCGATTTCATGCTTTCCTCCTATACATTTACTGCCACGGGGTGCAGTTAGTATTCAAACTTCTTTTCTCCTAATCACCTACTGCCAATTGCAATTCTTTTTGGAAAAGTAAATACTGATTTTTGTCACATGGGAAAAGTCAGTTGAGGGCTCGGAAGAAGACCGTCACATATTGTGTGATCTAATCTGCTATTCAAGTGGAAAAGACTAGTATATTAATTTGACAGTATTTTAACACTGAAATTAACTGAAAATGCAAATGTTTGAGAAGAAGTGCTCAGTCAAACCAGTTCTTAATATCTTCATGCCTATTTCTTGGGATTTAAATAAAAGTAGCTTGGCTTTTCAGATGGCTCAATACTTCCATCATCTCTTGGCTTAATAAGCCCATCTTCTGTGACACTATCACAGTACAACTTGTTTATGAATCTGTCCTTATAACATCCATGGAATGTGCTTGTTACAGAAATGTGTTGTGGCAGCGAGTGAAGGAAAGGTTATAAAAAAAATTATTGTGGGTAGGGATCTGAATCACTGTAGGGCTTAATACTAAAATTGCCTCACAGGAGGTACAGCAATTCTGCACAAAGACTGTGCAATTTATAAATGGAAACTTTTACTCTGCAGCACCTTCTCCATGCATGATTAGGCTTCTTTTAAAAAAAAAAAGGCAGCTGTGGTGCAATGCTAACACTTACGAGTGATGCATGATTGATGATCCCCTAAAGGCAGTGAGAGAGAAAATTACCTCCTTCACTCATTTAAGGACACTATTAGAAGACTCAATGAGTTCAAAGCTCAGGAAATTATGTTAAGAGGACTGAATCAGTCTTTAAAAAAAATCAGGATAAATTATTTTCTCATCAGTTCAAGGGTAAGATTTCTTTTAATGCACTGTAAAAGAAGAAGAACACTTTGACACAATGTTACATGGTACTCTTTAAAAATATCTGTCACATCATTTGTGATTTACTCACATGGGTACTGCTCTCTCCACGTACTAAATGGACTGCAATCTGCAACCAACGCAAATTAATATTCCATTTTAATTGCTATGTATGTCCTAGTACCTCAGTGTGAAAAGTAAAGGGATCCTCCTCTTGGTTGTGAAGGTAACGATATGCTGGGAAAGAACAAAATGAGCCAACACTGTTCGAAACACCAGTGTTTTCTCCTGCAGGGCTCGAGAGTGAGACCAAGTCAGTGCCAGCTAGCAATGTACACTTCTGCTGCTAGGGAGAGGGAAAATGGGAACGGTACGAAACAGATTAAGGGTGCTTCTTTTCTTTCATTTTTGACTTGCATCCTGTGTAATTAACTGTCTTGTGACACTGCTCTAGTGTCAGTCACGAACCGGTGAGAGGTGTGCGACAGCTGACCAGAGGGACATGGAGCTGGGTCTGATCTGTCGCCATCCTACTGCGGCATGCGTGGCAGCTACTTTTTACTAGTTTCAGAAGAAAAGAAGACTTACACAGTGTCCCTCTCTGTGTCTGTCTGATCCATGCCTGATGCCTTTAGCAGAAGTTCTCTGAATGATCAAAATTTGGAAGAGGTAGTTGTCTCAAAGTTGTTATGTTCTACACAATTTCCAAGGGGCAGAGAAGACGCAGCTTCAGCAGCCTTGTAAAAGGAGTGCCCACTGTAGCATGAGCTCTACCCTGATGAAGCACAGGAGAGTCTATACAGGGGAGTCAATATGTTACAAGTGCTCCAAGTGGGATGAGCATCAGCAGGAACTGACACTGTGTGAGGTGCCAGAGAATCCAGCCACAAGAGACATCCTTAGGGAACTCAGGTTTCACTGCTCTTGTTACTTTAGAATTTTGTAAAATATGGCTGTCCTCACCTGAGCAAGCTCCTGATTCCAAAGGTGTCAAGTTTTATCACAGCCTTTAAAATAAGGGGACATTTAACTGCCTACAAAATACACCTTGTCTCAGATTCTAAACAAAATTCACTATGGGAGTGGTCTCCAAGTACGACACTAAGTGGCTTTAACTTATGTCAGCATTCATGGATGTTATGCTTAAGAAAACCTGTGTGTTGAGAGGAAAATAACTTTTTAGTTAAAGTGAATCACAGTGAGCTTGTAACATGTCTCTGCCCTATCACAATGTTTCAATGTGATTTTTCCGATGTCTTTTTTGAAGGGTAGGAACAATTTTGAGATTCTGTGTTCAAGTAGGAGAGAAAAAAGATTTCTCCCCAGCCTCCAGATGGGAAGATAAATTGGTGATTTTCTTAATGCAGAACCTTTATTTGATGTAATAAAGAAATAAACCCCTAAAATCCCATATTACCACCTGCCATTTCATAAAAATAAGGACAAATATTAATGACAGATGATCTAATTTATTTGTGTCTGTGCCTGTTCTTGAGGGGCTGCAAGCAGCACTGGAGTGGTGAGGGAAGTAAGAGAAAAAGAATATCTTTTTGTTAGCTTTTGAGCAACTTCCACATGTCCCATAATTGGCTTAACATCTCCCCTTTGAGGACTTGAGATTACTTCGCCAACTCAGCCAAATTATCTGCATTTTAATAGCCGCTTAAGCTTTAAGAATGACATGTGAATCAATCCTCTGTAGTCTTGGTCAAGACTAATGCTTTCCTACTACTACATCTTCACAGTGTCATAAAATAATATGAATTTCAATGAGTTTCTTGAAGCTACCAGGCAGAGTTGAACATTCCCACTTTCCCTTCACTATATGAAAATAGACATTTTTTCTATACACAAAAATATCTGTTCTTTTTCAGACTGACAATATCTAGTTCTAGAGAAGCAATAAATCAAGAAAGAACAACAGTAAAGTATCCATGTTGAAGTCATTCTTTTAATATGTTGTATCAATAGGTCTCATAAAATAGCAGCTACCTCATAGCTACCATCGCAGGACAGAAACTCCCCTTCACTGGAAGTGCAGCAGACGGGAAAATGGCAGTGGCTATCTCTAAACGAACTGAGTCAGAGGCAGTTCTCAGCTCCTATGTATAAAGCTGCTAGACATTTTGTGACGGGTCCAAGAGGGCCCCAGATGCAGGCCATTTCCTCTCCACTTTCAGATTTGTAGTTTATTTGGGAAGGAAACAGGTGTGTAGGCATGAAGGGAGTCACATTTGCTCTCTGAACAAATTCTGGTGTTGGGACAATCAGGACCATGTGTTTGGTGCACAGTTTAGATTTAGTCAGTATCTACATACCATCACATGGCTGAATACACCAATAGAAGCGCTAAGTTTCCACATGAACAGGCTCACTGAAAATTTGGCTCTAAAAGCTCAGCACAAACCATTAAAGTGCTGGCTTCATCATCATTAAAAACTAATCAGGCCCATCACAGCTGAAACATCAGCTTCTCTTGTTTATATACAGAGCACATCATTAATTTATTTAAATGTCAGCAACAAACTTCATCAAGGTTCCCTACACTTCACCCTACATCCTTGTGCAGGATGGAAAGAGAAGTTCTTGCTGCTAACCATCTTAGCAGGTTCAGCACAACATACTGCAGACATGACCTTGGATACATTCTTTGAAATCTCTGAGGCTGGAGTGTCACAGGCCGTTCTCTATACTGGTGGCTTAGCACTTATATGCCAGGAGTGCTTGTTCATGATACTCCTCCCCTCCTTTCGCCCCCTGCCCTCCCTCCTCGCCCCAACAACGATGTAAAAAGCATCCTGTAAAGGCCAGAATTAGTGCAGATGTATATGCATGGACTGGGAGAGAAAGAGGATAATTACATACACTTCTAAAGTGAAAAAGCATTTTTCTTCCTGGAGTGAATGTACTCAATTCAGCGGACAACCCTCATTTGCTTAGCTTTGCTGCCCACTGGGACTGAGAATAGCATTCTTTTCTATTCTGCCACAGCTTACTTTCCTTGCTTCCTAAATGATCTGTGTTTTCATGAAAGCTTGATTGTTGTTTTGTTCAAAGGAATTTTTTGACATAAATTACATGTTAAATTAGATAGAAGATGCAGATAGTACAATTAGCGTGAGGAGAAAAAAAGTCCCTGGAAGAATCAGATCCTTAAAAATGTAGGAAACGGAGTGTATTAACTTCTGCATAATGAGATGTTCTTGATGCAATGAGTTAATGCATTAGCCTTTCATCCTAGAAACCTACATTCAAAACAAGAATAACACAGAAAAGATTTGGTAGCTTCATACCGTTCTCTTTTGAACATTAATCCACCTTATACAAGTCACAGCACAGTCTGATTTGCCTAGATGCTAGAGAGCAGACGACTGAAACGGCGTGGAATGCAGCCAGTTCTCTTCTGAGCACTTACAGGGAGGTCAGGTCCCGTTAGTCCATTGCTTTCCTGTGATTAAAGTTGTTGCTGCTGTAAGTTTTTTCTTTGTTCAGCTGATGTTTGTGCTGCCAGTATATACCAGTTGAAAATTTGCCCCTATGTTTTTGCAATATACAAGTAATAGTCTGTTACTTAGATTTCATGTAATTATGACACAAAGAAAAGTTGTCTTAGCTAAGCTCTGAAAGAGAGAGGGATAGAGAGGCGCTTGCTTGAGCAGCCAACAATAAATAAGCTGTGAAAAGAGAAGCCTTATTAGGATTGCTGTTTTTCATCACTGTACTCCATTACATTACATCAAAATCAAATTGCATTAGGCTAGCAGAGCACCAGCTGACATGCACATTCAATCAGGGCTTTCCAAAGTAAGCTCCCATTTTATTATGTGCATTGTAGGCAGTACTTAAATATTAACTGACTACAAATTCCACTTAGAAGCATTTTAAAAATAACCCCTGATCCATTCTTTTTTAGGCTTTGGATAACAGAATAAGACTAAGGCTTTGGGTGAGGAGGGGAGACATCTACCCAGAGTGCTCCGTTTCTTGGCTGTGGTGAACAAGTAGGATCCAGCAAGAATTCCATGCAAAATCATTAGTGCTCAGGTCCTTAGGACATATACAGCTTGGGACAGTTAAATGTTAGCACCTAATTCAGGATCAGACCTTCAGACACAGGTATGACTTTTTTCAAATCCCAAACACAGAAATTTTGATTTGCATGGCAGCAGTGCACATGTATGTGTTTGTAAGCTAGGGATGAACAGTTCTTCTCCTTTTCATTTATTACCTCTCTGAAAAGATGTCTGTGTACTTGTGCAATTGTACAAGTTGCAAGAGGTTTCTTGCCCGCTTCCTGGCCTTGATATTTGCCAGCCTGACTGTCAGAGCAGTGCAGATCTTGGATCTGTTGTAAACTGGAGCCACAGCACTATGAGCTTGCTTTTCTTTCACTGGTGAATCTCTTTGTTTCTGTTTTTCTCTTGGCCACTGAGATGCACTGTGTCTCCCTACATGAGGCTACACTGAATGTACATACACTCCCATGCAGTCCAACCTCCCACCATGCCTGGTGCACCTGTGCAGCTGTAGATTTGATGCAGTCTTTGTTCCAAAGTCACTACTCTGTCAGGACTATGATTGGAACAGGAAAGGAAAAGCCGTGGGAGAAGGAGCTAAAAAGTATTCAGTTTCACAGAGAAATAACTTTGCCAAAAATGAAGCATCCCATTAACATTTTGGCAGTTTGGTGTCCACATTTAGGCTTCTGCACATGCACACCACTCTCCCAGTCTGAGCAAGGAAGCAATTAATATCTGTCTCAGCTCTGCTCTCAGTCAGTAAAGCTACCAAACACCCTGTGTGTTTCTGTTGTATTCAGTGTGCTTGTGGCACTCTGGCGTCCATCTGTTCATCACAAAACAGAGATCTATGCTCATCCCTCCCACCTTGCAGCAGTGGACCATTGCTGCAATGTCAGGCTCCCTCCTGCTAGCTGCCTCTGGGAGTCTAGGCAGTTCAGTGGCACAGCTATGACACTGAAACTATGACACAGCTATGAACTGAAAGGTGCTCCCCAACTCTCATACAATGCAGGCATTCATCGTGGAGTTGGAGGAAATATGGTTGAGATCCTGGCACTGAAGGAGAGCTGCACACCAGAGCTCTCGTTTCCTCAGCAAGTTCAAGGACTAGCCAGCAATTACGTAGACAATGTCTCCCACTGTCACCCTGAGACAAGTGAATTTTCTGAAGTTCTTAACCTAAGAAGTAAGAAGAGGGATGAAGTACTTTAACATGGAGCTCTCAGACACCTGACCTGGAGAGAATGAGAGTTCACATACAACTCAAGAAGTGCACCCTTCTGATGCCTAACTATTTTCTCCTCAGCATGCTGCAGTCACATTCCCAATTTTAGTCATACCTATGGTATCTTTCTGTGTCTCACCTTCAGCTTTAAGACATCCCTCCCACATAAAATCTACAAAGCATCGTCTCATCTACAAGTGGCTCAAGTCACCTCTATAAACTTTTATCCACCTCTTGCAACGGAGTAATGCAAGGATAAAGCTGTAACCCACCAGTTAGCGTATTAGCGCCCTTTCAGCAAGTTCGTTATTCTCATCACACCTCTGTGTGGGAAGCTGGGGTGCTGCAGGGTGGCATGTCATGCAGATATGACATGTTCCCTATATTGCTCTCCAAACCACTCTTTTTTGTTATGAACTGCTAAAAAGGGGGGTTGGAGCTGCGCCTTGAAGTGATGACGTTGCTATGATCAAAAAGCAGTGGTTACTTCATGTCAGTCTAGTGCTGGACACTGCTAGAAAGAAAAATCCAGTCTAACACTTAAACATCTGTAATAGAGAAGCATTCTCCCCGGAAACATTTTCCTATGAATCCTGGCATTTCACTACTTTACACTTCAATTATTCTTGACTAAGAAATGCAACAGGAGGATTCCAGAGGCTACCCAGTGGAATAAACAACAACCTTTATAAATGCAAAGACTATAAATAAGCAGGCTGTAAGAGCTGGATATCTGCCAATTTAAACAGCATTCAGAATGTGAACTTTTAATTGAGATGAAGCATTGCCGCACTATGTATTCTGTTTATTACTTTCCATTAACTTTCATGTGACCTATTTATCTACCTCTTGACAGGTTCACCTCTTTGAGAACTTCACAGAGAAAATGATATTTTCCTTTCTGTCTGTTCAACTGTGATCTCCATTTGAAGCATCACTTAGCATTCACCGCTAAAAGAAATAATGCCAAAGGCATTAAACATTGCTTCATACTCCCCCTCTTCTTACTTAATTTTCCTTCTGTTTCTTAACCCTACTTATCTTAAAGTTTGGAAAAAGTATTTGGGGAACAATTTTCATGGTTTCCTTTTCGACCATTTAAAAAGAGACAGATGTCTTGCAGTTGCTAATTTGGTGAAAGAATAGGAAGCAAGAAACACTAGAAACTATTGTTAACTTTAGTCCTTAAAAAGGGTACAGGCTTATGTTAAAGAAGTGATTAATAATTATGAATCAGAGTTACTAAATTTTGGATTCATAGGCATATTTTTATCCACAGAGTTTCTATCTTTATTTACTCAATTCCTACTATAAAGGCAGCAAGAATGCAATTGCAGTGGTTTTGGCTGTAAATACAGATTTCTTACAACTCTTACTATGTCCTTGCTGAATTTCATCTTCCTGAAGTGAGTGGGGATTCTGCTATGAATGTTGCTTGGTGAAAAGCCTTTCTGGTTTCAGCTACATAGTGGTTACTCTATACCTTCATTTTTTAATACAAAATGGTTTCAAGTCCTGCTTAAAAATCTGGTGGTGTGATATGCTCGTAGAAGAGGGTTTGTGAGCATACTAGTTCTTGGGGTCACTGCTGTCCAAAAAAATGAGTGGAGACCACTAGGACCCAATGCATACCAACCAGATGGTGTCAGGGGAAGGATCTACATATCCATGAGGAAAGGGAAAAAATCAAGGTCTCCCCTTTCTAGCCCATGTATGATAGTTGGTTAAAGCACCTTGTTAGGAAAGACCTAGAGTTTTTATTTCTCTAGTAGTGCAAGCCACACAACTATAGCCATACTGTAACTATGATTTAGCAAAATCAAGATATGTTTTTGTATTTCCTATGGAAAAGGCACCCATATGGTTCATTAATTTACCATCCAGTTCATTTTTATTTGCTAGCAATGTTGGTAGATTGAGAATAAGATTATAGCTTATTTATTGAGCCTGAATAGAGCCCCATATCCAATACTGAGGGTCTTTATGAACAGTGTCATTTTAAGGGTTGTTTTTGAACAAGTGGGGACTAAATATTTTTAGAATGTTCATACTAGTTTACAACAGTTAGAGAGTACATTGCATTAACATAGAATCATAGAATGGTAAGGGTTGGAAGGGACCTTAAAGATCACCTGGTTCTAAACCCCCTGCCATGAGCAGGGACATCTTCCACTAGACCAGGTTGCTCAGAGCTCCATCCAACCTGGTCTTGAACAATTCCAGGGAGGGGGCATCCACAGCTTCTCTGGGCAACCTGTCCCAGTGCCTCACCACCCTCATGGTGAAGAATTTCTTCCTAATCTAATCTAAATCTGCCCTCTTTTAGTTTACAGCCATTCCCCCTTGTCCTATCACTACACACCCTTGTGAAAAGTCCGTCTCCATCCTTCCTGTAGGCTCCTTCAGGTACTGGAAGGCTGCTATAAGCTCACCCTGGAGCCTTCTCTTCTCCATACTGAACAGCCCCAACTCTCCTAGCCCGTCCTCATAGGAGGGGTGCTCCAGCCCTCTGATCATCTTCGTGGCCCTTCTCTGGACCCTGTCCAACACATCCATGTCCTTCTTATGTTGGGGGCTCCAGAGCTGGACACAGTACTGCAGGTGGGGTCTCATGAGAGCGGAGTAATGGGGCAGAATCACCTTCCTCGAGCTGCTGGCTACGCTTCTCTTGATGCAGCCCAGGATACGGTTGACTTTCTGGGCTGCAAGTGCACACTGCCAGCTCATGTTGAGCTTCTCATCCACCAGGGCCCCCAAGTCCTTCTCCTCAGGGCTGCTCTCGAGCCACTCTCCACCCAGCCTGTACTGTATGAAATAAGAATTGGCACTAGAGTATTCTAAAAATACTGGAAAAATTATTTTAATATGTGCAAAATGAAAATGGTCATTTACATAGTAGGAATATAATACCTTTTTACTGCTGAGGTTGGTATCTGGAACATATAAATGCAGATTGGGCTAAGCAGAAAAATAATTTCTAGTATGTGATTGAGTAGAAAAGTTATCTGGTTATGCTGAACTAATTTAACAAATTTTAATGTGCTAAAAGCATTAGTTTAATTTCATTCAATAAAACTTACTTGAATATGCTCCAGTGTCCCATCCAGAAAATAGCATACAAACTTTTAAGAAGCATCCCTTCCATACGCACCTAAGGTTACTGTAAATTGTTATTCACATGCTCATTAAGAGACAAGCTGGCTGTTTACCTTTGGTCAGATAGTTCCCAAGAGCTAACGTGAGGATTAAAACTGCTACGTCAAATACTGGAGAGTGAATTCCAAGCCCCCAACATGCTCTGCATGAAAGATTATCTGCATCCTCTGTAACCTTTTAATCTGAAGCCCAGGAAGTCATCAATCTAAATTCGCCTATTGAAATAAAACAAAAAATACTGACATTCACTTTCTGTCTGATTTCCTTTATCTTAGCCTTTGTTTCCTGAAATTCCCCTCTTCCTTCCCCAGTCACAGTATAGCAGCTCTTGAGATCAAAAAGCCATACACAACTTCCTTACTCCAACATCTTTGCTTGCTTTTGCTGCAGGATAACTTATTTCATTCTGAGTTGTAAAAGGAATACAGTTGAATGTTGCCATTTTAATTTACTGAGCAGAGGGTTAGACCCTACAGGACAGTTGCTTCCTCCACAGTAGAGCATGTGGTGTAGAGAAGATCTTCCCATAGGTACAAACACAAAAGCTTCATTTCTCATAGGTGGTCAGCAGTGCTGTGGGAGTAGAGCACTCATTGCATGCCCAAGGGATGTTTTTTCAATAAGCACAGGTTTCTTGCCCCTGAGCTGATATGTGCTCTGCAGCCAGGAGAAAATGGGAGCATGATTTGCTGTATGGTTAAGGCTGAGAGACTGGTATTAAAAATGCTGTGTGAAGAAGTAGGTAGTCCATGAAAACACCAAAATATTCACTTTTCAGGAAAAAATGAATTCAAGTTTCATGACCTCTCATGAATATTTTTGCTCCTCTGAACATGTAACCCCTTCCCTGCAAAGCGAACATCCACAACAGCCTATTCTGTCATACCTAGGTCTAAACGTTATTTGGAAAATGAAAGACGAAGCACGGACTGTGATATGTGCTTCAGGGCTGCTTGCTTGTCAGACACTATCACAGAGGGAGATAATTGAGGTGGTGGCTAATTGAGATGGTGGTGGAAGCACTGCTGAAGCTGACTGCATTATATCAGCAATTTTTTTTAGACCATTTGCTGTCTGGAGACCTTACTAAATGCCACCAATCTCAGACATGAAAGCAGTGGCTACTGTTCTATTGAGGTTGTTGCTTAATCCTTTATAAATGTCAAAAAGATCACAGCCTTTTCTTCTAACATAAACATCTGAGCAGGCATTTGTGTATTTTTTTGTTATCAACTTTGTTATTTAATAATTACTTGTTAACTGCAAGGCAAGCAAAACAAGTGGAATCGTAGAGGCATGGTGAATACGGAACCCTAGATGTTACTTGGCAGTGATACATACATTGAACCATTGCATGCATTAATAGGTGTCACACATGAACTGCTTCCTTGTCTTTGGCTTGTATTCTATGCAGCTTAGGATATAGTTTCTCAGACAATTTAAGTTCCTAATTGAATGTGCTCATTATTTCAATTTGTTTACCTATACCTCAATAAACATCTGCCTGAGTTGTGAAGTAAAGTATAAGACAAGTTGAATTTTACTGCTAATTCATTTCTAAGACAGGAGAACTACCTAACCTAGTCTTAAACTGTTGTAGCAAAGCAATGACACTCTGATTAAATAACTAGTGAGTTCCCGTTCGCTACCATTAATGTGTTTATAGTTAAGAAACAAAATTTCATCCCCCACCTTCTCCAATTGACTTATAGGGTTGTATATTTCTGACTTCAAAGCACCGTTGAAAATTAGGTCTTCCTTGGAAGAGTCCTACCAATCCTTATATTTTGTCACTACCTCTCATGCATTTCCCACTTCAGTTACCACTTGTAGCTATCACACCATGTCAACAATGTGCTCTTTCTCACCAGGTGCAAAAAGCATTACTATTCATGTTCTTTATTTTCTTAATTACATCTTGCACTTCTAGTTACTCTGCCTCAGGTATCTTAAGTATTAATCACTTCACAGTCACTTGTGCTAACCTTAACATAGCTATCCACTTACCTCCCTATCATCAACAAACCAAAATGCTCTGATTACATATTTGAGAGCAGACTAGCATGCTGTTTTTTCACTGTGATGCAGGTTTCTTCAGATGTATACAAACCAGTCTCAATCTTCTGTTCATTTCCTCTCCTCAGACATCTTTCGCTGTATGAACTTGTCCAGTAGGCAAGCAATCAACAATGTTCTTTATAAAATGACTTGCAGTCTCTCTGGAACAGCTTTTATTAACACTCTCCAGGCTCATTTTATCTCGTTAAACTAGTTTCACATTTTCTTCTCCAGGAAATAATAGTCATTCCCTCTGTTATTAACTGATATATTGCTAGGAAGCCTTTAGTTTGTACTCTCGTTCTGTAACACATGGATTCTAAATGAGTTAAGTTTAGGAAACAGCAGAAAGAGACTTTTTCCTGAGCTACTTCAGCTGTTGCAATTTGCTGACAGCATTAGGAGTAGGAAGGGGTGAGAGGCTGACTCATTTCATGGTACTGGGTACTGAGCTGATGCAGCACTGGAGAGATGAGATCTACCTATTAAACTGAATTGGCTGGAGTCTGCTTCTGGGATAGGAGTGTTGGTTTCTTATCTCCACTGCCCCCAGGGGGTTTGAAATTCTTCACAGCAGACACTACGTTTACCTGCCAGTTCTCACACAAGGATGCACTTACTATTATGTTAATGTTAGCAAACAGTGCTCTAGGCGTTGCTATGGACTATCATTTCTCTAGCTTTTTATTTGCTGCTCAACTTTTTAACAGGATGTATTTTTTTAGCTTTCTGGAAACCTTGTATATTTAACAGTATGCTGCAATATTGCTGCTAGGTCAAGAACACAGCATTGCTCTTCAAGAAGAAAATGAACACTTTAGATATATATTGGGGGACAGCAATATGAATGAGCGGAAATCTACAATACATGACCTTCAAAGAAAGACTGAGTGAGTTGGTGTTACTGAGAGTAAAAAACAGAGAACTGAACAGAGTTGAATTAATAGTCTTCAAATACATAAAAGGCTGCTTCAGAAAGAAAAATAATAATCTGTTCTTTCTGTCCATAGTCAATAGGTAAAGAAATACTGAGCTAAAGCTGCAGCAAGAAGATTTGGTCTAAGTCCGAATGTGACATTGGCATACATAAGAAGTTAATTATCACCTGCTCTGTAACGGCTCAGCATTTTAGTCAGGTTCTTTGGGGTTTACAGGCCAGTTCTGTGAAATACATGACCATAGCAGTTATTTTTTTTTACATCAATTTTAAAAGCTCTTTGATATTTTAATTTAATTGTGGCCCTGATTTATTATGTGTCCTATAAGCACAAAAACAATCCTTGCCCTGAAGTGACAACTCAGAGAGTAATAAAAAACATTATTATTGCTGTTTTGCTTTGTGGTAGCACTTAAAAATGCCAGGCATGGCTTCAACTCTTCTGTGTAAGACAGAGTATACCTACCTTACCATCACAACTGTCCAACGGTATTACAGCCAAAAGGCCTTCTGCTCTGTAATGGTATAGAACAAGGTCTCTTCAGGTTCTCAGGCAATAATTGTTCAGGATGTGGTGCAATGTAGCTGCAATAACTGGTGATCCTATTTTAGACGCTGTCTTCCATAAAGCTTTTAATTAATTAATTTGTCATTTTTCATTGGGACAGCCCTACGAAAATTAGATTGGTTACAATATATCCACGCAACAAGAAGTCTGCACTGTTGCCACTCAAAATAGAAAAGATACAAATCTTAAAACTACATAAAGCTACTCATAATTTAAGTAGCTTCTTATGTTGCTTCTTACCATTTCTTGACATCTGTTTGGTTATATTTCAGCTAAGTGTTGAAGACCCACAGCGAAAATTGTTCATCTTTGTTTAAAGGGAGACAATTTAATCAGGAGAAGTCTTTTATTTTTATAAATAAGGAATTTTACTGTATGGACGATTGAATGAGACTATCAAGTGCTTTAGCTAAGAAATTGAGTGAAGAGTCATAGTAACTCTTCATAGTTGAGATATTAAAAAAAAATTTTCATCATCATGCTTGTCTAATCACACAGCATCTCTCACTTAAGTCTTGAAGTGCTGAAAAAATTACTGGAGAAGTCCTGCAAGACAGATGAGTATTAAGAATCTCACATAACATGGAGACACTAAATACACTCTTAGCTTTGAAGAAAACTTTTAAAGACATACAGAAGTTTTTACTCATGCTCTCATCAGTGAGGAACACAAGATCCAGTAAGAACATTTCTGCTTATATTCTTGAACTCCCATTGTTCTGATTTTTCTTTCAGAAAGATGGTTGCTGTTCTACTAAAGTATGAAACTCTATCTGAAATGTAGAACACTCTTTCTATGCAACTTGGTGGAGGGGATTTCTGAGTGACCAAATTATAGCAGTTATATGCAATAGCTGCAATTCAGAAATGTTTCATCTTTCAGGGAAATAACTGGTTCTGCTGTTATTTTCTATCTAAGTGTAGGGAAATAGATGAAATTTTTTCCAAAATCAAATAGATTTGTTAGGTAACATCATAAAACTGTATTTAGCATGAGGAGAAGAGATAGTTCCATAAAGTTTCATATTAGAAAAGATAAAAATTACTTTGGACTATGGAATAAAATTTCTTCCACAAATATTACTCCCCACTCCAAGTTATTATCTAATACACTCCCAAATTACTCATGCTCCAGAATAATCAGTGTCTTGAGAGTAAGTTTTAGGACCCCTTCTGCAAGATATGGGTGCATTTAAATTCTACAGACCTTGAAATACATGGTTTAAACTTATGATACATATACTACATGCAAAAGATTGAGTGAGGAAATAAAAGGCTTCCTGCTTCATTTATTCTGAGAAGGCAACTCATTTCAGCTGTAAATTTGTTCTTGGATGACTGATGTTTAAATTGACTAGTGCTAAAACAGAAGTACATGTCATCTACTCCTGATATTAACTCAGTTTCATTTTAGAATGAGATGAATGCTTGATATTTTTAGATTGTTAACTGTAACAAACAAGTAATTAATGAGCAAAAGAATGAGAAAATCTGTGTTTCTAGATTTTAATTTTGTGCTTGTTTGACTGCAGTTTCTAAGAAAGTGCTGACTTGACTGAAGATTTTTATTTCATCCTAGCATTTATAAAGTGTCCATATGGATACAGATTTTGTCATAGGCTTGCACAACAGGATAGAAATTGTATTTATTCCATTTACAGATAACACAGCACTAAGAGGTACTACCGAGAAATTGGAGAAAAGATGAGAATTTGGAAAGATCTTGACAAGCCGCACAATGACTTCAAAAAGTGGGATGCAGCTGAGTAAGGACCAGGAAAGGTTCTACTCTGACACAAGAAGAATCAGCTACATAAGCATGGGATAGATCTGGTTGTTAGTAACAGCTCTGCAGAAAAGGACCTGGCAGATCTAGTAGATCACATGCTGAACATAAGGCAACAGTTGTGAAAAAGGAAGATGCTCTAGTACAGTGTAAGACAAGAGCCTGCCTTGAAAGGCACATCAGCCTCTTTTTCTGATCTACTCAACATTCATTAAATCCTAGCTGGAGTACTGGGTCAAATTTGAGCGTGACTCTTCATGACAGGTGAACAAATTGAAGTCAGTCCAGTGGATAACAATAAGGATAATGAGAAGTTAGAAAACATAGCCTCAGAGAAATGTTGAA
>Ga0065711_1030844_pt1 | contig 31246 bp, 22 predicted proteins | sample Hoacrofraction12_FD_59098 | JGI IMG/M metagenome (GOLD analysis project Ga0065711, IMG submission 59098) | Hoatzin crop microbial communities from Cojedes, Venezuela - Epithelial fraction 12 v2 (version 2) | ecosystem: Host-associated > Birds > Digestive system > Esophagus > Crop | place... | reverse complement strand
GCAGCTCCAGGCCCACGCCACAGAGGGGGAAGCCCACCTCCCACAGACTGCGTGCGGTTCTCACAAGCAAAATGCCTTTAAAGAGACCCTAATCTCATCTGTGCTGGTGGCGACTGAGACACTCTTCTGAATTCCTCCGTGTGAACAAGAGGAGCCTATCCCAGCTCTGCAGCCATGTGTTGGTGGTTTTCAACCTTCGTTTCCACAGAAGAGAAGTTTAAGTGTGCGGGCTGCAGGAGCGCAAGGCCCTCCAGCAGACTCCCAGTCTGGATGTCCCGCAGAAGGTGGCCGCAGGCCAGCCGGCCCTGTACCCCCCGAGGTGTGACTGGCTGTGTAACACTGACTGAAAAGCACGAATCTGATTACTCCTTCCCCGAGCGCCTTGTGTCTGATGAAGGCGTACCTTCTACAAAGACACCCTGGGCTGGCTTGGAGGACACCAGGAGATGGAGTGTCCCCTCCTGGTCCTAGAAGAGAATTGCACTACTGGCAGAATTGGAAAAGAAACGCTGAGGAGGATTTACATGTGCAATGCTGATTCTGCGGCAGAAATGCCCAAGGTGAAATGTCTGGACCAGGATGCAAATTTCTCCAAACTTAGCAGTGCTTTTACCTCAAGCTGTCCTTGAACCTGTCTCTCCACCTCTCTTTAGTACATGGTACTAAAGCTCCACCTTCCCTGTAACGTTAAAAGCACCCAAGACCCAGCTGAAGACTACGTTCAAGGGGGAGGTTGAGCCCACACGCTGGGGTTGCAGAAGCCAGAGCAGAACCAGCTCCTCATGTGGGTACGACAACGCTGACTGCGAGTGTTTCGGTGGAATTGGTGCTGGCAGGAAGGGACGGAGACTGTTGATGTATGTCAGCACAGGGGCTCCTGGAAACCCTGCAGAGCACTACCATGTTCTCGCACGCTAGACTCTACCTCCCAGCAGTTACAAGCATGTCACACACAGAAGGATGTCACCAGCCACAAAGCCAGTATCCTAGGTGATTTTTTAGCCACTTAATTTGCAGCTGACCTAACTCCATAAGCATTTGGTCTGTACATGGAGAACATGCTTGAAGTTCATAGACACATCCCCCGTCACTGCCCGCCTGAAGCTCTGGCCACCTCAGACGGACCTTACGCCAGTTTTCGCACTCAAATACCAACCTGAAGACACGGAAGTGTCACAGGGCTCACTAGCCAGAATGTGGGCAACACCTTCACTACGCACTCACCACACTCCTCAGCCCCAGGCTCTCGGGTTCGGCGGGCGCGGGGCTGGGGAGGCACAGCCCAGCACAGCGTCTCCTGGCGTCAGTCTCCGGCTCAATGCAGCTGCTGGTTCAGAGCGAACGGGAGAGGGTCAGGGCACATGGCCTTCCTGACCCCCCGAGCCACCTACCAAAGCGTTTGTCAGGCGAAGAGCCACAAACCACACACACGGTTGCACAGAGAGACAAGGGGAAAGGAAGCTCTGGGAGGAGTCTTTACGCGGGAGACGACAGCAGCTCCCCAGAGGTTGTCCTGTGAGAAGGGGCTGAGGCTGAGCACGCAGCTGGGTGCTAAGGCACCTCGCGCTGTCAGCTGAGAGCCTGTGCTGGCTGCCTTCCCCTCACACCTGGGGATTCGTGTCACTCAGCAGCTCCGGGGACAGCCCGGCCCGGCTGCTGGCCACGTGGCAGCGCCTGGCCTGGGAACCGCACGGGAACTGGTGCTGAGCCGGGGCTGGCAGCGCTGCAGCAGGGAGGCTTGTGCTGCTCCCAAGGCGCAGAAATCACAGCGCTTGTTAAAGGCGGCTGACAATTAACCAACTCCCAGGCCAGCCGCCCCGCTCGGCAGCCTTCCTTTCTGTGGCTGTGGTCACAACAAAATGACATTGACACGAACACATAGCTGACACAAACAGACACGAGGAGATCACATCAACCTGCCCTGAAGCAGATGGTCTGTCCCCTCCTTGGCAGACCATATCCCAAGCAGGATCTGCTCTAAAACCCAGCGTACACAGAGTCTGCAGTGTGCACTTGAACCCCATAAACTCCAGAGAAGTCAGTGGGATTGCACAGATTTTAAATGAGTGTGAAAGGATCAGCAGGCTCCCACTGTTTAGAGAGCCCAAATGCACTATGCAAACAGTCTGATTCTGCTCTCACATCAATTTTGCATCATTCCAGCTCATGGTTTTCAGCAGTTACCCTCAGCTGACATCCACGGAGCGCTGGAACAAAAATCATGCTTATAGTATCTTTTCTCATTCAGTTGTTTCTCTAGAGCAAAATTTGTACCAGTGCAGGGTCCAGTCCCTTGTTTCTGTTCTAGACACATTCTGAGCACTGAAACGCAACGTCAGAAGGCTGCACGTGGTACGCACGGGTCACTGCAACGCAGCACCTTTCACCCCCCGCGCCAAAGGCCCCCAGCAGCGACCGCGTGGGAAGGGAAAGATATGAACAGATTACCCCTTCACTGGTTTTCTGCAAATCTGAAGAAGTGTTTCTTGTGTCGTTGCCTGCGTCCCCAGCATCAGAGCTGCTCTTATTTTCTTCCTCTTTGCAGTCCTTATCATCTTCATCACCAGGAGATTTCCGTGACTGCTTGGAGGATTTCTAAAACAATCAACAACAAAGTTAAAAACTGAGTTTCGGCCACAGAAAGACATTTCTGTGACGTATGCGAAATCCTGTCTGATCACGTGGTTCCCTGTTCCAGGTGAGTACTGGGGAGGAGATGTGGGGTGAAAAGTATTTTTAAGGTGAAGTAGTTGGAGTTACTGCCATCACTGAAGCAAAGGGAGTTCTGTGTTCACCACAGGTCAGCAGCGCAGCTGAGTGTGAGACAGACACAGTAACAGGAGATGGGTATTAGTGCTGGCTCACCTGTAGGGTTTGTTAGTTAATGAAACAGATGGTGCCAGCTTGACAAAAGGTTTGATTAAACACAGAGACGTAAAATGAGAATAACATTAGCAGAGCTGCTTTCCATACTTTTTTTAGTGCTGTCAGCTTTAATATATTAACATTAAAGCCATGTGGAACCAATACATCTTTTCTGCTCCCTTTATGTTATGCAATTCTACAGTACAAAAGGCTAAATTGTGGCATTAAGCCACCATTTTCCTAATCCTCTGTTTGCCCAGAGTCTTCTGGAAAGAAGATGGTAGACCAGACCTGAATTTCTAATGCAAAACACACAACAGGGGTGAAATTACTTCATGCATTTTGTTCAGTGGATGAACCACAAAAACTCCTGCTTTCTCCCAAATTATGCCTGGATCACATTGTTTGCTTCCTTCTTTTAATTTCATTTAGTTTTCACTTTCAGAGAAGAATAACACGAGTGTGAATGCACATGACTCTGCCACACTTTCCACAACTTTTTAAGCAAAGTACAGACCTGGAGGCACACAGAGAACTGGAGGAAGTGGCCATAATGTTGCTCCCTTTCACCCAGGTGAGAAGCGAGAAGCGTATCTGAACACAAAGTTGTCACTGCGCAGGTGATTATGTTCACCAGCCATTATGAGGCAGTCTAAGACACATGACTCTTATGTTCCTCATCTACGCTGTTACTGAGATATTAACAGGTCAGGTAGGTCTTCTGTCTACAAATTGAGTGTCCTGCTGCCTGCTCAGTGAATTAGTTCTTCCTCCCTCCCACTCTGTATCTTGTACTGAAGTATTCTACACTCAGCTACAAGAGGAGCCGCCCAGCACACCTGACCCTACCACATCTTTTAGCATGGCATCTGGGGCACTCGCACTGGGGGCAGGAGAGGGAAGCTTGAATTCTCCCAGAGAGGAACCAGACCTGAACTCCTGTCTCCCAGGAGGCACAGTCCTAAGGCTTTTTTTGCCCTTCGTGGGGAAATACCTATCCAAGATGATCAAACCTATCAATCCATCTTTGGGTGGATTTTCTTCCCAGCCCTTCTGAACGCCTCGCCATACTTGCACCTCTTCTCAAAGTGTGGGCACCAGAACAGGGCAGAGTATTTCAGCTGCTGTCTCACCAAGGCTGCCTACAGAAACAAGCGCACCTCCCTTTGCCTGTTTGAACACCATAGTTGCGGCACTGGAATCAAAAGCTGAAGAAGGAAGAACAGATTGCCGTGAGGTGGACAGCATTCTAATTATAAAAGCACATGGGTAACAATGGAAAAACTCAGAAGATCACCTTTGAAGTGTAGGATTTTTTCCGTTTTGAGCCTGCTTTTTCATTCTTTCTTTTTCCTTTTCCATCCTCTTCTACCCGATCACCTTCCTCCTCACTGCTGGCATCTGCTGTATTTCCTCCTTCTCCTTCAGTTTCTGATGAGCTCTGTTGCTGAATTGCCTTTCAAATAAAAATAAGAGTAACAACATAAACAATAAAAATATCACTAAAATCTATTACTTAATTTTTGTTCTGTACTGAAGACAGAAATCCTGGTAACAGACAGCTGACACTTTAATCGCGGTGGTCAGGAAGAGCTCAGGTCATTCCTGCAATTACCAAGAAAAAGGGCCACAAAGACAAATTTCTCAGTCACCACTTGGAAACGGTTATCAGATGCAGATTTTGGGATTGCATCTTCTGAAGGGTTTACACAGAAACAGAAGATCTGATAACAAAAATGCGCTTGCTGGAGAACTAAGGGCTGCTCCGTGGAGAGGCCTGGCACGTTCTGCTCTGGGCAAAGCTACGGAGACTTCTAGACTGTGGCTGCAACAGGAGAGACTCACTCAGGAGAGAAGATGGCTCTTACAAACCGCCCCAGAGGGCAGGATCTCTGTGTTAGGAAAGAGCACACGCTGACAAGCAGGCTGAGAGCTCTTTGACAGTCCGTCTCTCACAGCCTATTCACGAGATTTTTTCAAATCCCCAAGTGTATGCAAAACATCTGTGGGGCTGAAAATATGCAGCGGGAACTGCGAGGGGTGGCAGCTTGTCTGCAGGTGGTCCGTACCTCTGGTTTGTCAGGTTTTGTGCTAATAATGTAATAGGTGTTCGCCTTCTTCTGGAGGTGATTTTTGCCTCCAAAGGGCCCCATTTTTTTAATAAGAAAAGCTCTTTGGTTTTATACAGCCTACCAACTACTCTTCTCTCCCTCCAGCTTCACTGACTTTTGCTCCGGACATCCAACAGGGAGAGCTGTTGTACAGCAGCTACTATCTCCTAACGCCAGCTTAAATCTCCACCTTCTCACCCCTCACAACTTTGGCAGTGGTGTCCTACGTGTTATACATTACCAATATAAAAATCAAAAGTGCAGTGACCTTAAGGTCTGTGTAAAATACACTGAACCTGATATAAAAATAAACAACAGAAAGAAGTCAGAAATTATTCATGTTTATATTGGAGTAAATAAAACCTTCCATTTTTAATTCAGCTAGATCTGCTGCAGAATTTTCCACTTCACCACCCCAGAACATCACAGAAAGCAAAGGGCTCTGCAGTACGATTAAAGTTCAATTTGTCACAGAGTGCAAGACCAGAGCTGTCTTTACATTACACAGTTACAAAAGCTGTGAAACTTTCTAGCTCCACCAGACCCAGGACCTTCCACACCACTCGTACAATGTTTACACCGACAAGCAGTCTTCAAAAAAGAAGACAAGAAAGACAAGGAGGAACAGAAGTGAAAGTCATTTACCTGATATCCAGTAAACTTTACTCCAGGGTTGTTTTCTATTTCCCACAGGCCTTCATTAAATCCTTTTCGCTTGTTCGACTTCCCAAACTTATCTTTATATTCTTTATACGGGAAAAGGTCTTTGGGTCCCAGGAATGCACTGCATTTTAACAAAGGTAACATTGGAAAAAGGATTTCAATTTCTCCTCTTCAAAAAAAACAAAACCCATTAACAGTGCAAATGTCTTCCCTATTCTTCTGCTCATTCCATAATTTTTTTTTCAGTTTTATTTGTTTGTTTGTTTATTTTTTTATTTAACGCACTGGCTTTGAGTTACTGCTGTGAGTCCGATTTAATGGACTGGCTCACCATCCTGATGTTTGATGTTGCAAAATCATGCTGGGTCTCTCTAGAAACAACAAAACCGAGTCTCATTTATTATATTAACTACTGCTGGGAACTGGCACTCGAACGGTTTATGAAAGGCACTGTATGACGTAACTGCCTGCGATAGCAAGGGACCAGACCTCCAATCCTGTGTTTTACAAACCCAGAAAGGCCTAAAAATACCGTATGAAAAGTTAAAGCATGTGAGGAGTGCCTAGAACCCACAAGCCAAAACGCGTCCCTTGTCCTACTGGACAGAAAAAGCAGTGGCATTTATTCTCCTCTATACTGCCAGTAAGCCTGTGAGCTTCTTTCTTGGCATAAGCCCCCCACATGCTAGATTCTGTGTGAACACAATAACACTACTCTCTCCCAAAAATCTTGTAATTTCATATAAGACAAGAAACAATGGGTGAATATAGGCAGATGAGTAATACAAGGAAACAATGAGACACACAGGGTGCTTGTGGCCAAATCATTTTTTAGACAGCACAGCAAAGGAGGGATTTTGTGCTCTGCTGCTGCATTAAGTCAGCTACGCACTGGGCCAACCAATTTCAGGCACAGGCAGCACAATGCAGGGAAAAATAATAATAAAAAAAAAGAAGAGTGGTGATTTATCCTGCTTTTTCTACATACTTTACAGCAAAATTCTAACTTCTTACGTAAAACTGAAGAAAGCATAATTTCCTTTTCATTGGGTATCTATATCCAGTGTGTTTACTGTGCTCTGTATCACGGTACTGGGATGGCTAATTGTAAGTGAAATTAAAAACAGTGAAGGCAAAAACCCCTTCATTCCCACATGGAAGATTCTATGTCGCCAATGACCGGAGCTGAGCAAATCATGGTCTCCTTCACTACAATCACTGTCCTACTTTCCTGATGATCCCTGCAATTAATGTTAACTCTATGGTCTCAATTGCCATGGGATCTTGGAGCTCCACCACTTACAACACATTTATTCTCGTACCATCAGCACGAGGTTGGGAAGTTGCCCTTTTTTGCAGACAGGCTGCTGAGGCACAGAGATTTGGCCAAGGTCAAACTCAAACTGATAGCAGAGTACAGAGGAAAACCCAACTCTCTTCAGTCTCAGTCTACTACCTTACCCACAGGATCACATTTCTTCCTTGCTGTAAACATCATTTTAGATTAATGCCTGATTTATATCCTGATTCTTCCAAGCATTTATGAATGTGCAAAGTTTCATTCACTTAAACCATCCCACTGGCCAAGAAGTTTGCCAGTACAGAGACGACTGGTGGCTAAAGGCATCAGATGAGAAGCCTCTGGGGAAAGAGCTTCCTTTTAGCTGCGCAGGAGACGGAATGGTATCCACACTCAGTCGTCGCATTGAGAAATATCTCAATTATATAATTACAAAGCCAAGAATGCATTTCTACCTGAAAGCCAAGCAGTGATTTCCAAAGTAACAGATGTCTTATTAATATTAAAGGCTAAAACAGAGCACGAGTTCTGCATACATTATTTTATCTATGCTTCTGCTAGGAGATGCCTCCTTGTTGCCAAAAATACATACAAACAGTTCTACCACCAATAACAAACTGTATGAAACTTACAATAAGCTGCCTTAATTTACCTCAACAGTAATGTATGGAAATGTTTCTACAGCCTTTATGTATAGTAAACACTGAAAAACTGTCTACATCTTTGTTTGAAATAGGTTCATTGCCACTGGGAGAGTAGAACAGTTTCCACTGCTCTGCTATAAAACTAAGGAGCTGCAAGCCACAGTTCATTTTTAACAGTTATTTTTTTTAAATTATTAAGGTATTAACTACAAACTATTTTCCTGTTTCAGATGTTACAGTCAGATCATGGGCTAACAAAACCCAAACAAAAGGAGATTAGCAGTTTGGGATTCACTCATTTCAGAACAAAGGTGGTCAGAGTCTTCTTCTCAAAATGTTTCTCCAGAAAAATGCTTCCATTAAAAAAAAAATATTACATTTCGGTTTCTGATTTTAAAGCATCATTAGTGTATATGAACTTTTCTCTTTTTGGATCATTTTGTGACAGTAGTAATAGATCTCAATACATCCAAATATCAGGTTGTTTCATTACAGTGATAGGAAGAAATATTTTAACTAAAGAGAGGCTATTTTGATCGTTATTAAGCAGAAATTGCCTTTAAAGATTTTTACAACAAAATGTGATGTATGAGCTATAGGGCTTATTATGTTCTGGAATAATGTCAAAATTTAAAATTAAATTTTTTTAATACAGCTTCAAAACTCTAAAACTGAATGTAAAATGTAACCAGAATTTCATTTTTTATTTTTTCAATTTTTTAAGGAATTCTAGAAAACGTGTTCCCTGCAAGTGGGGAAGGAAAAGTTTTAAAATGTAAACATTTAATGCAAAATGGAAATGGCAATTTATTTTTTTTAACTGCCTCAGACATAGTTTAAAATAGGCATGTACATTATAATTTTGGAACTCTGTACTTTGTAGCCATTTCTACGAGACCTAACTCACCCTTTCAGTTCTGGTTCCCTTCTTTCCCTACGAGCTCAGCCAGCTCAGGTCCTCCATCGCTCCCGAGCGCTCGCTCCTACAATATCCCCAGCACAAGTCTCGCAGGCATGCGTGTGTTTCACAGCCATGCGAGGGCCGCTGAGACTCTGGGGTCTGCTTCCTTTCATTTTACAAACTACCTAGCGAGCCCTCACTCAGGACATGAACACAGACGTGTCGGAATACAATAGTCTGATCTCTGCTATCATGTATATCCAAGTAAAACATTTTGCTCCTGCATCTGAGTTCAGATGACCCTTTAATAAACTTATGTCAACACTTTTCTTTACGGGAAACACAGGCACTGGTTATTATTTATGCTTAGACCATGGTATACGATCCACGCAGCAGCATTCCCACCCACTTTCAGGTTTCACTTCCACGTGTTAGTACAAATGAGCTGGGCTCGTAGGACCTATCTCTAGGCTCCCAGTGGCTTCAGTCAGGATTTGTTCCAATAAAATCAGCGGAGATGACATTAGCTGCAGTAGAAGAAGACATTTTCAAAGGAAAAGATTGTGTTCATTCACTTACGTTTCATGAGTCCCAAAAAAGAAGATGGGGTATTTGTTTGCTGGAGGCTTCACGGCTCCTTCAGGGAGTTCATCAATCTGTGAGACAGAAATGGAAGAAGCATTATTCTCAAATGTGGTGTCCCTCGTCCAAGAACCCCTACCAAGCCATGGCAGTGCTAGTGCAGGTATCTCGCACCCCTGGGAGGTCCCACTCGGTGCTGGGGTGGGGAAGGGAAGATGGCTGCTGGGTTTTCAGGCAGGCAGGTCATACAAAGTCAGCATATGACAGAACCACTACAGGGAGACAACAGAAGACCAAGGAGCAGACAAAAAGTTTGAATGATTTCATGGGCATTATAATACACAAAGGCAGTAAAATCAAGTCTGCTTAATTTAAATGTTAACTTTGGATGCTGCCTCACCAAAGACACGGCAGAGCAGAGGGTAACCCTGCCTGTCCCACACAGCCACCTAAATAACTTCTGCAACAAACGGGGAACAGATGGCATCTCTGAGCCTCGGCAGCCGGAAAACCGGACAATCTCTCACCGGTGCTTCCTGGTGGTGATGGTGGTACCCGGCGCAACACACACAACGCACACCAGGGAAGAGGGCCGGGGACTCTCCTTCCCCTGCAGCACCCTAGTAACTATTTTTGGTCATCGCTCCCCTCTGTACCCCATCTCTTCTTTCACATTTTATGCCCAGCCTCATATTTCTCAAGATAGAGCTGCAGAGCAGCTAAGGGAGGGGTGGTGAGGGTGCTCTCCTGAGACGTAGCCAGGACTGGGACAAAGCCTCACGCTGAGCAGCGCCTAGACCCGGTCTTCTGACGCCTGAGAGCGTTGGTTGCGAGGCTGGAGGTTAGGCCCACGACTTAGCCTTGTCCATACCTAATTTTTCAGTCTTCTGCAACAGAAATAACAGAATCCAGGTGCCTACCCACATAAACCAGAAACACAGCATAGCTTTAAATAACATCTCAGTGCCTGCCTTCCCAGAAATGGCACTTCTGAGCATATGTGGGCACCTAAAGCTAAGCGCCCAGCGAACTCTCCGGCTAAGAAGAGGAAGCCTAATGAATCTAGGTATCCATAGGGCAAGACCAGAGAGCATGTGAACGGCTTGCTGCCTGGCTCTTAGGCAATTGAATATCAACACAAGCACAGTGAATCCTGCCAAATGTCACTGGAACTGAGAGCAAAGTGCTGACATACCAATGCTGGACCAAATCTGTTCCTCAGCAGAGCACGGGGATGGAACCTGCATGTTTTCACTCAGGAGGCCAGGCCCACATGTGCTTTCCTTCTCTCTTCCTGACGAAGGACCCCAAAGACTGAATTCTTATTGATTAATAAACACCAGATTGTTTTCCAAAGATGTTCTCTTTCACTGTAAAGCATCTGCTGGCTACGTAGCTCTCAAAGGAGTACGAGCTTTTATAAGAATCCAAGTCCTTTTGGTCTTTCTGCAAGGACACCCGTTGGGGACGGAGAAACCAGAGCCATATGTGGAGCTGTAACATCACAGGACTCCTTTCTGCAAAAGAAAGGGACGCCTATCTTTTAGGTCAAAGTGGAGCATTCCCTGAAGCCATGTAAAAATCAGGGGATATAAGAGCACTTCCAAACCACTCCATATCTCTTTTCTATGGCAAGACCCAGGGGTACAGATGGTGGGGCTTGGCATACCGGGCCGTGTGTCGCCGTGCCCTCCCTGCCCAGCATGGTCTGCAGGAGACAGCCCTTGATGGCCAGAGGCATCACATGCCTTGTGGGCACAGCAATTGCACAACTTCTTTTACTTATAAAAGCTTATGAGTTGATAAATAAAAGGAGAATCTATTGTATAAGTGCACATAGAAGGGAGATATACACTGGTGGAAGATGGAAGCATGCATCCACTTTTAGCTCGGCTGTGCATAAGAAGGAACTGAAATGATATGACAGGCTGTTCGGTGTCCTCTTCGTCACCAGGAATACATAGAGGAGAGACTGCCAAAGATATTTTTTAAAACTCATTATTTTCTGACATTAACTATCTGTTTTTAGCTAAGTGCCCATAATGTGGTTATTTGCTCACTAATTCATGATTTAAATACAGGTATTAGACTACAACAGTGAGAAAAAGACTGCCAGGGAAAAACACCACAACTTGCTTTACAAACTGCAGACAAGTCAGGGAGATAGCATGACCCACTCTGCAACACATTTTATGCCTCCTTAAAGATGGAATTATCTATGCATCGGACCAAAAAAGGCTGTGCTGGCAGTTTACCAAGTACGGGGGTAACACACCTCAACTGCCTGGATGCCACAGCCATCTTCCTCTTTACTACGACAAGAAAGATGTCCAGAGAGATACCAGACCCCAAAAAATGTGGACCCCCGCGAGTGAGATGAACAATGTCTGCTGGGACTGGAGTGCGAATCTCATGTGGCTGCTGGAAATGCAGCGCCAGCTCTGGGCTGCATTACAGAACAGCGCAGTCCAGTTACTGTCTCAGCCCTTTAAGAATTTCTCATGAAATAAAGCAAACAGCTGTAAATGATCAGTAAAGCAGCGGAATGAAGACATGCTTAGCAGGGAACGCTGATCAGAAGGGGATGGGGATCTTACACCACACAACGTGCTCTGCTCCAAAGCAGTGAGGATCTTCTCCTAAGCAACATCCCAAGTGGAGTTCAGCCCACGCCATATTCCCAGCACTTTATGGCATTAGCTAAAGAGCAGCACCAAACCGACAAAGGACGGCACACACATCTGTCACGCAGCTCACCTGCTCCCCATTTTGTGGCGTATGTCTTTATTCATCCGAGTATCCCCTCTGACTATGTATCATCACAGGAAACCATAAAAAAAGCTTTTCATAGCTTTTGAGAGTTGGCATGCACATACAAACCCATGCAGTATAAATCTGCACTAAAAAGCTCAAGGACAGAGTGTTAATGCTCCCACTCTAACATTTCACTCTGCAGCTGAGGTCAGGACTTCTCCTGCCTTCCGTGATTCTGCTGTGAGCTCCTCAGCTCTCAGGCTTATGTCACTAATACTGTAATGAGGTTGAACATGAAGTGACAGTGCTATCTTACGGCCATTTAACTCTGCGGCAAAAAACTCCAGGGAATTTTGTGAAGGATGAGACCCTCTCCGCCATTAGGAAACATCTCTTCCTTTTTCACCTGTTTCACGCAAATCCTTGCATTAGGGACCTTGAGAGGAGAGCTTTGCTCAGTGCGCCCATTCCCAGAAAAACCACCTTAGCCCTCGGTGAATGCTGAGCCCTTAAGTGCTTATTTAGCTGCAGAACAACACCAGCACTCTTTGATGATTGCTGCTGTTTTGTTGTAACAGAAAGCAAGCAGTACAGGCAACCATACTGCAGCTCCCTGCTGCTGCACTCGGTCACAATTTATTTCCATCCTACAAGACGTTTCAGTTAAATATGCTGAAGATTTTGATCTGATGTTTTTCCCCCGTATCAGCGAGATCAAAGACAGAGAGAGGGAGGGAGAGAGAGCGAGCGCGTGAGCACAAGAGCGAGAAAAGCATTGCTGCTTTGAACCAGGAACAAAAGAGATAAGTGCACCCATACTAGGACACAGTGCTGTAGTCACAGAAACCCCACTAATGACTAAAGCATCTGTCTATCAGAGAGCCACACTGCGATTGCATCTTGCTCCTGGAAGGAAAAAAACAGATTTTAAAGTGCCCGTTATAGCCTGCAATCAAACCGGAGATCCATCCCCTCCCGAACCAGAGCAGACAGCGGGCTGGAGCCTGCTGCCACAGAAATCAGTGAGGGGAGCGCATGGCGTGCAAATCTGATACGTGCATCAGCAACAGCATGGGCAGCCGCTTCAATTATGGCTCAAATTAAAGCAGGTGGTTTCAGATTTCGAGTTTTATCCCCTTTGCTCCCGTTGCTGTCATCTGCTTAATGAATAACAATTGCTTTCTTTTTGCACAACCTCAGCAGAGCTACACTTCCCCGCATTTGTTTGCCAACCAAGCAGCAGAGCTTTAAAGACGTAACTGCCTTTTTTTTTTTTTTTTTCCCGGTAAACAAATGCTAGGCTTCTGGGGTCAGGAACGCTGAACAGAAAATTCAGCCTGGACCTCTCAAACCAGAGCAGGGCTTTATCAAATGGTGTTGCCAGGGACTACAGATGTGCAAGCAAGAAATCCGTCTCCTTATGTTGTAGCTTACAGGCTGGGATGTATATGCAGCCCGACTATTCTGCTCTCAGTGGTGCTGAGTAATGGCTGACTTCTCAGGGGGTATTTCCAGCTGGTTCTCACAGGCTGGGTTCGGCGGTACCCACACGGCAGCACCTTCTCCCCAGCGGCTATGAGGTTAGGGACCCTGGGAAGAGAAGCGCTGGCTGGGTGGATCGGACTGGAGCTGCAGAGCTGTAGCCCTGCGGGGCACAGAGCTGCCCTCCGAGAACACACCAGTGGCTCCCAGCAGCACAAACCATCCCCGTGCCTGCCCGTGGGATAACGCGGCGTATTCCAGGCAGGCGGAGGAGCTCCCTGGCAGGGCTGGTGCAGAACCAGAGAAAGCTGCACCCCCCTCCCCGGGCTGTTCGGCTCCGCAGCGCTCCGCAGTCCCTGCAAAATGGGAAACGTCTCTCCCAGAGGCAGAGAAAACGGCAGGCTTTGTCTCTCTGTTCGTCTACGGCAAGCGGCGTTCTGCGGAGGTTTAGTTACTGCAGCAGCCAAGAGAGGGGCAGCTCTGCCCATCAAGGCGGAAGGGCATCGCAGACGCGTCCTCTTCCGCTTGGAGGGACAGCAGGTGTCACGTTGGAGGGCGACCACACACTCCCACTCCTTCGGCCGGGGATAAGCTGCTGCTCAGAAGTGGGAATTCCAGGCTGTCAGGGTGGCTTCTGGAGCAGACCCTGTTCTATTATGTTCCAACAGAATTTTACACTGGGAAAAGAAGGGCATTGTGCGAAAATACCTGTCAGGTCTATGTGTACAGATAAGAAAGCTTTACTTCATCGCACAGAGATGCTTATGTGGGCACTGAAACCACAAGAACAAGTCCTTTTATTTCGCAAAAAGAGGGAATTAAAGCTGCAGAGCAGTAATCACTGATTGTTTTGACATACTGTAAATGCCTTTGATTGGCAAAAGCACACAGAAGCGCTGCGGAGATCAGTATCTCCCACTGAAATCCCTGGAGTCGCTGCACAGCAGTCGAGCAAAGGCCTATAGTATTTTTGCTGGAGAGCGGTTCGAGTTGCTTATTATTGCCCAACACATGCAAGCAGCTTGATCTTTTGCAGTTAGCTTATTAGCAAAACTCTAGATGGATAAAAGCAGTACTCTTCAAAATCCATTATTAAAATAGGATATTTTGCTTTTCTACTATATTTTTATTCAGATTAATTTAATATGCTTTCTAATAGCTAATGCTACTGGGAGTCAGCAGTACGGCAGTATCTTTTCTAAACCATTATTTAAAATACTGTTCCCTAAAATGTAAAATATTAATTTTTTTTTTCCCAGAAGATCGTAAAATGTTAAAAAAAAAATCCAACCTCCTTCAAGCTAAAAACTGTGACTCAAATTCTACAGTACTTAAATTGGACAGCAATCCAACTAAAGCTGATTGGAGACTGCAGAATTTTTCTCTCATTTATCAGGGCTATATGATATTTGAAGCAGAGCACAACTCCTTCCCCGATGTACATCATATACCAGAACTCCTAGCGTGGAATGCTGGCACATGCACTTTTTCACCCATTAAAAAAAGATAACCCTGTGAAGGATGAGACTAGCAGCAGAATCCAACTTAATAAGGTGGAATTGCATAGCTACAAAAGTAAAAATTAAAAAAGTCTCTGGGCATGGAAGAGAGCCACAAGCAAAAAACAAAAAGCAAAACAAGATTAAAAACAGCAGAGCATACTTTTGAGCACTGCTGAAAATGGCTGAAGGGTATCCTGCAGACAGCCAGAAATGACAATATAAAGACATCAATCCTCCTTTTCTTCTGTGCATGCTCAGGACCTCAACGAGATAGAAGACAATGAAGGGTTAGTTGGAGTCCAAACAATGCTGGCAGGCAATGTCTCACCAGGAAAGATCAGCAGTCTTGCAGCTGAGTTCAGCCCCTTTACATCCCTAATTAGCAGCATATTTTTAAGACAGGAAGTTGAAATACACTTTCTGCAGAGCTGCTTTAATCTTCAGTATGAAAATGGGGCCAAAGCTTATAGTTCTGCGTGACCCGTATCTATATGCATGGCTTTGTAGACAGCAGATCTATTCATGTGATCCAAGGCCTCCGTGAGCTTTCAGGGCTGGTGGGCAGAAACCTGTCAGAGGAGGGGGCTCGGGGACAGACACAGACTAGTCCTATCTCTGCCACCCGCCTCCGGGATGACCTTGGTCACATCACTGCATCTCCTTCAGGCTCACTGCTACAAATGGGGACTAGGGTACCGTACTCCTTACAGGGCACTTGAGGGCCACTGCTAAACTGCTAGGGGTTACTAACACCAAATACTTCCAGCTCTGTCGGAGGAGGATTTCAGGTTACCAAAGTGTAATCCTCCCAGAGAGCACGCCCCCAAAGTTAGCCTGCTGCAGAAATGCTCCATTTTCTCCAAACGCAGAGTTTCCCTGCCACTGTGAGTGAAGCAATGGTGCTACCGCTAGCATTTTTTTTACCAGTCTGTTCCCTAAGGAAAGGAAAGGATGTGATCACACTATTTTCAGCCTGACTCTTACCTGCAATAACTCAGGGACACATCAGACGATTTTGCGAAACCAGACAAACAGAGAAAGGCCAAAGAGATATTAAATTACCCCACGCTTTGTGATAAATAGGCTGTCCGTCAGAAGATGGACCGACAAGCAGTCCATATGCAGAGAGACAGCTTGCAATGCAGGCTCAACCGAAACATCAGACAACAGGGACTCCACATAAAGGCAAGCCAGAGAAAAATCAACTTCTTAAGTTTCAAGGCTCACAAAATTACTTTTTGTTTGTGGATGAGTGGGGAGAGGTTGTTCATTTTCAACAAATATTGACAGCTCCGAGGCATTCTGTGTTTACTTTTCTTTCGTTTAAGCACAGTGAAGCTTGATTCTCCTTTGTCTGAATTGTTCCTCAGATATCAAAATACCGTTTGCCATGTACATCCACCTGAGCAAACCATAGTGAGCCCACTAACACCAAATGAAAGCAGCTTCTGATGACAAAATCTGGTTATTCTACTTTATTCTCTTACTACAAATATTTTTGCCTTGAAATACAAAAGTGTGCAAAGAATGCAGGTACAAAAATGTGTTTGGAGACATACAGCAAATAAAAACTAAGTAACCAGTCAAGCAACAAACGAGAAATTTTAGAGACTGCACATTCACAGACATCGTATTTCTCTCCTGCTGCCCTTGTCTCATGAGGCAAAGGGACATGACATGCCACACCATCTTCCTCCCCAAAGCGCTCAGCCAAACCCTGCCACCTTCTGTATCACACCTGCTAGAAAGAGCAGACGAATAGTATAGGAACTCATTAGACTGAGGAGTATTTTTTAGCTTTCCAATATTTACACTAGAATTTTACTACTTCACTGATTTTGTCTGTTGTTAAGGAAGAAAGTTATATTCCTGAGATAGGATTTTTTGGCCAGTCAACTTGACCAAAACCTTTTCAATCAGATGCAGCCTGCCTCAAGCATTGACATTTGGTCAGATAAACACAACCAAATTTTATACTTTAGACTCATCTGTTCCACATATCCAAAGCTCCATATTCCACTGTTCAAGCATTTATTAAAAGAAGCGTTGCTAGTCCTTATACTCATATTGGCACACTTCAAGTCAAAAGGTAAGCAAATTTCTGGAAGACTGCAGTCTCCTAGGCTTGGCTGGCTTCATTTACTACTTCTTTTCCAAAGTAATTGACTTGCCCAAAAAGTCAGTTAAAAAAATTGGATTGGCACAATATTTCCAGACTGAAGAATACCGAGCGTCCCTGTGCAATATTTGGTCCAGCTTCCCACAAAGTACGCAAACCTCTGTCGACACTCCACTGCTTGTGGCTAAAATTGTTTTGAGTAAGGAAATGCGATCGATGGAAACTGCGGGTCCCAGAACACCCAGAGCCTCCAGCTCGCGTCAGGGGAAGCACAAACGTACTGGAGACAAAGCAGAGAACAATCTGCTTCACTTGGTGCAGCCCGCAGGCTCCTGCTGGGACACCCTGGAGGTTCAGCTATCACCTGGGCCTTCGGGTAGAGAAAACCTTCCTGCTTGTCTCCTCTGTGACCCGTTTTGTTACCGTCAGCTGTAGCTAAGAAGTATAATACCAGGGGACCAAAACACTCCTTGCCACTGAACAAGTGCCTCCATAAAAAAAATGGTTAGTGTTATACAGGAAAAGAACAGAAAATCTTTGCCTCCTAAAAACACAGAACATTTTTAGTGTCCTGCAACCCTCTGAGCTTCGGGTGCAGCAGCAGAGATGAGACTACCTGAGCCTCCTGACCAGCCCTCCACAGGGAACGGAGATGCAGCTAAATGTGTATTTGTCTTCAGTATGTTGCTCTCTGTGGACCCACAGACCATAAAGATTCATGGTCTTAAATATCTGAGTATGTGTATCCAGACCAGAATATCTATTTGCAGGATTTGAGCACCTACTTCACAACACACACTTCTGTTTGGCAGTATCATGAACCTATTTACCTGTTACCTCCCCAGCTCTCTGCAGGCGCAGGCGGTCTGCACCAGCCGAGCGGCGTAGACAGCGCAGAAGCCACACAAACAGGTATTTTCTGCAGGCACTGGTAATGGTGGAGGTCCCCGAGCCGACACCCCAGCTTGGCGCTGAGGACTGGAGAAGCGCACGCATGCTCGGGGCACCACCTCATGGCACGTAGGGTGCTCACGTGAAGATGGTGGAGTGGGACTCTTCAGCAAGGAAGAGAACCCCGTCTGGATTTTGGGGCTATGGGGCAAGTATAATCACCAAGTCACTGGCACACAGGCCAATTATTTTGTTGTGACGCAAATAACACGTACAACAACAACAGGTATGCAGTCTGGGGGGAATGAGAAGGAATGAAATCTAATTGCAAAGCCAATGAGATGGAGTGATTTGCAATAATTTTTCAAAGGCAGGTTTTCCTGTTTACTCTGCTGACAAATGGCAAACTGGTACCTGCAGAAGAGCTCAGCCCCTGTGGAAAGCCTAGGGTCACTATAAACCCAACCACTGTCTGTAAATAACTGTTTCCATTACTCCCACAGCCTTAGCCACCATCTCTGGTACAAAACAACCAATTAAACCAGCAGACTGTTTTGCTAAGATGGAACTTTTGTCTGTGTTGACTGGGTCACTAAAACCATGGAATGAAAAGAGAGTCGTGGAGTCACAGTGGTCACAGTGCAGCACTTGGACCCAACTTTGGTATTTTTACTGGGTTTGCTTTCAACCTCTGCTCAGATTTCCAGGAGCTGTCATTATGGTGTCAAATACCTTCTTTGCAAAGTCCCTCAGTCTAGGTTCAACTCTTAGGAATTTTAATCTGTCTGCCTAAAGAGAATGAATTTTTTCAAGCCAAGTCATACTCCTCCCCACCTGCCTGTTTTCCTGCTTCCAAAACCTCAGAATTAGAGTTTGCATTTAGTTCTGACCAAAAATGTAACGTTGATGAAATTTACTTAAATAATCCCTAAAAGATTAACAACGAACCTTATTTATCAAAATGAACATTTTCCTCAAAAAAAAAAAAAAAAAAAAAAAAATCTCAAGCAGCAGCTTACAGGAATGAAACTCTTTATATATAAACATACAGAGCACTCCATTATGTACATGCAGACCTAAAAACTTAAATCCTAATTACTAAACCATGTTAGAAAAAAACTTACTCAAATGAAATACTAAAAACATGCAAGACAAAAAGATGTATTTTTAGAGCTGTAAATGGCATTAATGTCAGAGACAAGATGAATATATCAATACGGTAGTGACCAGACTTGCTAGGGTGGCATGCCCATTACTGCGAAAAATATATTTTACATCACAAACACTAAATATCAGTTTTAAGCATGTGAGTACTGTCTTCTAATTTACATGGATTATTCACAGGCTTCAAGTTGCCTATGTGTTTATATACTTGTAGCATTGACAGTTACTTTACAACTTCCTTTCTTTCTATCCAGTAAGTTAACTTGAGTATGTGTATGAGATATGTGTAAGTATTTTGTGTTGCTTTCAAATAACCTCTCAGAATACGGTGTTTCCATGAACACGAGTTATCTACAAAACCTAGTGACTCCACTGCAGTTAGGTTACAGAAGTCACAAAGTTTACTCCAGAATCTGGTTTCTTCCAAAAGTCTCTGATTTTCTCTAACTTTTCATCTCTAAACAAGACCAAGGGCTTCTGGCCATTGCTTTCTTTCATTTCAATACCAGACCTGGAGGGATAATCAGAAGATTAATTTTAAAGAAATGATGACTTTAAAAGGATACAGGCTGTCAAGGGACAAATTACTCGTGTGGAACTGTAATAGCTGTTTTCCCGCATACATTAATATTAAATTTTTAAAACACTGTTTACCTCTGAATCAGGAATGGCATCCATACTAAGCATGGGAGCTTAGCACTCTCCCTTGGCAGCTCAGTAAAAAAACATGTTTTAAATCAGGTTACCATTTTGTTTTGAAAGGCAGCTGTAAAGAAACAGAATATTATTCTGACTCATATTGAGCAAGTAACTGGGCAATTACACATAACAGAGAACTTGGTTAGTGAGACACATATCTGGCACTAGTAAGGACATCAGGGAACACGGCACATACAAATTGATCTTGGGATCCAGATACTGTTTTTATATATACCTCATACAAATCAACAAACTCCAACCAAAAGTCTTCAGTCAGTATTCAAAATTTTAATTCTAAGTGTCACTTGCCTTCACTTTTCAACGCACTGGTGATGACACATGACGTGTCCAAACCACGGTCCACAACCAAAGGGTTTTAGCTCACACTGCTTTTAATTGTCAAGATCCCCAATGCAGTCTCACACATAGCATTCACAATGGCAGTCCTCTTCAGTAAGCCTGCCTTGAAGCCAGCCCCGACACCCCTGGTACTATACCAGGTCACCTGTACTGCTGGCATTTGACAAACAAGTAAACTAACACCTTCACCTAGCAGCAAATGTTTCAGTAAAAGTACAAGCTTCTCATTAAAAAATTGTTCCCCTTTGCTCCCACATCTGCTAAAGAAGCTGGCGTTTCTTCTTAACATATTGCCACTAAAATCTTTATTATTATGGGCTTCTAGAAACTGAGCAGCTAGAGACTTTATCCTGCACGCACAGCTGGGCATACAGTTTGGCAGCACAAACAAAGCCATTGTCTTCCTACGAGCAGATCCCATCCAGAACAATAACATGGCAATTATATACTCAGGTGAATCCATTCGTTTGTAAGGCAGGAGATGGCATAAAACATCTTCCAAAAGGTATGGAGAAAACATTCATGCATTTTAATGCTGAAGCGACCTGTCTGACAAATGTCTCTTCTCTAACCTGTTTTCATCTTCTAACAAGGAATTCTTGTCATTACAGAGGTACCAATTCAAAAGACCTGCTCAGAAAACTGACCCACTCCCTTAACAACAATAAAAAGCTCCAAAGCAGACTCTCTCAAATAAATGCAAACAAAACATTAACAGATAGAACAAGGTTATTACTGGGGATATATTTTTGCAGAAATTAAAATTCTGACCACAAGGGTTAACAACTTTATGCTAGCTTCTTCTAAAAGCTGTGATACAAATACTGACTGTGACAAAGAAAAATCAAGTTTGCACAAGAGGAAGATTTTGAAAAAGAACTCCTGATAAAAAGCAGCAAAAAGGGGTACCTGAAAATGCGAACATATGTGAGTCACCTGATCCAGATACCATATGAAAAGAATTATCTGTTGAGTTTGCTGCACCACTAATATCTTTCAAAAGCCCTAGTATTTGGAGAGGCACTGCAGCAAGGAATGTCATCTTTTATTTTTTTCTTTTTTCAGACAAACGTCTGCCTTCTCCCTTAGGCTGTGGTCTTACTTTAGGTTTCTACAGGCACGGCAGCACACATGTAAGCAGTTTTATTGAAATCAAGGAATCTTTATGCAGCTGAACTCCTTCACTACCTTTGGGACATGGTCTTTAGAGAGCAAACTAATGGCATAGGTATCATCTTCTGCTATTCAACAGCAACCAGGACAACGATCCTCCAGCCCCGCAGCGGATCTGCGCAGGGCTACCCCGAGAGCACACGAAATGCCCAAGCCCATGCCTGCTGGAGGATAATGAAACACAGTGGTCACAGCACGCTGCTAAGTACACAGGAACCTCAATTCTGCAAACACTTCCACATCTGATTAATCCTGAATGAACGCTATCTAACTGGATTCCAGATAACAGTGTCTGAAGAAACCCTTACAGAAATACAAATTTACACTGGCTCAGATGGAAACAGTGACATCTGGGCTGAAAACCAACTAGCAACTAATCAGTTTAAGAAAAAGATGACAAAAGATGCCACTACAGTAGGGCACGGTGCCTGGCACGAGAAGCCTTGCTTAGGTGTATTCCCTGCCAGGATTTGCCACGCTTCTTCCATGTTCTGAGACAGCAAGCTGGGAACCTTTGCAAATATTAAGACAAAGACAGTCTCTTATGCTCATATGTATGTATGGATAAACATGCAGTCACTTCGCTACACCCAGCCATGGTAAAACCAATACAACAACTGACTCACAGAGTCCTGGGTCTGTGAAAAATCCGAGCTGCAAGTAAACCGAAATTTAGTTTGCAAAAGGAAAAAGCTAACACATCTAGGAGAAAGAATTGGCAATGTAAGAGCGAGAAAGCTGGAAGCAGCAATACTACAGGAAGCCAATAGTAGACCACAAGTTACCTTTGAACAACCAGTGTGCTGCAAAGGTCAAGGCAATATGCAGAAATCCCCATATGCAGACACACATCCTGCCAGGGAGCTGGCAGACAACCCTCACGTGGTGCAACCGCACCCAGTAAAATTATTTTGGTCCTGTGCAGGACATTGCCGTGCAGACTGGTAACAAGCTGAAGGAAGCTAAAGCAAAATACACAGATATTTCTGCCAATGCACACACTAAAAAGCAATCAACGGGGCCGGAGGGATTGATTTACATGCAGTGATGAATAATAAATTATATCCCAAGGAAGGAAGGAAGGACGGAAGGCCATGCACGGATGGCCTCACTTCTGCTACAGGGTGCGATCGCACCCCTCCACGCCTGCTGGCTCTGGAGCCACCCTCGGCCATTGTGCTTGGGTGGTCTCTGCACGAGCAGCAGGAATGAGAAAGGCAGAACTTCAGAGGAGGAAGGACACAAACCCCCTTTTGAGGCAGAGTGCTCTGCCTTCTGTCATCATCTCACGCTGCTTCGTCAGGATGGCCACCCCACAGCACAAGCTAGTCTAAAGGCCACTCCATCAGTGCCATCCCCCCTTCCCCCCAGCCCACGGCTGCTGCAACGGGAAGGGACTGATACAGGCCATGGAAAAGGTGAACCGTAAGTGCCCTACATCTAAAGTTTTCCCAGAGGATCCATGGAGGAGGAGCTGGAGGAACTGCCTCCTAGTTACCAAACATCAGGTTAGGGACTAGGGTAACAGCCAGGAATGGAGCCCTGGATTGTTGTTTTCTTCATGTGGAGGAGATTCCAGGTGAGGAAGATACCCCGTCCTCCAGGAGTTAAAAGAAGCGGTTCACAGTATCCCTTTCATGGAGGCTTGAACACTGTAAAATGTAAGATTTGGGGAGCTGAAGAAAAACTAGCAAAAAAAAAAAAGAGCTACTTGTATCCAATGACCTTATATGAAAAATGCATAAACATATCAAGGGAGGGACAGCAACTCCAGAATTGTTCTTTGCACCTATAGCATTTGGTCCTTTATCTGTACTTTCCTGCTGCTCCCACCTGGACTGCATCTCCAGACTGATGCTACATATCTCTGTAAGGTCACTCCCCATGTCATTACTAAGTTTCAATATGTACTTATATTTAGTACACTTAGTAACCCAGTCTGATATGGGATTGATTCCCAGAAACGGTTTGCATTATTGTGCAATTGTGTCTTGAGCTCTCCCAGACTTAACATTTCTTCTACGCATTGCCTCAGTGTGGCTTTACTCTGCCGTGCTGTAAGCGGCTTCACAGGTAGGTGCTTCCCAAACCCAGGGAGTACAGAGTTACTGACTTGAAAGGCTGACACACTGTTTCCTAGTGACATCGCTGACACCACAGCGATACCTGTAAGCTCCCTACAGTCTGGAATTTCCTGCTTCCTCCCCGGCCCTACTTGCTCTGCTGTATGTAGGATGATTTGTTAACTGGTGGTCTTAAAGAAGTTCTTTGGTGTATGGTATTCCTTGCCCTGTTTTTCCTCTTTTGTTACGTGATGTCTTCTATTCCAGCAGCCAAACCAGAGCTGGCAAACAGCCTCTCTCTAGGTTTTTTACACGTCGCTGCAAGGCAAAATAAACAGTTGTTTCCAGTTCGCATTTTCAGGGCTACAGATGTATGCTAATTATCCCTTCAGTCTGCTAATAGAAAACTGAAAGAGATTTAAATGTACTTTTGTAAGGCAGAGGCCAAAGTTTATAGACACCTGTGCTTCTACCTTTGGGCTGCCCAGAGCACAGTACAATGTCATTTCCTCCCTTTCTGTTGACTCTGAAGGTATTTTCATATTTCAGCAGGGCTTTGCAAAAGGCCAACAGACAGATATTTAATCCTTTTCAAGAACTTTATGTGTCTTTTTGGAGCCCAGGATAGTATTTGGGTTGACCAGAGACCATTCGATGGGGAACTTCAGAACAGGGCAATAGGAACTACATCATAACATGGGAAGTTCATTGTTTTGCTAAGACGCTGTAGTATTCACTCACACTTCTTACCTCCCTTTTGTTTTCTAGAATAAAAAATCAATACAAAACAGCAACAACAAAAACCCCCACCAACTCCAGGTCTCATATGCCCTTTAGGTAAAAGGAAGTACTATCAAGAGTGCCATGTCAAATAGTCTGAGTAGAAGAAAGGAAAACTGGAAATGAATCTGCAGTTTATTTCCAATTTCTGTAACAAGTTTAGAACTGGCTGTTACACAAATGAATGAAACATTCTCAGCTGTGCAAAGCCAGTAATGCAGAGACCTTCCCAAGAGGAGGAAGCAAGGATCTGTTTCCTTCTTCAAGTTTTAGAAGCTTTACCTCATGATACCCGCTTGTCTGCCAAATATTTCTTGGAATCTTTCAAATAACTGTTTATTCTAGTTGCTCCTGTTGTGCTTCAGCCAAACTACTGCGCCCTTCTCTGTTCACGCTGCCTCTGTTGGAGTCCAAAATCAAGTGATGTGCTACCACGGCCATGTGCTACACCTATGTTTTGAGCATCTGTCTTTTCTATGAGAGTGAGTATATCTATGCACAGAATAGGTATGTGTATACACACACATACATGTCCATGGTATGCAGAGATCAGAGATACACACGACACAGAGGGAAGACTTGAAAAGTACCAAGGTACCTAAAGACACAGCAAAGTACTGATGTTCAGCTAATCCCTAACACCTTTAAAAAGCTGGCTCCACAACCTCTTCCTGCCTGCTCCGCACAGGCAACTTCCCAGTGTTTGTTGCTATATATATCACTCGAATTACAGTATTACTGAGAGGCCGCAGGCAGACTCGTTCTCCCTTACGCCTCTCGAGCATACAGTGGAAAGGTCTTTACTGCTCAGACAATACCATTTCAAACAGTTAACATCTCGAAGCTCTCTACATTGTCATCACTTATCCAGCATTATCAGGAAATCCTTTTACCTATCCTCAAATCACAATTGTATACACTTACTGTCAGCAATCACTTATTTACAAGATTTTTATTACCCTAAATGCAGGAAGACTCATTAATGCATTATTATGATGAGGAAATAAGGAAATCAAGAGCTAAGACTGAAAACTCAGCCTTCGTTTTGCTGTCTATGCTTACCAAAAATCCACTCCAGTTGGGGGTCCTAAAAGGTTCCTTACACAGTAATAAAAAGAAGAGATCTGTCAATTAATGTAATGGAAAGTAACATTTCTCATATCTTTTTGCAGTAAGAACATACAGACTGACTTGACAGGCTACAGATTTCACTGAACGAGGCACCCTTCCTTCAGACAAAACATACATCCAACAATTTCCATGAGATTAGTTGATGAAAATTATTCAGTGGCTTCAAAATGACAAGGAAAAATATCTACCAAAAAGCCTGTACAATATGGGTATGAAAAACTTGAATTGCTTATTGCCTCAAAACTTCTGAGACAACTGTCTTCATTTTGGGTTAGCTTCATTTGGACTTAAAATCATGACACTGCAGGAGAAAATGTATTCATCTATTGTCATTTACACAAAAAGATCAGACTTGCACATTTGGGGCTAGTTATTTAAACTAATTAAAGAAAAAAAAAAGAGAGATTTAAAGAACAGAATTTTAAAGAAGTTTTCCCAAATAACCCCGCCGTGCTAACAACAAACATAGAACATCTTGGCCCTAAAATGATTTGTTTGCCAAACAAGAGCAACTGGAAAGGTTTTACTGTAAGCTACGGTTCAACTTCATGTATTAAAAATACTCCATTTTACGCTACAATCCTCAGATGAAATCTGTTTTTAAGTCACACTTAAAGCAGAATGCAGGAGCATGGAGAAAGACCATCAGCTGCTGAGGTTCCCCACCTTCTGAACACCAGCAGAATTCACACTTCCCTCCTTGTTATTTTTGTTTTAGGAAATGAAGGAAACAGTACTCACTGGGCTGATGAAGTCACTGAAAAGGCACTCACACCTACTCTAAATATGACCAGGTATCTGCAAATAAAAGTTTAAATGCTATCTAAGCAACATGTGTCAACCTGGTGCAGAAGGTTTAGACAGTAAAAAGAGTTCCATAAAGGACTCACTCCCTTAAATGTGCTCTTTTCAGACGCACCAGAGCAGGAGTCCTGGGAGCGCTGTCTGAAGAAGCCGTGACCTCACCAGCAGTTCCTTGGTTAAGACAGCCCTTTGCAATGACCAGCAAATCACATCTCACCTCAGAAAGGAACAAACAGAGACCTGCCATGAAGAACCGCTCGCACATCTCCACGGAGTGATGTATGAGTGAGCTACATAATTAAAGAGGGAGAGAGACGGAAGAGGCTCCAAGTTGGTAAAGGAGAAGTCACAGGAGACTCATATTTAGTAACATGGCAAAAGTGAGGTCATAAAACAGAGCAACCAAAAGGGGAAAAAGGAGAAAAGCACACGGTGAAGGACTGGACAGGTCCCAAATGGCCAAGGAGAAAAGCTCAGAAGACTGCAGACTGGGTTTTGGCAGAAAACCACAGAGAAAGATCTGTTGTCTATTTCTGATGGACTCTTTGAAGTTTTCTGGATCTAATCTGATTTTTGTGTGTCATTCTTTGCCAAAAAAGATAAACCCTGCCAGGGAAAACCTACCTTCCCTTATCCTTATACTAATAAAAAACCAAATGGTCTGGTTTAAATATCAAACACTTAAAATATAGGATCTTTCTGCTACGATGTGTTTGAGAGTTTGATTTTTCCAAGCTGTCATACTTGCAATTATAACTGACCAAAGTTGTTCTTGATTAAGTATCTTGTATTTACCAAACTATGAAGTACATGGGCCTTGGTCCTACACTGAGAGCTTCACCACAGTCAGCCCACCAGCTCCATCCGCACTTCACTGAACTGGAAGAGAGACGTTTTATTTACTAAGATGCCTGCATAGGGGTGTCCAAACTACATATTTTTTAATTTTTTTACTGATACTGAAAGTCTTCTGGAATTCTGTGACTCTGTAGCAGCAATTTCTTTTAATAGTCTCTAATATTATATTACTCTGTAATACTATAGTGTTATTAGCCTTATCTTTTTAGGTTTTAGTCTAACAAAGTCTTCAAGCATAAGCTTGCCTTCAAGCCCTTCCCTTGGATTGCTTTAGTTCACACTTTAAGATGCCTTACTTTCATGCCTTGCTGGATGGGGAATACAGTCAACAATACTGAAAAAATGCACTCAGCTAAAAACTATCATGTAGTCCTTACATTTATGATGCTCAGCCCACCACAGACACTAGTTCCCATTAAAATGATAGCATTTACTACTTATTACTCTAAGCAATATACTGAAAACTTCATACCCATTTGCAACTGTAATACATTGAAGTGCCCCAAATACCATTTTGCCATCGCATTTGGCAGATGCTTTTTAATAGTGATATTCGCATATGAGGATTGTCAGCTAACTAGCAAATCTGGAGTTCGAGTAGGTGTTAACTCAGAGCAGCAATAAAGGAACTGGACAAGACAAACAGGAGTCCAGAAAATGGGAAATTCACCTTCACAAGACAGTAAATACACCTTACTAATACTGTGACACCGTCACTTTAAAGGCAGCATTCTCCTCCCAAGACAAAATGTTCTAAATAGCTCTAAACAGCCACGTGTTTTACACTAAAATGCAGTGTCTTACCTGTGTGGATCTCTTTTGTATCATCCCAAATCAACTTTACCATCCCCACACAAACTATTTGTGTTTACCCAAATCTACTCGTCTCCCCAGATGTATGATCCTAGATTTCCGTTCAATAATGGCATTAACCATTTACTTGGGCACACTCTTATTTATTAAGGTAATTCCAGACTTTTCCTCCGCTCTCTACAGTTGCATTAACAGCTTCCTTCCTATTTTTAAATCAGCAGCTAATTTCAGCAACTAAGTGCTTATTGTTTCTTCAGGGTCACTCATAAAACAAACACCACTATTGATCTTTCTGAACCTACCACTAGTTTCTCCCTTTTATCTCATCTGAGTTACTATTCCAGGGGCAATTTCTCAATAAACCAGGACATCTATCCTAGTTAAACTAGGGTATGTGAAGCAAGAGATTTTTCTGTCCATGTATGCTCATATAGCTCCTATCACAGCAGTAGCCAAGCAACTCATCAACATTAGTGATTTTGTCTCCACAATGCCTTTTTAAAAGGAAAAGTGGTGTTAACTATCTTTACAAACAGGGAACTAAGACACAGTGTTTCAAAGGCAAAGACCACTCATGAAATGTAGAATGAATTCAATCTTTATTTCCTGTATTTTAACTGTAACATCTTCCCTCTATTTTTGCACGCACCCTGGATACACAATTTCTTATTTGTTGGATTACAGGGATTGAAGACCTGGCCAGTTGGTATTTATCCTGCATTTGCGATGAGCATCTGAAGACAACTGACACCACAGGCTAACATAAAAACTATGTTAAACCAAACCGCTGCCAGTATTTCATCTACTGTTACTATTAAGCTTCTATAAAATTCTTGGGGCCTAAACCCTAAACCTATTCACTGTCCTCCAGTTAAGCTAAAGGAAATTTTGGCTTTGCCCAAGAAAACATGATACCAAAATGCAAAGCAGCCCTTCCTGATAATAAAACATAAGTGACATCTTTCAGACACAAAGTATCTAAAAGCATCTTCTGAAGAGAGTGGTTTTATTCACCAATTCTATTTTAATAGGGTATGCACAGATAAGATTTACTGGCCATTACTGTTTTGGCTAAGTGTGGCAAGTTTGGCCCTTTTCAAATTAATTCTAGACCAGCCCACAAAGAAACTTTAACTACAGTGTAATCACTATAACGCGCCATCAACTATTAGAAAAAATTTTTCAGTGGCTCCTGAGCGCATCATCAGCATCTGCCCACTTTCTTCATGGCTTCTCTCTCTTTACTGACAGTGATGAAAGTCAGGCTTGCCGGTCTTGTTCTTGCTGATCACTAGATCAACACACCTCCAAAGAGCGGGGGTGGAAAGCTAACAGCCTAGGACTAGAGATTGCTGCCTAGGCTGGATATGCCTGCAGCCTTGTGCCACACAGAGCGGGCCAAGCCCCCGAGCATTACACCTAACGAGGGGCAAGTGCAATTGAGCTAGGTGCACATCTGCACCATGCAGCTGGACTGCTCCTGGGACCTAAGGGAGAGCTGCTGTATGACGCTACCCACGCACACAAAAATACAGGGTTCATCCTGAGCCAGGTGAGTTCTGTCTGTGTGTTTCATTAAAGGTAGGCAGAGCCCTTCCGTCCTGCTTTAACACTGCCCGAGTTTGTTAAACATAGTTTAAGAACTTTGTCCCTAGACTGGAAATTCATGCCAAAGGTCTCAAGAGAGGCAAACCACCATTTGGTAGGGGCAATAACACTGCCATTTAAATGTGTTGTTACTCATATTATTAAGCTAGTATATTAGCATGAAATATGTAAGTTTTTACATGAGAATACAAAGATCAAACATGCTAATTGCATAGTGAATGAAGAAGTAGGTAGCAAACACTCAAGGATCTGGAAACCAGCGAATCCCCTGGATAAAAGGCATTCAGTTAGAGAATCGGAGTTGCATTCCTCAAATACTTCTTATTATTTGTATATAATAATGTTTTCTGGGAAACAAAACAAAGACCAGTGTCCTCACTAGGTTTTTCCTTTGCTTAAGGAAGTGTTCATCAGGCAAAACTGGGCAACCAAGAAGAAGAAAAGTCCTAGTGAAGATGGTATGAACTGTATTCTTCATGAGCAATACGTTAGGTTCAGGCAGGCATCAGCCTGACCTAACGTGGCAGTGCATGTAACTGCACCACGTGTTACAGGAGCACACTGTGCCTCTTGACAATCCGGTGAACTCCAAGCTAGCAATAACGCTCCCCTGGCCTAACTGCTCTCCTCCTACCCGGTGGTAGGCTATGGGCTCTCTACAGTTTCTATCTGTGCTTGCTAAGTCACGTCAAAACTAGAGACGGCTTTGTCTTCACCTGAACTTTACGTCCTGTTACTTTGCACAAAGGACTTATGTTAACAGCACACCTACTTTTCCCTAGTGAAGATGTACTCTGTTGGATATTATTGCCACTCAGATACCTATTTAGACACCCAGTCAAAGGCTATGACCACCTGCATAGCTTGTAACGATTTTTTTAAAGGAAAGAAAATGCCATTAAAACAAAAGGCTCTGTTCTGCTTCTGGGTAAACAAAGGCTCAGAAAGGAAAGGGATTAACATGCTTCAAGGTGGTAATGGTCTCAACTGTTCACATTAAAATTTTCACAGTAAATTAAACCATGACAGGGGTAGGAAAGAAGTCAATTTTCAGTGGATCACGCTGTTCTGCTGACATAAATTGCCATTTTTTAGGTAGTACATCCACCAACCTGTATAATGATAGAACAACAAAACCACAACCCAGTGTTGATTGTTTGGCCTTTTGCATGCCAATTTTAGCCTGCTCTGCCAAAATAGTTGAATGCACCACCTTATTTACATGCTTCTAGACATTTAGCACCCTCTCACTACTCTTTCTTCAACAACCTTTGCTTAAGCCCGTGGTGCTGGCCTGCCCTCCTTGTACAGTGCCTGCTGTTCAACAGCGTTTCCCCTGCTTCCTCACTTATACTCAGGACACCTTTCCATTCCCTTTCCACCACTCACACCCATCCTTTTCCCCAGCTCTTGTCAAGGGCAATGCTAAATGTCAGTCCGTCTTTATCCTGCCCATCTACGTTTTCCCGCGTGTTGCATACAACGCTTCGTTATCTTCATGCTCGTTGTAAAGACCAGCAACTTTCCTTGACTAGAAAATGATGGCCTGAAGCACTACCCAATCGTCCCGGTGAGGTTGGAGAAGACAAGTAAATACAGACTCTCACCGGCTGATGCCCGCCAGCGAGTTCACCCAACACGTGTTATGCAGTGAGTTGGCACAGCAGCAACCGAAAAGGAGGGAAGGGACAGGCTGTGTGGGAGTGCCACGGTACCAGACCCCCAGAGAAAGCTCTGCTCTGCCTTACTGCAGGGGCACCAGAAATGGATGGTTAAATACAATGGGGCGCTTCTCTGACCGCCAGATGCTCGTGATGCCTTTCCACCTCGGCTGCGGCGTAAAACAAAAAACGACAAAGGACCATGAAGGAAAGTCAAGGCGGTAAAGCCAGACCCAAGCCCGTGGCTGAGCGGGAGGCCCAGCGCCCAGCAGGCCCGCTCCCCGCAGGCGGCCGCCGATCCGCAGGGATGCCAGCACC
>Ga0065711_1002849_pt1 | contig 31247 bp, 21 predicted proteins | sample Hoacrofraction12_FD_59098 | JGI IMG/M metagenome (GOLD analysis project Ga0065711, IMG submission 59098) | Hoatzin crop microbial communities from Cojedes, Venezuela - Epithelial fraction 12 v2 (version 2) | ecosystem: Host-associated > Birds > Digestive system > Esophagus > Crop | place... | reverse complement strand
CTTCTTCCCTCTGAGGGTGACGGAGCACTGGAACAGGCTGCCCAGGGAGGTAGTGGAGTCTCCTTCTCTGGAGATATTCAAGACCCGCCTGGACAAGGTCCTGTGCAGCCTACTGTAGGCGACCGTGCTTCGGCAGGAGGGTTGGACTAGATGACCCACAGAGGTCCCTTCCACCCCCTACTATTCTGTGATTCTGTGATTCTGTGATTTTTTGTATGAGTAAAATACAGGTGGTGCAGTGTCCATTTATTGCTTGCTGGAACAAATCTGTAGAATATAGACTGTAGAATTTTAGTAATAGAAAGACTGTTTAGAATATGTGAAGATAGCACAGGGAGTTGAGATGAGAATTCTCCCAAACACTTCCAGTACTATATTACTTTAATATTTGTTTCTAATCACCAGAAACACTAAAAACTAAAAATAAAATTTAAAAATTTCTTTCTAATCACTAGTGAGGTGCAGGAACTTGATATTGATCCTGTTCTACAATTAGACTGTTATGTGCCGTAGAGTTTTGTGTAATGCTTCTGTTTGAAAGGAATAACGTCCCAACTGTTAGAATTATTCTCCGTGACACGTATAGTATATGGATTTATGGACTCTTCCATAAAGCCTGGTTTAATTTCCATTTGTTACAATTCTTTTTTTTCCTATAGATTAAAAGTTAAATAATAATGGACTCCTGTTATTAATAAAATATGTGTCTACCCTTCAAATAAACTTCTGGTTATAATTATGTTATTATTTGTAAGATATTTGTCTTAATTTGATTTATTTTAGACTGATGCTGCCTTATTGCTTTGTTTGTAGTAGTTGACTCAGAAAGTAACATATCTACTGCTTTTGGAAATTATTAGGGCTCGTGTGTTGAAGATGTTCGACTGCCTCACAGTATAACAGCACAAGATCATATGAGCGTACATCTGTGGCTAAGGTGTCGTACAATGTTAGTGACTGCACTAGTAACACAGATATCTGGCGTTGGTGATATGGAAGGTATTAGACTTTTTTTATTTAGACTTTTGGAGTATAACGGGCAAGTGAGCCTATTCAGACACAATTCTTACTCATAAATAAAAAATATTAACATTAATTCTGGGGCTGTGTTATCACTGAGCAATTACTTGTATTAATTTCATCCAATGCAAAAATGAAAATATATTTCTGAGTACAATCTCTCCCAAGAGCATGTAAACATAAAGCATTATATTAATGTTCATTTAATGATCATTATCTTTCGAGAAATCACTTATGTGTGAAAAAGTTTCAGATGTTCTAGTATAATTAAGTTAAATAAATATGCTTGATACTTGCAGTTTTAAATCTTTTTTTCATTTTTTATATCTGCAATAAATGAAATGTTCCTATATATCTCCTAAAAATCTTCATTTCTTTTTTTAAAAAAGAATTTAAATGAGATACTACAAAATACATCTATTGCAGTTTGATGATGAATAAAATGTTTTTCATTTTTTAGTTTTATGTACTTAGTATAAAATCTGATGCTCACTTAAAGTACTAAAATCACAGTCTAGATCTGTAGCCAAACTCATATTTAATCTCTTCTGGATAATTCCTGTGAAGGCTGTTACTATTTTGGAATGATAACTAAGATCAGATTTTTGAGTATGTAGAATGTGTTTTGTGGGTGAGAATGACATCTGATCCACAAAATCTAATTAGCTATGCTGGTGGCTTACATATAAAGAATGTATTTGGATGAACTTAAATCAAGTGCAATTTAAAAACAAAGTGGGTTTTCTTTCTCTTTAAAGTAAATTTGGCACAGAATTGATGAAGTGGTAAATGTGGAATCTATAATGTCAGATTTTCTGTAACTTTGTAGTGTGGAAGTGACTTCTAAAGAATGGTAGAAGATACCATAAACTCTTTTCTATTGTATTTTTACTATTGATATATTCTCTTCTTTTAGAAAAAGATGTGGCTGAACGCAGAAGCCTGATAAAAGAAGTAATCCTAGAGGCAGAATCCTTTGGTGATACTGAGACTCAGGCTGAAATGATGGTGCAAGCTGCTATTGTTGACCTGCAAGAAAAACGTCCCGTGGCAGGCATTAAACTTCTTTTGGAGGTTTGAGCACAAAGGAGAAACTGTTCACTTTTCTTTGATGCATTTTCATGTCGTCAGAACAGCTGATGCCAGCATTAAATTAGCTTGAAACAGTGCCTCTAAAATAGGGATGTTTTTTCACTTTGTGTGATTTGTCCTCATAAATAGACAGCAAAAGTAGTAACTACTTTGGTGTATGTTGTCTATGTCCAAACAGGATATCATCAGTTTACTCCAAGAGGATACATTTATTTCCCCTCCAGCTTCTTTGACTCTTGTGAAAAGTATGCTTCTGCTGGCAGACATACTAACACTGCAAACAGCAGAGGATACAGAACATTGCTCTTCTACAGTGGAACCATTAAACTTGCTAGTTTTGGCACATGAGCTTACCATTAAAGCAGTGAGTATATGTTGGTGACTTACACAGCATTTGCAAATTCTTCCAATAATCTTAATTATCTACTCCAGAAGCTATTTTAACAACTTATTAAAGAGGGCTATTCCTATTAACCGATCACTTCAATTTTCCCTAGATTACATAGTGTAAAGAAGTATTTCATCTTACCAAACTTATTTATGCACACTCATCATGCATACTCATGTATGTAGTCCAGTATTTTCCTACAGTTTAAGAATATTGAATACTTGCAAAATATACGTGCATATGTGAAAATAGAAATAGGTAGTTTGACTTTTAAAGAGCTGAGGAACACCCACTTTTCCCATTTGAACTGTGGGATATGTTCGTACTGAGCACCTCATGGAAGATGTACATCTCAAAATTCCTAACTCTTAAGCATCCACATTTAACAATTCAGCTTTTTATCTTAACTTAGAATAATTTGAATTAGAAAATATGTATAAAGTAGCATATTGTTTATGATGTTTTAGATTAACAGATTGTTAAAACCAGTATGAAGAAATAATTTCCAAGTAAAAATTTAAATAGGCAATAACCCCCAAAATATCTAAAGACATGAAATATGTGAGAGGAACACATAGTAATAAACTAGATACTTATTTGGTGATCAAAAAATTGATAGGCACTTCTGCAGTCTCCACCTGTTCTTGATACAGTTTATAAAGAAAGGCTTTTGGACCAAATTCTTTCCTCGTATTTCCTAATACAGGAGTTTAATCCATTTAAATGTTTGTTCCCCCAAGTAATAAAGAATCATATGAATCACTTCAGACTCAGACTTCTGCTTGTGAGACTTGCTAGCCTTCAAGAGACTGAACAGTTTACAGCATGTCTCCATCGCCTTATTTCCATGAATGAAAAGTTTGACTGATCTATACATGTCATTTTCATTTTCTTTTCTGGCCTTTGCTGGATGGCAGATTTCTTTGTAGAAATGACAGTTTCTTTCCAGGGCTCGGGTTACTTGGGAGATCTATTTCTTAAAGACTGATTTGAGGGAATTTGCTCTAGAATCCAAAGCCTAACATTAATAAATTTGATCAAGGGTTCATTGAAATTGTTCATTTACTACCAAACTCCTCTGCAAAGAAGACAATTGCAAACTGAAGTAAAGGAGTTTAGGAGTATCAAGCCCTTTTCTAGTGCTCTTTTACAAGACACATTTGAGTTCCAGGGTTTTGCAATACCTAACTTTAACGAACTACTATTTAATTTGCTGTCTGCAACTTGATATTAAAAGCATAACCTTTTCATAGGTTTTTGTTTGTGGAGAACCCATTGAATGGCAAATAGAAGACAGTACATTGCCTTGCCTGGTCCTACCTACAAAAAATATCTACTTGCCACATATCAACTTGCTAGCCCAAGTCAAAATGAGAATTGGTAAGAAAAATGCAAGACATTATTATTTTTAATTATTCATTCAATTTCATGCATATTTTATGCGACAGCAGATAAACTGATTCATCAGAAGTGAATTTAGTAAATCAACTGTTTTCATATACAAACAAAATATTTTGAAAACCAACAGTGGATGCCTGTTGGGTTCCATGCAATGTGTATAAGGAAGGTACAATTCTTACAGGAACTATAATCAACAAAGGCTTAAATATTAATGTTATAGCTTGATGAAACTAATGGGAACTTCAGTTTTTTTAAGTGGAAACTGAGAATACTTTTCCAACTTCTGTACAAAGCATTTATTATATGGAAACTTCCTGTATATGTTCCATCTCTCCGGAAGCAGTTATATGGGAACTAACTAATGATATCAAATCATAAAGGTAATAGTGATAATTCTCTATCCCAATAAAATACGTAGTGTCTGTTATTGTTGTCACCCTTTAATTTAACAAATTTTCTTGATAATCTTTCTTTATATACAAACTTGGAAATATGCTGAATAGTAACAGAGGGTGACCTTTAAGATCTGTCTGAGATTTGTTGCCATATAGCAAATATAGGGAAAGGGATATAGTCTCCATGTTACTTCTGGTAAACTTAATTTGGTGTATATCTGACTTACAATTCACTAGAAAATCTAGAAATCATTTACTGCACTTTGGTTCAAATTGTGGAGCAGCCTCAGAGTGTTGTAGATTCTTTTTCAGGAAGATGTGTTCCATTGGTGCACCCCAACCACTACTTTGTATTTAGCCTTTAGGATTAGAATAGAGGTAGTCCAAAGTAAACACTCTGAAATGTATCTGCTGTGGCTGTCAGGTCTTCAACACCGGCTGGTTTGCTTTAGAGATCCACTCTTACTGTGCTTTACTGCTTGTCAATGCAGGCATGGCCAGAATCACTCATAGTAATGGCCACGTTTAACCAGTTCCTGTTTCTGAATCCACATTTTCAGGAAGAGTCTATGAATACAGAGGAATACTGGGGAGTACAGTGTAGGAGGTATGCAGTACATCAAAGAAGCCTTTAGGACTAGTTAGTAAAAAAAGAATTTGGGAATTTGGAAGTGCTCAGGAAAGTTTAGATTTTGCCTACAACTGCCAGGTGAAATAAAGTTATGAAGTGGCTTTCTGCTAGTCTTTCCAGACAGTTTGTGAAAGGGTTGATTTGTGTAGCCTGAGCTTCTTTTGGAAGGCCTAGGTAAACCTCAATGGCATCACAAAGTTGTGAAGCAACATTATAGTTCTGTATTTATATCCATTAAACACTCGGATTTTTGAGAATTAGATTGTAACAGTAAATGTGCAACAATATTTGTTTTAAGAAAGTTGCTTTTTTTGCATAAATTGGTTTTCTATTTAATAATTTACTAAGAAAGAACTGTATTTTTTCTTTCCTTAGGATGCACATTAGCTGAAAAAGTAGCTTGTACGCCTGAAAGAGAAGATCCACTGCAATGGCTACATGCTCTCAAACATTTAGAATCAGCATTGATGCTTTGCAGAGCATCTGCAACAAAAAAATTAGATATGGAAGCTGAACTTCTTTTTCAGATAGGTAAATAAAACCCTGTTTATATATCATGATTACCTTCATAGGCAATGTTATGCACGTGGCCTCTTCTCACCCTGTCTGGCTGCAGATCTCTCTCCTGTGTTTAGTATCACACCAACATAGTTCAGGATGCATTCCACAACAAATAATTTCAAAACTGCAGTAGAACTTCTCCCACCTCTGTGTTATCAGGGATCAAAGGGTGTAGCCAATGAAATTAAGGACACTGTAGACAGCTAATTAGCTTCTCTGCGTCAGTCTGAACTAAAGAAGATGAGAGGCTCATATAGTATTTCTAAATTATTTAACAAAGCTAATGAATTACACAGTGTTTGCATGCATTTGGATTTTAGTGGCATTATGTTTTGCAGCAGGAGGTGCTGGTTTGTTAGAATTCCAGCCAGAAAGGCACTCAGACTCTTTAAAGTATCTCTTAAAATGCTGTTTATTGAAGTTAACTCTATAAAGAAGAAGAGGATAGTGTAAATAATCCTGTGTCCCTTCAGATGCTGAGAAGCCCAAGTTGTGCAGTATTTAATGGCTTCTAGTCAGGGTGTAGCACAACACGCAGATCCTGTCTGTGGAAAGGTTGCCTTATTTTGGTATTCTGAGCTGTTAGAGGATTTTCTTAAAAGAAAACAATTCTGTTCATAATTTCTACTGTCAAACAAAAAGCATATTAGCCTGGACAAGGTCCTGTGCAGCCTGCTGTAGGTGACCCTGCTTTGGCAGGAGGGTTGGACTAGATGACCCACAGAGGTCCCTTCCAAACCCTACCATTCTGTGATTCTGTGATTCTGTGATTCTGTGATATTCATGTAAAAACTCCTTGCTTTACAGAAAGGGCAGGTGGTGTAATCACTGGTACTGAGGAGATGCTTCCAGTGGCTCCTCTGTTACAGCTAGCTGCTGCATTGGGCCTGCGGCTACGGGGTGTGCGCAGCAGAACACACACCTGAAGGCCACGCTGTGTGTGCAGCACAGCGCAGCACAGAGCAGGCCTGTGCCTGTGCATTATCTCCTCCATGCACAATGGCCTTCTAGTTAGGATCACTGCACGTTAGGAGTCATCATGATTCCAAAGTTTGATTAGTTTAGCAACTCTATGAAGTAATTTGCTTTATAAGCATTGTGCATTACATTTTAAACAAACTGGACAAGATTTTGCATATCAGGAAGAGAGTAGGTAATGCACTATGTTGTTCAACTTTCCTGGAGGGAAAAACAGGTTGGGTCTTACAAAAAAAAATCTTGCAAATCTGCTTTCAATATTTCTTTCTTAGGTAAGGTAGAACGCCAGATAACGGAAGCAAGCAATAGCAAGTCATCTCAAGCTGTTGAAACCCTGTTGGAAGCTATAAAACTCAGCCAGCAACAGGACCAAAACTTTGAGTAAGAAACTAGCTATATAACTTTCAAAATAATTTTAATCACACATGAATGTATTTTTTTGAGTTTTCTGAGATTTGGTGTGAGGCTTCTATTATGAAGCATCTTTTATGTTTTGGAGAGTTTTCTTCTATTGCAGTATAGGACAGCTACTGTGTATTTATTCTCTTATTTAAAACAAATACTGAGAACATTTAAAAGCATATTTTAGAGTATACAAAGTTACAGCTTTCTGTTCTATTTCCAAATTTTTGTACCCTCTCTGTCAACACCAGGAAGAGAGCTATCAATTAAAATGGGGTTTTATTCATATTTCAGAGGATGAGCTGTGGTCTGCCCCCTTCCAGATAATAGAAATCCAGCTTGAAAAGGTTAGCAGCCAGGAACAGTCAGAACAGAGGCAGAAGGAGCGTAGGAAATGTGTTTGTAACAGATATCAGGACAGTGACTTTGGCATTAGTTATCGGCATAGAAGATGCCTGAAGAGCAGAGCCAAGCCAGCCAATAAATTCTGTCAAGCAGCTCTGATACATTGGACTTCGGGTTTTTTTAGTTTCTTGACTAGTCTTAATGAATAATGTGCCATGTCTGGTTACAGACAGTGTAAAGGCAGCAATTTACCTTGATTGTTTGGGTATTTTGTTACTTAAGTTAATGAACCAGAACTCTGAGCATAGAAGCTGTAGCATAGTAATAAACCTCTACAACCAGTCAGCATGATGCAAGAAAGTATCGAAATGGACTGTGGTGATGTTCTGCAAGTTTAATTTGCTACATTCTTATTTAATTTGCTGCTGCCTTTCTAAAAGAATTTGCAGCATCGATGGACCTTCGCTTTCTTATTTTAGAGAACTAAACATCCCCATCACCTTTATACAAGCCCTCTGATATCTATGAGATTGTTTAATTAAATTTGTTTCTTGATGTCTCAAATCCTTTTTTGTTAGGAAGACTAGAAAGTTAACTAAATTGTCACCAACTAAATGTAGAACTTGCCACCTTCCCACTTAGTTTGCCCTATCTTGAACTGTACAGCACTCTGACTTTTGCATTTTGTTTACAGAAATCATACCAAAGCTGGAATTTCTTGTACTATATCAACAGCCAACTCTGCAATATGACTCTCTTCAGAATAGTAACTACATGAGAAGGAGTTTGTTGCTGTGCTTAGGAAAGCCAATTCATAGGGGACATCTGGAGAGAACTACAGAGCCAGGAGGAACCTGCATAAAAAGGCTGTTATAAACGTATAGGGAATAGAAATGCTGGAGAAGTTCTCCAGATATAGTGATTTTCAGTGGGTCGAGGGAATTAATTCTGCCCCTCTGCTCATTTCTGGTGAGACCCCACCTGGAGTCCTGCATCCACCTCTGGAGCCCTCAGCACAGGAAAGACATGGACCTGGAGCGGGTCCAGAGGAGGGCCATGAAAATGATCTGAGGGCTGGAACACCTCTCCTGTGAGAAAAGGCTGAGAGAATTGGGGTTGTTCAGTCTGGAGAAGAGAAGGCTGTGGGAGACCTTATAGCAGCCTTTCAATACTTAAAGGGGGCTTGTAAGAAACATGGGGACAGACTTTTTAATAGGGCCTGTAGCAATGGGATAAGGAGTAATGGTTTTAAACCAAAAGAGGGGAGATTCAGACTAGGTGTAAGGAAGAAATTTTTTACAATGAGGGTGGTGAAACACTGGAACAGGTTGCCCTGAGAAGCTGTGGATGCCCCCTCCCTGGGAGTGTTCAAGGTCAGGTTGGAGAGAGCTCTGAGCAACCTGATCTAGTGGAAGGTGTCCCTGCCCATGGCAGAGGGGCTGGACTAGATGACCTCTAAAGGTTCTTTTCAACCCAAACCATTCTATGATGGTAAGATTTTGGCCTGGTTTATAATACTACTGTAAAAATAACTGAAAGGAAAAGGAAGTACAGGAGGAGAACAGGAACTGGTGAGCAGAGTCTGTCTGAAGAGGTATTCTGGTACAGAACTCAAAACTGAGAAGGTTCCTTAGCTAAGCCCAGTGAAGAAACAAAAGATTGTTTTGGTCACACTGGATATTTTTGCTGATTCTTGTAAGAGTCTGACTGAAGACCCATATCCAAATTCAGCCACCCATGTTTCAGCGAAACCAGGACAATGGATATATGCCTTAACTTCAGGAAGGAAGAGGAACCCATACAGATTCTGTACAGAAAGATCACTTCCCTTGTAGAATTACAGTTTTCTTACTAAACATCTGCAATTTATTTATGGAATATTTGTTGCACATGGTACAAATTATATTTGACATACTCTTAAATCAATGTGTTATTTGTTAAGCATACCATAGGGATGTTTTAGACTCACTAAGACTTTAAAACAGGATCACATGGCTTTCCAAAAGAAGATACACTCTAAGTAGATGATGAGGGCTGGATGAATGATTTATTTGTTGAGGCCGTCTGGCTAGTCTTATGCAGGAGTCAGATTGTATCATTGCAATGCTTACTTTGATAGTAACATTGATTGATCTGTGTGTTGTTTCTTACAGGTTAATAAGAAGATCATACCTTGAAATAGCACTATTATATTTGCATTTTGCCACAAATACTGGGCATGTGTCACAGACAGATAAGATGGTGCCTTCGAAATCAAACGTATGTTTTCTATCTTTTGGGTAGTAGCCTCTTCAAAGCAGGAAATATATTTCTGTTAGAACATTGTGCACCTTGCCAGACTATTACTTACAGTGACTTATAAATCATACTGATATTGAAAATCCTACTAGAAAAATCACGCAAAGAAATCATATAGTACAGCAGTAGAATTTTATCTTGCTTGATGTTATTTCTCATGTTTATTGGATTGAATTATAACATTTAAAATGTCTTCCTGTTTAAAATAGGAAGAAACAGAACCAACAGTGTTTTCATTTCTGATTACGTACTAATTAATTTGTACTTTGCAAAGAAAACATAATATTCAAAGCTGGTTTTTAGGTGGTAATATTTATACTTTACGAGATTTCAATTTTTCGGTACAAATAGGAGTGACAGCATGAGAAATGTAAAAGGCTTTAACCACCTTAAAGTGGCTACAAGCCATAGATTCAAAGCATAATGTGTAACATAAGAGAAAAGAGGTAATTAAGACTCCAGAAAATGGAAAATTATAGCAAAACTCTATACAGTAGTGACTGTAGTATGAGCTGCTCTGAGAAAATTTTTACAGGAGCAGCCAATTAGTATGCTCTGGATAGTTTTTTTCAATTTTAGCAATTAATACATGGATTCACAATCAATGCTGATTTTTACAACTTGTAAATAAAACAATAATTCTATAAGTAGGAGGACTTTTTTCTATCTTTAATATATATTTTACCATAATACATTTAGAATCCTAATTATGAACTGGGGTATAATTTTAGACCTCTTCTGGAGAACTCTCTTCTTCTGAGGAGGCTCTGAAATCAGAAGGCTACAAAGTACAAGCCTGGATTGCAGTAAGAGCAGCTACACAGGTTGGTGCAATATTCTGAAGAGGTAATTTTTTTGGTTTTTTTTTTAATTTCATCTTATCCTACTTACACAAGCAAATGAGACAAGAATTAAGGTTTCCTGAAATTTATGGCATAGGTCTTATTTGAGGAAATAAAAATGGACGCTGTATGAGTAGTGCATTTAATCTCTCTTGGACAGATCTGACTCTGTTTACCTCAACTTTGATTCAGTACAAATAAACCAGCACACTGCCTGGTATGTCTACACATGTATTTGACATGTGGGTAGACTTCAGTGGCATCCAGGTGAGGATACTTGATTTTAAATCACTTATGTAGCAATTAAGCTGTCAGCATTGATGATTTATTTAAGTATTCTATGTACCATATGTCAGAGAGGAATAGAATATTTCGCTGACTTTTAAAAATATAGTATGTTGAGTAATCAATTTTTTGTCATCATCTTGCTACTCTCAGATTTTAAAATCTATATAAATATTGTAGTGAACTGGTTCTGAATAAAATAAACATTATTTTTAGGTCAGTGAAGCTGTACTTGCTTCTCAGCTATTAATTGGAACGAAGAGTGTTAAAGAACACAGCATGAAGGATGCAGAGCAACAAAAAATCCCACAATTTGCTTCCATGGATCTTTTTGCTTCATACAGAGACTTCTTATCTGGTATTCCTTGATACCTAGTAATATTAGAACATTAAATAACTAATAAACTATTTATGCCATGTAATCTAGTAATACATTTAATATCTAATTTTCCTTTGTGAAAAATTTTAAGTCAAATTTGGAAAGTAAAAGCAAAATCCTCATCCTGCGTAGCAGTACAAAATATTGAGTAGACCGAATGGGTCTTTAAATACCAGCGTGTGCACGCACTCAGTAGGTTAAGAAAAATTGCATTGTTTGAATAGTTTGGCTCAGAAAGACAGCATGCACACACTGACATACTTTTAGAAAAACAGATGGACCTTTGTCACAGGACTTCCCCAGACTTCTAGAGTAGGTCTTGGCCCCCTATCAGTCATCATTGCTTGCTTTTCAAACGCTGATTTAGAACTGACTTTTTTCCCTAGGTATATTAGCTTTTCCTTGGAGATTTTCAGTTTTTCTTTTGATTTGGCAAAGACGAGTTGGTGTTGAATAGCTTGTCTTTCCCTGCCCCTCGCCCTGGCCCCCAAACCCCAACCAATTAAATGCTAAAAGCAACAAACTCAAAATCTTGCAAAGTTATCTGCCTAGGTACTGTATTCTAAAAGTCAAAGTCAATATAATAAAAACATTTTCACTGTCTTTCCAGTCCAATGGATTATCATTTAGAGATGCGTCCATTAGCTTGGGAGAACTTTGCCTTTGCCTGGTTTATTTCCAACTTTGCATTTATTTTACAGCTAATGGAGCTGATGAAATGGAATTTTCTGATTTAAAAAAAAATGAGCAAAACTAGGAATTCTGGGATAATGGTTGCTAAATGTTATACAAACACTAAGGCAAAATGTCTATATTTATTTTTAAACTCGGAACCATTAATTTAGTGATAAAATTTTGGTTCAGTGGCTTAATTTCAATGATCCCAGTGACTGACAAAGATTGAATTGCACTGCCTGATAGTTGCTGGCAAAGCTGAGCAATGTCTAGTTACTGTACAGTGTTTAAATTTATGTGTTTTGATTGGTTTATGAAAACAAATGTTGTATGCTAAGACTTTCCATCAATCTGATTGTTTTGTACTAGCTCCATTTGCTTATAATTACAGATTATCTTTTCTTTTAGCAAATGCAGCAGGTGTTTCGCCTGATAGTTCTGTTAGGCAATACAAAGAAGAATAGAAAATGTTGAAAAGCAATAGTAGGTCAAAATATATAACGGTAAATTCAAATAGAAATAATCAGCACAGCATGCTAAATATTTTCTGTAAAACCATTAGTGAAACACATTGTTTAAGTTTCATCTATAAACAATGTGGCCATTTTAACTAAATTCTGGTTTTACAATTGACAGCAAAATATCAGGAATAATGGAGACATTCAGATTTTGTTGAAGCACACATAATTACTTTCTGGAATTTTACTATTAGGAATTACTGTAACATAATGTTTGTTCAATTTGGAATGAGAAACAGAGCAGAAGAATTGTGTAGGCTTTTGAGAGAGCCATGTACTAATACAGTGGAAAAAAAAAATTGAATGTAAGCAGTGATACAGTGATAACTGTACTGATTTTTTTTTCCTCTTTTTGCATAAGTATAACTTTTAGGCAGCATAAAAAACCAAAAATTTTTTTAATCCGTAGTCAAGAACACATTTCATTGATAATGTGCTTTATATCTAAAAGCAACTGGATTGAAGCTAACAATAAACATTTCAGAGTACCTAACTCTTCTGAGTTCAGGTCGATATAACGGGGATGTTCAACTGCTGTAGTTAACTGAAGACTCCTAGTATTTTTTCCATTTAGTAAATATCTGCTACTGAACAATGTATAGAAATAATGGTTTTGTATTTAAATTCAGAGAAGAGAGAGCACCTTGCTCTCCTTTTAGCTTCTTTGCAAGGACCAGTCAGATTCAAGGCCATGATTTATGAAATATTTTCTTTACCAGTTCAACCAGTATTAAAGCAGAATAGGAAGAATTTTCCTCTTATGAAAAATATAACCAGGTTGACAAGTTATATTTTTAGTTAGCGATTAGTCAATTCCAACACAATGCAGAAACAGCTTTTCAATTGCAACCATTCACTTAATGTGTATTGTTGAACTGTTGTTGGGTTTGCAGATGGATACAATGTTGTCTCTGAAAGTCCCAAAGCATCTTCTACTGAAAACAAACAAATCATACAAGACAAGCAGAGCCAAAGTGAAGGAACAGGAAGTCTTGCCACCAAGGCCAGCCACAAGAAAGAGACAATAACATGGGTTCACTTAATTCGCTACCACAGTTGTTTAAAAAGACTTTATAACACAAAACTTCTATTTGGTACGAATTTTTAATTCCTTCTAGAAAACATCCATAGGCAACATAATGTTCTTGGGAGCCAACCGTGTTAGATTCAAAGGCCATCATCTGAGATGACAGTCTGATTTTGAGTTCCTTTAAATTGTATAAATGCGAAAAAATCTTCACTGCAATCAAGATTTATGTTAGTTTACAAGTGTTTTAAGTCAAGATATCATTGCGTTTTTTCATAATTATGCATAAGCCTTCATGATAGCAGGAAATGCATCCCTCAAGACTTAATTGCTATTCCTTTATTTGAAGCATTTTTTAAAAATTCATAATCTATATTTATTTTTAGTTCTAGTTACATTGCACTTAAGTCACATCAGAAATAAATCTGTCTGTTTGGAGGCCTGTTTATGAGAATTGTGTGTAGTGTAAATGGGAAGGCTGAGCATTATTGAATGTGTTTTGACTGAACCCCCAGATGTTCTGTACATACTTGGTTTATTTCACTGTAAACAAAAGATGTTAATAGATAGGAACTTTCAAACAGAGTTTGAAATCCATTAATTTCAAGGTCCTAATACTATGCATCTACATTACATCTCATAGCCAGCTGCTGGATATACAAGCGACAACCTGATAGGTGAGAATAGAACTAGACTGCACTTACAGGTGCTGCCTAGAGAGAGACCTAGCACCTCTGAAAATAACAATTTCAGAGAAGGTTGGGATTTTTCCTTGCAGCACCAAATGAAAGGAAAGTATTCCACCTCACCACAGCACTATAAGGAAAGTAAACCATCTACAAGTAGATTTCAAAATGTGCAGGTATATCTCAGCTGTAGTTAGCAATGATGGAGTCTAGGGAGTGACTCAGCTGATCAGCCACTAGCTGTTTAAATTAGAGTATTATGAGCCCTTAGAGCTTCTTTTGACTATACTGAATAAATAAGCTTAGCCATCTAGTGAACATACTGATGCTTACGCATCTAAATTTAAGTACCTAAACCTCAAAACTGCACCCCCCATTTTATGCTACTTTGTAATGTCTAGACAGAGCTTGTTTCATTATCAGATCTCCAGTGAAAAACTGCAATACAAATAGCATTACCTAGTAATATTTAAGGACAATCAGTATAATTGTTGGAAAAGCATTTATTTAATATTGAACCGATTTACCTATTTTACGATATTTTCAAAATTTATAAATATTGAGTAGCTGTAGAAACTTTACTTTTTAATGGCAAATGATAATGTAATAAAAATCTCTTTTCAAAGCTGCCCCTAACTCAGGACCTGGATCATTTTCTGCAAGAGATGGACACCTTAGTTTTGTTTTTGACACAGGACTTGTTCTACGCATAGCAGAAATGCATTCCTTTCTTAAAATACACTTGTTTGAATATTCACTGTGTTGTCTTGAGAATTTCCCGGAAGAGCTACGTGATGTAGGATTGCCATTTGGTAGGCCAGCTGATTCTTCAAAGGTATTTACTTTCTTTCTGATGTTTCAAAAATATGTATTATACTTGCATTTCAGTCAGATTCTTGCTGTTTCTGAGAGCACTACAGACGAATGACATGCATTATGCAGAGGTTCGGTACAAAACCAAAAATCCTGTGCAAGCACTGAAGGACGCAGTTAACAAATGAAATATTCTTCTGTTATTCATTCCTGCAAAAATGATCTCTATCCCATGCCCAGTGTATTTAGATCCTAGACGATTAAGCAGAATGATATTTAAGAAGATTTTATTACTAGCTAATTAAATTGGCTGTGTTATTTGGTAGGACTGAGGCTTTTAATCTTGTAGATGACCATGTTTCATACCAAAAATGTCCTGATGTTTTCTTTGTAATTTGTATGTACAAGCCTCTATGTTGTTAATTTGGTCTATAATCAAAACATGCTTTTCAAAAAACATATAATTTATATTTTCTCAAAATATATTGAAGGCCTTGTGTGCCAATTTTTTTCACTGATTATCTGCTGGCTAGAGAATCAATCTTTTCAGATCTCTGGCTTGCAAACAGCCTTTTTGAGCTTTCAAATGTAGGCAGCTCAGACTACATTACTCAGAGGAATATTGAACTGGAATTCTGGAGTCTACACTGAGCATGGCGTATGCATTGAATATTGAATGGTAGAAGTCTTTAGAGATTCAATGTAAAAATAATTGTCTTCAAAGTTTCTCCATCCCACTTCTCACATTAATGATTATCCTAATACTAAAAAATTAAAAAGGCAGGTTACTCTTCATGGTTTATTTTTTACCTATTATGTTCAGTATTAGATGGAGACAGGGGAACCTTGAGGATTGAGAACTTGTTATCTTCTAAAAATGAATTAAAATACCTTTGTAAAAGTAGCACTTCTAGAGTTGGTGAACTTTTTGCAGTGTTGGACAGCATATCATTACTCATTTCCCAACAAAGAGCTGACTGTGCCACTGAATAAATTGTAAATATATGGTATGTGACATTTATAACAGCCATCGTATATCAAAAATTATTTTACTCTGTCTGCTCTTCTTTTGACATAATTAGTATTACACTGTCCTAGAATAATAAGCTTCAGAGCTCACTGTCATGTTCGTGACAGGTGCAAGCTGCATAATCATGTGTTAGCTTCACTGTTGTAGACAGCTAACAAGCATAAAGCTCTTACTTTTTATAATTCTAAGCTTCATTGATTTTTATCACAACATTTTTAGAAGCTTTAACTATTCAGAAGGCTGTATAAGTTGTTTTAAAAATGTTACTGTAATTTGATACTGGGATTTTTAACACTACAAATAGATACAATTTTTGAAAGAATGATTTTTATGTACAAGGTTGTTTCGCTTACATGTGTCTTTGTAATTCTATTTTTGACTCGAAGTTTTTTTCAGCTCTGCTGAACAAGGAATCCAAATTACATTAAGAAGGCTATAATTAAAATTGTGTGCCCTGTTACATTTTTCATGCTTGTTTTTTATTCCACTCCATGAAAATATGTAGAACTGGAAACACTTAACTAAGTTTGTTGTTTTCAGGCTTTTGAAAAAGTTGAATAGATAAAGATTTATGTATGTAATTCAGCAACCCTCCAGTTTGACAGGAACAGTTGTAATATCCTTCCTCAAAAAAAAAATTCAATGTGATCTAAGTAACAAAAGATGAAGTTCAGTGAAAAAGAAAACATACCACATGTTTTAGAAAGAAATATATATCATTAAATGGACTTTTAAGAGCTCTAGTTCAGGGGCACGGCATAAATTAGGTTGTTCCCACCTCCATATAATATGTATTTTCTCATAATTTTGTTCACTCTCCATGCCAGCAGGATAGTGAGTGATTCATTGCCAAAACTAAAGTCTAAGATCCCAAATGTAGAAGATCCTTGTAGTAGGTGGGTGATCCATGTGCACCTCATGGCATACCATGGGTTATGGCCACTGTTATCACTGCCTCAGTGTTCAGAGTCTGTGTGGCATGGATCATCCCTGGTTAATTGTCCCGTGCTTTACTGAAGGCATATCCATATGCTCAAATGCATGACTTCAGCAGGCATGACATCATCTGTATCTTCACTTCTACTATATTTTGATGCACATGGGAACTGGCTTTATGAAGTAAGATTACGTCACTGTGAAAAATCCATCCTCTGTTCACCCGGATTTACTGCCCTGTGTCGGTCATGACCTGTATTTTCTGAAAATAAAGTGGGTAAAATTCCCCAGGTTTTTCCAATGATGAACATTCAAAATTAAAAAAGAGCTAACTCCCCAGGCAGCTGTTTTCAGTGTCCACGTTTTGGAATCAATGATGGAGACACTAACAACCTTTACAAATAGCTTCAGCATTCCCCCAGAGTGTCACTGTTTGGCCTCCTCTGTTCTTTGCAGATCTGTGTAACGCTTGAAAAAGTAGAAATGGTATAGCACTGTTCAGCCTTTAAAGAAAATATTTTATAATCTTAAAAAAGGCTTCTTATACATGAATGTTGGTTGACAGTATTCCTCCATTGCTTCCCTGGTAAATGATGGTGAAACTGTAACTCTTCGATGAAAAGCCTGCTAATGTTCCATATATGTTTTATTAATATGACGTATGACAAATCCTCACAAATTAAGTGACTGAATTTTCAGCAGGTATCGCCCTTTGTTAGTTGCACAGTTAATGAGAAAACAAATAAGTAAACATAAATAAAGCATTAGTCTAGCATTCAGATTACTATTTCAATTATCAATATGCAGAGCAGACAAATTACTTTTTCAGCACTAAGTTTTGTATGGTCAGCATGTCAAATAATATCTTTTAGCAAAAGCCATTGAAGCCATACGGAAGATAAGTCAAATGTAACAATTGTTGTTACTGTAGGTGTCTCCAAGTCAGCCCTGAGGTCCTTCGCACTACCTTTAGAAATGTCTCATCATGGGAACTTTGAAAAACCTTAACTTGGTAAAATGGGCACCTTTTAAAATTACCCATTTGTCTAAATAAGCATATATTTGTGCAGGAGTGAAAGTCATACCGATTCTAGTAGACACTAGATTATAACAGATATTGCATGTTACACTAGAAAAAGTACAATTCAGAACTTTCTTTTGTGTTTCAGATGTCTCCCGAAATTACTGGAATTACATCAAAGATGTCACGTGTGAGAATAGCTTCTCCGGTTTCTGTCATCGGAGAAGCAGATAGTCAAACAGAGAATAGGGCAGCCAATGCTTCAGATAAGGAAATTAACATTCAGTGGTACATTCCTTCTCTGGCAAAGCCATCAAACGATACAGAGACTAAGGTATAACTACCCCAAAGCAGTTCCTTAGGTATTGGAACAAATTAAGTCTAATTTCAAATGAACATCTGTGTTATGACTGATCAGCCTTTTAATTGAATTCTGCATATGCCAATTGGCAAGCTGGACAGCAAGGAGCTATGTATTTGCTCTGCCACAAACCTGCTATGCAGGACAAAGAGAATGCCCTTGCAGTTTTTTGGTGGCAGGCCAAAGAAAGACTTGGTTGACCATATAGAGCTTGCAGGCCACGTTGTATTCATGCCTTTTGCAGGACCTTGATGTCTTTAAGACTTCCACACTGCTGAGTTTGGTTAGAGCTGACCATTACATTCAAACGATGCTGTTTGGTGGGAGGCTGTTGGAGAAGCAAAGATACACATATACAGGGAAGACGGGATTTTGTAAACCTCATTTCCCTAAGATATCAGACTAAGCATGAATGATGAGAGTGATTGGAGGCTTGCAGGAAAGCAAGAGACTAGGACATGGAATTTGGTTTATTTTTAAACAAGGGAACAGCATGTAGGTAAAAGTTCTGCTACTGCAACGGAAATCCATCATCTCCAAACATTTTGGCATAACGGATCAGTGTCAAAATCTCTGCTAGACCCTTTTCATCTCTGTTAACAAGCTGATAGAAGCCCTGTGAAGTTGGTGCAAATAATGTACTTTTCAATACAGTTTTGCAGGTTATTTTAGCACGATCTTACAGATCATTAGAGATCCAAAGACAACTCTTGAAAATGACTAATATATGAATGCTGTATTCTTGACATGCCCCATATAGTCAAAATATTCAGCTACCACTAGGAAGTATATTTTCAATCATAATAGCAAATTAATTCAGTGAAAGATGAGAACATTCTATTTCATTTTATTGTGCTCTTATATTGAGATGTCTTTATTAGATTGGTGAGTTATGTGCACTTCATGGTTTAAAACTAGTGTGATGACAGCCAGCCACAAGGCCATATAGCAAACCTAACTAATTACAATAGGGCCTTTGGAAATCCAGTAAAAGCTCTCTGTTCAGCCTACCTGAAACTGGAAATCTGGGATTGATTGACCAGTATCAGGACAAGACTGGGATTTTGATGGTGACTCTATAGGCTATAATTCATTTTCAAAACTGTATAAATTATATCCATAATTAAATTGCTTTTAACACCTACAAAAACTGAGTATAGTACAAATTCATATGAGGCCATGCCCCCCTCTTTTTTTAAAGCCAGTTATCTAAGTCTTCATCAGTACATTGTATTTGATAGTTATTATAATCTAGCATCACTGAAATAGCTCACGCCTACAATACCATACTACATTATAGCTTACTTATTCAATCTCTTTTACAGGTTTTGCTGCTTTATGCCTATAATACGGAGCCTGTCAAGATTAGCAACACCAAGATTTTCAGTTCAATGTCTATGTCTTCAGGCCACTTGTGGATTCCGTTGGCTAGGTAAATAATCACTGACTTTGTCCTGTTATTTCATGCTATATTAAAGATCAGTCAACCATTTAGAATGAGAGAAAAAATACAAAATATCAAAGAGCTGTAAGTCTTTAAAAGCATTCATTTTCGCTTTTCAGAGATTTTTCGCTGTAACATAGCGTTAAACCCATCCAAACATATGACTTTTCAGTACATTAGCATTTTAGTTTTGATTCTTAAAGAACTGAGTAACACATGCTAATTATATTACACTGGCATAACAACATAAGAAAACGCTAGCAAATCTAAGAAGCAGTCCCAGCAGTTATTCCCATTCTCTCACTGGATCAGCTACTTTCTCCATCCCGTATTACAACTCTGAGCATGCAACAGTTTTTCTCAGTTGTAGCCCCAGGCTCAGCCCTTCATTTCAGATCCTATGGTGGTTTTTATTACTTCTTCCGTGTCATTCATCTAGCCCCAGAATTTTTGGAACTGCTGAGCAGGTGAAGGAGAAGGAATAATGGGACAAGACGAGTTGCAGCCCCTACCACCCAGCTTGTCAGTCCACCTTGTGTGGGTTGGATGAGAAAATCTTTTCTTATAGAGGCATACTTATATTACTTCTTCTTACCATTTTTAATGCAAAAAGCTAATGCATTCCATATTTCCACTTTCTTTAATGGAAAATGTCTTTTCGTAAAATTAAGAGATCAGTCTTGAAATGAAAGAAATGCAGAACCTCATCAATATGTAATAGAAGCTAGATCAGTTTAATTATAACCTAAACAACAAATATTGTTGTTTTCTAACAGCAATGGTGAAAAATCTTGTCTTCTTTCAGAATTATATCTTTACGAGAGAAATTATCTGATCTGAAGCAGCAAGTTGAAATGTTGATGCAAAGTTCTAAAATCTTATCTTCAGCTTCTGAGTCAACAAGTTTTCTTGAACAAAGTGAAACTTTGAAAATAATTCCTTCAAAAAAACCCAAAATGAATATTGCAAAAGTGCATCTTGATGAAAAAAACGAAGTAAGTGAGAACAGTTCTGCTCTTAAATATGTCTGACAGTCTTTTATTTAAGATGTCTGTTTTGGGGACATAAATGACACGTAACTTGGAAGGCAGACATAAAAGATTAAACTTCCCTCACCCCTTTCAAGAAATATTGAAATATTTTCACTTTTCATTTAATATTTAACTTTTTGTTTTCCTTATATATTGCTTGTCACTTTACAAAAATATCAGGCATCTTCAACCTTCCACTTGAAAATAAAGGCTACATCTTCAGGTACATAGATTTGAAAATTGATGTCTAATTTGTAGTAATCTACATCTGAAAATGCTCAGCATAGTGTTAAATTGAGCATGGTGATCAACCCAAAAGTACTTTTTAAAAATCAGTTACACATCTTCAATGCAAAATGGGCAGTGACGGTTTCTGAAATAAGAACCTTCTAATGACATTATTGAGAGAGGACTAAAACTGGCAGTGAATATATTTTCATTTTCTGTACACCAGCTTCTTCTTTTCTTTTTATTAGCAAGGCTGAATATGGTCTGCAACCAAATAACTCTTCCCACATACACACACAAAAGAGGTAATTTCAGAATTTTCCATGTGGTCTGTTTGAGATAATGTCATTGGAATAGAATGTTGCCACAGCATAACTGCTGCTTGATAAATGCCAAGGCAAAATAGACGTTTATTTTCAAAGTGGGAGACATTTATCATGTGACAGGATTCTCTTTATATCTATTATATGAAATGATTAATGATGTAGAGGCTGTCATTTTGTCCGATGGATGCTGTGAAACAGTGACAATTTTGCACTGTGCCATTATTACGAGGCTGTATTTTGACCAGCCTAGAGAACAAATGATGTTTTGGCCAATCACAGTGTTTTCAGTAGGGTAGACAGAGCTGTCCTTTAGTGGGTGTTTCTGATTACCTGAAGGGTTTTGCTCAAACTTTCATTAGTATATGTCAGTAATTGGAAAAACAATGTTTAGAATACTAATAAGATTAACATGCCATGCATTATACATGTATAAATATCATCTTGTCAGAGTGTTTGTTTAGAATGTCTTCCGTAAACAAGTAGCAAAAGTATGCTCGCTTACTGGATTTAATACCTGAGCCAGGGGCAATTTTGCCTCAGTAGGAACTGCAAGGTTTGGGCACTTGTATTTGTACAGCACACACAACTATTTGTGTTGCAGAAAATTTATATTCATCAGCTAAGGTTTGTTTTGCTGTTAATTCGACTAGAATAACCTAAAACTTGATTGTTCTGAAAAATTTTGTAAAGCCTAGCCATCTGTTAGCTTATCAGAGGAGACTGATGGTACAGCATTGTTTTTTTCTTGTTTTATACCATTAGGAAATGGCTAAAAGGTGTTTATCTGAAGTCAAAGCTCTGCTGTCTGTTGTTCCAGCCCTGTCCTTGCCATTAACTGAGGTACACTATTCTCATTAATAATAAAAATCCGTTTGCTAAAAGAAAACAATTGTTCAGTTAAACTGAAACACAGATTATACCACTAAGTATCTTCCCATTTTTTCCTCATACATTTGTTGGGCTTTCTGTTTGGGTTTTATTTTTTCGTCTTTACAAATAATATACCAGTGTGCATGATTACAAACTGTGAATATCTTCACTGTTCATTAGAGTCGCCACTTTATACATACAAAAATGTATTAAAAATGAATCTTACTCACAATGGGTGCATCTGGTTTATCCACCATTCTCTGGGCATTGTTTACACAGACTCCAGTGAATTTCTATGATGCAATTGCCAAATGCAATTGCCTTCCATTCCTGTGTTTTTACAGGTGTTAAGGCTTTTCTTCTCTTTTATTTAGCTTTCTCTGCCTTGCCCATGACATGTCGTGAGAGCTAGTAGACCATTTTTTTGTCCATGCTGTTGTATTCATCTTGTTACCCAGTTGTAGCCAGTGTCCCAGAGGAGACTTGGGAACTGCCCATAGCAGGCAGCAGTAGTGTTCAGTGTTCTCAGCCACTCTGGAGAGATCAGGAGAGGACCACAGCTGCCAGGGCTCAAGGAACTCCAAGGAAGATTTTTGGAATCCACTTTAACATATCACCCCCTCTTCTAATGCTCAAATACCTTGTCTGTAGTTGTTCACAATGGGATGACAATGGCTAAGGCATTCACTGTGCTCTTTTTTTCCAGTCAGGTAGCTCTTCCTCCCAGAAGAGAATCCCAAGCTTTATCTGGGAACAGTTTGGCTAGTGGCTTATTATAGAGGAGAGAATCTGTAACACTGTCCTGTGCATCCTGCAGTCTGGTACCTAGGAGTACATACTTACCTTTTACATGTACTGCACCATTCCTGCCAGTCCTTGTTACCCATCCTGAAGATCTCTACCAATTGACTCCCAGACCTTCATATCACTCAGTCTGGCTTTATCAATGCATCAAATACGTAGACATTCATTCTGCAAAGCTATACTTCTCACAGTCCCACTGAAACATGGCAGACAGTTCTGACAGATACCTAGGGAAAGGTACAGCCGAACTTTCTCAGAAGCACATGGACCTCCTGGACCTCTTTTAAATTCTCATGAATATCACCTCACTTTGCTTGCTTCTTTCTTTGGGTCTATGATGAAAGTGAGGGAGCAGATTTAGCAGCGTTCTTCCAGTAAGAATATGACATTAACTGCTCTGTTTTATTCTGACCAAATGCCACAAGCAGCTAAAACGTTCCAACAGGTGGAACAATGGGCTTTTCATCACAAAGTTTCATATAGAGACTTCAAACCAAGATCCTATTAGATATGGCAGATTTGGTTGACCAAGTGAAGCCTAATCCTTCAAGATGCTGAGCAGCTTCATTTTACTCTGAAGCCAACAGAACTTGTAGAGTGTTCAGCGCTTCATTATGTATAGCTTATTTCTCAGTAGCATTTCCAAACTTTTAAATAAGTTGTACGTGTGCATTACGCAGTCTTCTTGGCTGCAGGTGGAAAGCTCTGAGTGGGATGTTGTATACTATAGGGTAGTACATTCCCTTTGTTTTCAAGCATGCAGGAGTATGCAGCAGATACACTGCTTAAACATAGTTTTACATCATTTTTCCTCACCACACTCTTTTTTGTTGCTTGTCTTCTTGTGAATTAATTGGACGAAGTCAATGCTAATTTGTGGAATTTGTTTTCTCATTCTCCAAGCTGTCACATTTTAACTCCTATCATGTTTCCAGCTTCTCTTCTCTGATTTTCTTTTTTCTGTTCATGTGTCTTATGGTGCTTTTGATTCAGTGCTGAATTCTATTTCTAAGTAAAAGTGCATTTTTATTGAATTATTCATTTAAAACTATTTGACTGTTCATGTTTTAAGAATAAAAATTGACCAGCTGGCTTGTTTCTAAAGCTATTTAATGAATAACTACATTCTTAAGGGAGATAACAAAGCATAGTGTTTGGGAGTTCCAGTCTTAAAAGTAAATTTATAAATAAAATAATTGCATTAAAAATTAATTTCCATAAGTAGCCTGTTCCAAGCTTCTCTTCCTTTAGTTATTCTTAATATCTAAACCAGCTAAATAGTTCTTCATGTCCAGTGGACATATGAACCAGTTTATCATTGCCCTCTGTTTCACCTTCTACAGTTAGCTCAATTCTTTCAACATCTTATCGTGGGAAAAACCTTGGAAATTACTAATCGCTCTTGCTGCTCTTGTCTAACATCTTCATTTTACCTACAGATGATCAGGATAAACTTTGTGAGCAAGACTGTTCACAGAAATTTCCTCCCCCTAATCCTGTTTTAGCAGTTTCCTGCAAGAAATGTCATTAACCACAAATTCATACTGAGGCAATCAGTATTTCTGACTTATTCGTTGGTTGTAGGTCAGAAATCGTGGCTTCAATTTAATTTCATGTGTATATATGTAGTTTTTGGTACCTATAACCTTAATAAAGTTATTTATCTGGGTTTTTTCCCCTGTTTTTTCAGATCCCATTTGATGTTACTTTGCAATCAATAACAAGTTTGGAAGATATGTTTGATCCTGCCACTGGATGTACAATAACTGAAGAAAGTCTCTTCAATTGGATCATCTCTCTGTTTCACTAAATTCTGGTTTTGCAGTAACTTAATCAGTTGCTGAGTGCTATAGATTTAGACTTAAGTTCTGGTGTTAATGAAACAACCTCATTAATCACATCAGGATTTGGCTCCTAATGTATTTTCTAATTTTCATTTTTAGCTTATTTCTAATTATTTAAAAAATTAATAGTTTTTAAGATTAAAATAATTTTTTAGGAATTAAATGTATTAAAAGTAGTTTCTTAGTAAGAAGATTAAAAATGTGATTTATTCAGTCATGTATAATTGAGTTTGTTGGGGGTTTTCTAGCTTTTCAATGATTTCTTATTGTTTAGAAAAGCTGAATAGGATTGTAGCCTTTTAGCATTTGCTAATAGATACTGCTTTTCCCCCAAAGTTTTATTCTCAACAGCAATTTTTTAATTGCTTTTGCAGTTATCAGAAGTTGGTTTTATTTCTGAGGCTGAGAATTTTTTTTGGCCTAAAATCAGCACTGAGTTTTGGAAACTAGCATTTCTAGCATTTTCTGTCTTCCATTAAAGAAAAACACATCACAGGTTGTTGAGGATAAAAAAGATTGTTCAGATGTCTCCATAATTTCAAAGCCTTTGTCTGAAAAAAAAAGTCAGTTTAAAAAATAAAATGGTACTATATAGAACATTTTGGGACATCATTCTACGATGCTAACAAAACCTCTGTTTACATTGCCAATGTTGTAAGTATTATTTTAAAGCACTGAAGAAACCCTAATGAGTCCTAACAACAAGCACCTGAGGAAATATGCTTGTCCAGTGTTAGAGATGAGGAATTTGACACAAAAAAGTGAGTTAGTTGAACAAGGCTGCACAGGAGAGTGCAGTTTAGGATTCGGGACTGAGAGTTCGTGGCCCTTTGGTTTTGCTCACATCACAAGGCCAGGCACTTCTTTGCCAGTTACAATGATTTGTTTGCAACAAACAGCAAAAAACCCAGGACGTTTGGGTAGGAGCCCTGTGAGACTTGTGCTATCACTTGCTACACTTCTCTGGAGCCATGAAAATTCAGGACTAATAGTTACCATTGCCGGGTTCAGTTTCTGTGAAAATGAAACAATTGGGTTGAAACGCCAGGCCCTTTCGCTTCAGTCAGGCTCTCACTGTGCTGTAGCCCAGCGATAAAATGATAAAACACTTTGAGCTGTTTGAAAATTGCAGGTTTACCTTCACTTGTGCTTTTCAGAGAAATATTACCTGGTTTACCAGCAAAGTTTCTTTTACAGAGGAGTAGAGAGTGGTGAAAGATTCAGCATAGCGAGTATCTTAAATGTGATCAGTAACAGGAAGAAATGGGGTCAGGTTTTCTACTTCATTTCTTTATTCCTATAAAAGAAAGATGACTGGATGTATTTGTCTTACGCGTAGCTTTTTAAAAGTTGTGCTATTTTTAATTTTGTCTAGCCTTTTCTGTAATGCTGTAGGTAGTAGGAAAATTAGGGGGATTATGATACCGTGTTAAAAAGGGATTAACAACTGAGTAATTGATAGGGAAGGTATTTTAAAACTGAGTTAGAATGGTTATGTAACTCAACTGCCTAACAGCCAATTTGGAGGAGATATTCCTTAGCGTTATTCTTGCAATTAAAAGAATTTATTACTGTTCTGCAGTTCTTCAAAAAGCAGGAAAGATAAAAATTTACGTTACTCATTTTTCTTTTACAAGGAACAAGTAGAAAATCACAGCTTTTTTGGAAAAGCTATTCAGTCTTTCCTTGTGCTTTGTAAAAAGTATAAAACCTATCTTTTTCTTTTTGGGGTCACCTTGAGGATTACCATAGGGATTTTGTACAGCTTAATTAATATTTGTAAAACACTCTATATTGTCAGGTGAAAATGGAAGTAAATTTCTGTTATAGACGAGGTGTTTCGTCAGTGCTGCCAAACTGGACCTTGTTATAATTCCTACACTTGAAAGAGAAATATGAGATAAAATGCTTTCATATACATTTAAAATACATTACACTTTCTAAGATATTTTTGTTGAAACAAAAATATTATCCTACAATCTTCTTTAACACAGCATAGGAAAATAGTAATGTTGAAACATTGACCTCACTGTATCCATAGCAGCGGATTTTACTCTCATAAACACAGGATTAAGTATTCAGTGCAGGTTTCAGATGAAAACATAGGAGAAAACATTTTTCTTTTGGCATATAATTAAACTCTTTAGTTAAAATCTGCTTGTAAGGAAGGAAGCTCATATCTAAACGTCTCCAGTAATTGCACAGAAAAAAAGTATAAAGCTAATTGCAAAGTAAATTGCTTCTTATGTATTATAGTACTTTGGGTGGATTTTTCCTTAGCATTGAATGCAGACTAAAGCTTTCAATATGTGAGACTAGAATAAATTTGTGTCAGCACCATGCTCAAATTTCTGTAGAATACTTGTCTGTGTCGCTGTCTCCAAAACTAAAAAAGGAAGAGGGGAAAGGCACCTTCTTTGACTTCACACTCCGAAGCATCAGGGAGGGCCCTCCTGCTATGTGGAGGCCTGCTCCGTGATCTGCCCTGTACAACACCGCCGAAGGGCTACTTACCGCCTCAGCAGCTTTGAACCACTGGCATATTTACCACTTCTTTCCAGATTTTAACTGAAATATTTCTCCATTCCACATCTGTGAAAGGAATGGATAGTGTTCCCCTGTCTGATAAGTTGTGCGACAGGGCAAGGAAAGAGGGCGAGCCCGGGGGCACTGCGGGGACAAACTGAAAGGATTCTGAAATAAATGACATTTTATCTTCAGTGCATCTCCAGGGTGAGGGACAAGAAGGATCCTACAGGGAAGTAAAGAACAGTAAAAAGAGGTGTGGGTTTTGGATTTTTAACTCCTTTGGTATTGTCTGTTCTGTGAACTGAATGAAGTAAGTAAGCATCCTGAGAACAGAAAGAGCTTCTGGTCCTGTAATTAATAACTGAATCATCAAGAATGTGATAGGGCTCAAACTGAAATTGAACAGGGACCTTAACATTGACAGGTCTGAATGGGTTTTAGAATACTGCATTTCTCAAATATTGTTTCAATATAGTTTTAAGTTATGTTGCTGCCTTGACAGAGAGTTGTATATTCAAGGCATTCACAGGATTTGTCTCATATGTACAAATATACGGCAACCTGAAATTATTTCTGGTTAAATTAAATTTATGATGTGGAAATTAGTAATTTCACGCAGATTTATTCAAATTGTATGTGACTGTTTTTTAAATTCCACTACAGCTCCAATTCATGCTCATTTTTTGTTTGGCTTAAGTATTTATCCAGTTTTTGGATGACATCAATCTAACAAAATAATCCTTGTGATTAGCCTCACTATGCCTCAGTTTCTTTATCTGAAGATAACAGTAATCCCCTCATCAGTGAGGGATTTGAAGTTTTCTGCATCAACATTTGAAAATTCAGATCCCTGAATGAAAGGGGCAGGGAATTTATGTTATTATTTAATTGAGACATAATGTTAAAGGGATAGTCATTTGTTTCCAAATCGATTTTCAGTGAAATCCAAGAAGAAAGATTTTTAAAAAGAATAATGATGGAACTAGAATTAATTGTTGGAATTACAGGCTAATATGCTGAACTAATTAAGCCAGCAAAGAGTTCCATTTATGTTTGCCAAAGATTTTCTTTGAGTTAAAGATACTGAGGACATCATCAAATGAGAGAAGTGAAAATATGCAGCATAGGTTAATCTTTAAAATAGAATGGGTGAAAGGGTCCAGAGACAAGTGCTGAAGTCAAATATTTACCACTGCAATTTAATTTTCCACTTTGAAACCCCAGAGATAATTAGAATTATTCTCATTTGTCTCCCATGTCAGCATGATTTAGGATTCCACTTAACGTGCAAAGGAAAAAAAGTATGCGTTGAAGTGAATTACACCAAAAATCTCAGTGTTGCACAGTGGAAAACTAGAACATGCTATGTAAGAACACATCACAAGGTGATGGATCTGGCTCTGCCTGGGCTGTTCTCAAGACAGCCGTGCGGGAGGTGAAGCTCTGTAAGGAGTCAGTGCGCCTTCACGGCTGGCTTAGCTCCTGGCCAGCCACCCAGAATTGAAAAGAACATTTCGGCAGCCACCAAAAACCAGCAATACCCTAGGCAAAGCCGTGTGTTCTGCTCGCCAAGGCCTGGGGGGTCGGCGCAGGAGCCTCTGCTGTGGGTTTTCCAGACGTGAGAACTGCAAGTGCCTGACGGCTCCCATGGCTGCTCTGCGGCACGGGAGCGGGACGAGGTCTGTGCCTCACGCTTCGCACCTTGCTGCGTTCCCCACGGCTACTGGCATCATACAGCTAGAATACGGCACAGCCAGAGGTAAAAATCAAGACTCAGTTTATCCTACGAAACTACTGTATACATTTCATTGTCATACAATGTGTAATGTATTAATGAGCTCTGTTCCGTTCTTATGATTCCACTACCAAGTGAAGTAATACCATTTCAAAACTCTTTTAAAGAACAATTATAACTGTGGAGAAATCCAGGTTGTTTTTTTCCCCAGTGACCCCACTGGTCTTACCCCCCAGGAACTCTGCAGCTCATGGTTCAGAACCCAGAGTCACTGCTGCTACAGTGAAAACTTTGTTTATGGGCACAGAGGAAACACAACTTGTATTTAGAGCCAAAAATTTATTTTTAGCATAATTGAAATCTCAGCCTAATCTAAGAACCATTATTAAACCAGGTCTAATTATTATGGGAAAAGAAAGAATACTTCTATGCAGGAAAAGTTGAAGTAATAATAATAGTAATACAGTTAAAATTATACACTCTTGCTAATTTACTCCTCTTCACCTGCGTATTGCTCACACTTCCACTGCTCGCCTGGGTCTGAAGGTCAGTGGTTTCGTGCTGGTGTGTGTGTGTGAGGAGCTGTTAGGGCAAGTTGTCACATCTGGAGTCTTGGGGCTGGAGGGGTATGATGATTATGTTTTCTTCTCCTTCACTCTAGGATTCATTTGGGGTAATTTTTATATGTTTAGTACACTTTTACACCTTGCATTTTCTTCATGAGTTTGCAGTTCCATGTTACATCAAAATTCAATATATATGGTGTTTTACATATGTTAGGTACTTGGGCTCAGGTCTCTCTGTTGCCCGTGAAAACTGGTTTTGTCCAGCACGAGGTCTGCGAGTCTTTAACTGACGGTGACTCATCTGCAGCTATGGAGTCTCCAGCGCCAGGGATGTGCCCCATTCCTCCTCACCCCTGTGTTCCTCTGCTGCATCCTGACCCCCCTCTGCTCAAGGCCTCTGCTGTTGCACCAGGACTGCATTCCTCTGCACTGCATCACTACATACTTCAGTCATGACTTTTATTCAGTGGTAGGAAACTGGACTTTTTAATTTGCTCTTCAATGTGAATGACATGCAGCAAAAAGCTCGATGAAAGGAGCAGAAGCATGTAGAAGATGGAAGTTCCTTACTTCCTGGTGGAGTGCTACAGGAAATCCTGGGACACGTGCTGTATACCTGGCTGAGATTGCCAGAGACGGGCTGATGCTCCTCGCCTGGAAAGCTCTGTGAAGAGGAGTCTCTTCCACCTGCAAGGCGCAGTTTCCCTCCAAGCCAGATCTGCCTGTCTCGGGTGTCAGGGAAAGGTTCCCGGGAACCGCTTTCACAGCCTTACCCCGTTGCTTGGAAAGCCCTGCCTTGCGCGGGCGGCCGTCACCCTCCCCAGCGACAGCGCCACTCTGCTTTAGGAACCGTGCTTCTTGCTGCTGTCCATCCCCCAAAGATGAGACACCAAGGTGTCCCTGCGCTTTCTTATAAATGCCAAGAAGAAACACAGCACAGTCACTGGCATAAAAAAACCACCACCAAAGGTCCTAGCAGCAGGAGAAACTGATTTCATTGAGGGGGGTGTCACAGAATGAAACAAAAAATGCTGGTCATGTTTACTTAGAAAACCGAAAATTTCTAATTGCTCAACTTCGAGGCTTCAGGGCTTGGAGAGCAGGAACTGAGCTACCTCTCTGGAAACATTGTTATACTCCACACTGAGGAGGTAAAGAAAGCAAGCCCGAGGATACTGTTAACGNGAAAGAAAAAGCTTTTGATTCTATGTACTGAAGATACGCGGAACAGAACAACAAGTATTGGCCTTAGAAGTGAAGCGTGGTTGGTTTAAAAGCAAATTAGGACAATAAAGAGGAGTGGGGGCAGAGGACTGGTAGGAATGCTGTGGGTCCCCTGACACTCGGACGCCTGAGAAGAGAGGATGTAAAATATGGTGAACGACTGGGGAGTGAGTGTGAACAGATGTAACAAAGACGTGATCCTCACTGCTGCAGGGAAATCGCAACGGCATTTTGTAGAACAGTGACACGAGTTCCCTTCCTGATTCTTGAGTTCCTGGACACAGCCGGAGCTGAAACGAACTTGGAAAATCAAAACTCCACCGGCAAAGCCCGGGGCACCTCACACCTACCGGTTCCGAGGGCCGCACACGAGGTAGAGGCTCGCCTGAGACCAGATTCCTACAGAAACACGAAGTTCCGCCACAGTTTAACATCTGTTTAAAGGCAATCTCTTACCAAATAATTTTCTGCCTAGGTGTAGAAAGCAGAGACCGTGGGAACAGCGGGCAGCGCCCGGCCGCCACGCCGCAAGGCGTCCGCCTCCCCGCAGGCCCCGGCACCG
>Ga0065711_1030843_pt1 | contig 31248 bp, 12 predicted proteins | sample Hoacrofraction12_FD_59098 | JGI IMG/M metagenome (GOLD analysis project Ga0065711, IMG submission 59098) | Hoatzin crop microbial communities from Cojedes, Venezuela - Epithelial fraction 12 v2 (version 2) | ecosystem: Host-associated > Birds > Digestive system > Esophagus > Crop | place... | reverse complement strand
TTTATTTATATTTTATATATTTTATTTATTTTTATATTTATATTTTATATATTTATATATATTTATATTTTATAATAATATTTTTAATGCCTATCATTTCATATTATTACCAAGAATACTACTACAGATCTTGAAATATCTTGAAAGATAATGAATATGAATTTGTCAGTTTTTCTCATCATTCTTGGTAGAGAACTAGTACTGTAATGCACAGTGATCTTAAGAAATGGAGTGGAGAAAGTATTTCATAATAGTAGAAAAAAAGACAACAATTTGGTTCTTCTCAAATCTTTTTCAATCAAAGGATAATAATTTTAATATGCAAAATTTGGATCCCAGCTGGAAAGACTTTTCTGGCTTTGCAAAGAACCAACAGTACAGAGCAGTGTATCAGCTTAAATTACTTCAATAAAGACTTCCCATATGCACTCACTGTGTTTCCAATTTACCTGAGTAACGAAAACTGCAAAGCTACACTGAGAGGAGATGAGGGATGTTCAGATCTCTCAGGGTCTTAGGCTTGTCTTTAATTCTAAGTTACAATCCATTATCTCCTCATTTTTCTGAAGCAGCCTTCTAGTTTTTCAAGTTATGTAACTATGTATCACTTTGTAAAAGAAGTGATGCTAGTCATTTTATAGCAGTTCAAGATGTACTCCCTCATGCTGTACCTAGATTATAAAAAAACAGATATTCATTTACCTACCCCTCCTTCTGGCTGCATTTTACTGGTTTTTTTTCTACTCCTCATAACTTCACTTGCACATACACTACAAAACATAGAAAATACAGCACACTTTCCCATATACAATAACAGGCCAAAATTAATATCAAAGAAATAAAAAAAATAACCACACCAAGGCTTAGCAATTCTGAAACAAATTGATTTAGAACAGGGTTCTTGGGAGTTTTCTGTACCATTACAGTACCCTTAAGCTCTTGAAAACAGATAATTTTTCTCTGACGTTTTTATTAACTTTCTAAACAAATCATTGGTTACGTATTTAAATCGAGATACAGAAAAGTTAAGGTAAATGAGAAAAATCACTGTCCTAATAAAATTAATGTGTACCGAAGTTTTGACATTTCTTGGTGCAGAAAGTGATAGACCAAGATGTTTTAGAGGCTTATTTTCTTTTCTCCCCCTAATGTTTGTACTAATAACCTAACCTAAACATAAGAATAGCTACTATTCAGACTTCAAGGTGAGCACACATAGTTACAAAATCAGTTACTTCATAAAGTGATTACAATCACTAACTGTACACAGGTGTGGAGAAGACATTATTATTATAATATGACCAAAATACTAAATACTATTATTGGACAGGTAAATTTTTCAGATCTTTGCAGGGCCAGGCTTTGGACATCATAGCTGCTGCTGCTGTTGCTGTGATTTTATGTAAGAAGAAAAGAGTGCAATCATTAGTTAGAGTATAGGCCAGACAATTACCAACACCAGTTTTCAAAACTATAATTTGCTGTACAAGTTTTGAACACTGAATTTCTGTAATTTGACATAACCTTTATCAAAAGATTTGCTATATTTGCAGTGTTTGTAAAGTGAAGGGATTATCTGGTTGAGTAGAATTTGATGAACTGTCATGCTACTATGTGTTTGAATTTTTATTGAAGTACATGGTAGATATAGCTGAAAGATTTCTACTAAAATTAATAACTACTCAGGTAAAAGTATCTTTTCTTGCTGTTTCTTCTTTGCATTATAAGGAAAAACATGGAAAGTACCTACTAAAAAGCACAAATCATTATTTTAGTATCAGGAGGATATATATGCATATATATTCATGCATATATATTCAGTTATGGCACTTCTAGTAAAACTAGTAAAATCTAACTGACTAAATACGAATGTGGGGCAGTTCAATCCATATTCTATTTCCACAAAATATTCAGCAGCTAATAGTTTCAGCAGAAAACCAATTAAAACCTTCCTAGTTCAGTAGCAATTTAAATATTTCACTCTTCGTTCAGTCTAAAGCATTCACCTCAATAAACAGACCATTGCACACATTTTCGAAATTCTAGAATTCTGTGTCCTGGAGAAACAAAAAAAATATAAACCTAATTCTGATTTTCCAAGGGTATGAATCAGCTTTAGTCAAATATTTGTGCTGTTGATATAAGAATATGGATGTAAGCAAGGAGAAGAAAATAAAAAATGTTACAAAACTAGTAATATTGACCCTACACCTGTAAAGTCCAAGCACGTGGTGTCTGCTAGGTATACAGAAGATTCAAATATTTATTGCAGCTCAACCCAACGGAAGCTAGATGTTAAGTAGGCTTATTCTTTCCACCCCTTTTCATCTTCATTAGTATGACATCAGATTATGTTACTTTTTAAATTACCTTGCATCTTGAGCTCTGGTAACATGACATACTGCTGAGGCTGTTGCTTTCAAAATTTCTCTTGCTCCCTATAGAGGACCTTTTGTGACCCAAATGAATCTCGTCTATCTTTGACTTCTATAATACTTCTTTGTAGTGTCAAATACCACTGCCATCACAGGAAATAAAAAAAAAAAAAAAAGGCAGAGTCAAAATGTTAAATAGTTGTATCCTTGTCTTACAGGCTTAAAACCTTATCAATTTTTTTTTTCCAAATAGGTCAGTGGTATGATAAAAGACATATTTCTTCCTACTAAATATATCCCCCATAAAGTGGGTATCTTAGAGATTTGTTTAATTGTCAGCTTTACTGAACTAACATTACATTCCAGCCCTGCTAGCATAGCAAGAAAAATAGAAGGGCAAACTAATATGACCAAGTAGGACTGCTCAAAACATCTGTATCGTTTGGAAGCAAACTGAGAATATTCGTTAGCATTTGGTTAGCTGTATTTCAGCGTAATAAATTTTTGTATATTATGCTACTTCTGGTTTTAAATTTGAGGAGTGCTTTTGTGTCAGTAATTCCTGTTATCATCTCTGCTGTCATTATCCGAGGGGAAGGCTAGGACTACCAATTATCTTAGATCACTGAGATATGGTTTAAGCATACATCTACTTAAAATCAATTATAAACAAATCTTACTAAGATTGTCTGGGGTAGAGTGAGCCTGATGCTGAACACATCGCAAAATCTCACTCATTGTTATAGTTTATTTTTGCTACATTTTATGTTGCTGTCTTTCACAGCTTTTACAAGACTCACGAAGAACTGCGAACTAAGAGGTATTTAACTTGTGTGAAGACGGCATTAATAAATTTTAAGATTCATTTATACAGTATCAGGGACCTAGAAACTAACAAAATAGCAAATTTGACACTTCTTAAACAGAAATAAATTATTAAGTACTTTTTACTGATTTGCCAAGTACTTATTGTCAATGATTAAGCATCTAATAATTGCTAATGTTGTAATATTCCTTGCAAATGTCTTAAGTGGTATATCAAAGTAATTGCTGAGTGGTTTTTATTTTATTGATTTCACATTTGTAATGCTTTCTGATGATGTTATTAAAAAGATCTTTACACTTCTGCTTTACCATTTGCCCTGTTTTATCATTTGGCACAGCTAAAGCCTGTCATTAAACCAAATAGTCATTTCCAGTTATATACTCAAGGCCTTGCTGGCAAAAGAATGACTACCTATCACAACTGCATAGAGGTTAGTTGTTATGAAATATGCCAGCAATTGCTCCAGGTTCTGCACATGCACTTCAAAGTCTGTTAAGCCTTCCTTGCTCAGGGAAAGAAACCTCTTATCTGTTGATAAATCTACAGTACTCTCGAAACAAGTGATGTGCTTATTTGAAGAAAGTTTTCAAGCTCTGAGAAGTTTGCATTCATGTAACCTGAAATATTAACTAAGCATCTAATTATGGCACTAAAACACCAAGAACCTAAACAGATATCTGTTAATTAGAACATGCAGCAAAAATCTACATTCACGAAGTACAGCATTGTCAGCTCACCGAAAATCTGTAAAACACATCTCTGTTTATGTTGCAAATTAAAGTCATCTAGATTTTTCTTGTTCTAATATTTCATACTAGACTGTCCACCATTAAGATGGGTCTCACACACAGGATGAGCTTACTAGGACGGGAAGACCTTTTCAGAAGTGCTAGTCTATTAGAAGAGCTTGAGCACAAGTGATTCACTTGAGTGTGAACATAGAATCAGAGAATGGCTGAGGGTGGCAAGGACCTCTTGTCTTCATCTAGTCCTGCTCCCTTGCTCAAGCAGGGTGAGTTAGATCTCTGAGACAGAGAGAGACAAGACACATGGAGAGACAGAAATACGATTGTGTTTTAGATTGTAGTTACGCCTGAAAAAATATCTGCCTATACTATCAGACTTACAATATTTGTCTGAATTCAGACTGTACTATACTGAAAATACTCATTTTGGAAGTTATCAACTTGTAAATCTTGTATAAGAAGCCTAGGCATAGATGCAAGGCCATTTCAGTAGAGATTCAACCACACTCCAGACTCAGGTGCCATCTGATACAAATAAACACATAGCACTTGTGGAATTAGCCAGCTTCCAAGATGCCATTGAGACATAAATTTCAAAGTGTCCAAGTTAGCATTTATTCAACCAGGCTATGGCACAGTGGTTGACGTGAACAAGACACCATGTCCTCAGCTCAGCCTTAACTGTATCATGGACTACAAGAAACTAGTAGACAGAAATGCAAACAGGCAGTGTACAGATAGCAGTATACAGTGAGCTTCATCTAGCTTTCAAAGTGAAGAGTTCAACCCTGAAGGAGGTCTTTTGGGTCCAGGAAATATAATTTAATTCTTCTAGGTATGCCACCTAATACTAGGAAGAAAGCCATAATGGAACATATGATCTCCAGATACAGCCCTTGCTGTGTTTGCATCCTTATACTACATCCACAATAAACCATCTGACACACAGTATTAAACAGGATGATTGGTTTCGTATTGCTTTCTTCCCTTGAATTCCTAGAACTTAAATGCATTTTAACCTAATGTTTCGTTTCAATCCAGATTTCCCTCTCACTCCTTACCACCGTTCCTGTCCTAGCTACACTAAACTGTAGAATTGCCCACAACTTCCAGATACTGAATTGAGCTGCTGTTGAATTATTCCATTCTGCAGAAATAGTCTGCTTTATTATCTCACAAGAAGGAATTACTTCATTCAGGAAGATGATAAACTTTTCTAGCTCAACATGTTTCAAATAACGTGTGTATGTGACTGACTACAGAAAGTCATCTCAGAGCTGCCCTGTTAATGTGAAGACACCAACCAGCACTTCTGACAGAGACAGTAACTATACAGAGGAGTGGCCATTCTCAGACTTACCTAGAGCTTCTGTTTTCAAAGTATATTTGCAGCTTCCTAGAGACTGCAAGGGTGTTAACCAGTTTAATATCTGAAAAGTATAATACACGTTTTTCATTATGAAATATGTGCAACTGCTTTGCACAGTTTTGACTGAATAATCCAGAAACACTTTCAGCCTATGGAAATCAGAAATGTTTTTAGCCTGTGTAAAAGCAAGTAGCAAGCCAAAAAAAACCCCAAAGAACCAAAAAAAAAACCCCACAGCATACAACCTTATCATAATTTTATTGTGGTTGTCTTGTAGTTTGTATGGGAGATGAGAGGGCTGCATCTATTTGACTAACCACTCACTACCACTGTAGCTACAATGATAAAATCACCTACAGGTGCATGGACTATTTTGTTCAGTATAGTGTTTTAAACTACAGTGTTACGCGGAAACCAGAAAGTAAATATTGCTGCCATTTTTTTTTATGTTCAGTTATCCAAACTGTAAAAATTAACTTGATACTTCAGGAAAGACTTCTGACTATGAAATGTTAAGAATTTATCTTTTTACTACAGATTGATTTTAATCTGTTAATGGTTCATTTTTATCTATTTTAAAAGGAATTGTAAAAAAAACATAAATCACTGTCCACCTAAATGCTGTCAGTGAGCTGGGATCAGATTGTTACCATAAAGCTGCTCTACAGCACACTGCAATGGTGCACAAAGGATTTACCAAGAAATGCAAAATGAAGGAACAACTGATAGACAAATGTACAATACATCTTAGAAATATATACATAGTTAACATGACTAGAAGTATTAAACTAGGAGTGAAAAAGTTGCATTTGTAATGTCTTCCTATTTTCTTGGTACCGATCTTGGGGGGTTGGAAAAAACAACAAAAACCCACAAACACCACACCCAAGCAAACCAAGACCAAACCTGTTTTAGTAATGAAAAAAATTAGTTCAAGACATTGTCTCAAGCATTTAACAACTGGAATTTATGCCAGTCTCCAGGATACCCCCTGCTCAAGAGATGTTGAGAGATCTTTCCTCTTGCAGCATCACACAGGTCTCCCTGAAGCTGTGATACACAATGTGTGGCTGACATACACACATACAGAATTTAACATGGAATAGAATTCAATGTTAAAATGGTTCCAAGTATTTTGGTCTGCTAAACCTACAGGCATGATGACAGCTATACTTTGTCCTCCTCTAGACATCAACTGCTTACTTCTACCAGCAGTCTTTTGGGTTTTTTCAGTCATTGGAATATAGTCGAATAGTCATTGGAAAAGATGGTTACTCATCATAATCATAGCCATTAATGATTTGCTGATGATGCTCAGTTATAACTATTTTTTTCAGTGAAAGTAATTACTAAAATTAAGGTGTCAGAAAGTCTACAAGAAAAAGCTCTTGGATACAATGCAGCTAGTAGGTGTGAAAAGAGATCTTTCATATCTTCTGCATCAAAGACATAAAAGTTACGTTAATTAAAACCTAGCTGAAATTACATAGTAATCTGAGGTCTTAGACAGTTAAGGTGGCTAAAATGTTTTATTCATTAAAATTGGCTAAGTCACTTCAATATTTACAAATATCTATTTTCCATTTTGTTAGAAAAGTTATTTTTTCTATTTTATTTCTCCTTAACAATTACAGTGATTCCTGAATGAGTCATATCTAGGTTCAACTGCTCCAATTAAGTGTGCCTGCCTGCCTGCTCCCTGGCACAGGCTTCCTACACACACGTCAAACTGTGCTCAACACCTTCTATCTGCTCTCAGAATCAGGTGCCAGCTTGAAACCTCAGACCTAAACTTCAAAGCAATTACTACATCAAGCCTTGTTTACATAAAAGATCAAATTTTAAGCAATGAATCACTAGCCTTTACAACCATTTGAAGACTTAAACTGATGAAATCTCCCCTGAGAAAAAAAACACCTTCAGTTTCATGGATTTTTAGTGCAAGGAAAATGCGATCCACAAAACCTTCCCCTTGAAAAGCTCCTTCCACCATCAGGCTGACATAACACCAATACAACTGTTTCACAACAACAGATCCTAATACTGGTGTGTTTGGTTTTTTTTAAACAATATGGAAAAAAACACCTAGAAACTAAAGACAAAAAAAGACTGAAAGTGTTGCATTGGGTTTACTTGCAAGGTTTTGGTAATGGAGGGAGGGGACAAGCTGCAAGGATGGCTTTCTGAAGGACCATAGGGGCTGTCCCCAGGTCAGACAGATCCAGCTCCAACTGTCTTTAAGATGGACCCACCACTGGCCAAAGCTAAGCCCACCAGCTACACTGGTAGTGCCTCTGTGATAACATATTTAAGAAAGGATCGACAACCATTGTGCAACAGCAGCTGGGAGACAACAGCGAGAATATGAGACCAAAACAGCCCTGCAGACACCAAGGTCAGTGCAGAAGGAAGGGGAGGAGGTGCTCCAGGCCCTGGAGCAGAGCTTCCCCTGCAGCCTGTGGTGAAGACCATGGTGAGGCAGGCTGTGCCCCTGCAGCCCATGGCGGTCCATGGTGGCACAGATCTCCACCTGCAGCCCGTGGAGGACTCCACACCAGAGCAGGTGGATGCCCAGAGTAGGCTGTGACCCCATGGAGACTCTGCAAGGAGCAGACTCCTGGCAGGACGTGCGGCCCTGCGGAGAGAGAGAAGTCCATGCTGGGGCAGGTTTGCTGGCAGGACTTGTGACTCCATGGCAGACCCACAGTGGAGCAGCCTGTTTCTGGTAGGAGGGACCAGTGTTGGAGCAGTTTGTGAAGAATTGCAGCCTGTGGGAAGGACTCACATTGGAGAAGTTCAAGGAGGACTGCCTCCCGTGGGAAGGACCCCTTACTGGAACAGGGGAAGAGTGGGAGGAATCTTCCCCCAAGGAAGAAGGAGCAACACAGACAAAATGTGGTGAACCAACCACAACCCCCATTCCCCGTCCCCCTGCACCACTTGGGTGAAGGAGGTAGAGAAAATCAGGAGTGAAGTAGCACTAGAGACGAGATTTCCCTGCAGCTCATGGTGAAGACTATGGTGAAGGAGGTTGTCCCCCTGCAGCCTATGGAAGTCCACGGCGGAGCAGATATCCACCTGCAGCCCATGGAAGAACCCACACCACAGCAGGTGGACATGCCCTGAAGGAAGCTGCAGCCTGTGAAGAGCCCATGCAGAAGCAGTGTCCTGGCAGGAGCTGTGGCCCATGGCGTACCCACACTGGAGCAGTTTGTGCCTGAAGGATTGCACGCCATGGAAAGTACCTTTGTTGGAGCAGTCCCTGAAGAAATGTATCCTGTGGGAAAGACCCCACGCTGGAGCAGGGGAACAGGGTGAGGAGGAAGGAAAAGAGAAACAAAGTGTTATGAACTGATTGTAATCCCCATTCGCCATACCCCTGCAGCAATCTGGGTGGGAGGAAGTAGAGGAGTGAACTTGAGCATAGAAAGAATCGGGAGTGTGGGGAAGGTGTTTTTAGTTTTGTTTTTATTATTCACTGTCCTACTCTGTTATTAGTATTCAGCCACACCTAGGCTCCTCTCTGAGAAGGAGATTAGAAAGCAAGGGGGTCCATTCCGAACCTGGTTACTCAACAGGAGGGTCTCCCTTACCCCTTACACCTTTCATTTTTACTCTGTATAAACAATTTTCTATTCAAAACCTCCTTTGATTTTCTATTCCATTCATTCAGTGAGTAATAGAGTGAACATTGCCAATAAACTTTAGAAGATCACATTTGGGGTGGTTTTTTTTTGGTTGGTTGGTTCGTTAGTTTTGGTGCGGAATACCTTGGCAACCAGAAATTGAAGGTAATGATTAAAATCTTTTTCTCAGTCTTCAGCTGTATGTTTTCACTCTGAGTTCATTAGATCTTTTAGCATATATTTCAAATATTTCCTTTTACTTCTCTCAAAGTCAAAAATCCTGTCCAGGCATTCAGAAAAGATGCTGAACATTCAGTTTTAGCAAATACAGCAAGTTCTAACAAGTAGTGGTACTTGCCGCTCATTATACCATCTTATTATCCAGCAACATACCCATTTATTTATCCTTGTGAAAAGATAAAAAAATAATTCTCAATACTTTCAAAGACCTGGCTGCCAGGTTTGTGAATGTATATCATAGTGAAGTCCCTTTCAGTAGTTAGCGCCTTATATCCAGTGAAGAAATTGTCAGGATTTCATATATCATTTCATTATAGCTTCTGCTTTCGAGCACGATAACACAACTAATTATTTAGGAATATGCCTTCATTTATGATTGTTCAGAAACTCCTGAAAAGTTGTGAACTGTAACTGGTCCAAAATTATGTAACACAATTATAACAGAATCCAGTCCTACTTTGATCAGTACTGGCACACAAGCCCCAAACCTCTCTTCGCATTCAATAGAAACCTATGGTATCAAATGCACACAGAGTTGCCAAGGTAGGGTTTTCCTGAAGCAGTTTCTAGCCAGAAAGTGAAGTCAGAAATGACTTCCAAAGGAAGACAGTTCTTCCTTTGACTACTAAGGTCACGGTTTAGTTCTGTTGCTACTTGTAGTGTCACCTGTTACTGCAACTCCTTCAGGCTACTGTTTGGACTTGCACTTTACTCCATGGATACTTGTTCTGACCCAGGATAACCATTTTATTTTAAGTTAATATTAACTTCTTTGCATTTGAAAATCTCCATAGAAGTAGAGCCTCTCCTCTTACCCTCTATGCCACCAATAATTAGCTTTACTGACCCTTACAGATAGTTTTGTTTACATGTCTGTTCTAAAGGAATACTGCTGAATACATTGCAAACACATTTGGAGGCAACATTCTATTTCACCTGTTCACTTCGTTTAGGCTTTTAGGTACTGACAGGTTCTCACGAAGACACAAAGGAGAAAACTAAATCTAGACTCTACCTGTTCTGTAGGAGCTCTGACTTGACTGTTGTCCTACTGGGCACAAGGGTCTCCGTATTCTCTGGAATACTGTTGTCTGTCGTCACCTCAAAACTCTACAAAATAGCTGGGCTTGAAAAAATGAGTGGTAAAATAAAATATCAGTGTGCTCAGAACCATGTTGTTTAGCAGAATTAGCCTCCTAATGGATTAATTCCTTGCCTAAATTTCACAAATACTGCTGAATATTCAGAGTCCTTAAGTCAGATTGTAGGATACTTGAGATGATTTAGATGATAGCTTAACTTACACTGCACATTAAATTTGCAAAAGAAATGTAAATGTTTCATTTCATGCTGTAGTGAATGTGCATAAGTAATGTGTCCTTCCTATGTAAAAACCAAACTAAATGAAAAATTTTGTTCTGAACCATGATGATCTCTATTAGATATTAGTGAAAGAGTGTTTGACAGTAAATGGCTGGTATTTAAACAGTAATTGTATTTACAAATACAGAAAAATGATTTCTGCTATTCTGCAAGTGGTGATTTAATATGAATATATGGTCTTTTTATTAAAGACCAGATTGTGACCTGTGCTAGTCCTCAATACAGAATAGTAAATGGTAGTTCTATTACTGTAAAATCACTGTTTCTTTGCTAATAAAGGTAGAAAAGGGCTAAAATCGTTGATCCATTCAACATCTGCTCAAAAGAAGGGCCAGTAAAAGTGACCCAGCATTGAATGTGAAGCTGGCAAGAGAAGACCTGAAGTAATTTATTGCTTTACCAAGAATAATGAGAAAATAGTGGATAAGTAAGGGCACAGAATTTAATAATGAATCAGCAATAGGATAAATTTCAGTTGTGAAGAGATCTAATTTACATTACAGACCCCATAGAGTATCCCTCAAAACACTTTTTTTTCCCCTGGTTTCATTATAAATGAGCATCCAGAAGACAACTAAGGCCAGATTTTGGATACAGGGATAGTCTACCAGTAGGAGAAAGGTGTAGTGAGAGAAATGCATTCACACCTTTACCAAGCCATCTTTGGGCAGCATGGGCCTGCTTTTCTCCTCTGCATTTTATGGCCAGCATAGGTTTAATGTCCATGTGCATTTAGTTGTGGGTCCCATTTTCATCTACATTTACAGTTTTAGTTGAAGAGTGAGCCGTTCACTGTAGGGCTCCTACTAAGAAATTATTTTTCATGGAGCTAGTTCTTAACTGATTATTCCTGTTTATTTGTTTGACTGATTGACAGTATGAAAAGAAGAAAGTCCTATTTTCATATATGGTCCAATTCTGCAGTCTTTGTGGAGAGGTTATGATTCTGCAGGTAGCCATACTTGGTTTTATCAGAAATTAAAGACCTGCCATTATACAGCATCAGCATGAGACTCAATAATCACTTCTTAAGTAGGCAAACTGGGAGTTAAATAACACAATTTGATTGTGATTGTCTTGCATCTAGCAGGGAATTTCATCCTAAAATAATGCAAGGTGGTATTCATTTTCATTTGCCCGTTATCATGCACTTCATCAGCTCCACTACTGGATGATAAAACACGATTCCCAGATTCCTTCTTCTGCACAGGACCTGATCAATTACCCAAAGCATCTTGATGTTTCATTCACACTTTCCTGGTTCTGGACTTGGCTCACTTTGGTAGTGATCTCAGGTCTCCTGACTTGGCCCCTGTTCCAGGTCTCTGTATCCCACAGCCCACAGTGAGTAGCTGTCACAGCCAGACCCTAATAGGGGCACTCAACACCATGCATCACATCTTTTCCATGTTCCAGTTAATAAGAGCTGAACTGAGTCCCCTAGTTTTACTTCCTTTTATACAACATTGTCACTGTAAAAGGGACACCACAAAACTGCAGCCTCTGAAAGGAAAAGAGATAAATGAATATTACATTTTAGAAAACAAAATCAATTAGAGTTCCATTTAAGACAGAGTGAGGAATGTACTGCTTCCTGTTCAAGCTGAACTAGCTCTTCTCCCCTTCCCCAGCATAAATGTTGGAGACAGAGTATTTAAGAATCTTTTTTTTTTTTAATATTTAACTTAAATTGGAAAATAAATTTCCTTAAATAAGAGATTAAGCACTGATCTCTGTGACCCTCAGCCCTGCAGCATGTTTGGCCACATATACGATGAACTAACTTACACAAAAAGCAATATTCTGCTAGTAAGAGCAGGAAAGCTATTGCTTCTCCTTGACCATATACTCCGAGGCACTCTTCCATATATTAGGGGACTGCACACAAAAAAATGTGGGAAGAGATAGTATTCCTTCTAAAGCAACTAACATTATACAAGTGCCTCCTTAAAATAGCTTTAAATGTAATGTCACATTCACTGACAGAGCAAAGGAAAAGTTAAAATTGTGCAACTGTAAAAAAAGGAAAAAAGTCCTTATTATAAAACCTGTGTCAAGGATGATTCACATTTTCCATTTTCAATATGATCTGTTTATTAAAGATATAATAAATAATGTACCATATTTTAACTGCTTGTCATCTGAAGTGTCAAAAACATGTAAGAATTCATGCTGCTGATGCTATGTTTCCATCCCCTGAGACTGCTGAGATGTTAAAGCCTGTGTTTTAATGCATTTGTTTGATTCCTCAGGAGCTGCGCTGTTGGAAGGGTTGCTGGTTGATCCCACAAGTTTGGTAGGCAGGAAAAGTTTATTTGTAGTCAAACAATACTTTATATGATAGTTCTTCTTCTCATTCTTTTATGACTATTATTTCATCCAGAAAAAGTTATAGAAAACCCATTATTATTAAATGAGTGTTAGAGTTCTTCCTAAATTTCTGATATCTCGGTGCTTGTTGTGCAACTTTGGATGTTACCTGTATAACTTAAAAAATAGAAACAAATAGATCAAAATTTAATGTGGGTTGAAAAATGTCGACATTTTGGTACTTTTTATAAAAGAAGAACTGCTACCCTGAGCACATAACAGGAAAATGATAACACATTATATTAGACGGTAAAGAAGAAAATGGAAAATACTTACCTAAGCAGGTTTATTAGCCCAATAATAGTATACCAGTTTTATGTTTTTAATTTGGGAATCTTTAATTTTATATGTCTTCATAATCCAGTTCTAGTGTTTCTAATGTCTACGCGAGTCTAGCACATATATTACTACACTGTTATTTGTGTAGTTTTATGGCCACTGCCCAAAGCATGTTAGCATCTAGACTATTACTAATTAAAATTTTAATTACTGATTTTTTCTCTCTCTTCCTTTACAGCAAGATGCCAGACATATGGGTTCCCCCCCTTGTCTCTTTTGTACCTTATTTATAATTTAAGTTAAAAAATACAAGGTAACATGGAATATATGCAATGTTAGGCATTTCCTGATTTTCTGTTCATGGACAAAGTGTAAATGCATGACTCCCTAAAGGCTCAGTGCAGAAGTAATCAGCGAGTAAAGATTATACACTCTATTGAAAAGTGCTTCTTACAGATTCAAAGACTTATGGAGCTTTTCTGAGAAGATGTCCTGCAAAAATAAAGTGATTTTTAATTGATCTTGTAATTTCTGTGAACAGAATTCTGGTTTTGTAAGTTGAAGATGTTCTGCCACTTTAGCAGAATATCCTCAGCAAATGCCTTTTTCTCTGCATATATCATAAGCAGTTTTAGCATAAATAGATTACAACTAGGAAAGTAGGTTTAAAGAAGTAAACATTTTCACTTTATTAACAATTTCATTACAATGTCTATGCTTCAATTCAGACAAAAATATGATTTTGCTGCTCAAATTTTAAAAAAGAAGTATGTGATCAGCCCACTCTGAAGCTTCTTTTTTCCTGTCGCAGATTTTTTTATTTTTCCCATACAAAAAAATTCCCTACTATGAACTAACTAGAATAATTAACACTTCCACAAGAGCACCTATGCAGTTAATGCAGTGATGTACTAAGGTGTCAGGGAAGGTAGCATTTGGAAAGAGTTAAGGGAGCAAGCAACGCCACTAATCGAGAATAAACCAAATACTGGCTTTAAAAAGATATTTTTAAAAGATAGTTCGTATGTTTTAGGCAGAAAACACACTGGTCTGAGTGACTCTTAACACATAACCACTAAGCATACACAAACACGTAAAGCCCATGTACATGAACCCTCTTCCTATAACTGATTGCTAGTTTTCAAAACTTAAACTCTTCCAGAAGGCTCACAGTTACTGAAAGGGATCAAAATGCATTCTTATACTTCACATTAGAGAGAAATCAAAATCTTCTTACAAGATTCGTGGTTCTTTAAGGAAAAACACATCAATAAAATCTGAGACATTTCAGCTGTCTGGAAGAGCTTTAAATTTATCTCAAATCTCACAAATTATGTGTTTTTAAAAAGAAAGTTAAGTTTCAGCAGATAAGCTTTTGCCATGTGCTACTACTCCACCAGTAAAGTCTGTGGTATTGATGGATGATGAAAACCAAATGAAAATGAACATCATTATGAATACCTAATTTTAAAAAAGATGAATATTTGTACTGGAAGCTTGAGAAGAATAGTTCTTATTAAAAATGTTATTCATATTTTGATAAGTACATTTCTGTTCTAAATGGGGCATTTTCTTCCTATTCTATCAGCCTTCCTTAATCAAAGGTACACTTATTTTCCTTTTTTAGCACTCAGCATGAAAGCTCATCAGCTGGCATTTCTTGGCATTTCAGTAAATTGATCTCACCAGTTTACATCACGCAAGTATCTTGTCCCCTAATGTTCAGCAAATGGTTCTTCAGTCCCTTTAAGTGAGAAAAAATACTTAAAGGTAAAGCTTGCAAATTTACTTAAACCAACATTAATTTGCTGTTCACTATGGAATCCTAATACTAGTATATGTTTTCCCCCACTCCACGATAACACTTCAATGATAAGATGAAAAATAAAGTTGTTATCCTAGTTCAGATAAAAAGATCATATGTGCTCTTCTGCATTTAAGCAGCAGAAGCTGACCAGCTAACACTCAGATCAAGGATGTAGGATATAACTCAAGTTGTAATAGCAGTAATTTTAATTTATATCTATTTATATTTTCTGGCAAATAAAAAAACTCAAATTTAAAGTGTTTACCTGAGCAGAATAAAAACTGCATTTTCTCAGTCACCATTTTGGTAGGGAAGATGTAAGACTTCAGAATATGCTGAAAAGCTATTGATACTTAGAAATAGAAATGCTTGGCATCAGGTAACAACAAAAAAGCGCTTCTGTTTGTAGGGTGAGAAAAATTACTTCTTTAGCGTAGGTGGGTAACCCCTTTTTAGCGGTACTTAGAAGCTAAAAGCTAGTTAGGGCTTCTTCTCACACATTTATCCCTGATTTACACAGTTTGAAAGAAGAACAATATAGCAGCCAAGAGACTGAAAATAATTCTTGGTGAAACTTCTAAAGTGGCTAGGATTTGTGAACATTTGGTTCAGATATCTGTTACATTAATTAATCTGCCAACAAATATAGTGCTGACGTTGTCAGCAGGAAGAAAAGCTGGCCTCGTATTTATAAACACTGAACCAGTGTCTCTTTTTAACACAGTAATTAGCAACATGCTGCGTCCTCTGACTAATGACTCAAGCTGTCCCTGCATGGGCCTCTAGGATGATGCTGTCTTTTTTGCCAACCCACACTTCTTCCGCTAACCAAGGACTCCCCCGTGGCTGACAAAGATGCAGATGCCACCATCCGCCAGCCTGTCCAGCATCTGGACGTTGTCACCTGCCCAGGCAAGCTGGGGTCTTGCTCTGTGTCTGTTGTGACACATCATGTAGTGTGAACGGACACCGTGGTCTCTCCCCACACTAATCATAATTCCAAAACACGTGCCTTTTTGCATACTTGCGGTTTGGAGACACTGATTTTGCTGTTATTCTTACCCAGTCCAATAACAAGCATTCAGCTTTCATCATTCCTTTTCCCATCATCCTCAACCCCACCACTTTATTGAGGTGTGTGTGTTCCTAGGGCTCAACAGCAGATCCTGCCAGTGCTGCTTATGTGACTTCCCATCATATAGGATGCACACAGCCAGCTATGTCCAAGTCTGCACCAGGTACTAAAAGATAAAGTTTGTACAATTCATGCCCTGCTGCCTCCCAGACAGGCAGATGTGAAAGAGCACTAAAAGCACAAGTGTCGGCAGACTCTGGTTAGGTAAGGATGACACGTCAATATGACCTGTGGCTAAAAAACTCAATGTAATATAGAGAAATAATAAATAGATAGATGGACTTAGTGACACATAAATAAGCGTTGTTGTATAGTATAAGGAAATTTTCTACAGAGATGAGGTGACAAATTGTCCTAAAAGGAAATTTTCTGTCATGCTGGCTTATTTTATTTAGACAAACAAAAGGAAAGAAAAGAAAAAAATTCTTTCTCTTTTTTTGGTTTAAAAAAGGGAAGAAAATAAAAAGAAACAATACTAGTAAAACTTAGTACTTATCAGTACAGATTCCTTCTATTTTCTTCACTTTTTTAAAGGCTTTTATCTTAGCATAATTTGTTTCATTGAATTCAGTCCTTATAAATTATGGAGTAACCAAGAGTTTTGACAATACCTTCTGATTTATTATATAATGCACTATCAATTTTACTGCCTAGCTTTAACAGCACAAGAAATATTTTCACAATAACTTTGTTTTAACTGCTTCCATAATTGACAGGTTCTTCATTAAAATTGATGAAAACATTCAGATAAGCAAAGCAGAAAGTATTGCAGGAAAGACCTTCTATCAATTAACTTGCAAAAAATATTTATTCCTAAATTTCTTAAAACCAGAAAAGATGAATTTGAGTTACTTTTTGACCATATTAGTCTCTGAGAGATGTTGAAACTTAAGATTACTTTTTTGCCTTTAACATATCTGGGTTCCAAAGTGTGGTGAGAATGCTCAGTTTTAAAAAACTTGAATACTGAGAAAAGAGAAGATTTTGCCACTGTATCACTTTGAGATAGCCAGTAAAATGCATCTTGTATTCCTATCTCCAATTATATTTTTTTACGCTATTCTCCTGACTGTTTTATTTTCAGTTCAACTGAATTTCAAGAAGTTCTTGAGTTGTTTTAACTGAAAACTGGACTTGCACAAAGGAAGCTGAAATCAACAAAAGTATCAATTTTCTCAGTTCTCAGGTCCACGATATTTTTGGCTAAAACAAAACTTAGATCTAATGATTTTATCAGCTCTCATTATTGTGAGTAATTAACTTTAAATAGACAAAAAGGAATTAAAAAGGTGAAAAATATGAGCATTTACTTTAAGTACTAAACGCTTTCCAAAACATCTATTTGTATCATACTACTTTAGTCCATGTAAGATTCTTCATGCTTTGCGTACTTTTCAAAAAGTGGCTAATGAATCATTCTGCAAAAGTTTACGATTATAGTTACACACTGGATTCGTCTTATTATGTTGCTTCTTTTCAAACTGATTGCAACAATCCATATGCAACCTATCTGTTTAATAGCTCCTTAAATGTCACATGAATGCATTGCACTGATGGTGGCACTACAGGTGTCATTCCAAATTGGTGGTTTTGTTTTTTCAATTCTTTTTTATTTTCTGGGTCAAACAGTTGGCCAACTGTATCAGATTCTGAATTAAAATGCTAACCATCCTGAGATTCATGCTAGCATCCCATCTTTCTCTTCAGAAAGGCTGAGTGGACTTCTCTAGCACACGCTTGGTGATTTTAGTGTGATATGGCTGTGTCAGGGCTTGTTGCCCCAGCGCGGAACAACATTGTGCATGACAGACTGGCCATAGAGCAGCACTTGTCGTGCAGGCAGAAACAGCAAGATCTTGGTCAGCCTGATCAGAGTCACTGTTCTACTCAACCTTTCAAAATGCCACCCTAAAAGGGTTAAATTCTTCCCCCTACCACTCACAGAAATACCCACAGAGGAAAGAGACCAAAAAGCCTGGGACATGCAGCAGTTTCAGGTCTGTGTGTATACATTAAACAAATGCACAAGACACTCGTCATCCATCTGCTTGTAGTTGTCTTACCAGTACAGATCTAAATGGCCAGTCTTGTACAGAATGGTTTACCTTAAACACCACGTGCTCTGCTGTAGCATGAAGCTGAAGTAAGATGGTTTCCTTCGAAAGGAACTGGATAAATCGGTGTCTCTGATTTCACATTTATGGTAGTTGTCTTGAATATTTTTAAAACAGTGCATCACAATTGCATGGAGATTACCATACAAGGTGAAAGAACTGCTATGTCCCTTGTCAGTGTAAGTTTCTTTATGGTTATACGTGCATGATGTAAGCCAGAGAGTCTGAGAAGGAATACAAACTGTGAAATACTTTAAATGGTGTACTCCCTAACAGAGACAAAAGTTTGATTATGATCATGTATTGAATCCTTTCTAAGCAGAAAGAGCTGGTTCAGTTCTGGACGTAAATAATTATTTGTTTGGATAACAGGTTTGTTAACTAAAACTCTGTCTTCAAAATCCTCTTCTCCTCTCATCATAATATACTTAGTTCTTGTTATGTTGACTAACTGAAGCATATTCTTTGTTCATTGAAGATGAATGCTTCATCCACAAAGACCTTCTGCTGATACTGGAAATGCAGAGATCTTGAGTTTGTCTCAAAATAACAAAAAACAGGCCTGTAGGAGAGACATATTTAAGAAACTTATCCTATTTGGCTTGCATCCAAATTATTACAAACCTACTTGATTTGAAGGAGAAACAGAATATCCTGTTTGCTTTGAAAAACAGGACCTGGAGACTAAGAACAATCCCACACTGGCAACAAGAAGCAACAATATGTTGTAAGACTGAAAATATCATAAATCTAAGGCTTGACCTGTATGTTTATTTAATACTTGAGTTTTAAATGTTAGCAGTTAAATTATCTAGTAGCTGAGAAGAAAAAAAGCGTATGTTTAAAGCCTTGGTAGTTTCCTACTCTCTCAGCCTCTCAGAAAACTTTCACCGCAGCAGTCCCCAGTTTCCAAAAATACCAGGTGTAATTCTGGCCTTAGAAACACATACCAGCTGTATAAGATGAAGTTAAATAATAGTAAGAACATTCTTTAACTATGAGTCCCTATTTGTGTACTTAATATTAGAACATAAACAATACTGTTATGTTACTTATGATTTATGTAAACAATTTTTATTGCTTGACAAGATATAGTGTCTGAGTTGGAATATTACCTACCTTCTTATTGGTATCTATTTCACAGTCTTATACTTTAGAGGAAAGGTATTTCAATTAGCGTGATTGAAATACTCTCATCAACAGCTATTTGATAAGAAAAGCTCCTTGGAAGAACAGCTGTTGAAACAGGTGACCACAACAGGACCACACAAGGCATCAAACAAACAGGCCCTAAGTGGAGAAACTGCAAACGTCTCTTTCATGACCCAAGAATGTACAGCTTGTTCTAGGATGATTTCCACTGTATTTTGTGAGAAGATAGTTGGCCTTTTTTTTTTCCTGTCCTGGTGATATGCGCTAAGCCTCCTAGTAGCATGAAGACTTTGCAAGCACTAAGCCTTCTGGTAAGGGTGAAAAGTGATCAGTTAGTCTGTTATGACGAACTTCTGATGTAACAAGTCAATTGTGAATAGATCAAGAAAAATTAAATAAAATGTTAAATTAATACGATGCAGCCATTAATCATCCACCCAAGCATAATGCAAATATAGTGCTACTAATGCCCTGGCAATCCATTATTCCTGATGCTTTTTAATGTCACTATTAGGAGAAGAAGAAAAAAAATTCACAGTGCACAGCAGTCTCATTAACATGAAATCCCTAAAGCAAGAGATATGGCAAAAATGATAAAAACAAAAGGGTGGCAGCTTTGAAAAATATGCTTATGAATTGTTCCTTCAGTACTCTTAGTGATTCTTTTCATTCTTTCTTTGATTTGACAGAATACTAATATAAGAAATAATTATATTAAAAATCTGATACTTTCGTACTCCAGTCTACTACAGACCTTACTTTTTGTCCAGTCATAGAACTTCACTTTCTTTTTAATTTAGTTATTTTTGCAATTTGAAATTCATCAGCTGTGTTTAGGTGTAACTAAAGGAGTCTTGTGTTCCTCATAGTAAAAAAATAGCAGAAGGAGCTAAAAAGAGACTTTTAAAGAGATGCGCTGTAATATTTTAATTTGTAAGTGCAAACCAAATTTTAGATCATAGAAGGCCATTATAAAAAAGCTGTTTTCTTTTCATCTTGACAGCAAAGCAATGTTTTTACCTGTTTGCTTTTCCAAGTAAGTTTTCAGAATATTTACTTCATGCCTGAAAGTTCTTTTAAATACATTAAACTACCAAAGGAAATTCCAAGTAATGTAAGATATTTTATATGAAGACACTGATACTTACTGACACAATACCAGCCACCAGTACTTAAAAGAAGCATCTGCTGAGAGTCTGAAGATCTTGCAAAAGTAGAAGTGAAACTTTTTCTGTATTTGCAACAACTGTCTTGTGTAGTTATATGGTTCTGCATACACCTTGTCCTCCTACTTGATGAAACCTGGAAGACAGAAACTGATCATGCCAAAAGCAGTCAAAAAAAGAGGTGGACTTTCCTTCCCAGACAGTTTGCTGTCGTGCTCACTGTGTTGGTTTTTCATTGTTCTGTGAATGCTCAGACTGTCCCCTCACTTCACTTATGTTTAATTTCACTGCTGTCTTTGGTAGACAGATCTCAAAACTTTTCATATTTCATGGTCTACCTAGCTGTAATCTCTATTCTGCACAAAACCCTAAAAAAACAATAACTGCAAATAAATGATGTGGACCCACTGTGTTTTATGTCATTCAGGGAACAGATAGATATAGATAGAATGATAGGGTACACTTACTCTTTGGAGATTTCACACCAAATACTCTTCTCAGTGACTATATTATGTTAGTACCATTCAGATAAAATTTGATCTGAAGTTAATGAGTGCAATAATGTCTCTATTCAAAAATGCAAAAGAAAAAAAGGAAAACAAGTGATGCAAATAGAAGCTAGAAAAAAAGAATGTGAATAGAAGATTTTCTGAAAAAAAAAAAAAAACCCTACAGCTTCTCAGGGAAGGCAAAATGTATGCACTTCTTTTTTTTTTCCAAAAAAATATCAATTTGCAAAAAGCTCAATGATTGACAGCATTTCTTTTAAGCACATAAAATTCATACGGGAAATAAGCACTGTCAAAATTTTTCTGTTCTTTTCTTTTTTTCTTTATGTATTAATGCTATTTGCTGTGATGGAAAAGAAATTTATGAATCTTGAGTCGCATTACTTACACATTGACTTCGGCTGTAGTATACGTCCTCAGTGTAAGAAGTCATACTAGCATTTGTGTGACCTCACCTTGAGCACTGTCTGCAGTTCTGGACCCCACAATTTAAGAAGTATATGAAGGTTCTTGAATGCATCCAGAGGAAAACAACAAAGCTGGTGAAAGGACTGAAAGGCATGTCCTGTGAGGAGCAGCTGAGGACCCTGGTTTTGTTTAGTTAGGAGAAAAGGAGGCAGAGGGGCGACCTCATTGCTCTCTGCAGCTTTCCAAGGACAGGAGGTGGAGAGGGAGGTACCGATCCCTTTCTCCTCGGTATCCAGTGACAGGGCGTGTGGGAATGGCTGAAAGCTGCCCCAGAGAAGAGTCAGGCAGGATATTAGGAAGCATTTCTTTACCGAGAGCATGGTCTAACACTGGAACAGGCTTCCTAGAGAGGTGGTCGATCCCCCAAGCCTGTCAGTGTCGAAAAGACATGTGGACAATGTCCTTAATAACATGCACTAACTTTTGGTCAGCCCTGGATTGGTCAGGCAGTTGGGCTAGATGATCGTTGTAGGTCACTTCCAACTGAAATGTTCTATTCTATGCTGTTCTGTTCTATGCTGTGCTATGCTACGCCATGTTATGCTATGCTGTTCTATGTGAACAAGTAAATTTTTTGAATGTAAATAAGTCATAGACAGTTTCAGATACATATGCGCATTTAAATACATAAAAGAAATGTTATATTACTTCTTATGCACTAATGGATAATAATTGTGACTACTGTCCTTGTCAGAATACAAATTGACTGTGATACAATGCCAATCTATGACCAAGACCAAATCAAGTTTAAATCAGCCTTCTAGCCTTTGGCTGAATCATTACAGTAGACCTTCAAAGCATTTTTTTTCTTTCCATTTGTAGTACCCAGATCAGGTGACTCTCTCAAATATTTCATTGATTTCAAGTTAAAATTATTAAAAAGTCATGGAACTAGATACTTTCATGGGAGCCTTGGCACCTAATACTAAAACCTTGTATGTTTAGATTGTTTTCATATCTAAATCACAGCTAAAATGTATGCATTTTTTTCCTTTCAGACATCAAGTAAATCTAATAGACAAAACCTACTTATACAAATTTCTGAAAGCCAGTGTTTTTTTGTCTACTTCATTCACCTGCCTGAAAGGCCATACTGCCTCAGAACCAGCACAGTACATTCATTCCTGTCAATTACCATTTTCTTTCTACTTAATTAAAATACATTTACCTGCAAAATAAATGACAGGAAAACTTATTTGTCCTAATTAGCATTTTAAAATGAAATAAGAATCATTGATGCACAGTGTCACAAAACGACAGGGTCAGGAGGCTGATGTAAAAACAATGAGGGGGAAATGGAATGTGGTTAATAGCTGCTGCTTCCTTTGTGCAGATTGTTTCCACCCAAGGCAAAGCATCTAAAAACACTTCCCATAAAAACATCTGACTTTCCATATCAAGCGAAAAGAATTAATGTATCAGAGATATAGGAACAAACTTAAAATATTACTTATCAGAAATAATCATGAATTCCTAACAATAAACTTATCCCTTCCAGGGAGCTAGTCATGCACAGTAAGAAACTTTCAATATGTTGGTTCATAATAAGTAAGGATTCACAAATTTGGGGGCATTTCCTATACTTTTATTCTTAGAAAACAAAAGCAAAAGCCAATGTTTTCCCATGAAGGAAAAATTGCCAAAGAAGTTAGATAAAAGCAAGAGAAAAATAAAAAAAAAGGAATCGAGAAAAATTAAAAAAAAAAAGGAATAAAGAAAAATAAATAATTTACTAAATGCTCTAACTCAATTTCTGTATATTTTTCACTGAGCCCAATTTAATCATCTGGTATACGAACTTTAAGCTGTACAAACTAATACATGAGTCTGTTGTTCATTGGCATAAGTACTTGTCATGGATGAGATGCTACAAGATCTTTATATTTACTAAAAAACTATTAAAAGCAGATTGGGCTTAAGAGTATGTAGCACACGAGAGGCTTCACAGCTAAAGGGATGAGTTACCGACTGACAAGCGAATCCAAGCTATTCATAACTGTTCTTTATTCAAGACATAAAGGCTTTAAAAAGGTCTCCATGGAAATTATGCATGTCTAGACAGATAAATAAGGGATGTTTCAAACCTATTAAAGCATTTATGCACATCCTTTTGCGAAACATGAATGAATAACCCAACTGTGGTTGCAGCAGGTTCCAAGGTATGAAGGCTGGCCAACACAGCACACCACCTTGGATAGAGGAGCAGCATAGGAAGTTGTCCGCAACTCAATTTGCAGAACAAATGCTTCATGGCAGAAAGCTACTTTTAACTAGCTAGCTTGACCACTGCTATTACTACAGTTTTGGAAAAAATCCTCCAATGATTCGTTGTAGTACATCATGCTTCACCCATTGTCCGCAAATTATCTATTACCTAAATGAAAGACAGTGACTCTCGTAACTGCACCTGATAATTAGCATGTAGGTCAAAACAGAACAAATACTAGCTGAAAAAATACTCAAGTTTCAGTGTGTCTCTCACCAGGCACATATTTGGCCTTCATTCCCAATCTGTATGATGGCTTCCACAAGTTACACAATAATCATGTAATTGGAACATGTATCTTTCCATCTTGATCTGCTGAAAAAATATTCAAATATTGTTAGGGTGGTTCTGAGAGAGGGAAATAGCTGGCACTCAAAAGAGTGTGACTGTATAATCTTCAGTTCTCTGGGAAACCAAAACAATCCTAAAAAAAGGGATCAGATTCTGACACTTCTCTGCAGTTCATATGATTATTAAGAGAACTTGGAGAGTTTTATAAACGGAATCATAACCTAAAAAAGTAATTTCTACATCGACCTGGTTGACTGGAATACTAACCACAGTTAATAAGTACTTCTTGAGTACAAAAAGCCTCAGACCTTCCACAGTGACCATTCTTTCAGCATGTTGTATTACAATATTATATCATATTTATAGTATGAAAAAGTAATAATGTTCAGCACGAAACCCAATACAGAGAACAGAACATGTTTTAAAAATCAACAGACAAAAATTACTAGAACTTAGTGTAGTATCATGTAGTATCATGACTGACATGCATTTGACACTCTTCCAAAGCAAACAAAACCGGCATTTTCTGGGAAATTAATTGTGGTTTAGCCACTGCTGGAAACAAAGGGCCACACAGCCACTCTATCACTCCTACCCCCGGTGGAATGGGGAGGAGAATCAGAAGGAAAAGGCAAAAACTTGTCGACTGGCATAAGAACGGTTTAACAGAACTGAAAAGGGAGAAGAAAATAACAACAGGAATACTGATAAAAAGAAAATACAGAGTGCAACTTTCTCACCACCTGATGCTCAGCTCGGTCCTGAGTAGCAAATCACCCTCCACTGGCCATCTCCTCCACTTAAATACTGAGCGTGATGCTAGGTGGTATCAAGTATCTCATTTGGTTGGCTAGTTTAGGACAGCCCACTTGGCTTCTTGCGAAAATTAACCCCACCCCAGCCATACCCAGGACATGAATCCAGGCTGTACTTGCATGTCACTAAACTATAGACAGTGGTAAATATCATACTATGAAAAGTCAATCTTTCATCCTATTTTTCTGAAATAAAACAATTCTTCTACAAGAACACTGAGTAAAAATAAAGATACACCTTACTCAGTTAAGTGACATTAAAATACATAAGATATTGTTAAAAGAACTTTCTTCTGCAGGTGTCTGAACATGGAATTTGAAGCCTTATGTATTGTTAAAAGAACTTTCTTCTGCAGGTGTCTGAACATGGAATTTGAAGCCTTATGTTGGTCAGGATGGCTATGTAAACATTTTTTTTTCTACATGAAATCCCTGAATTAGAGTAGTGTGAATGAGTATTTAACATTATTTTTTTGGCAGAAGGTCAAAACCTTCCAGGTCAAAACCCTGTACCAGAAAAACTTACCCTTTGTTATACTGTGTGAAAGATATTGAATAAAAAACCCAGAATGCAGTTTGTTAAGTACATCGAGATTTTGAATAAATTTTTTCAAAACCGAATAAACAGCAGGATAATAGCTGTTACTACTGCAGGAAGCTTAACACAGTGTATAATTTTTAATGACAGTTTCTCTCTAATGTCTCAATTTCCCTCCCTCGGTAAAAAGTATTTGGCAATCATTTAAGAGAGGTCAACACTTCAGAACCCCTTTCCATCCTTCCTAAGGGGGCCAAAATGCTGAAGTCTTCCTGGAGTCCCTCTGTCCTCGGTGAGGTTCTGTCTTCTCACAGGTGTGCACCTCTTTAACTGCATATGGTACTTTAGATGATTTAGTTCACTAAAGACTGGTTTTTGTTAACCACAAAAGATGATTTAGAAGTTAATTTTAAGTCCTTCTATGGAAATTAAATGGAACCTAATCTCAACTGGTGGGATGGTTGGGACTTAGTAAAGGCGCTTGTATTTTGTTTCTTCGTTTGGAGATTGTAGTGAGACTAGTCACCATTAAAGTTTTAGAAAACAGGAGTTCTGAGCTGGAAAATCTTTTTGAGCAGACTCTGAGGCATTGCAAAAAGGATGAATTGTGGTTGTTATGGCATGCACTCTACTAAGCTTGAAGTTTATTCGAGATGCTACTAGACCACCTGCTGCTTGACTATATTCAACTTCTATTTGGTACATGGACCCTCCCCCCAGAGGAAAAGACATACTTCTTAAAAATCTTCTAGTGCTTTCCTCTCTACGAGTGTGGAATTCTCTTCATAATAACCAGGCAATCTGGAATGGCAGAACTGTTGGATACAAGTATGTATAGTCATCACTGTTTAGATACAGGTATGTACACAGATACGTTGCACAAATCTAAGACCACAAAGTGGCACAACCCTCACTGCTACCAGACACAAGCATAGATGTAATCTTCCTAGAAGCATAGAAGATGGCACCAAATCAAATTCCAGTCTTTCCATCTTTATGTCTTATCTGCTGCTGCTACAAATCTATCTGTAGATGCAATCATAAAAATGTTATTGTTATTAATAATGTAAGAGAAGAAAGCAGGTTTTCATTGCTGCTCAAAACTATGATAACACATGCAGTGAAGCATGGAGGTTGATACTGTGCACAGATTAACAAAGCATAAAAAATATCTTTTCTGATGAGATCCTGAGAGTCTGAGCAGTGTTTAATCAGTTATTACTTTTATTGAGCCAATATGTTGCATTTTTCTTTATGACAACAGGAAGTATTTTACTAAAACATATCATTATGCACAAATGTCCTAATTTGTGATTTTATGTTTCGTATGCATATAAATAATATTTTAAAAACATTTCCTAATGTCCTTCAGGTATTTTATTCTCTGAGAATTATTTTTCTTAAAATCACTTTGTTGGCATGTGATTCTGGAAGTATAACCATATGGGGGATATCAGTATTATAAGAGGGTCATAATTTTATCTACAGTGGGCTAATCAGAGAGTGGTTCAGGCTGGAAGTGATCTTTGAAATCATCTGGTCCAACCATCACCTCAGAACAGGACTAGCTTCCAGGTTAGAGCAGGTTGCTTACCACCTTGTCCTGTTGAGATGGAAATAGAAATTCCACCATCTCTGCCAGCAATGTGTTCCTATGCTTAACCACTGAGTCTACAACTCCACCACCTGCCCCTCCCCCCCCAAATGTTAACTAGGTTTTCCTTTACTGGAATTTGTATTGGTTGACTCTTGTCCTTCAGCTATGCACCTCTCAGAAGAGTCTGGCTCTTTATAACTGCTTGTTAGGAAGTTGTAGACAGCAAGAAGACACACCCCTGCCCTTAGCTTTTCCATTCTCACAAGAACCAGCTGCACCTTCCAAATTCTCTTCACACATCATGTACTCTAGCTCTCTGACCTACATGGCGGTGCTCTGCTGGACCCTGCTCAGTTTGTCAGTGCCATTCTTGCACTGGAGTGCTCTAAGTGTATCCATATCCCACACGCAGTCTCACAAGTGTAAAGTCACTTTCATTCTCTGCTTTTTCCTTACTCTGGGGTATGTCCTATACTAAGCTCTAATCATTGCCCTCATTGTATTAGTTTAGCTAACAGACACAGCTAGAATATCACTTGTTCCTTCTCTTCTGTGCTCAACTCTATGTCTGATAGAGCAGTGGGGTTGAAAAGCAAGATTCTGCACCTTGACTAAAGAACATTTTTTTATTTGGTTATATTTTACTGTCTTCCTTTACCCTCCCCACGATAGACTGCTTTAATCTCTCCCTGGACATAGAACAGTGCTTGCTCCATTGCAAGATCAAGTGGATCTGTGACTTTCAATCATTTGGAAACTGACAAATAAACAGAAAAGCTACTTCTCATCAGTGAGTGTGATGCTGTGATCCCACCCACATCCTCCTTAGAACATGAGTCATCATGAAGGACCAGGCTGGCAAGGACAGTAATGTGTGACTCAGCGTAGCCAGTCTGCGACCTGCCAATCAGTAACTGAGCTTACAAATCCTCAGAAGATACAGTTAAGTGGTAACTGTTAGTCCTTCTTTAACTTTTCTTAATAAATCTTTAGAAGCAAGGATATCATACCAACATAGACTACTTTTTTCAAGACATGGGAGAAGACATATAGGTATACTATCCTGTTACCAAGTACTGACCTTGGTGCCTGCCTGGAGTTAACCATTATAGAGACTTGGCTTTTCTGTATTGTGGGACAATCTGTGTGTGTAAAAGAATAAATATTTTATAACTTCAGCAGCTAGAGCTTCTGAACTGTGATTAAGACTAAACCAACCATCCTATTTCTCTCCAAATTAAAACCAGAACAAACCAAAACCCCTCAAGAAAGCTATTTTTCTTCTTCAAGTCTTCTTCAGAACAAGAGAGGAAGAATTCTAAAAATCATCTATTGTCAAACATTCAGCCTTACTTTCACAATCACTTAGAAAAAAACTGTTCAAACGGACATACTGCTCCTCTGCACAACATCACTCCTTTCACTAAGTTTCTTCTGTAACTGCACTACATATACAGTAATGGAAGCCCCCTGATAAGAAGCATGCGGTGGAGAATATACAGGAAGCGTCAGAAAAGGAATGAAAAGTCTAGTTAGATGAAAAGACCATGCAAGATTAATCTGCTATATTTTTGCTGCCAAAGCTACTCATACCCCTTTTTCTAAGAGCTATGAGAGGCTTTCATAGAACTGTAGAATCACAGAATCATTAAGGTTAGAAAAGACCTCTAGACCATCAAGTTCAATCATCAACCCATCACCACCCTGCCTACTTTCTTTTTTAAACCCTCTCCTACTTCACTTCAGTTTCCTGTCCCAGACAAAAAAATCATTAGCTCTCTATACTTCAGTGTGATTACACTGTTTTATTGCCACATGGAGAGCTATAGTCAAATGCAGTTAGGTTGACAGGTGATGCAAGGTGACACCGTGGTTCAGAAACACAGCAAGTTCTTGTTTGTACATGCACTTGCACAGCCAAAAAAGTGAAGCTTTCCTCTGCGCATGGAGTATTTCTACGTCTACCCAAAAAGATTTTTTGGTTTATCCTTAGCAGTTACTTCCCTCCATTTTTAACTGATGTCCTAAATTACAAGATCATCCTTCTATTTGTACAGATAAATAAATGATGAGATGTCTTACAGTATCACTCCTTTCCACATTGCCACTAAACTCTCAGCTGCATCGTTTGCTTAGTGACCTTTCAGTTCGCATTAAACTGATTCACTGCTTTTCTCAGAGAGGTTCTAAGTAAAGCCACCTACTGTAGAGTGTGGGAGGAATTATAAATTTAGAAGGAGAGGAATGGAAAGTTATTACTGAAATGGTCAAATAAAGACCTCAGAAAAGCAATTAACTTTCAAATAAAAATACAATAAGTATATTTTCATTTGTTATGAAAACATGCCTGAAAGTGTATAGCTCTAAATATACAAATGTTGCATACTGTTTTACTAGGCTTTCTGCTATTAAAAAAGTTGTTTTATTAAAGAGAAAGAAATCAAACCCCAAGACCCCAGCAGACTATCTTGTTACATTAGAGTAATTTTCCAAGTAGCTCTATTTGTAATTCTCACCCTCAGATGTACCAGCTCTTCTCTTTCAAGGGACATAAAAAAATCAAGGTTTAACTCCTTGACTGCAGTCTGAGTTAGTCAGCGTATGATGACTGGAAACTATTATTTCAGTATTAATTTACATTTTACCAAGCACTAGTGACTTTGAACAATCAGGTACACGAATATCTGTTACTCTCATTCCATTTGTGCACTTATTACATAAATTAAATTCTCACTACTAATATGAAATTTTGTAAATGAAAGAAGTATATTAAGATTCAAACTGTACTGTGTTCAGTTACAGATAGTTCATGCTGACTAACTAGAAGGTATTATTATTGTATGAATTTCTATGGTGTTTAGCTTTTGAAACATAATTTTCAGAGACATTTACAGCTATCCCCCACTCATGCAAAAACAGGGAAAAATATAATCTGAAAATCGGTGTAATTTGAGAAACCTGAGATTCTCACAGCCAAACTCACAGATATTCAACAAAGCTGAGATTAGAATCAGATTTTTTGATTGGTTGAAGAACAGGTAAATGTCAAGTAGCAGAACACACCACAGCAGAAGCACACAGGGAGAAGAAATAATTTTTCTTGAAAAAGTACCTTTAAATGGTCTAGGAACAGGGCCGAAAGGAAGTGGTCATTTTTCTTTTTGAAGACAGAAAAAAAAAAATGTGTTGTATAGAGTCCAGAGTATGGATGGAAAAAAAAATTTCACCAATTAACTACTTCATGATGAACAGCTGTATGTATTTCCTGCAAATGTGAGCCAAATAGTTGTGGCTTTTCTAATGACAGGGGGCTGAGCCATCTGCATTTGTAGTTGAATATGGTATGTGAATAGGTGTTTGTTATGCAATAGTCTGTATCTAATAAAGTCATACTTTAGCCCACTATGCAATAACTTCTTCATATACCTGTACCCTAATGCAGTCTCTGCTAAATTATTTCACAGAGATTAATGAACAATCACTAAATACTTTATCACTTTGTGTTCACCCATTTGACATTTAGACCTCAGCATGAAAAAGGGTGACTGTTCCTATGTTTTGGCTGGGAAAATATGTCACTGAAATACACGTCTTAAATATTTGACTATATGGAAGCATGTAAGAGGAGAGAAGAGGGCCATCTGCTGTATTTTAAAGCTGTGTTCTGAAACTGGAATAACATATGCTTACAAATTTCAATACTGCTGAGGACTTCAGTGACTGTACAATAAGTAATGTCTTTCTTTTCTTTCAAGTCCACAAAAGTTGTCAGTATAGACTTCATTTTACAATATACTGTGCCATGTTTTGAAATCTAAATATAAACACATGGTGTTGTGTTAATTTAGCAACAGTGAGAATATATTATTAAAATGTTTCAGAGTGAAATTTTGGTGCTGTTAGTGTCAGTGATCATAGAATCATAGAAAGTTTTGGGTTGGAAGGGACCCCTAGAGGTCATCTAGTCCAACACCCCTTCAGTGAGCAGGGACACCACTAACTAGATCAGGTTGCTCAGAGCCCTGTCCAACCTGGTCTTGAATGTTTCCAGCGATGCGGACTCCACTACCTCTCTGGGCAACCCGTTCCAGTGTTTCACCACCCTCATTGTAAAGAATTTCTTCCTTATATCCTGCCTAAACCTACCCTGTTTTAGTTTAAAACCATTACCCCTCG